>Ga0209006_10006583_pt1 | contig 10496 bp, 9 predicted proteins | sample JacPin_JW_Ref_O2_FD_188567 | JGI IMG/M metagenome (GOLD analysis project Ga0209006, IMG submission 188567) | Forest soil microbial communities from Algoma, Ontario, Canada - Jack Pine, Ontario site 1_JW_Ref_O2 (SPAdes) (version 2) | ecosystem: Environmental > Terrestrial > Soil > Boreal... | reverse complement strand
GACGCAAATCCCCGATCTTTGGGTCCACCGAGATAATTGTTGCGTTTTTGATGATGGTGCGTTCCATGACGTTTCCCTTTTGAGTGCTTGCTTGCCGCACGATTGCGGACTTACTTGGAAATTGCAGACCTCGCTTCAGCTTCGTCGTCCTGGAGAATGACATAACCGGCCTCCTCCAGACTTGAAGCCCCGCAATAACCCCAAATACTCACCAGAGTTTCCGTCTCGGACGGGTTCTCAAGGCCGTGATAGACGTTGCGCGGCACAAAGCTGAGTTCACCCGCTTTAAGGTGAAATGATTCCTCCCCTACATGTTTAAGACCGGTCCCCTGGATGATGTATTCCCATTCCTCGGCGTTCGGATGCCGATGCATTGCATGCTTCGATTTTCCACCTGGCGGCATCCGGGTCAAACCAACCACAGTCATTGTTGAACCGACGGTTTCCTTTGTAACCAACCACCGCACGTCCATGTCGTGCCAGCCTCGATCCTCCCTTAGAGAGCGATCGGACTTAAAATGCTCGGGATTTATTTTGAAATCGCTGGTCTCGCGGACTGTCATGATCATCCTTTCTTCTAGCCCTACTGAAATCCGTTGCTGATAAACGTGCTCGCCGCCGCAACGCACGTGCCTGAGTACCTCGGTCGCGACCAGGATCAAAAATACCGGCAGCCAGTATTGTCACGCCGTCGTCGGGTACGTGGCCTTCAATATTTGCCAATTATTTGATTTGTCCGACCGAACCAAAATTAATAGCTCGCGGCAGAATGCAGCCCGACAAAGCGGTACGAACAACAGGATCAATTGACGCTATAGCTGGCGCTACTCGCGCGCACGACCTAAAGATCGCGCTTCGCTTGCACATGATCTTGGTCTCTGACGTTTCCCTTGGGGGATTGTAACCCCATTCCGTCGGCAGTTAGTCCCGCGTTCGGTACGATGTAGAATTAAAACGATTTAAACGAAAGAGCGCGCATGAGTCAAGGCGAACGGGCCGCGTTCTCAATCAGCGTCGAGCTGTTGGGTAACAACGTAATAGCAATCGATCGTCCGTTTCAGATATTCGCGTCATTGAGCCCGAGCTGCGCGGTCGCGCCTGTTCACATCCAAGCCCGTCCGATCAAATCAGCCTGGAGCTGCTAGCGATCTAACCTGGGTCAAGGGCTGTACCGACTCGCGAACGTCGAGACGACATGGAATTTTGATTCTCACTGGGCCGCCGGGTCCGCCCTCTATGCGTTGCATTAGGATTTCCCAGGAACGGCGCGCCAAGTCATCACCTATTTGACTGACGCAGCAGAGGTATGGTCGAAACACAGTCATCCACTCCGAGTGCTCAAAAGCGACAAGAGAAATTTCTTCAGGAAACATGATCTCCAAAGATCGGATGGCCTTGATTGCTCCTAACGTTGAAAAGAAAGTCGCCGCAAATATCGCTGTCGGCGGATCTGGCCGACGAAGATCTTGCTCAATCGCGCTGCGACATCCCTCAACGCTTCCGCCGCCCATAACAATGCGCTCTCGCCCGATAAGCCCAGCGTCGATGAGAGCTTGGCGATATCCGTCGATACGATCGCGAAGATGGATGTGATCGTCGGCGGAAATCAGCAAGGTAATGTCTCGATGGCCCAAATTCAAAAGACATTTGGCTCCTTGGTAACCCGCTGCGAAATTGTCGGAGGCCACAGTATCGAAAGCAGCATGCCCGAAAGCGCGATCGACCAAAACGGTCGGCGGAAGTTTCGACGGAAATCCGGGCGATGAACTGAAATTGTCCTTTGCAGGCACTACGAGAATCCCATCTACTTGGCGTGCAATCGCTGATTCGACTCGTCGGGCCTCCGTTATCGGGCTATCACCGCTGGAAACTACAAGTATTTCGTAGTTATTGCGTGACGCATGCTCTTCCCAGCGTCTAACAAGACCGGAAAAAAGCTCGTTTGCCAAGGTCGGTACGACGATGCCTATCGTTTTTGTCTGTCCCCTTCTTAGACTCGAGGCCGCGTGATTAGATTTGTAACCAAGGGAGTTCACAGCTTCGAGAACCAACCGCCGACGGTGTTGACTCACTCCTCTAAGTCCGGTCAGGACGTTTGAAACGGTCGCCGCCGAAACGCCCGCACGAAATGCAACATCAAGTATGGTCGGCGTGCGGCCGAGAGGTTTGAGAGGGGCCGGCTTTGTTTTGGTCAACGACGCCTTCGGCCGCACTTCGGAATCTCCGCTAGGAAAGTCATTGATAGGCCGGCGCTTTCGTAAACTTCTGAACATTCAAACGATTTTGCAGACAACCCCGAGACTGAGTCGACACTCCCTAGAATATTTGGGCGGCGGGCCGCAACAGGTTTTCCTACTATACACGCGCCCGTCACTCGAACTTGCCTTTTGTGTCAAGGCGATTTTATTTTGCCATATGGAACCGCTCAAATAAGCGATATCTGTCCATCCGACAGAGTCTCGCCGCGTCGCGCATTGAGGTCAAGATGCCGACTTTTTGCGAATCCCATGGTTTCCCAGGGGGAGCTGAATCGTGATGCAATCTAAAATGACCAATCTTCCATCGACATTTTGGACGGTTTTTCAAAGCGACCGGATCAAGGTTGGCGGTGTGCACCTGCATGTGGTCAGGGGTGGCATAGGACCGCCGGCGATGCTGTTAGCGGGTTGGCCGCAAACCTGGTACGCGTGGCGAAATGTGATGTGCAAACTTGCTCTCACGAAGACAGTGATTGTGGCCGAACCTCGCGGCTTCGGTCAATCCGACAAACCACGAGGGTCTTACGACCTAACTACAGTGGGCCGCGACCTTGTCGATCTTATGGACATTCTTGGGTATCGAGACCCCTTCGATCTCGTCGGCCATGATGTCGGCGCGTGGATCGCTTATGCGATGGCTGCCGATCATCCGAGCCGCATATCGCGGCTTGCCTTGGTTGATGCAGCAATTCCAGGCGTATCGCCGCCGCCAAGTGCGCTCGCACCAAAAGCGATCAACAACCGCGTATGGCATTTCGGCTTCAATCGTCTGGGGCCGGAACTCAATGAAGCTCTTGTTTGTGGACGCGAGCATGCGTTCTTTTCCTGGCATTTCCGCAATAAGGCCGGGAGACCAGATGCCTTGTCGGAAGCCGACATAGCGACGTATGTTGAAGCTTACTCAAATCCGGAAGCACTGCGGGCAGGCTTTGATTACTACCGGGCGATCGAAGTAAATTTGGCCCAAAATGCCGTACGCGTGCAGAAGAAGCTCGAAATCCCGGTAGTTCTAATCGCCGGAGAGAGGGGCGTCGGCCAGTCAATGTTGACCGGAGTTTCGCAGATAGCCTTGAACGTGTCGGGACATCTCCTGCCAGAGGTCGGCCATTATGTGCCCGACGAGTCTCCAACGGAGCTCGCCGATTTGCTACAATCGTTCCTCGATCACTAGGGCGATTTTTCGTGCGCTATGAGCGTCATGTCGATCCGCAACAACCCGGCGGCTTCATTTAAGAAATCACCGACGTCCCTCCTGCGTTTGACTGAAATAGGCAATTTGATGTAAAACGATTTAGAGCGAAACGTTGCGCGTTGAAGAGTCGGAAAGAAGCCGCAGCGCCGCAGGGAGGAAATCGTGGTGGGTGCTGGCGCACTGTCACCCGGCTTGATTAATTCGATTGAACTTAGCTCCCATTTTGGCTGGGAACGGCGTTGGGATTGGCTAGAGCATAATGGACTAATTGCTCTGGCCTGTGGATCAGCACCAAGGGTTCAAAAATCGCTTGAACGCGTAGGCGAGGCGTTCAAGCGATGCGAGTGCCGCCTGCTGCGCTTTTTTCAACGCAAAAAATCAACCTTATCGTGCGCAACGACAATCGGAAAATGGAAGGCTGACAGGCCCCCCCGGTTCGGGCTTATGGCTTGCAAGCAGAGTCCGACTATTAAGCTTCCGCATCCTGCTGTCTACGTACGCTGTGCTGCGCCTGTTCAGCACGATGGGCTTTTGAGATACCGCGATTGGCCTGACGCAACGTTCGATTTTGTTCAGGCGCTTGAATTTGCCAACAGTCGACGTCCAAGCACACAAAGTTCCGCGCGACACAGTTTGGTCAACGATCAAACCGACTCGTGGTCTGCTCTCACGAGCAAGTCATATCATAACAAAGGTGGAGGAAGCACATGAATAGACATGCGTTTGAATGCCTGAAGTGGCGTCGTGGATTGCTGGGCGCCGTAATAACGGCCTCAGTAGCATCGGCAAATTTGGCCTGGGCGGACGATCTTCCGGCCTTCGTGCAGGAATCGCAAAAAATTGTGGAGTCTGGTTACAAGGGAAATTTCGACCCGCCACCTACACAAGGTCCAAGTGCCGTGCGTGGTAAGAAGGTCTGGTACATTTCCTGCGGACAAGCTTACACCGCTTGCTCGACGATGGCATCGGGCTTCGCTGAAGCGGGCAAGCACCTAGGCTGGGAAGTGACCATCCAGGACGGAAAGGCTACTCCAAGTGTCGCTGCGGACATTATTCGTCTGGGAGTCGCCGCGCGCGTCGACGCAATCGCTTTATTCGCCTTCGACTGCCCCGGTATTAAGAGCGCGCTTCTGCAAGCCAAACAAGAAAAAGTTCCGGTCGAAGCCGCGGGCTCGTTGGACTGCAGCGATCCAAGCTTCGGAAACCAAGAGCCCCTGTTTACGGCATCGGTAAATCTTCTCGGTTCTACGAACGCCGGTGAATTTTACTACAAAATGGGAATGGCCAGAGGCCACTATATTATTGCCAAGACCAATGGCCACGCCAATATCGTATCGATTAATGAGAATGGGCAGCGTATCCAGCAGCTGAATACCGAGGGGTTCCAGAAAGTCTTGAGCGCGTGCAAGGACTGCAAGATTGACAAGACGGATTTCAATTTTGGGCAGGTGCCAAATCCGGCGACACAAATTTGGAAATCCGCTGTTTTGCGCAATGCAAAGGCCAACGTCATCGAATACGGCATCGATGCGCTGATGGATCTTGGATTGCGCTCCGCAGTGCAACAGATCGATCTGAAAAACGTCATCGTGGGTGGCGGCGAGGGCTATCCGAATAATTTTGGATTGATCCGGCAGGGTATCCAAACATTTTCAGTGGCAGTTCCTTACACATGGGTCGGAATGGCCCAGGCAGACAATGTGAATCGCATCCTGGCCGGCGAAGATCCGAAGACCATGCCAAACGAAGGCACAGGCTTTGAATATATTGATAAGGAACATAATCTTCCGACCGAGGGTCAAATCTTTAACCCGTCGCTCGACTTCAAGTCAGCCTACTTGAAGGTCTGGAATTCTAAATAGTTTAGCGTTGGCACCGAAGGCGAGACTCCCCAGCCATTCCTCAGGCTCAGGTAAGGCGACCGATGGCTAACTCAGAACCGGATCCCGAAGATGTGGCGTTACGGATCCGGTCTCTGTCCAAGACCTTTGGTGCGACGCGGGCGCTCCGAGAGGTAAGCTTCCACGTCTTTCGTGGGCAAATCCATGCATTGCTGGGGGGCAATGGCTCTGGAAAGTCTTCGATTATAAAGATCTTGGCCGGCATCATTCCAGGAGATCTGGGTGGTTCTATTGATTTGCTCGGCAAGACCGTTAGTTCGGACGCTATAACGCCCGAAATTGCTCGAGAGCGAGGCTTGCGGTTCGTCCATCAAAACCCGGCCGTATTTCAATCAATGACGATAGCCGAAAACATGGCCATCGGAAACATCTTTCCGACAGCATTCGGAACAGTGCGCTGGAAAGAGCTGCACCGACGTACTCAATGCCTTCTCGATCGTTTCGAAATTGACGCTCGCCCCGATGATGAGATGTCAAAATTGCGTCAGGCAGACCAGACGATGGTTGCCATCGCACGGGCCCTTCAGGATGATGACGAAAACTCGGTTGCGGCTCTTGTGCTCGATGAACCAACGGCTTCTCTTCCTGATCACGAGGTAGAGGTTCTGTTAAGGGCATTGCGTCGGTTTGCATTTCGGGGACATACGATTCTTTACGTTAGCCATCGCCTAGACGAGGTTCTCCAAATTGCTGACACCGTCACGATTTTGCGTGACGGACGTCATATTCTGACATGCTCTACTCTGGGGATGACCGAAAACAATCTCATTGAGCAAATTGTTGGTCGGCCATTGGAGCGTATGTTCGCAACACGCAATGCGTTTACTGAGCAAGCCGCGACAGCTGGAGCCAAGCCTGTTTTAGAAGTTTCGCGGCTGTGTGGCGGACCATTATTGGATGTGAGCCTTAAGGTTTACCCTAGGGAGCTCCTCGGCATTGCCGGCCTTTTGGGGTCCGGGCGCACGGAGCTTCTGCAAATGATATTTGGAGCCCATCCAATAGCGGCGGGTGAGATTTTTGTTGGCGGCAATCGGGTTGCTTTTCACACACCCTACGATGCGATGAAATGCGACATAGCCCTCGTTCCCGAATCACGAGAGCGGGGCGGAGTGTTCCAGGGACTTTCCGTACGCGAAAATTTGTCTGTGGCACAACTGAAGCGCTACTGGAGGGGTTGGTACTTCGACCACCGACGGGAACAAGCCGAAGCGCGAGATTCTATACGGCAGTTCGCCATCAAGACGGAAGCCGAAGGCAATCTTATTTCCTCGCTTTCAGGTGGTAATCAACAAAAAGTTGTCCTGGCACGTTGGCTTAGGCGTAGCCCTCGCTTGCTTCTTCTCGATGAACCGACCCAAGGAGTGGATGTGGGCGCGCGAGAAGATGTCTACGCCTCCGTGCGACGCGATGTGAACCGAGGCATGGCCGCGATTGTCGTCAGTTCTGATTTCGAGGAGTTGGCACAGGTCTGTGATCGCGTTGTTGTCCTTCGCAATGGGCGGATTTGCGACGAGGTTAGCGGCCATCGTCTTGATCGGCACACGCTGACTGAATTGGTATTGGCTACTGGAGCCGCTGCAGCATGAGCAGCGAACTCCCAACCCGAGGCCGTAAAGAGCATGCAATGAGCAAGGCATCGGAATTACAACCCAATAGAGCAGTCGGAGCCAAGACCCCAATAGGACGGCTCGATCTGTTGGAACGTGGCGGACTAATATTATTGCTCGGCATCGTGATCGTAATCTTTAGCTTTCTTCGACCCGACACCTTCGCGACGGCCGCAAATTGGCGCAGCATCGCAACGTCACAGCCGGTCCTGGCCGTGGCTGCTCTGGCCTTGATAGTACCATTGATCGCTGGGCGATTTGACATCTCTGTCGGGGCAAATCTCGCACTGTGCGCCATCGTTACCGCTGCTGCTATGAGCTACCACAATTTGCCTTTGGGGGTAGCTATGATACTCGGGGTCGGTACTGGCGCGTTTGTTGGTTTGATCAACGGCTATATCGTTGCCTTTCTTGGTGTCAATTCCATCATCGGCACGCTCGGTATCGCCACTATTCTCGGCGGCATTGTCAATGGTTACACCGGCGGCATTCCGATTAGTGACAAGTTGTCGCCTCTCCTCACGGACATCAGTATTCAATCAGTAGGTGGAGTCCCCGTCTTATTCATTATTATGGTGATTGTGGGGGCTCTGACCTGGTTTCTTCTCACACAGACTCCCTATGGCCGCTACTTGTCCGCGGTCGGCGCCAATATTGAATCGGCCCGACTGACCGGGATTCGAGTCGATTGGGTTGTACTTAGAAGTTTCGTCATTGCCGGAGCGTTGGCAGGGATCGCAGGCATTCTTCAAATCGGGTCGCAAGGCAACGCCGGCCCGTCCCTAATCGGAGTCACCTTTATTTTGCCGGCACTAGCTGCGGCCTTCCTCGGGGCTACGACGTGGAGCCCAGGCCGCTACTCGGTTCAGGGAACAATAATTGCGCTGTTTTTCCTGGGCACCACCGTCAGCGGCTTGGAGCTCGTCGGCACCCAACCATGGGTTACAGATGTATTCAATGGGGCGGCGGTTGTGCTTGCCATTGCCATGTCAGCACAGCTCCGTCGACGCCGGACGGGCACAGCCGAAATAGGCAGATAAATCAATGAACGACAATTCGTCGCGCGCTACAAGCCCAGCTCAAGCTCGGAAGGAGGACACATGAAGCAAAGCATTGACCGCATCATCACAACGCATGTCGGAAGCCTGCCGCGCCCTGAGCGTCTTGAAGAGTTGCTGATCCAGCGGGACCATGGAAGGCATGTGGATCAAGCTGAATTCGACGGGGAGGTCGAGCGAGCGCTCGAGTACGCTATTGGCAAGCAAATCGAGTCTGGGGTTGATGTCGGCAACGACGGTGAGGAGCCTCGAGTAGGATTTCAGACTTATGTGCCTCAGCGCATGTCTGGTTTCGCGGGAACGTCCCCGCGCAAAATGCTTACAGATATGGTCCGCTTTCCAAAGTACGCCAAGATGTTTACCGATCGCACGTGGAGTCCAGACCGCGAAAGGCCGAAGGTCTTTAATGCTCCACAGGCGACTGAAAAGATACAATACGAAGCAGACTTGAAAGACGCAAAATATGAACTGGCGGCCTTCCGAAAGGCATTAGACAAGCACGCTGAAAAGCGTCAAAGCTTTCTTGAAACCTTTGTCACGTCTGCAACGCCCGGAATTGTTTCGACCACCATGCTCCGGGCAGAAGGTAATCCTGCCTACCCAACCGATCGAGAGTACGTTATCGATCTGGCCCGTGAGATGAAAAAGGAGTACGACTTTATTATTTCGCAGGGACATGTGCTGCAACTCGACTCGCCGGACCTCGCGATGGAACGGCAATTCATGTTTCAGGATCGCCCGCTCAAAGAGTTTCTTGAGAGAATTGAGCTGCACGTTGAGGCGCTTAACCTCGCCGTCGCGAATATACCGAGGGAGAAGGTTCGTCTTCACGTCTGCTATGGCAATTGGGACGGCCCTCATATCGATGACGTCGATCTCGAACCGCTTCTTCCGATACTCTATCAAGCAAAGGTCGGAGCAATCAGCATGGCTTTCGCAAATCCGCGCCATCAGCACGACTCAAAGACAATCAAAAAGCACCCACTTCCTAAGGAAATGATTCTTCTACCGGGAGTGATCGACGTAACAACAAACTACCTCGAGCATCCGGAAGTCGTTGCAGATCGAATTTGCCAGTGGGTCGACGTTGTCGGCGACCGCGAGCGCGTCATCGCTTCGACGGATTGCGGTTTCGGAACCTTTGCAGGCTACACGTTCGTCGCCGAGGATGTAGTTTGGGCAAAATTGCGGACGCTACGGGACGGTGCCGAAATTGCCAGCGAGCGCATCTGGGGCCACAAGTCAAACTGATCCGGGGAGTACCCGATGCAATTGCGTATCATTCGGCACCGCGAGTATCCGTACGCATACGAAATATAAAATGAATCGAGCACTTATGTGTTTGGTGGCACCCTTGCGATTTTGGCAGGCTCAAGGCTCACATCGCGGGCGACAAGATTACTTATCTGCAGCTGGACGGTGCCTTCCACGAACTATTCTTTGCCAACGCGGGCAACCGATATCTAGCCAATGCCTATGCACGCCTCATGCCTAAGGTCATGCCTGAAGGCGCCACGTTATCCAAAGCGTACATATCGGGTCGGCCCGAGGCCATGGTTCTCCGGATCACGGTCTAATTCCCGGCTGTCACTTTGTCCTGTGTCTTGGTGTCAAAATCTGCGGCGTCATGGCGCTCGTGCAACTGACTGGAGAGTTCTCCAAAGGGCCGGTTCACCATCCGCCCACGCACAACGGCCGGACGGCCGCCAATCGCATCGGCCCAGCGCTGAACATACTTGTAGTCCTCGACCTGGAGGAACTCGGCCGCCTCGTAGAGCCAACCTTTCACCAGGCCGCCATACCAAGGCCAGATGGCCATGTCGGCGATCGTGTACGCGCTGCCCGCCACAAATTCGTTGGCCGCCAGTTGCTTGTCGAGCACGTCAAGCAAGCGCTTCGCTTCCATAGTGAAGCGATCGATCGCGTATTCGATCTTTGTCGGTGCATAGGCATAGAAGTGGCCAAAACCTCCGCCGATATAGGGCGTGCTTCCCATCTGCCAAAACAGCCAGGATAGACATTCGGCGCGCGAACCCGCCTCGGTCGGCAGGAAGGCTTCGAACTTTTCGGCGAGATACTGCAAGATCGCGCCGGATTCGAAAACGCGGATCGGCTTCGGACCGCTGCGATCTATGAGCGCCGGAATCTTTGAATTCGGATTTGCGGCGACGAAACCACTGCCGAACTGGTCGCCATCGCCGATTTTGATCAGCCAAGCATCGTACTCGGCCCCACGATGACCAAGTGCAAGCAATTCTTCCAGCAGGATCGTGACCTTCTGGCCGTTGGGCGTCGCGAGGGAATAGAGTTGTAGCGGGTGGCGACCGACCGGCAATTCCTTCTCGTGAGTCGACCCAGCGGTTGGACGGTTGAGGCGGGTGACGGCGCTCCCGCCTTTCGCGGCGTCCCAAGTCCAAACCTTCGGCGGCACATAGACAGACGAATTGGTCATTCTCGATACTCCAAGTGTCATAAGTCAT
>Ga0209006_10006582_pt1 | contig 10497 bp, 7 predicted proteins | sample JacPin_JW_Ref_O2_FD_188567 | JGI IMG/M metagenome (GOLD analysis project Ga0209006, IMG submission 188567) | Forest soil microbial communities from Algoma, Ontario, Canada - Jack Pine, Ontario site 1_JW_Ref_O2 (SPAdes) (version 2) | ecosystem: Environmental > Terrestrial > Soil > Boreal... | reverse complement strand
AGGACAAGTTCCACGGTTCGACTACGAAATTTCCTTTGATCGGCGGGGCGAAAGACCAGCTGCTGCAGCCGGCCAAAGCCAGTCCCGCGGCGATCACGACCGCATAACGGCCGAAGTTGCCACCATTTTTCATCGTTTCATTCCTCTTGCGAATGCTCGCGTTGCTTGCAAATCAGAAAGCGGCGGACCTGCAACCCGCCGCAAAGCGGCCGGCAGCCGGCGCGCCGCGCCGGCGAGCCGGGCGATGCCCTGGTAACGCACGTAACCGCCGAACACCTCGTCGCCGCCGTCACCCGAGAGCGCGACCGTCACGTGGCCGCGCGCGAGCCGCGACACGAGATAGGTCGGCAGCTGCGAGCTGTCGGCGAAGGGCTCGTCGTAGATCGCCGGCAACTGCGGAATGATCGCTTGTGCGTCACCGGCCGAGAGCTCCAGCTCGGTGTGATCGGTGCCCAGATGCTGCGCAACCGCCTTGGCGGCAGCCGCTTCGTTGAAGGCCTGCTCGCGAAAGCCGATCGAGAAAGTCTTGACCGGGCGCGTCGCGGCCCGCTGCATGAGCGCGACGACCGTCGAGGAATCGATACCGCCGGACAAGAACGCGCCGAGCGGCACATCCGACACCATTTGCCGTTTCACCGCATCGGCAAGCAAGCCGTGCAGCTCGTCGAGTATCTCAGGCTCCGCGCGGCGGTCGCAGTCTTGCTGGCCGCGGCGCGCGATGTCGGCGACGTCCCAGTAGCGGTGCACCGCAACGCCCGCAGGGCTCGCCTCCAGCCGGTGGCCGGGCGCGAGCTTCGCCACCTCGCGATAGATCGTGGCGGGCGCCGGCACACAGGCGTAGCGCAGATAGCTCGCGAGCGCGCCGGGGTCGACCGTGCTGCTAAGTCCGCCGAGCGCCCGCAGGGCCTTGAGCTCGGACGCGAAGGCGAACGTGCCGTTCTGCCGCGTCCAGTAGAGCGGCTTGATGCCGAGGCGATCGCGGGCGAGGTGCAGGGTGCGCGTGCCGCGGTCGAACGCCGCGAAGGCAAACAGGCCGTTGGCGCGGTCGAGCGCGCCATCGATGCCGAAGGCCACGATCGCTTCGAGAAGGACTTCGGTGTCCGAAGTTCCGCGCCAAGGCTTGTCGAGCTCGGCCGCCATCTCGGCCCGGTTATAGAGCTCGCCGTTGTAGGTGATGACGATACGGCCGTCTGCGCTCGTCATCGGCTGCAAGCCGGTCGGGGTGAGATCGATGATCGCAAGCCGGCGATGGCCGAGCGCGATGCCGACCGCGGGATCGGTCCAATGCCCGTCGCCATCGGGGCCGCGATAAGCGATCGCGTCGGTCATGGCGCGCGCCTGCGCGGCGAGTTCCTCAGGCGCAGCACCCGCAAATCGCCACAGGCCGGCAATGCCGCACATCAGGCCGACACCCTCGATTGATCCGCGAGACAGGCGCGCAGAACCTCGTCGATCGCCACGGCCCTGGCGTGCCAGGAGTGCGCGGCGCGCACCAGGGCCGCGCCGCGCTGCCCCATCTCCCGCGCTTGCGCCGGGTCGGCGGCGAGTTGCGCGACGGCCCGCGCCAGCGCCGGCGCGTCCTGGCAGGGCACGACGAGACCGCAGCGCCCTTCCCGCACCAGTTCCGACTGTCCCGGCAGCTCCGTCACGATCGCGGGAATCCCGCACGCCAGCGTCTCGAACAGCTTGAGCGGATTCATCCCGGTCGACGAGCGTCCGCGCGGATTGGTCATCGGAATCAGGCCGGCGAGCGCGCCGGCGATCAGGCCGGGAATTTCCTCGTAGGGTCGATAGCCCATCCAGCGGATCGGAAGCCCGGACCGCACCCCAGCCTCGACGAAGTTCTGCCGCACGCCCGTGCCGATGATGACGAGCAGAAGGCCGCGCGGCCAATCGGGATGACGGACGGCGTCGACCATGACATCAACCCCGTGCCAGTCCGTGAGGCCGCCGAAGAAAACCACGAAAGGATCCGCAACGGTCCGGTCGATCGGATGAAAAAGGTCCGTATTCGCCGCGTTGGGCACGACCGAGATGCGATCGTGATGGACTTGGTCGCGCAGCAATTGCGCAAGCTCCTTGGCGACGGGAAAAAGATGAACGGCGCGCCGGTACTGCGACACATAGAGCCAGCGCAGCAGCGGACGCAGCGGCGCGAGCCAGGGCCGGCTGACGATCAGGTCGAGCTCGGTCCCGTTGATTTCCTGGACGACCACGCGTCCCTTCATCCTCGCCGCGATCGCGACCGGCCACGCCAGGGCATGGGCGCGCACGTAGAGGGCGTCGTGGCTGCCCAAGGCCTTCACGGCGCTCCACATCGCCCGCACGTACTCGATCAGCTTGGCCACGGCGCTGCGCGGCCGGTTCGGGCTCGACGGCCGCGGCGTGAACAGGTCGACACGCCATCCGAGCGCGCGCAGATTGGCGACGATCTCGTTGATATGCACGTAGCTCGCCTGCCCTTTGTGGGGCAGATCGAGCGCGAAATACGCAATGCTCCCGCGTTCCGGGTTCGACATCGGCGCGTGAGTTCTTTCGTTTACCGCTGCGTGATTATCAGGGCGCAGAAGAGCCAATTTCACTTTCAATGTGATGCGGACGCCGGTAGATAGGTCGCATGGATCAAGATGTGTCGACGCGCGGACGGCTCACGCATGCGTAACGGCGAGCCCTACATCCTGGGAATTCACGACGGCCACAACTGCGGCGCGACGCTCACGCGCGGCGGCGCGATCGTGGCGTCGGTCTCGGAGGAGCGCCTGGCCCGCCGCAAGAATGCGATCGGCTATCCGCGCCGCGCGATCGAGGAGGTGCTGCGGATTGGCGGCATCGAGCCGCGCCAGATCGCCGACGTGGTCTATGCCTCGCTGTTCATGCATACGGCGTCGCACCTCGAGGACTTCTCGCAGTGGTACGCGGTCGGCATCGAGGAGCAGATCGCCGATGCGCGCACGCCGCCCGAATACGGCCGCAGCATCTTCGCGACTCGCAAGCGCGAGCGCATCGCCCAGGTGGTCGAGCATCTCGGCGTGGCGGAGGCGCATGTCAGCTTCGTCGAGCATCATCTCGCGCATCTCGCCGCCGCCTATTTCACGGCTCCGCGCGCGACGTTCGACCGCCCGATCCTCGGCCTCACCCTCGATGGCGCCGGCGACGGGCTCTGCGCCACCGTCTCGATCTGCCGCGGCAACACGATCGAGCGGATCGCCAAGACCGACCGCAACGCTTCGGTCGGCAAGATCTACTCGCGCGTCACCTATCTGATGGGCATGACGCCGTGGGAGCACGAGTACAAGCTGATGGGTCTTGCGCCCTACGCCGACCCGCAGCGCACGGAAGACGCCGCCAAGCCCCTGCATCGGCTGCTCGGCCTCACGGATGACGGCCTCGGCTTCGCGCTCAAGACCGAGCTCTCCACCAACTACTGCTACCGCTATCTGCGCACCGAGCTCGAGCGTGTGCGCTTCGACACAATTGCCGGGGCGACGCAACGGTTCACCGAGGACATGCTGATCGCCTGGGTGCGCGCTGCTATCCGCAAGACCGGCATCGGCGACATCGTGTGCGGCGGCGGCGTGTTCATGAACGTCAAGGCCAACATGCTGCTCGCCGAGCTGCCCGAGGTGCGCTCGATCTACGTGATGCCGAGCGCGAGCGATGAATCGCTCTCGATCGGCGCCTGCCTCGCGCGCCACTACGCGCTCAACCCGGACTTGGATTCGCGCGCGAGCCGCATCACCCATCTCTATTTCGGCGGCCGCGACGAAGCCGGCGCCGAAGCCGCGGCGGTCGAGGAGGCGCGACACAGCCTGCAACTCGGCGTCTCCCAGCCGCCCGACATGAACAGCGCCATCGCTGACCTGCTCGGCGCCGGCGAGATCGTCGCGGTCTGCCGCGGCCCGATGGAATGGGGCGCGCGCGCGCTCGGCAACCGCAGCATCCTGTCGAGCGCGCATGACTATCGCCGCGTCGATCGCATCAACCAGATGATCAAGATGCGCGATTTCTGGATGCCGTTCGCGCCGAGCATCAAGGCCGAGGCCGCCGGTCGGTATTTCGCCGGCGCCAAGGGCGTCGACTATTCGTTCATGACCTTCGCGGCGCCGGTGCGGCCCGAGGCGTTCGACGAGATCATCGCCGGCTCGCATCCGAAGGACCGCACGATCCGCCCGCAGGTCGTCAGCAAGGCCGCAAACCCCGACTACCATGCGGTGATCGGCCATTTCGAGCAACTGACCGGACGCGGCGCCGTTCTCAATACCTCGTTCAACCTGCACGGCGAGCCGATCGTCGCCACCAGCGGGGACGCGATCCGCGTCATGGCGGCGTCCGACATCCAGTATCTCGCCCTTAACGATCATCTGCTATCCAAGCGCCCCTGACATGTGCGGGCGGCACGCATGACGATCCTGGTGACCGGCGGCGCCGGCTATATCGGCAGCCATATGGTGCACGCGCTGGTTGATGCCGGCGAGCGCGTCGTCATTCTCGACAACCTGTCCACCGGCTTCGACTGGGCGGTGCCGAAGAGCGCGACGCTCGTCGTCGGCGAAACCGGCGACCAGCGGCTCGTCGCCGATCTCATCGCGCGGCACGGCATCGAGGCGATCATCCATTTCGCCGCGTCGATCGTCGTCCCCGACTCGGTCGCCGATCCGCTCGGCTACTATCGCAACAACACCGCGAACTCGCGTTCTTTGATCGAGTGCGCCGTCAAGGGCGGCGTCAAGCAGTTCATCTTTTCGTCCACGGCCGCGGTCTACGGCAATCCCGACAACGTTCCGGTCGGCGAGGATGATCCGGTCAGGCCGATGTCGCCTTACGGGTCCTCCAAGCTCATGACCGAGATCATGCTGCGCGACGCCGGCGCCGCACACGGCCTCCCCCACGTCATGCTGCGCTACTTCAACGTCGCGGGCGCCGATCCAGCGCTGCGCACCGGGCAATCGACCAAGGGAGCGACGCACCTGATCAAGGTCGCGGTCGAAACCGCGCTCGGCCTGCGTGCGAAGATGCTGGTGTTCGGCACGGATTATCCGACGCCGGACGGCACCTGCATCCGGGACTACATTCATGTCGCCGATCTCGTCGGCGCCCATTCCGCGGCGCTCGCCTATCTGCGCGGCGGCGGCGCGTCGATCACGCTCAATTGCGGCTATGGCCGCGGCTTTTCGGTGCTCGACGTGATCGATACGGTCAAGCGCGTATCCGGCGTCGATTTCGCGGTCGAGACCGCGCCGCGCCGGGCCGGCGACCCGGCGCAGATCATTGCCGCATCCGAGCGCATCCGCGCGGTCCTCGGCTGGCGCCCGCAGTTCGACGACATCGCGACCATCGCGCGCGACGCGCTCGAATGGGAACGCCGGCTTGCCGCCCGCGGCCGCGCCGCATAGCCCGCAATCGCCAGCCCGCAGGCTTGCCTCAGCCACCCGCGACGACGCTCCGCACGCCGGGCTCGCGCAACAGCTGGTCGAAGTACGCAATCGTCTTCTGCAGTCCCTCTTTGAGCGGCGTCGTCGGCGCCCACGACAGCACCTTGCGCGCCTTGGAAATGTCGGGCTGGCGTTGCCGCGGATCATCCTCCGGACGTGGTCGTTGCACGATCTTGGCGCGCGATCCGGTGAGCTCGATCACGGTGGTGGCGAGCTGACGGATCGAGAATTCATCCGGGTTGCCCAGGTTGATCGGGCCGGTCGTGTCGTCGCCGGTCGCCATCAGACGCATCAATCCGTCGATCAGGTCGTCGACGTAGCAGAACGAGCGCGTCTGCGTCCCGTCGCCGTAGATCGTGATGTCCTTGCCGAGCAGCGCCTGCACTATGAAGTTCGAGACCACGCGCCCGTCGTTCGGATGCATGCGCGGCCCGTAGGTGTTGAAGATGCGGGCGACCTTGATGCGCAACCGCGCCTGGCGCCAATAGTCGAAGAACAGCGTCTCGGCGCAGCGCTTTCCCTCGTCGTAGCAGGACCGGATGCCGATCGGATTGACGCGGCCCCAATATTCCTCGGGCTGCGGATGCGTTTCCGGGTCGCCGTAGACCTCGGACGTCGAGGCCTGCAGGATTTTGGCGCGCAGGCGCTTGGCGAGACCGAGCATGTTGATCGCGCCGTGCACGCTCGTCTTCGTCGTCTGCACCGGGTCATGCTGGTAGTGGATGGGCGAGGCCGGACAGGCGAGGTTGAAGATCTGGTCGACCTCGACGAAGAGCGGAAGCGTCACGTCGTGGCGCAAGAGCTCGAAGGCCTTGTGGTCCCTGAGCGCGTCGACATTGCGGTGCGCGCCGGTGAAGAAGTTGTCGAGGCAGATCACCCGCGCGCCGCCGTTGAGCAGCCGCTCGCACAGGTGCGAGCCGAGGAAGCCGGCGCCGCCCGTGACCAGGATACGCGTTTCAAGATGCATTAGTCTCTCCCGGCGCGGCGCGCGCCCTCAGGCGTAGGAGACATCGAACACCTCGATCCAGCGGATGAGGTTGACGGTGCGCCACAAGTCGAAACCGAAAGCCTCCGAACGCGCGACGCGGCGCTCGAGCGCCTTGAGCGCGTCCGCGGCGCGCAGCCATGGAAGCGAACGGGCGGTATCCGAACCGAGCACACGGGCGAACCATGGGCCCAGGGCCTGCGCCCACAGGCGGTCGGGCGTCGCAAAGCCGATCTTGTCGCGCCGGTCGAGGATGGCGTCGGGGACGAGGCCGCGCATTGCATGGCGCAGCACCGCCTTCGAGGTCGCGCGCTCGTCGATAAGATGCGCCGCCGGTTGCTCGTAGGCGAACTTGGCAAGCCCGGTGGTGAGAAACGGCACGCGCGATTCGATCGCGAACGCCATCGAATTGCGGTCCTCGTAACGCAGCAGCGCGGGCAGCACGGTCTCGGTCAGGCTCTGCACCAGCGCTTCATGCAGGAAATTCCTCTGCCAGCGCGGCGTCGCGCCCGTGACGAGCAGCCCGCGCTCGGCGAACCAACGTCCGTCGATCCACGGCGGCAGCAACGGGCGGCCGACGAGATCGCGCGCGAATGCGCGCAGCCGCGCCGGCACCGCAGGCTCGAACGCCTGGGCGACGAGGCCGGCGTTCACGCCCGGCAGGCGGAGCATCGACCGCACGAGCCGGATGGCGCCGCCCCAATCGAGCCGCGCGACCAACTCGCTCAGCCGGCGGGCCAGATAGGGCCGATAGCCGGCAAACAGCTCGTCCGCGCCCTGCCCGTCGAGCATCACCTTGATGCCGTTCGCGGCCGCAAGCCGCATGACCCGGTGCTGGGCGTAGATCGACAGGCTGCCGAACGGCTCGCCCTGGGCCGCCACGAGGTCGTCGATCTCCGCGACGATCTCGTCGGGCTTGATGCGCACGCTCGCGGGTTGCGCGCCGGCGGCGGCGGCGGCGATGTCGATGAACCGCGTCTCATCGACATCCGAGCCTTCGGCGACGAAGCTGAAGGTGTGGATCGCGATATCCTTGCCGCCGACCGCGCGTGCGCCGGCGAGGATCGACGAGGAATCGACGCCGCCCGACAGCGCGATGCCGAGCGGCACGTCGCTGCGCAGATGCAGCTTGATGGAGTCGAGAAACAGGTCGCGCAGGTCGGCCGCCGCCTGCGCGCAAGGGTGAGCTTGCGGCGCGATCCGCGGCTGCCAATAGGCGACCGGCGCCGGCGCCGCCGGCGCATCGAGCGAGATCGTCGCCCAGGTCCCGGCCGGCAGGCTGCGGATGGCGGAAAAAAGGGTCGCCGGCCCGGCGTCGGTGTGCCCGGCGGCGAGGAAAAGGCTCGTGCGCGCGACGTCGGCGGTCCGCCGCACGCCGGGCAGGTCGAGCAGCGGCGCGATCTCGGAGGCAAGCGCGATGCAATCGCTGCCGAGCGCCCAAAAGAGCGGCTTGATGCCGAACGGATCGCGCGCGAGAAAAAGCTCGCGCTTGTGCCGATCGAGCATCACGAACGCGAACATGCCGACGAAGCGCGCAAGCGCCGCGATGCCCCACGTCGCGAAGGCCGCGATCAGCACCTCGCTGTCGGAGGTGGTGTGAAAAGCTTGGCCGGCGCGCGCCAGCTCTTCGCGCAGCTCGACGTAGTTGTAGATTTCGCCGTTGAAGGTGAGCACGAAACGCCCATCCGGCGAGGCCATCGGCTGGTTGGCGCGCGGATCCAGATCGATGATCGCGAGCCGCCGATGCACCAGCGCAACCTCCGCGCCCGCGGGATCGCACGGCGTGGCGTCGCGGCCATACGTCGCGAGGCCCGATCCGTCCGGGCCGCGATGCGCCAGCATCTTGTCGAGCCGCGCCAGCAGGCCGGGCGCGATCTTCGCGCCGGGCAGCGTCAACACAGCCGCAATCCCACACATCAGGGCGCGACCTTCCGGCGATTTCTGGCCACGAGCTCGCCGTAGATCGCGGCGAGCCGGCGCGCATTGGCATGCAGGTCGTGGTCGCGCGCCACGCGTGCCTTGAGATTCGCGGCACGGCGCCTTGCCTCACCCGGATCCGAGCGCATCGCCTGCAGCGTCTGCATCAACGCCCCGACATCACGTGGTGTAAACGAATATCCGCAATCGTCCGCGAGGAGATTGGCGAGGCCTCCGGTCTGCGCGCCGATAACCGGAACGCCGGCGGCGCCCGCTTCGACGGCGGACAGGCCGAGCCCCTCGTGCCAGGAGGGCAGTACGAACACGTCGGCTGCGGCAAGCAACGCGGGAATCTCCTCGTTCGGCCGCGGACCGAGCAGGCGCACGGCCGGTCCTTCCGGCAGCGCGGACCCGCCGCCGACAAACAGCGCAACCGCGTCGGACCACGCAAGTTGGCGCAGCGCCTCGGCGAGATCGAGCACGCCCTTCTGCGGCAGCAGCGCGCCGACATAGAGAATGACGAGCTTGTCCGCGGCGATGCCAAGCTCGGCGCGCGTTCGTGCCCGGTCCTGCTTTGCGGCAAACCGCGCGAGATCAATACCGATCGACAGCGCATCGGGCAGCACGCCGGTGAGCTCCTGCGTCGTTCTGGCCAGATCGGGACTGTTGGCGATCACGCGATCGGCGCCGCGCATCGTCGCTTCGAACAGCCGGCGCATGCGGCCGTTATGGTTGGGGTAGATGTAGACGTCGTCGCCCAGCACGCTGACGACGAGCGGAACGCCGAAGCGCCGCTTGAGCCGCAGGGCGGCGGCGCCGCACGGATAGGCGAAGTGCGCGTGGATGACATCCGGCTTCGCCACGCCCCGGCACGCGAAGGCCTGGCTGAGATGGGCAAGCCCCAGCCGGGTCTCGCGCGGCGTCGTGAGGTAGGGCGGCCGCTGCACGGAGATCGCACCGTCGTCTTCCCGTCGCGGCAATTTTTGATATGCGGCCCAGCGCGGCCGCCAGCGCGCAAGGCCGGGCGGGACCCACGGCGCGGGCGCCACCACCGACACGTCGACTCCGGCCTGCGTCAACGCGCGCGCCTGCGTCTGATGAAAGACGAAGCCCGTCGGGTTCGTCGCCGACGGATAGCCGGGGGTGATCCACAGCGCGCGCATGACGGTGCCGGGCGGTCGTCCCCGGTCGAGCTCACCACCCGAGCCGCGACTTGGCGTCGAACAGCGTGCGCATCGTGGCGGTCGCCTGCGCGACGCCGCAGCGTGCGACGATCTCGTCGTCGCCGCGCAGCAGGAAACGCGCGCAGAGATCATAGAGCGACTGCATGGCGGTCGGCGCCGGCTCGGTCAGGATCGGCCGCGTGTCCTTGAGCTCCCTTTCACCGATCGCGTTGACGCGCACTGTGTCGACCAGGATCTCGTTGCCGAAGTCGATGAGCCGCACGCGCCCCTCCTGCAGGCGGACCTCGGCCTCGAACAGCTGGAACGCGGATTCGGGATGGCTCTCGATCAGGATGCGCGCCCGCGGCCAGGCGGCGCAGCGGAAATCGCCGTCGAAGCAGGGGTCGCCAGCGCGATCCTCAGCGCCCGGCCGCACCGCCGCCGCCTCGATCTCATCGCCCAGGAGCATGCGCAACGTGTCGATGACGTGCACGCCATTGTGCAGCCAGCCGCCGTAGTAGACCCAATGCACGCCGATCACCGCGCCGAGTTGCCGCGCCGCGATCAAGTCGCGCACCGCCCGATGGCCGCGCTCGAAGCGCCGCGGATGGTTGACCACGACGGTGGTCTGCGAGCGGCTCACCAGCATCGGTTCGAGGACGGACAGCTCGTCGGGCGAGACGCATAACGGCTTTTCCATCACCACGAGCCTCGGCAGCCCCGCGCCGGCGAGCACGCTTGCAAGATTGGTGGCGTGCACGCGGTCGGGCGTCGCGATCACGAGGAGATCGAGGCCGGCGGCGCCAAGCTCCTCCGGCGTGCAGACGTCGTCCACATGCCAGCGCGCCGCGAACGCCTGCGCCCGCGCGCGATCCGCGTCGCCGATTGCGACCAGGCGAAAGGCCTGCGCGTCGGCGAGGGCCTGCGCATGCGTGGTGATCCGCCCGCCCGGCTCCGCGAACGCTCCGGCGATGCGGCCGCATCCGAGGATCCCGGCGCG
>Ga0209006_10006581_pt1 | contig 10499 bp, 8 predicted proteins | sample JacPin_JW_Ref_O2_FD_188567 | JGI IMG/M metagenome (GOLD analysis project Ga0209006, IMG submission 188567) | Forest soil microbial communities from Algoma, Ontario, Canada - Jack Pine, Ontario site 1_JW_Ref_O2 (SPAdes) (version 2) | ecosystem: Environmental > Terrestrial > Soil > Boreal... | reverse complement strand
AGCCAATCCTTTCCGCGGAAACCATGTTGCGCATCGTGCGCGAAGCCAAGGATCTCTCCGGAAAGGGATTCAATATTTCCCTGAGCGGCGGCGAGCCGACGATTTACAAGCCCCTCTACGAAACCCTGGCTCTGGCACATCAACTGGGAGTGAATTTTGGTTTTACCACCAACGGCCTCGCCCTCGGCAAATCGAATTGCCAAAAGCTCCTTGCCCACGACCCGTTCAACATCAATGTATCCCTGGAATCTGTCGATCCAAAGATCAACGAATCCCTTCGCCCCGCGGACAACGGCACCAAGCGTACGCTCGAAGGCATCGACAACCTGCTCGCGGAAAAGGAGCGCATCGGCTCGCGCGTCAGCATCATCGTCAAGCCGACCATCATGGAGCAAAACTATCGCGGCCTGCCGGCCTTGGTGCGCCATTTTGGAACCAGCTCCAAAATTCAAATTCATTTCCAACCCTACGCTGGCGATATAAACAAGCCGTTCTGGATCAAGGATATAAATGAATTCCATGGTGTTCTCAATGAACTCATGCAGTTGCGGCAACAAGGTTACCCCATCATCCTCAACGACCAGCAACTGCAGGGCTTTCTGGAATACTTCACCACTCCGCCCTTGACCGGTGCCTTGCGGCACTTGGATTTGGGCGGGCAAAAGAGAAATTGTGACATTGGCCTGCGTGCGATGTTCATTTACCCCAATGGGGACGTTTTTTTCTGTGATTATTTGGGACACCCCATCGGCAACCTCTATAAGCAGAGCCTGAGCGAGATCTATTACGGCGCAACCGCCGGAGTTCAGCGAAAAGCGATGATTCACTGCAACATCGATTGCCAGCAAACCTGCAAACGTCCCATCCCTCTCTGGGTCAAAGCCAGCGCCTTTTTGCGCATGGGCTAGTGTGGCGCCTCAGGCGGGACTTCGTTTGCAAACGAATGGCCGAAGCGGAAGGCCGCCTGTCCGGTCATCCCCTCGCGCTATGAAGCTCAAATTGCTAGTGGTGGAACTTTGGGGAATGGGTGATTTGGTTCTGGCCACTCCTTTCTTGAGGGCGGCAACAGAGACATACGAGGTGACGTTGCTGGCCAAACCGATGGCCCAGGAGTTGCAGCCTCGGCTTTGGCCGGGTGTAGAGGTCACACCCTTTACTTTTCCTTGGACGGCTTTCAGAGGCAAATACAACTTGACGCGCTGGCCTTGGCGGGAACTGACGTTGCTGGCGGGGCAGTTGCGCTCGCGCCATTTTGACATCGCCGTCTCGGCAAGGTGGGATCCGCGCAATGATGTCCTTCTGTCCTTGACTGGGACCCGGCGGCGCGTGGGCTTTCCCCGGTTGGCCAGCGGCCTCTTTCTGACGGATCGGTTGTCGCTGCCCGGCCCTGCGGCGCATCGCTATGACAATTGGCGAGTATTGGCGCGGCACTTGGGCATGGATCTGCCCGCAAGAGAGCAGATGGCGCCCGCGATGGCCAGGCCAGACACGATCCTAATTCACACCGGCGCCGCGCAACAGGTCCGAGTCTGGCCGTTGGAGCGGTTCCAAATTCTGGCGACTCAACTCCGGCAACGCCGCTATTCCGTGCAGATTGTTTGCGATTCAGCACAGCGCGAATGGTGGTCCGCCCACAGTGAGAACGTCCGTGTGCCGGCCAGCCTTGCCGAATTGATGGCTCTGATTGACGGCGCGGGCCTGTTCGTGGGCAACGACTCCGGCCCTGGCCACCTCGCGGCCATGATGGGCTTGCCAACCTTCACAATTTTCGGAAATAACTTGCCCAGCCTCTTTTCCCCGCTCCATCCCCAGGCGGAGTGGATAGAGGGTGGCCCCTGCCCCTACAAACCGTGCTTCGACTCTTGCCGGTTCTCCAAACCGGAATGCCTCTTGAGCACCGGCGCGTCCGATGTCTGGACGAAGTTGAGTTCATTCGCCGAGAAGCATCTCCCGAAAAACCGCGAATCAATACTTTGACCCAACTGGAAAGCGTCGTGAATACACGCCTGTCCCTGGCGACTTAGTTCTGGTGGGTCAAAGAGGCAGCCCGAAATATAAAGCTCGCCACAAACAAGCCACATTATTAGCATCCCCCCATGCATCTGGCCATTGCAGTCAGCGCCAACTCTAATTTGATTCCTGCTGGGGAAATGCTCCTTCCGTAGCCTCGTTTGGCCCCGCACGCCCGGCAAAATCCACAACCATGGGAAGCGACTTCTTAACCTGGTTCCGCAAGAAAACCGAACATCTGAAAGTGGGTCTCAAAATCCATAGGCACTTTGAAAATCCCTGGCTGATCATATTACTGCGCTTGGGCTTCATCAAGTCGCCCTATTTTTTGTACCGCATACACAACGGAACCCGAAATTACGCCATGTTGGCGCGGCCAACCACCTCATCCGCAGGGGATATTTTCGTGCTGCGAGAGGTGCTCGTGGAAGAGACATACAAGGATGCCCTCGCCCTTTTGACGGCCAGGAACATCCGGTTGGTGGATATTGGGGCCAATCTTGGCTCATTCACCATCTGGACACACCGTGTTTTGGGCGTGCGCGAGGCGTTTTGTTTCGAACCGGAGCCTGATTCATTCCGACTGCTCAATTTCAACCTTTTTCTCAATGATTGCTCAACGGCCAAAGCCGTGGAATGCGCTGTGGGCGGCGCTGAGCGCATGATAAAAATATCGCTCGATAAGAGCAGTCCGGCTGGCGCCAACATTTATGAAACAGCCGCATCTTCGGAGGCTAAAACCGTTCCAGTGATCGCATTTGAAAAATGGTTGCGGGAAATCGAGGGTAGCTTTGATCTGCTCAAGATGGATTGCGAAGGCGCTGAATGGGAAATCATCCGCCAGACTGATCCCGAACAATTCGCCCGCTTTCGCGTGGTGGTGGCCGAAGTGCATGCTGACCCGGAGAACAAGCAGTCAGTCACTGAGTTCAAGCAGTCCATGGAAAACCTCGGTTTTCGGACGGTTCGTTGGGACAATAAATCGCACGGCCTCTATGTCGGAACGCGCTCTTAAACAATCGCGAAGTTTGCAAGACCATTTCCTCCTTTACATGAACTGCCCGAAAGACCAGTTTTTCGGCGGCTGGAACAACTCGTGCCGATAGCCCAGCGACGTTTGCATTCGTTCACCTATGGTCGTATTGCTCAACAAAGAAGACATTGACGCGTGGCGAAAAGCTCGGGAATCCAAAGCCATTATCGCCGCATCCGGCTGTTTCGACTTTATCCATCCAGGACACGTAAAACTACTGCGATCAGCCAGAGAACTGGGCGACACGCTCATAGTAGGAGTCAACAGCGATGCCTCCATTAGACACTTAAAAGGCCCAAAGCGGCCCATATACACATTGCAGGACCGCCTCCTGATGCTTGGCTCTCTTCGGTTTGTGGACGCGATCGCGGTCTTTGAAGAATATAAAGCCACCAACTTTCTCGCATCCGTCAAACCCAATATCTGGGTCAAAGGCAATGATTGGACCCTCGATAAAATTGACAAGGAAGAACTCGCCGCGGTTGAGTCCAACGGCGGCAAAATACAGTTTGTCGATACCGGCGTTGCCTGGCACACAACGGGCATCCTGGAAACTTTCAAGTCGCTATAAGCAAAACCTGCGAAGGGGCGTTTTCAAGAGAGGGCGTCGCGCAATTAAACTCACCCAGCCGACTGCTTCGTATTAGGCCCAGAACAAAAAGCCGCTGGATTTTGCCCTTGCTACCCTCAATTGTCCCCGCTGCTTTTTACCATTGACGACTGCCGTGGTTGACGTATAGTGAGCGCCGAATATATTTGTTTGGCTGAACTTGTTTCAGCGCGCAAGTCGGAGAGCCATGTTCTGCCGACTTTTTTATTCCCTGAAACGGGAAAAATGAAGATATGAACGCGGATTTCTTAGCTGTCTTGGAATTTTGGGAACGCGAGAAGGGCATCAGCCGTGATGTCCTGGTGCAGGCCGTCGAAGAGGCCCTGCTCTCGGCCGCCAAAAAGGCCGTCGGCCCCGCCCGCGAATTGCGTTGCGCCATTGATACCAAGTCCGGCGATATTAAGGCCTTTGCCAAGCTCGTCGTCTCCGAGAAAGTCCTCTCCAAACACGACCAGATTTCCGTTTTCGACGCTCGCCGCATCAAGCCCGAGGCCCAATTAGGCGAGGAGATTGAGGTCGAGGTAACTCCGGCCGGCTTTGGCCGCATCGCTTCCCAATACGCCAAGCAGGCCCTGATGCAGCACATCCGCAGGGCCGAGAAGCAGCTCATTTTCACCGAATTCAAGGACCGCGTGGGAGACATCATGAGCGGGGTGGTGCGGCGCTTCGAACGCTCGGACGTCACGATTGACCTTGGCAAATACGAGGCTCTGCTGCCCAACCGCGAGCGTGTGCCGACCGAGGAATACCAGATCGGCGAGCGCATCCGCTGCTACGTCAAGGCGGTGGAGAGCGGGTCGCACGGGCCGGAGATCATTCTCTCCCGCGCTGATCCACAATTTGTCATCAAGTTGTTTCAGTTGGAGGTGTCCGAGATCAATGACGGCACCATCGAGATCAAAGGGATCGCCCGCGAGCCTGGATTTCGCACCAAGCTAGCTGTCCATACGCGCGACCCCAAGGTGGACCCCGTCGGCGCCTGTGTCGGCCTGCGCGGACAGCGGGTCAAGAATATCGTGCGCGAGCTGAACAACGAGAAGGTGGACATCATCAAGTGGGACGCCAATGTCAAGACCTACGTCGCCAACGCCCTGGCGCCTGCACAGCTCAAGTCCTTTATCGTGGATGACGTTCGCCACCGAGTCAAAATCATGGTGGCCGAAGACCAGCTTTCCCTGGCCATCGGCAAACGCGGGCAAAACGCCCGTTTGACCTCCAAGCTCACCGGCTGGCAGATTGATATTGAGGCGGAGGCAATAGTGTTGGTCGGTTTTGAGGAGAAGATGGCCCAGGCAGTTAAGACCTTGGCCGCTATCCCGGGACTGACGCCCGAGGCGGCCAGTGTGCTGGTGCATGCAGGATTCACAACCGTGGAGGCGCTGCTGCAGGCGGAGTCGAGCGATTTGGAGCAGATTTTGAGTCAGAGTGACCAAATTAAGGATCAAGCCCCAGTCATCATGGAAGCAATCCGGGCCGCGGCAGGCCGGCGTCACAGTCCTGAAGCCGCAGAAAAGCCGGAAGGAGCTTGAGTGCAAGAGATGAATGGCTACAATGTCGGTATGATAAGGTCATGAAAACTTGGTTGGCCAGTTGGCGGATAGAAGATTATGCCCGTTCGAATTTACGATTTAGCAAAGAAACTTGGCATCGAAAGCAAGGACGTTATTGCCGAAGCCAAGAAGTTGGGTATTGCCGCCGCCAAGGTTCCATCCAGTTCCCTGGATAAAATCACGGCCGGATTCCTTGAAGAAACACTGGCCAAAATCTATCCGCCGCCTGCGCCGCCTGTTTCGTTAGAGCCTGTTGTTGCGCCTCCGCCAGCCGTGGCCACCGTGGCCGAACCTCCTCCAGAGGTGCAACCCGCGCCGCCGCCGCCGACAGAAACCGTCACGTTGCCAGAAGCACCACCTCCGGTCGTGGTAATCTCCCCTCCCGCGCTTCCAACGGCAGAGACAGCCCCTCCTGTCGCAGTGCCAATGCCGCCAATCGTCCTGACGCCACCCATCGTTGCCATGCCCGTGGAGCCGCCGCCTGTCGAAATTCCGAAGCCCGTCGTGCCGCCGCCGCCTTTGCTTCCTCCGAAACCCAAGATTGGGGAAAAGGTTGGTTTCATCCAATTGCCGCAGAAGCCGGCCCCCCGCCCGCAACCGGATAAAGCGCCGGTTCGTGGCCTTCCGCCCACGGGCAAAACAGACTTTCTACGCCGAGGCGAAGTGCGGCGGCCAGGTGCTCCTGCGGCGCCATCTGCATCTCCCATGTCCGGGCAAAGACCGGCCGCCAGGGGGCCTCAATGGCCGCCCAAGCCCGCGCCCGCGCCCGCCAGGGCCCCGGAAAAATTCGTCGCGCCCGCCACCGGCCAACTGATTACGCTCAAACCGCCGATCATCGTCCGCGACTTGGCCGAGCAGTTGAAGCGCAAACCCTTTCAGCTTATCGCCGATTTGATGGAGGCGGGGGTTTTCGCCAACGTCAACCAGTCGATTGACGAGGATGTGGCGCAGCGGATTTGCGCCAAGTACAATTTCCGCTTTGAAGTTGAAAAGCGCGAGCGCGGCGCCGGCTCCCACACCCCGGTCCGCAAGGTCGAATTGGACGTCGAGGACAAGCCGGATGAAATGAAGCCGCGCGCGCCCGTGGTGACGATCATGGGTCATGTTGATCATGGCAAAACGACTTTGCTGGACGTCATCCGCAAATCCAATGTGGCGGCCGGGGAAGCCGGCGGCATCACGCAGCACATCGGCGCTTACACCATTTCCTTCCCGCATCCCGAGCGCAAAACTGAAATGCAGCAGATCACCTTCCTCGACACACCCGGCCACGCCGCCTTCAGCGCCATGCGTGCGCGCGGTGCGACGGTGACCGACATTGTCGTGCTGGTGGTGGCGGCCAACGATGGAGTCATGCCACAGACGTTGGAGGCCTTGAGCCACGCCCAGGCGGCCAAGGTGCCGATCATCGTGGCTGTCAACAAGTGCGATCATCCGAACGCCAACCCGATGAAGGTCCGGCAACAACTCCAGGATAGGGGGCTCGTGCCCGACGATTGGGGCGGCGATACGATTTTTGTCGATGTCTCGGCCTTGACCAAACAGGGCGTCGATAAGTTGCTGGACATGATCCTGCTGCAAGCCGACCTGTTGGAACTCAAGGCGAATCCAAACCGCCGCGCCAAGGGCAACGTTATCGAATCCGGCCTTGAGCCGGGCGGCCCCACGGCCACCGTACTGGTGCGAAAGGGAACCTTGCGCGTCGGCGAGGTGGTTATTTGCGGTCCCTACTGGGGCAAAGTCCGCGCCTTGATCAGCGAGGAAGGAGCGCGCTTGAAGGAGGCGGGCCCGTCGGTCGCGGTCAAAATCCTGGGCTTGAACGGCATCCCTGAAGCCGGCCTGGAATTCAGTGTGCTTGAAGACGAGAAGGCGGCGCGCGACCTGGCCGAACAACGTGCCATGGCCGCTCGCAGCCTAACCACTGAGGCGCGCGCCAAAGTCACTCTGGAAACTCTTTTTGCCACGCTGGACGCTTCTCAAGCCAAAGTGCTCAAGATCGTGGTCAAGGCCGACACCCAAGGCTCCGTCGAAGCTATCGTCGAGGCGCTGAAAAAAATTGAGGCGGATCCCGTGGCGCTGGAGGTCATTCACAGCGCGGTGGGCACCATTACCGAGTCGGACGTGCTGCTGTCTTCGGCCTCCTCGGCCATTATCCTGGGCTTTCACACACGCATCGACGTCGGCGTGGCCGACCTGGCCAAGCGCGAAGGCGTGCAGATCAAGCTCTACTCGATTATTTACGAATTGATCGACCAGGTCAAAGAAGCGATGGCGGGAATGCTCGAACCGGTCATCAAAGAGGTCATCATCGGTTCGGCGGAGGTGCGCAAGCTATTCGAGTTGTCCAAAGGCGGCAACGTGGCCGGCTGCATGGTGACGAACGGCCGGATGGTGCGCGGCAAGGCCCGCATCTTGCGGCGCAAGGGCTTGATTTACGAAGGCGTCATCCAGACGTTGCGCCGCTTCCAGGATGAGGTCAACGAGGTGCGTTCCGGCATGGAATGCGGCATCCGCATTGAAGGCTTTAACGATATGCAGCCCGGCGACGTGATCGAGTGTTTCACTGTTGAAAAAGTTGCTCCAAAACTGGTTTGACGCGGAGTTTTCGTTATGTCGCTCAGACTGCAACGGGTCACGGAACTGTTGAAACGCGAAATCGGCGAGATTATCCGCCGCCTCCTGCCTGTTGATGAAGTTGGCTTGATCAACGTCAACAATGTCGATGTCGCCCCCAATCTCCACAACGCCACCGTCTTTATTGGCGTGCTGGGCGGGGAAGCGCAAAAAAAGAAGGCCATGGAGGCACTGGAGCAAAGCCGCAAGCGCATCCAAGGCTATTTGGGTAAGGCGGTGGTGCTCAAGTACACGCCGCACCTTCGCTTCGTGCTCGACGAATCTGTTGAAAAGGGCAATCGCATCCTCCGCCTCCTGGACGAATTGGAGGAACCTTCGTCCGACTCATGAAATCGCATCCTAAAATCATCGATCGCATCATCGAAACCATCGACCAGAGCCATTCCATTTGCGTGGCCGGCCATGTCCGGCCTGACGGCGATTGCATCGGCTCGCAAATCGGGCTGAGCCTGGCGCTGCACAAATTGGGCAAGAATGTCTCGTGCTGGAATGAGGACATCATGCCGCAGAAATACGCCTTTCTGGACACCAGCCACCTATGGCAAAAGCCGGACGGTCACCGAAAATTCGACCTGGTCATCTGCACTGACTGCGCTTCATTCGAGCGCCTGGGCAAAGTTGGCCCTGCTGCTGCGCGTCGAAAGTGCCTCATCAATATCGACCATCGCGAGAGCAACACGCGCTATGGCGACATGAATTGGATTTCGGCGCGCGAGGCCTCGACTGGCGAGTTAATTTTCCGCCTTCTGCAAACCGCCCACTGGCCGATCACCCCGGCCATAGCCGACTGCCTGTTCACTGCCGTCTCGACCGACACCGGCTCGTTTCAATACTCCACCACTCAACCCGTGACCTATCACACGGCGGGTGAATTGGTGAGGTTGGGCGCGCACGTGGAAACCATCTGCCACGAGGTCTATCAATCCTTCTCGCTCTCGCGCGTCCGCCTGCTCAAACATGTTTATAATCATTTTCATTTGGCGCACCGCGACCAGATCGCCTACCTCTGGTTGAAGCAAAAGGATTTCGCCCGCACCGGCGCCGATCGCAGCGATACGGAGGGGCTCATCGACCACATTCGCGCCATCGAACCGGTGGTCGTAGCGGTAGTCTTTGAGGAAGTGGGACCTGATTCGACTCGCCTCAGCCTCCGCTCCAAATCTCCGCGCATCGATGTCAACGCCATTGCCGGCCAATTCGGGGGCGGCGGTCACATCGCCGCGGCCGGCGCGCGCATCCCTGGCAAGCCGCTGTCGGTCCAGCGCCGGGTCATCGCCGCTGTCAAGAAAGCGCTCGAAGCCGCACCCTGAATCATGCGCGAATTTGATCCCATGGACGGGGCTGTTCTTATTGACAAGCCCGCCGGGCCAACCTCGCACGACGTGGTCGATGCCATCCGCCGCGCCTTTCGCCTGGAGAAAGTCGGCCATTGCGGCACGCTCGATCCCAACGCCACCGGCCTGCTCATCATCGTGCTGGGCAAAGGCACCAAGCTTTCCGAAAAACTCATGTCGGACGACAAGGTCTATGAGGGCACAATTAAATTCGGCGAGACGACCGACAGTTACGACGCCGACGGCGAATTGGTTTCCTCGCTGCCGGTGCCACCGATGACACTGGAGGAATTGAACGAAGGCGCCGCTACCTTTCAGGGCGATCAAATGCAAATGCCGCCCATGGTCTCCGCTGTCAAGATCAAAGGCGTTCCTCTTTACAAGATGGCGCGCAAAGGCATCGAGGTCGAACGCAAGCCGCGCCTGATTCACGTCTATCACTTTCTGTTTTCCCGCTACGAGGAGCCGATTGGGTTTTTCCGCGTGGCCTGCACCAAGGGCACTTACGTGCGAGCGCTGGCCCACGAGTTGGGGCAAAAGCTCGGCAGCGGCGCTCACCTGGCCACGCTGCGGCGCGTCGTCTCTGGAAAATTCAATGTCCAGGACGCGCTGCCCTTCGAGGACGCGCTCAAACTTTCCTCCTCCGCCCTCCAAGAGCGGGTCATCCCCTTTTTGAAGCTAGCAGCTCAAGCCAGCCTGCCCGCCGGATGAAGGTCCTTTCCGATGCCGCCGCTTTGCAACCGAATGGGCGCCCCGTCTGCGCGGCCATCGGCGTATTTGACGGCGTTCACCTGGGCCACCAACGCGTCCTCAACCAAATCATCGCCGACGCCGCGCGCCATCAGAGCATTCCGGTCGTAGTCACCTTCGACCGCCATCCGAATGCTACCGTCGCGCCGGGCCGCGTGCCGCCGTTGATTTATCCGCTGGACAAAAAGCTGGAGGTCATCGCCTCCTTCGGCGTGGAGGCCGCGTATGTTATTCGGTTTGACAAAGCTTTCAGCCAAATCCCAGGAGAGGCATTCGTCCGCGGTCTGGCGCGCGACTTCCGGCAGATCAAAAGCATCTGCGTCGGGGATGGATTCATGTTCGGCGCCAGCCGCTCGGGCAACGTCGCCTTGCTGCGCAAGTTGGGCGGCGAACTCGGCTTCACTGTCGAGGCCCTGCGCGACGTGGAACTGGACGGCCAATCCGTCAGCAGCACGCGCATTCGGGACGCCGTTCGCGCCGGCGACTTTGCATTAGCAGGACGGATGTTGGCCCGTCCCTATGCGCTGCGCGGCGTCGTGATCGAAGGCGCGCGCTTGGGGCGAAAGCTGGGCTTCCCC
>Ga0209006_10006579_pt1 | contig 10500 bp, 10 predicted proteins | sample JacPin_JW_Ref_O2_FD_188567 | JGI IMG/M metagenome (GOLD analysis project Ga0209006, IMG submission 188567) | Forest soil microbial communities from Algoma, Ontario, Canada - Jack Pine, Ontario site 1_JW_Ref_O2 (SPAdes) (version 2) | ecosystem: Environmental > Terrestrial > Soil > Boreal... | reverse complement strand
CGAGCCGCTCAGATATTGAGCTCCACCGGCACGTCTTCCGGCTTCACGCCGCTCATCGACAGTCCCTTGAGGAACCATTCGCGCATCTGTCCGATTCCGCGGTTGTAGTCGACCCACACCGAGAGGAAATCGCGAAAGCGTTTGTCCGGCTCGCGGCGCACGGCCATGCTGCTTGGAATAGCCACCGAAGGAGATTGCAGGATCTTGTAGATGCCGAGGTTCGGGTTCTTGGCGATTGCCGTGAGACCCAACACCAAGGCGTTGACGACGCAATCGGCGCGCCCCGACGACATCTCCAGCATGACCTCATCGCGCGACTTCAGCGACTTGATGGTCGCGTTCGGCGCGAAACGGCGCGCGACCGCTTCGTTGGCCGAGCCGACATCAACGGCAATGGTGACGGCAGGCTTGCTGATGTCGGCCCAGGTTTTGGCTTCCAGCCCCTTCTTGAGCATGGCGCCAAACGGATGTTGAAATACGGCGCCGGTAAAATCGACGACCAGCGCGCGCTGCGGGGTTGGATTGAGGGCGAAGCCAAGGTCGATCTTGTTCGATTGCAGGTCGAGGATCGAATTGCCGTAGGTCGATTCGGTAAACTCGAGCTGGACGTCGAGGATTTTGGCGATGTCGTTGGCCATCTCGATCGAGAAGCCGGACCAGGTCCCCGTGGCGAGATCCTTGTTGAAGTAGGGTAATTCTCCCGGCAGCACCGCGATGCGCAGCACCTTGTTGGCGCGGATGCGGTCGAGCGTGTTGTCGGAGGTAGCCTGCGCCGACGCCGGGCTCGCCATGGCGGAGGCAAGCGCGGCGCCGCTGCCGATTGCAAGAGCGTATCGCAGCGCCTCGCGGCGATCTTCGGAAATCCCGCTGTCGTCGGATATGGTCACGAGTCCCTCCTGGGCACGAAGCCGTCGATAACGCCCGATGTCTTCATCTTCCCTGTTCCGGAAATCGGATGCCGGGGTCGAAAATCGCGGACTTGCCTGCCAGCGGCGAGGCGATCACGATCTGGTTACGAACCGAAGCCAAGGAATTCTTTCCGATTTGTAACATTTCATACATAAAGCTCTGTGGCAACGTGCAGGCCGCGAGGGCGAGGGCGAGCGCAGTCATGCAATTTCCACAGGCGGCGCTCGACGGGATGAATTCGAAATTGCGCGAACATAATTTGGCGACGGATGCCGCCTGCGGAGCTTCGTCGGCCGGATTTGTTTCCGTGCCGTTTTCGCGATTGAGGATTGGTACATGGGGAAACGCCGTTTTTTTGATCGCCCCTCAGCTCTGACGGTAGCCCAGATTATTTCGCTGACGGGAGCCGAACCCCGGGATGCCGCGGGACTGGAGCGCCTCATCGCGGATGTCGCGCCGCTGGACCACGCTGGCCCTGCCGATCTTACCTTCGTCGAAAGCAACAAATATGCCGACGCGCTGGCGGCCACGCGCGCCGGCGCCTGCCTTATGCCGCAGCGTCTGGAAGCGCGAGCGCCCGACGGCGTCATCGTGCTGCGTACCGAGGAGCCCTATCGCGCCTTCGTCACCGTGCACAGGGAATTCTACCCCCGGGCGCTCCGCCCGACCTCCATGTTCGAAACGACAGGCGTTTCGCCTGCAGCAACGATCCATCCCTCCGCGAAGCTCGGGAACGGGATAACGGTCGATCCGGGTGTCGTGATCGGGCCTCGCGCCGAGATCGGTCCGGGGAGTACCATCGCCGCGACGGCGGTGATCGGACCGGATGTCCTGATCGGTCGCGATTGCACTGTAGGCGCCGGATGCTCGATCATGCATGCGCTGATCGGCGATCGTGTGGTGATCCATCCCGGCTGCCGCATCGGGCAGGACGGGTTCGGCTACATCCCGGGTGACACGTCGCTGAAGATTCCGCAAACCGGCCGCGTGATCATTGAGGACGATGTCGAGATCGGCGCCGGGACGGCGATCGATCGGGGCGGCATCAGGGATACCATTATCGGCGAGGCTACCAAGATCGACAATCTGTGCCAGATCGGTCACAACGTGGTCATCGGCCGGCATTGCGTCGTCGTCGCTCAGTCCGGACTGAGCGGCAGCGTCACGCTCGAGGACTTTGCCGCCCTTGGTGGTGCGGTCGGCCTTGCGCCACACGTCCGGATCGGCGCGGGCGCGCGGGTAGCGGCGCGCTCCGGGGTCATGAACGATATTCCACCGAAACAAACCTGGGGCGGCTATCCGGCGCGGCCGCGAATGCAATGGATGCGCCAGCAGGCGGTGCTGGCCCGTCTGATCGCACCAGACGAAAAGACCGCTTCCTCGACGCCTCCCGATGAGAGTTGACGAGCTGCATCAGCCCGATTTAGCGCGCTCCGCCGCCTGCTTCACGCGCTCCGGATCGGCCGCGATCTCCACGCCGGCGCGCTCCTGCTGCAGCAGCATCACCACACGCGAGTCGCGCCCCTCCCAACCGCGGTTGCAGGCCTCTGACATCTCGGCGTGGGTGAGATTGCAGATGCGCATGGGAACCCCGAGTTCGCGCCCCAGCGCCGTTGCCAGCGTAACGTCCTTGGTCGCGAGCTTCAGCGCGAAATTCGCAGGATCGTATTTGCCGGGCAGGAACTGATCGAGCAGGCCGTCGAAAGTGAGGCGGCGGCCGCTGACGCCCTGGCGCACGGCTTCGTACAGCGCCACCGGGTCCATGCCGGCCTTCACGCCCATGGTGAACGTCTCGGCCAGCGCGCAGGTGATCGCATAGCTCGACATATTGTGCACGAGCTTGGCGACGGTCGCAGCCCCGATCGGCCCGACATAGGCCGCGCGATCGCCCATGGCGTCCAGCACGGCCTTGTGCCTGTCGAACGTCGCCTTGTCGCCACCGACCCAGATCGCCATCTTGCGCGACGCCGCGCCGGACGGTCCTCCGCTCACCGGCGCATCGAGCATCTCGGCGCCCTTTTCCGCAAAGGCCGCGTTGATTTTCTTCACCGTGCTTTGCGCGTTTGTCGAGAGATCGAAATAGGCTGCGCCTTTTTTGACGCCTTCGATCAGACCATCGGCGCCGAGCGCGACGCGCTCGACATCGGCCGGCTCGGGCAGTGACGTGAAGATCACGTCGGACTTTTCAGCCAGCGCGCGCGGCGTATCCGCCCATTCGGCGCCGGCCTGCAAATGATGGCCCGCCGATTGCCGATGCAGATCGTGCACCACGACCTTGTATCCGGCCTTTTGAATGTTGGTGGTCATCTTGCCGCCCATGGTGCCGAGCCCGATGAACCCGACCACGATTTTATCCGTCATCGTCATTTCCCTGCCTCGCCTTCGACCAGAACGGTATAGGCGACCTGGGCAGCCGACATCGCCGCGGGCCAGCCTGCGTAGAACGCCATATGGGTGATGACCTCGGTGATCTCTTCCTGCGTCACGCCATTGTCGATCGCGCGCGTCAGATGCGACACCAACTGCTCGGGCCGGTAGGTCGCAACCAGCGCCGCCACGGTGATCAGGCTGCGGTCGCGCTTCGACAGCGCCTTGCGCTCCCATAGGTCGCCGTAAACAACGTCGTTGGTGTAGTCGACCAGCGCGGGCGTAAATCCCTTGATGCGGTCGCGTTTGGCGGAAGGCGGTGCCTTGGCCATGCGTCTCTCCCTTTTTGTTGTCGTTGTAGCGAAGATCGAAATTTCATTACCATTGCAGGCCGGAAGTGTCGATTGTACAGCTGGATCAAGCAAAGACTGGCTGAACGGCAAGCGCTAAAGGGGGGACACATGACCGAGCCAGATTACGAGCTGTTTGCGCTCCGTTATGCCACCCGTGAGGCGCGGCGCGGCGACCACTTTATCGGTGGCGATCCGCATGATGGGCCGATGCCGATGGATTATTTCGTCTGGGTGGCAAAAGGCGGCGGCCGAACCTTTGTGATCGATACCGGCTTCAACGCCGAAGTATCGGCAAGGCGCAAGCGCACATTCTTGCGCGACCCGGTGGAGACGCTCGCAGCCCTCGGTATCGATGCCAATACGGTTGAAGACGTCATTCTGACCCATCTGCATTACGACCATGTCGGAAATTTCGACCGCTTTCCGAAGGCGCGGTTTCATCTGCAGGAACGCGAACTGCTCTATGCCACCGGGCGCTACATGCAATATCCGCGGCTGTCGCATTCGTTCGAGGTCGAGGACATCTGCGGGATGGTGCGGCTGAACTATGCCCGCCGCGTGATGTTCTACGATGGCGACGCCGAGCTTGCGCCCGGCTTGACGGTGCATGCGGTCGGCGGACATTCGGCGGGGCTTCAGTTTGTCCGCATCAAGACCGCCCGCGGATTTGTCGTGGTCGCCTCCGACGTCAGTCATTTCTACGAGAACGTGGCCAGCGGCCGGCCGTTCACGACGGCCTTCCATATCGGGAAAATGCTGGAGGGTTTTGATCGGCTGCTCGCGCTGGCGCCTGACGAGAGCCACATCGTACCGGGGCACGATCCGCTCGTAATGAAGCTCTATCCGGCCCCGAGCCGTGAACTCGAGGGTATCGCGGTCCGGCTCGACGTACCACCAACGGGTGTCGCGCCAAGCCGCGCGGATCATGCTTCACAGCACTGAAAATACCGGCACAATAAACGACCAAAACTCCGGAGCAGGATGAATGCAGGACAGATCGAACGACAACAGCAAGACGGCGCGGCCGATGTTGTTCCAGCCGCTGACCATTCGAGGCCTCACGCTGAAAAATCGCCTGGTGGTGCCGCCGATGGTCCACTATCGCGCCGAGGTCGGAAATACCTGCGGCACCTTCCATGTCGTGCATCTCGGGCGTTACGCGCTCGGCGGCTTCGGGCTGGTATTCGTCGAGGCGACGGGGGTCGAGGAGATCGGCCTGATCAACGAGCATGACCTCGGCATCTGGAACGACGCGCAGATGGAAAGTTTCAAGCCGCTGATCGCCTTCATGCGGCGCCAGGGAACGGGAATCGGCATCCAACTCGCCCATGGCGGCCGCAAGGCTTCCTCGCAGACCGCGATGCAGGGCATGGGACCGTTGACGGAGGAGAACCTCAAAGCCGGTGCAAAATTCTGGCAGCCGGTAGGACCGACGGCCGAGCCCGTCGCCAAGGGCTGGCTGACACCGCGGCAGCTGACGACCGCCGAGTGCAGGGCGATGGTGGGTACTTGGGCGAACGCGGCGAGGCACGCGGTCGGCGCCGGATTCGATACCATCGAAATCCACGCCGCGCATGGCTATTTGCTCGCCTCGTTTCTGTCGCCGGTCTCCAACACGCGCAACGATGAGTATGGCGGCGACAGGGTCGGCCGGATGCGGCTGCCGCTCGAAATCGTCGAGGCGGTGCGCCGCGAAATGCCGGCCTCAATGCCGTTGTTCCTGCGGGTTTCGGCCGTCGACGGCACGCAGGAAGGCTGGAACATGGCTGATACGGTCGTCTTCGCGCGCGAGCTGAAAGCGCGCGGCGTCGATGTCATCGACTGCTCCTCGGGCGGCATCTCCGGTGCTGCCACCGCGGCGCAGGTGACACGCAGCCTCGGTTTCCAGGTGCCTTTCGCCGAGCGGGTGCGCAGGGAAGCCGACATCCCCACCATGGCCGTCGGCATCATTCTTGAGGCGCGGCAGGCCGAAGCCATCCTTGAGAACGGGCAGGCCGATCTCATTGCGGTCGGCCGCCAGTCGCAGTTCAATCCGAACATCGCCCATCATTGGGCGCACGAACTCGGCATCAATACGCGCTTCGAAGACTGGTCACCGGAATTTGGCTGGTGGCTCGAAAAACGGATCAGGACCATGGAAGGTTTTGCGACGCCGACCGGCGCTGTCACCTGTCGTTCGTGAGGCCGGTCTCAGATTTCGATCACGCGCTCGATCTGCACGCGGCGGCAATCCATCTCATATTCGAGATCGACCACCGGCGGCCGACTGAAGTGCCAGGTCAGGCCCGGACCCAACGCGCCGCGTCTGCCGAGTTCGCTTTCCAGGAACGGAAAGACGTCGCGAATGGTGTAGAGCTGCACCGCAGTGGTCTGCCGCCAGTTGCCCGAAAACGCACTCATGCGGCGTTCCATCTCGTCCAGCACCGATATGGCCTTTTCCAGCATTCCGTCCGGGCTGATGTCGCCGAGCCGAACGGTGTAGTCGCGGTAATTGGCCTTGCCCTCGACCGACTCGCCGCTGCCGGAGATGACGTAAGACGGCGGCGCATTTGGCGCTGATATCGTGAACGAGAAGGCGTGAAAGCTCGGCTCCTCCGGAGGATCGAGCTTTGGACAGACGTTGCTGCGCGCCACCGGATTGATGCCGTTCTTCATCACCCCCCATTCGATCAACGTCTTGATGTAGATGGCATTGAAGGCCCTGAATCCTTCCTCCGTGAACGGTGCGGGTGAGCGCAACTCGCAGGCGCCGAATGACGTCAGCGGCCGGCCGGCTGCCTTGATGATCTCGGCGATCCTCACAAAACCCTGCTGCAGCGGAACCACCCTCGAGAAGCGCACCCGCTCGATGGTGAAGCCGGCAAGCGCGCCGATGCCGCAGGAATACTGGCTGACCCCGGGCATGAACCGGTAGCCGCCGTTTTCAGCTTCGATGGTTTCGATCATGGTGTTTCCTCAGTGATCGTCAGCCCTTCGTCGCCGCGATCAGGGTGCTAACCTGCGGCACGTTCTCGATCCCCCAAAGCAGGCGCAGCAGATTGTCGAGGCGATCGGGACTGAGCTGCTTTTGCGCCATCAGGCGAAACTTCTCTTCCATCTCGGCGTCGGTCATCGGGTTCTTGAAATGCCCGCGGTGGTATTCGACGCGGACGGTCTTGCGCGCGCCTGATTTAAGGACGATTTCGAGCTCGCAGAGATTGAATTCGTTCTCGGTCCTGTCGGCCTCATCCGACGGCAGGCATTTGACGCGGCTCACGAGGTCGAGCAGACGCGCATCGTTCAGATAGGGATCCTCGTAGTATTCAGGCTCGATCTTGCCGTACATCAGCACGAGGCCCGCCGCGTAGGGAATTGAGTGATCGGCGGTTTCATGGGTCCGTGGCCGCCACTTGTCCGGTCCGTCCGCCATGATTTTTATCGCGGAATGCGAAACGTGGATGTTGATCTCCTGGATATTATCAGGACTATCGAAAAATGGTCGCGCTTGCAGCGCGGCTTGTGCAACCGTCTGGGAGAATTGGCCGAGCGGAAAGCGTTTGGTGAAAGCGCGGCGAATGCCGAACGGCTCGCCGAACTCAGGCTGTGCGACCGGCTTGCGGCCCATTACCTTGAAGAAGCCGTAGCGTCCCTCGAACACATTGCCCGGACCTGTCATGCCGTTTTGGGCGAGTTGCACCGAAAACATCGCCTTGCGGCAGGCGTCGGCCGCGGCAAATGCCTTCCAGTTCGATAGTTCATCGGCGCGGCCCTGGCGCGTCGCGGTGTTGCCGCCGACCGTGATCCCGATCGCGTGCATCATCTGCTTTTCGGTCAGTCCCATCAGGCTGCTGGTGCCGACCACGGCGGCGATGCCGGTGATCGTCGAATGGTCGATGCCGTTGCCGAGATAGTCGTAGACATCCGCGATCTTGCAGAACACCTCGTAGCTGAGCACGGTGGCGGTGATGAGATCGCGACCGGTACGCCCCGCGAGTTCACCCGCGGTTAGCAATGCCGCAATCGTATCGCTTGGGTGCCCGGCGCCGTGGGTCAGGCTGACGAAGGCGTCATTGAAATCCAGGTAACGGATCATCACGCCGTTGGCGAAAATCGCAAGCTCGGGGCTGGTCTTGACGCCGCTGATCAAAACTGTTGCGGCCTGCTTCGATGTGACGTCGTTCGCGAGTTTTATCGCGATTTGGCTCGGTCCCGCCGTGTAGCCGCCGAATGCGCAGCCGATGGTGTCGAGGATCGTGCGTTTGGCGATACGCACGACATCTTCAGGCAGATCCTCGTACTTCAACGCAGTCGCATAGCGAGCAAGCGCTTCGGCAAGCGAAGGCGGACTGCCTCCTGTGGCCGGGGAGGGTCGGTCGGTCGTCTGCAGCGCGATGGCAGGAAATGCCGGCGTCGTTGCCGCGAGGCCCGCGGCGACCTGCTTGAGAAACCATCGGCGGCCTTTTGGCTGCGAGACACGCCGGCACGTGTCGGCTGTCGGCTTCATGCGTGTCCCACGGTGGGCGTTGGGGAACCGTCGTAAGGTCCGGCGCTATCGGCGGTCGCCATATAGGCTTGCTCCAGCCGGCGCGGCAGGTCGGCCTCGCCGGTTGCGGCTTCCAGCACGATCGATCCGCGCGCCAGCGCATAGACGCGGTCGGCCAGCGCCAGCGCTTTCTCGATCAACTGCTCGACGAGCAGCACCGCCGTCCCGGCCTCGCGCAGTCGCGCTACGGTCTCCAGCACGCGATCCACCAACACCGGCGACAGGCCGGCGGAAGGCTCATCGAGCATCAGGAGTCGTGGCCGTCTCACCAGGCCCTGCGCCACTGCCAGCATCTGTTGCTGGCCGCCGGAGAGCCACGCCGCGCGCTCGTGGCGCTTGGCGGCGATTTCCGGGAACAGCGCCAGCGCTTCCTCGATTCGCGCGGTGCGCTCGCCGCGTGGCAGGTCGTAGGCCGCCAGCAACAGGTTGTCGAACACCGCAAGCTGGGTGAACACCCGGTGTCCCTCGATTACATGGATCAATCCCGCCTTGGCGGTATCGCGCGGACCGGCGCCGGCCAGATCTTGTCCGGCGAAGCGCACGCTGCCCGACCACGGCAGCAGCCCCGATACAGCGCGCAACAGCGTGGTCTTGCCGGCGCCGTTGGGGCCAAGCAGGGCCACCACCTCGCCGGCGCGGACTGTCAGCGCAATGCTATGCAGGACAATGATTTTGCCGTAGCCGGTCGAGAGGCCGGCGACCTCCAGCAGCGGGTCACCCACCGAGATAGGCACTGACCACCTCCCGGTGCGATTGGATTTCGGCGGGCGTTCCGGCCGCCAGGATCTTGCCGAGATTGAGCACGGTGACGTGGTGGCAGATATCGAAAATCAGGTCGGCATGATGCTCGACCAAAAGTACGCCGGTGCCGGCGCGCGCGATCGCGAGCAGCAGGACGCCGAGCCGCCGGATTTCCTCGGCCGAAAGTCCGGCTGCCGGTTCGTCGAGCAGCAGGAAAGCCGGGCGCAGCATCAGCGCGCGGGCAATCTCGGTGAAGCGCAACTCGCTGTGTTGCAACCGGTCGGCGCGCACCGCGGCGAGCCGCTCCAGCCCGACCGTCTCCAGAGCCAGCATCGCGGTGTCGCGCAACCTGGCTTCGTCGCGCCGATGGCGGGGCAGCGCCAGCAATGATTCGACGAAGCTGCATTGGCCGTCGATGGTGCCGCCGATCATGACGTTTTGCAGCACCGAGGCCGAGCCGACGATGCGGGGGGTCTGGAAGGTTCGCGCGATCCGCATATGCGCGCGTCGATGGCGTCCCAGCGCCGGCAGATCGGCGCCGTTCAGCCTGACCGCGCCGGACTGCTGGGTGTAATAGCCGGAGATCACGTTCAGCGTCGTGGTCTTGCCGCTGCCATTGGGGCCGATCAGCCCATGCACCTGCGAGGGGCGGATCTCGAGATCGAGACCATCGATCGCGCGCACGCCGCCAAAACTCAGCGCCACCTGTTCCAGCGTCAGGAGGCCGGAATCGGGCGGCGTACCAAGCAGCCGTTCGAGCCGGTCGGGCCGCGGCACGATGGCGCGGTCGCTCTCGAGCGGGCGGCGATTGCGGAAGTCCAGCATCTCGGCAATGCCGCCGGGGATCGCGAGCACGATGACAAGCAACAGCACCGCGTAAAGAAATGTCGACCACGCCACCAGCGGCGCGGCGAACTCCGGCAGCACCGTGAGCAGAATGGTGCCGAACAGCGGCCCTAGGATCGAGCCCCGCCCGCCGATCAGGATGGCGATGAAGAACAGGATCGACAGATCGATCGTGAACGCATCAGGCGTGATGTAGGATTGCAGCGAAGCGAACAGTCCGCCGGCGACGGCGGCAACGGCGCCGCTGAACACGAACACTTTTGCGAGCAAAGCGGGTTTGGCGATGCCGCTCGCTTCGGCGGCGACCTCGGCGTCGCGGATCGCGGTCAGCGCCCGGCCGAAGCGGCTTGCCGCCACATTCGCCGTCATCCAGGTGCAGATCGCCGCGAGGCCGAAACAGAAATAGTAAAAGCCCCATTGCGAGTCGAACGGCTCCGGGAATACCGGCCCGGCGACGCCCACGCCGCCGCCGGTCACACTCTGCCAGGCCAGCGCCACCTGGGTGACGATGGTGGCAAAGCCGAGTGTGGTGATGGCGAAATAGAAGGTGCGCAGCCGCAGCGCCGGCAGGCCGACGATCAGGCCAAAGATGGCGCCGACGACGGCGGCGACCGCGAGCCCGAGATAAGGCGGGAACGCCGGCGTGACATTGCCGGCCACCAGCACGCTGGTGGTGTAGGCGCCGAGCGTGAGCAGTGCCACCCAGCCGATCGCAATCTGGCCGGCGAAGCCGACGACCAGATTGAGGCCGGACACCAGCAC
>Ga0209006_10006578_pt1 | contig 10500 bp, 7 predicted proteins | sample JacPin_JW_Ref_O2_FD_188567 | JGI IMG/M metagenome (GOLD analysis project Ga0209006, IMG submission 188567) | Forest soil microbial communities from Algoma, Ontario, Canada - Jack Pine, Ontario site 1_JW_Ref_O2 (SPAdes) (version 2) | ecosystem: Environmental > Terrestrial > Soil > Boreal... | reverse complement strand
CCGCAAAGCTTGATATAGCGAACAATTCGCATTACAGTCACTCGGCGACGGTTCACCGGCAAGCATAGGTCGGGGACCTGCGGATCAGCGTGGATAAGACTGCTTAAGCAGCGAGCACCGTTGATCTTGGGTTTGGTCAGCGAACGTCTGGGAGGTCAACACTCCAGACGCTGAAGCGACACTAGGGGGCTGGATGGTTAATTTCCTCGAGAACGGTCCGTCGCGGGTCCTTTACGGTCGGCTATTCGATCGGGAGATCTGCGTCCATGCGTCTAAACATCCTGTTTAGCCTATTTTTGCCGACGCAAACGCTGCACCGGCGCGAACCGCGGCGAAGCGGACAACTTGCCGTGCGCCGATCCTGCGTGATCAGCCTGCGTGGCTGCGGCCGTGCGCGGAGTGCGCCGTGACGCCGCTCTCCAAACCTCGCTTGCGGATCCGACGCAGCGCCGGCCACCGCCTGCTCGCCACCTATTCCAAATTTTGCGGGTCATCCATGTCCGACCAGACTTACGGCGCCTGCAAGAGTTGAATCACCTTCACAATTGCTGCTTCACATGGCTTATTCAGGGGAGAACGGTATGAGACAAAAACGCAACAAACAACTCGGCAGAATCGCAACGTCGATGCGACCCCGCGCAGCCATCGCACCGCTGGCGCTGCCGCCCGCCGCCGCGATCGTACGGCGCTTTGGACCCCGAGCTGCTGCCTTGAATGCCGTCGCCGCCGCAGTCGCGGGGGTTCTCTACTGTTCCGGCCCAACCTACGCGCAGCAGACTCAAGTTGAGGCGGCCCCAGCCGCCGAATCTACGCTGGATGAAGTCGTGGTTACCGCTTCCGCCACGGGCGTGAAGAAGCTCGATGCCAGCTACAACATCGTTTCTTTCGACGCCCAACAGATCAAGCAAGCCAACCCGGTCAGCACGGCCGACGTACTCAAGCTATCGCCGGGAATCTGGCCGGAGTCATCCGGCGGTCAAACCGGCGCCAACATCGAAATCGCCGGTATACCGGGCGGCGGCGATGCGCCGTTCTTCACCAACATGATCAACGGCACGCCGCTGTACGGCATGCCTTCTCTCTCCTTCATGGACTCGAGTTCGTTGGTGCGTCTCGACGATACGGTGGAACGCGTCGAAATCGTGCAGGGCGGCCCGGGCGCCATATTCGGCCCCGGACAAATGGGCGCAACCGCCAACTTCATCTTGAAACGCGGCACCGCCGACCCGACGGGTTCGGTAGCCGTGATGTACGGCAGCGAAGGCTTGGTGCGAACCGATGCCTTCTATGGCGGCCCGATCGCCGATAAATGGTATGCGAGCGTTGGCGGATTCTATCGGAAATCGGACGGCGTCCGCGACCCGCAATTTCCGGCCGACGATGGCGGCCAGTTCACCGCTACCCTGTCCCACGATTTGGACAATGGCTCGTTCATGCTCTGGGGGCGGACACTGGATGACAAGAATCAGTTCATCGTACCGGTTCCGGTGATTGAGAACGCCAACGGCTCATTCTCGAACTATCCCGGTTTCAATGCGCTCACTTCTTCCTACGGCAGCAAGGCCATGCAGAATGTGTCCCTGCCCAACCCCCAGGGTGGTTTCGAAAGTGCCGATCTCGCCAACGGACGCGGCGGCAACTTGAACTTTATCGGCGGCAATTACGATGCCGATTTCGACGGCTGGAAGGTGGCGGACAAGGCCATCTGGGACATCGGCAATCTCAACACCAATGCGCTTTTCTCAGGCCCCAACCCCAGGCCTCTAAGCTACTACCTGTATGGTTGCGGTGTTGCGCAACCGGCCGGCTATTGCAACGGGGCTACAGCGATCGATTCCAACAACTTGGGTACCAAAGGCCAAGGGCTGCCCGTCAGCGACAACGTCCAAGCGAGCTACGTCGGCGGCGGTACGGTGGCACCGAACCAGAGCGTGATCGCGCAGGGCTGGTGGTATATCCAGAAGAAGCTCAACAACCTCAACAACGACTTTCGCGTCAGCAAAAGCATCTTCGACGGCGACACGGTCACTGGAGGCGTGTACCTGACCCACTACACCGACCACGACAATTGGTCGCTGGGCAACACCATGCTGATGAGCAACACGCCGAATGCCACGCCGATCGTCTTGAATTATGTGAGCGGTGGGCAGACCAAGAATTTGACCAGCCCGCAGGGCATCGTCAACATGAACGGCAACTTCAACATTCTCGAAGACGGCGAGGGTACGAACACGGCGCCCTACTTGGCGGATTCGTACAAACTGGGTCCCTGGTTGTTCGACGCAGCGGCGCGCTATGAGCACATTTCCGTGCGTCAACAGACCTGCAATCGAACCAATGAGCAATTGGGCACCGCGAACGATCTCTATGACAATGCCGTGCCGATCTGCAATGGCACGTATGATGTCGAGCATTACAGCAAGAACTCGACCTCGTGGACGGTCGGCGCCAACTACGAAATCTTCAGCAACATGAGCGCCTACGTACGCGCCAACAACGGGACGCATTTCGACGACTTCGACAATGGCATACGCGGTGTCACCCCCAACGGCAATTTTGCGCCCGTAGAAACGCTCAAGAATTATGAAGTGGGCTTCAAATATCAGTCATCGCTTGCCTATGTGGATGTGAGCGCCTACCACAAGCAATTCACGGGTATCCAATATCAGGAGACCAATTCCGCAGGTATTGGGGCCGGACCGATTTCCTCCTACGGTTCCGATTCCAAGGGCGTCGATCTCATCGCCACCTTGTCACCGATCGAGCACCTGAACTTTACGGTGATCGGCGACTATATGGACGGTCACTACACTCACTACAATGGCTGTGCGCCGTACGTCGACATCCTCGGCAACAAACAGTGCGCCGTCATTGATGGTGCGCCGTTGCAGCGTCAGCCGAAGGTCCAATACCGGTTCATGCCAAGCTACGAGTTGGTGCCGGCTTGGGGTGACGTGACCGGTTGGATCACTTACGAGCATGTCGGCCAGCGCTATGAAGATATCTCGGGTCTGCAGCCCTTGGGAGCGTATTACACGTTGGGTGCCGGCATCGTCGCCAACTACGGCAAGAACTGGCAGTTGAGTATCGAAGGAACGAATCTCACCGATCAGATCGGTCTGACGGAAGGCAACGCGCGCAAATTCGGCCAGGCGAGCGGCATCGGCGGCGTGCTCCTGGCGCGGTCGATCGAGGGCCGCGAAGTCTGGATTCAGGCGAAGTACAAGTTCTGATATGGCCAATTCCCCCTCGCGTCATCCGGCGCGAGGGGGCTCTTGAGGCCGAGTCCCCGGAGTAACATGGGGGCGTGACTTCTCCCGCACTCATCGACGCCATGCGGCGCGCCAGCGCATTGCTGCAAGTCGGCAATTTTCCTCTCGCCCAAACCCAACTCGAAGCAATCGTCGCTGCCAATCCCGGCTACGTCGAAGGACTGCGCCTGCTCGCCGGCACCCGGCAGGCGCTGGGTGATGCTGAGGCTGCGGAAAAACTTCTGCGCCGGGCGCTCGAGCTCGATCCGGCCTGGACGCCGACGCTCGCGACCCTGGGCGAGCTGCTGCTCTCGAGCGGCCGCGGCAGCGAAGCCGAATCCCTGCTGCAACGAGCAGCCGCAGGTTCGCCGCCCTACGCGCGCGCGGCGTTGCTGCTCGCCCGCTATTACAACGATATGCGGCGCCCGGCGGAGGCGCTCGCGGTGGCCGCACCCCTGTGCCTTGCCGGCAAGGGCGACGCGGAATTGTCTGCACAGCACATCGCGGCGCTTGCTGCGCTCGGCCGTCAAGCCGAGGCGGTGACCGTTTATCGGAACCTCGTAGCCTCCGCACCCGAAAACCTGGCCGCGGCGCATGCGCTGGCGATCGCCCTCCAGGTGGCCAACCAGCATGGGGACGCCGCGCAGGTTGCGCAGCATGCGCTGACGCGTGGACACAAAACCGCGGCGCTGCTCAACACCCTGGCTCGCAGCCTGATTGCACAGGGCGCGCTCAGGAAGGCCGAAGCCGTCTTGCATGATTGCCTGGCGCTCGAGCCGCGCCTCCTCGACGCGCAGAACAATCTCGCGCAGTTGATCTGGATGCGCAGCGGCGACATCGCGCAGGCGACCGCGGAATTCGACCGGGCCCTGCAGACCTTCGGCAGCGATGATGCCCTTTGGGCGGCCAAGGCCGCCATCCTGCAGGGTGCCGGGGATGCGCGCGCCGCCTATGCGTGTTTGGCGTCGCAGGCGTCCCGCCCGCGGGCTTCCCCCATGCTGCTGGTGCGCGCGGGACTGGCGGCGCTGGAGTTCGATTCCGCGGCCGCGTTGAGCTTGGCCGAGCGTGCACTGTCGGCGATGCCGGCCAATGCCGCCGCACGAACTCTGCTGGTCGCCGCCCAACTCGGCGTGGGCGATGCGCGCGGCGCGCTGCCACACTGCGAGACGTTATTGGCCAACGCTCCCGATGATCAATACCTCATCGCGCTCGAGACCACTGCCTGGCGCCTGCTCGGCGATGAACGCTACTTGCAACGCTGCGACTACCAAACTCTGGTGGTGCCGTTCGAACTCGATGCGCCGCCGCCGTGGCCGGATGTGGCCGGTTTTTTCGCCGACCTCAAGGTCAGCCTCAACCGCTTGCACGACCCGCATGGCCATCCGCTGCTGTTTCAATCGCTGCGCCACGGAACTGAGATCACCTTCGATCTCTCGCGAAGCGCGGACCCCGTGATACAGGCGCTGTTCTCGAGCTTTGCGGCGCCCATCGACCGTTACCTCGAACACATGGACCACGGCTCCGATCCGCTGCGCCGTCGCAATCTTGGGCGTTGGCGTTTCAACGGCAGCTGGTCGGTGCGGCTGCGTACGTCGGGCCATCACGCCAATCACGTGCATCCGCGCGGCTGGATTTCCTCGGCTTGCTATATCGAACTGCCCGATGTCATGAGCGATGCGCGCAGCGACGAGGGGATTCTGACGTTCGGCGAGCCGAGTATTGCCACGACCCCGGCGCTCAAAGCTGAGTACTCGGTGCGCCCCGCCGTCGGCATGCTGGTGCTGTTTCCGTCGTATTTCTGGCACGGGACCGTGCCTTTTGCGAGCGACCAGCCGCGTCTTACCGTGGCGTTCGACGCCGTACCTGATCGCTAGAAAAAATTACCGAATCTCCAGTGCATTGAACGCAATGGTGATGCGCGGCTCGTCGCTGTCGTGGGGCTCCACATAGTGGTCCATCCAGCACGGGAATAACACGAGCAGGCCCGCGCTCGGCGTCAGATGAACGTCGGCATGGCCATTCGGCACGCCGCCTTTGACGGAACCCAGGATCACACCGGGGCGCGGATCGCGGAACACGAATTGGCCCGAGCCGGCAGGTACCCGCAGATAGAAGCCGCCCGACAGCAGCGAGCCCTCGTGCATGTGCAAGAAGTTGAAGCCGCCGCGGTCATGCATGTTGATCCAGGATTGCAAATTGAATGCGACATTGCCCATGCCCATCTCACCCAAGGCCCCCGCACACGCCGCACGAATGGCGTATTTCAGAGCGGCGAAGTCGGGTCGCTCCAACACGGCCATGTCTTCGCTGTTCCAGCCCCGACGAACGGTTCGGCCCGCGGGCTCGGGGTGGGCTGCGCGCATCGCGAGCACGAGCTTGACCCACGGTTCGAGTTGCGGGGCGAGAGCACCGAGTTGCGCCTGCCAAATCCGCGTCGGGAATAGATCAAATGACTGCAGCGCCGGGGCCAACGCGGCGGGAGTCGGCGCCACCGGCGGCGGCCGGCTCGTGTCGCCGAGGGGCTTGTAGGTAAAGTTGAATTTTTCGGCCATTCCGTTACTCCAAGTTCAGCGCCCTGAGAAGCGCGGGTGGCGGCCCCTCGAAGCGCGCGAGCGGCACATTGCCGATGAAGTCCAAGTCCTTGCGGCCGGCGGGACTCGAGTAGAACCCGCCGGCGGTCAAATCGCGATACAGCGCGAAGAAGCGCGCGGCGGCTCGCCGCTCGGCCGCGGCGCGCGACTCGTCGCAGATGTCATCGCAGATGCCGTGTTGCAACGGGGTGTCGAGATCGGCAAATCCCTTGCCGGAGCGGCGCGCAGCCTCTTCGTCCAGCCAGGCGAAACCGCCGAGCACGACGGTGCGGTCGCGTTGCTGCGCGGGATACGGTGCGCTCACCCACTCATCGATGAATTCGACCACACCCACGGCCGAGGCGCTCGGCGAGTGCTCATCGGCGGGGATGATGATGTCCGCCAGCACGCCCGCGAGCCGCCGCTCGCTCGCCGTCATTGTCAGCGGCCACAGCTCGCCGGGGTGGTAATTCGCCACGAGATTGGGATCCATGCCGTAGCCGTTCGCGTGCCCGGCCGCCGCGCGGGCGACGTCGGTGCGCGCGGCGAGCGGCGTGCCGGCTTGCGCGGCGCGTCTTTGCAGAAGCGGCCACGCCGCGCCCGCGGCCAGCACCCACTTCAAGGTCGTGCGCCGGTCCATCTAGAGCTCCTTGCGCCGCATGCGCTCGAGGATGTGGTCCGCCGCGCGCCAGGCCAACGCCATGATGGTGAGAGTTGGATTCTTGTCCGCGTTGGAAGCGAACACGGCGCCGTCGGTCACGAACAGGTTGTCGACGTCCCATGTCTGGCACCACGGGTTGGTGACCGAGGTCTTGGGATCGGAGCCCATGATGGCCCCGCCGACTTCGTGAATGATCGATCCGCCGGGCGCAATGGCTTTGGCACCGTCGCTCTTCGGGGGATCGCGCGGCTTGCCGCCCATGGCGTCGATGATCTCCGCAAAGGTTTTCTGCATATGTGCGGCCTGCTTCAGCTCGTGCTCCGACCATTGCCAATGGAAACGCAGCACCGGAATTCCCCACTTATCCTTGACCTTGGGATCGATCTCGCAAAAGGACTGCTCGTTGGGGATCATCTCCCCGCGCCCGTCAAAAGAAACGAAGGATCCGTAGTAGCGGCGCACGTCTTGCTTGAACTTTGCCCCATAGCCGCCTCCGGTCAGCCACTCGAGGCCGGCCCCGGTTCCGAGTCCCGGCATGCGCTTGCCGCCGTTGAATTCGATGTGGTAGCCGCGTGCGAAGCCGAGCTTGCCGGCGTGCTGCTCCTGATAGAGCCACCAGGGAACATAGAGCTGGTGGCCATCGGCCGCATCCTCGTTGAGCGGCGGCAGGCTCTCGAGCAGCGGTATCTGACCGCTGACGCTGCTGCCGACGGTATCCATCAGGTAGCGCCCCACCTTGCCGCTGGAATTAGCCAGCCCATCCGGAAACTGCGCGCTCCTCGAGTTCAGCAATATGCGCGCCGACTCGCAAGCACTCGCCGCCAGAACCACCACCCGCGCGGCGGCGTGCCGCTGTTTCCCGCTGGTGCGGTCGACGAAGCTCACGCCGTTCGCGCGGCCGTCTCTCCCGAGCGTAATCTCATAAACCATCGCGTCGGTTCGGATATCGAGGTTGCCACTGTGCAGCGCGGGCGGCAAATGCACGGTGGCCGACTGATAGTTTGCACGGACGGAGCAGCCGCGCCCGCACGGCGTCGCCCAGAGACACGCGCCGCGGCTGCGCATGTCCGCGGCGAGAATCCGTTGCGCCGCGGCATTGCCCGGGTGGAGGCGCGCCGGCGAGCGCAGGTGATCCAGCGGTTGGGTCAGCACCGCGCGATGACCCGGTATCACGGGAATCCCCAGGCGCTTGGCTCGCTGCGCGACCAGAAGGTCGCTGACGATTGGCTTGGGCGGCGGCAGCAAGCACTCCGGCGGGGAATTGGGCGTGTTCTCGAGGCCCTCGTTGCTGCCGTAGACGCCGATCAGCAATTCAACCTTGTCGTAGTACGGCGCGACATCCTCGTACGAGATTGGCCAATCCCGGCCGAGCCCGTCGCGGCTCAGCGGCTTGAAATCGTAGGGGCCGTTGCGCAGCGAGATGCGCCCCCAGTGATTCGTGCGGCCGCCCAGCATGCGCGCCCGCCACCATTCGAAGCGGCCGGCATCCTCTTCGCTCGCGCGCACATAGGGTTCACCGGGGACGTCCCAGCCGCCGTCCACCGTTGCGTCGTAGAAGCCGAAGGGTTTGTCTGGAGTACCGGCGCCCCCGAGCGGCGCGACATCCGGCGTTTGAAACATGGGCGTCTCGGTTTCGGGCGAGTATTTTCGCCCCGCCTCGAGCATCAGCACCTTCGCACCGTCCATGCAGAGCGTATAGGCTGACTGTCCGCCGGCGGCTCCGGAGCCGACCACGATCACATCGTAGGCGCTCTTTTGTGTTTTCGCCGTCACGAAGGGCATTGCTGATATCCTAGCTCAAACTTGAATGTGAGGTTCAATTGACGTTGCATGGGAGGCTTTCGCGCGCCGCGCGCCACGGCTTCGGCTGCGCGCTATGGCTGGCGCTGCTGCCGATCGCATCGGCCCAGTGTGCAACTTCAGGCGCGGCTACGGATCCGCCGCAAGTGTTGTTCAAGGATCTGTTCATCGCGGTACAGACCGCAGGGCTGTTTCCCGACAGCAAGGAATTTCCGGATGCGGTCCCTCACAGCGCGCCGGACGACATCCTCAAGCAATTCCACGCCGAGCAACCCAATTCGCCGGATGTGCTCGAACATTTCGTCGCAGCGCATTTCACGTTGCCGGCGGAGGTCGTCGGAGCGCCCTCGCCGCCCAGCCAGGTATCCATCACCGCGCACATCGATGGCCTGTGGGATGCGTTGACGCGCAGTTCAACCACCGCGCCGGCTTATTCCTCGTTGTTGTCCCTCCCACAGCCCTACGTCGTGCCGGGCGGCCGCTTCCGTGAAATGTATTATTGGGATTCATACTTCACGATGCTTGGGCTCGCGACCAGCGGCCGCCAAGACTTGGTGGCCGGCATGGTCCGCGATTTCTCCTACCTGATCGACAGCTTCGGTCACGTGCCAAATGGAGCACGCACCTACTATCTCAGCCGCTCGCAGCCGCCGTTCTTCTTCGCCATGGTCGGCCTGGTTTCGCCCGACGATCCGGCCGCCGCATACGCCACTTATCTGCCCCAATTGCGGCGCGAATATTCCTTTTGGATGGAAGGCGCGCAGAGCGTGATGCCCGGCAAGCCGCACCGGCGCGTCGTGGCGATGCCCGACGGCTCCGTCCTCAATCGATTCTGGGACGACAGAGACACGCCGCGGGATGAGTCGTACCGCGAAGACACCGATCTCGCGCGCGAGAGTGGTCGCCCAGCGCCGCAATTGTTTCGCGACATTCGCGCCGCGGCGGAGAGCGGCTGGGACTTCGGCTCGCGCTGGTTCGCCGACGGGCAGACGCGAGCCACGATGGATACCACTGAAATCGTGCCTGTCGATCTCAACAGCCTGCTATTCGGTCTCGAGAACGCGATTCGCGCGGGCTGTGAACACAGCGGCGACAAGCCCTGTGCGCGTGAGTTTGCGGAACGGGCGGCAACTCGACGCCGCGCCATCGACCACTATCTGTGGGATGAAGCCCTAGGCGCTTATCTTGATTATCAATGGACCAATAGCGCCCGCATGCCGCGGGTGTCGGCGGCGACGCTTTACCCGCTATTCGTGTCGCTGGCCTCTCCGGCCCAGGCCGAGGCCGTGGCGAACATCACCGCTCGAGAATTGCTCAGGGTGGGCGGCATCGTCACCACGACTGTCGCGACGGGTCAACAATGGGATTCTCCGAATGGTTGGGCGCCTGTGCAGTGGATCGCCATCTCGGGGTTGCGCGACTACGGCAATGCGCCGCTTGCGGAAAGGATTGCGTGCCGCTGGATGGCCAACGTCAATGACGTTTACGGGCACAGCGGCAAACTGGTGGAGAAATACGATGTCGTCACCGTCGGCCGCAGCGGCGGCGGCGGCGAATACCCGCTGCAAGATGGATTCGGTTGGACCAATGGCGTCATGCGCCGGCTCATCGCGCTGTATCCCGAGGACGCCGCCCGGGTGACGGCGGCCGGCTGTCATTGAGCCGCTGATCGATCAACTGCAGTTCGAGCGGCCCGACAGAGCGCAGTCCTGAAGCCGCGACATGCCGTGCAGCACCCGCGTCAGCACCAGTCCCCCTGCCACCAGCAGCAGGATCAATACCAGACCGATCAGCGCACCGTGGCGGGAGTGCGGCGCGTCGGCATCGCCGCTCCCCAGGGGCGGGGCGGCGTCGGGATCTTCCGGCTCCATGGGCGGCCACTTATCCGGATTGCGCATGGCGCCGATTCTGACGATTTCCGGTGCCGTCTTGCAATGCCGTCGCCGTTGCTAAAATGACACATTCGGTATCGTCCCCCGGAAGGCCCTGGTTCCGCAAGCAGAAATGGCGCCCGCAGTCAACAAATTGACGCCTAAAGCGAGGTCTCTCCGCCACCCTTCCCGTAGGCTCGATTGAGATATATTGTGGCGGTCAGCCCACAGGGGGTGGGCCGCGCGGTGCAAACCCGCGCTTGGGATTAGGGATGGGGAGGCGGACGATTCTAGAGGCTTGAGAATCACCCCATCAATTAAGAAAACAGTTCAAGGGGAGAGCTATG
>Ga0209006_10006577_pt1 | contig 10500 bp, 7 predicted proteins | sample JacPin_JW_Ref_O2_FD_188567 | JGI IMG/M metagenome (GOLD analysis project Ga0209006, IMG submission 188567) | Forest soil microbial communities from Algoma, Ontario, Canada - Jack Pine, Ontario site 1_JW_Ref_O2 (SPAdes) (version 2) | ecosystem: Environmental > Terrestrial > Soil > Boreal... | reverse complement strand
CACTCGCGATGAGCACGTAACCGCAATTGATCACGATGTTCGTGTTGACGCGGCCGGCCAGCCGCGCGGCCAGCGTAGAACCCAGCACCAGTCCGAAAATCGCCGGCACGAACAGCCACGGAAAATCGTTCTGCGTGAGATGAAGCACGTCGAACACGAACGCCGGCGCGATCGCCACATACAGAAACAGCCCGCCGAAATTTCCCGTGTTCGCAATCGCGAGCGGCAGGAATTGCGAATCCACGAGAATCTCGCGATATGTTTTCACCAAATCCGCCGGCGATATCGCAACGCGGTTTTCAGGCGGATGCGTCTCCGGCAAAAACGCCGCGCAGAGCAACAGCAATAGCAGCGTGAATGCCGCGAGCGCCCAGAACAGCGCGTGCCATCCGCCGATCAGGACGAGCCCCGCGCCGATCACCGGTGCGATCGCGGGCGCCAATCCGAAAATCATGCTGACCTGCGCCATCAATTTCTGCGCGAACGCGCCTTCGAAACAATCGCGGATGATCGCGCGGCCGACGATGAAACCGACGCCCGCACTGCAGCCTTGCAGCGCGCGAAACACGAGCAGCACCGGCAACGTTTGCGATAACGCGCATCCCACACTTGCGGCGAGAAAAACCGTCACGCCGCCGAGTACGACGCGGCGACGCCCCCAGGCGTCCGACAGCGTGCCGATGAACAGAGACGATGCAGCGTAGACACCGAGATACACACTGATCGTCTGCTGCATCGACAGCGACGTGGCACCGAACTGTTTCGCCATCGAGGGAAACGCCGGGAATATCGCGTCGATACAGAACGGGCCGAACATCGCCAACGCCGCCAGCAGCGGCGCCAGAACGGCTCGACGCGGAGTGACCACAGGACTCATCGGGGCAAAATCTGTGCAGCTAATGCTCGCATGATACGCGCGGCGGCTTGACGGCGCTCCGGCTCATTGCGTTAGCATGGGCTCGTTCAAGGAGATGGCATTCCTCCTTCGCGCATAGCTGCAACGTGCGCGCAACCGCCACGAGGCTGATGATGCCTGTCCAGCAACCCGCAACGGGATGCGCGCAGGCGTTCGTTCGGATCAGTCCGCGCGCGACCGTTGTCGGCTACACCGAGGAACGGAAACGTATGCCATTGCTTTCTTTTTTCGCCGTCGGTATCGGCGCGTTCGGCGGCGCTCTCTTGCGCTGGGGATTCGGCATTCTGCTCAATCCGATCTTACCCGTGTTGCCTCTCGGCACGCTTGCCGCAAATCTGCTCGGCGGATTCATCGTCGGCGGCGCACTCGGCGTTTTCGGCCAGTTCCAAAGCCTGCCGCTGGAACTGCGGCTCTTCGTCGTCACCGGCTTTTGCGGCGGACTGACCACGTTTTCCACTTTTTCCGCCGAAACCGTCACGCTGATGCTGCGTCAACAATACGCCTGGACGGCGGCGATCATCGCTGCACATTTAATCGGATCGCTCTTGATGACACTGGCCGGCATCGGCATGGCGCGGCTGGTTTTCGGAGGTGCCCAATGAAAGGCATACATTTGCGTTTTTACACATACGAAAACCGCAAGCACAACGGCGCGCTGCTGTACGAGTGGCTGCTGGAACACGCAAAGCATCTGGGCATCCATGGCGGCTCGGCGTTCCGCGCCATCGCCGGCTTCGGCCGCCACGGAAGGTTGCACGAACAGCATTTCTTCGAACTCGCCGGCGAGGTTCCCGTGCTGGTGGAATTCATCGCGACCGAGGCTGAGGCCGACGCGCTGATCGCCGCTCTGCGCAGTGAGAAATTGAACCTGTTCTACGCGCGGCTGCCGATCGAATTCGACATTACCGGACCGCCGCCCACGACCTGACGATCGTTCGAAGGAGATGCCTCATGACCGAAGTCTACGCACTCGCCGCGCTCTGGGTCGGCCTCGCGCTCATAGCCACGCTGCTCTCGATCTGGCTGCGCGTTGCGACGGCGATGTCGGAGATCGTGGTCGGCACCGTCGCCCAGCTCGTGATCGGCGCCATCTTCGGCGCCGGGCTGTTCGGAGCGACCACCTTGGGCACCGATCAAGGTTGGATCCAGTTCCTGTCGAGCATCGGCGCGGTAATGCTCACATTCCTAGCGGGCATCGAACTCGATCCGGCCGCGCTGCGCAAAAACGGCAAAGAGGCCTTCAGCATTGGGCTCATCGGCTTTTTCGCGCCGTTTCTGGGCTGCGCAGCCGTCGCGCATTGGCTGCTCGGCTGGTCCGTGGACGCAAGCTGGCTCACCGGCATCGCGTTGTCGACTACGTCGGTCGCGGTCGTTTATGCCGTCATGCTCGAGCTTGGTCTGAACCGCACGGCCTATGGCAAGGGATTGCTCGCGGCGTGCTTCATCAACGATCTCGGCACCGTGCTTGCGCTCGGACTGATGTTCTCGCCGTTCACGCAGAAAACGCTGATTTTTACAGTTGTGTGCATTGTATCTTTTTGTACATTGCCCTGGATCACGCCGCGCTTCTTCCGCCGCTACGGCGGCCGGCCGTCGGAACTGGAAACGAAATTCCTGCTGCTGATCCTGTTCGGCCTCGGCGCACTTGCAATGTGGGCCGGCAGCGAAGCGGTGCTGCCTGCGTACGTCGTCGGCATGATCCTCGCTGGCACCGTCGGCAAGGACCACGCACTCATCCGCAGGCTGCGCACGCTGACGCTCGGCTTTTTGACGCCGTTCTATTTCATCCGCGCCGGCTCGTTCGTTTCGGTACCGGCGCTCGCATCGGGCTTCGGCATTTTCGTGATGCTGCTCGGCGCCAAGATGCTGACGAAATTCGTGGGCGTGTATCCGGTCACGAAGGCATTCTCCTCACCGCGGCGCGAGGCGATGTACACAACGTTGCTGATGTCGACCGGCCTGACGTTCGGCAGCATCTCCGCGCTGTACGGATTGAATCATCAGATCGTCAGCCAGGCGCAGTATTCCTACATCATCGCCGCCGTCGTCGGCAGCGCAGTGATTCCGACGCTGATCGCGAACGCTTTTTTCCTGCCGCGTCATCTTCTGCCAGACGAGGCGGCGGAGAAAGCGGCAATGCAAACGCAGGAATGATCGGCGCTCCTCAAGACAAAAGTATACTTCTACCCTGGCAGCCGCGCGGCGAAGGCCACGCACGTCGCGCGCGCGGATACGTGACGATCGTGATGCGCGCACAATCCGTCGTCCCCGCGCGCCGACGCGAAACCGGAACTCATCGCGATCAGTCCGGGAACTGCTTTTTCGATTGCGAGCGGATCGCGTTCGAAATGCACACAGCGCGCGCAGCATCCGTTCGTTACAGCCGGTATCGACATGGTTTGTGAGGAACGCCTGTCCGAGAGTGGACCGTCGTTATTCGAAGCCGTCTGCGAAGATCGAGTCGAGCAGCGGCGGCACCCAGGCCATTGCCACGCCGCGGTAGATTGTGTTGGTGGACGCAGTGGCGATAGTCGAAATTGACGGCGTCGCAATGCCGTTGTCGATAACCTTGACGAGCTTGTTTTGCGTCGCCTCCGTGGTCGTCGCGTACAGCACGACCTTACCCGCCACGACCTCCGCCGCGAGTCCGCGCACGCCGGTGGCGATGCCGTTGGTGAACGTCGCCTGCAGTGACCACGTAGTGCCGTTCGACGTCCACTTCTGGATCCCGCCGCCGCTGGCGACGGCCCGATCGTCTGCGACATAGACGGTATCGAGCCCAGCGACAGCGCCGCGATCGAAGAACGCGAAGGCATAAGGTGAAGCGCCGGACGTCGGCATCCCGCTCAAGGCGGTCGTGGCAGGATCGATCGTGGTCGGCAGGCCGGAACCGACCGCAAACACATTGGAGCTGCCGCCGCTTCCCGAATCGGCGTAGAGCTGCCCGGCCACAATGTCGATCGCACGGACACTGCTCGGTGAAGAGACCAGTTGCGTGCCGCCGTCGAGTCCGAGCAATTCGTACCAGATGCCGCCGTCACCGCTGCCGCTGCCGCTGATCCAAAACTGATTTCCGTCGTCGGTGACTGCGCCGCGCACGGCGGTACTGAATCCGTTGCCCAGGGTCGTACTCGTGTCGATGGTGCCCAGCGCATCGACGCGCGCAACGACACGCACGGCATTGGAGATCGACGCGCCCGGCGCGACTGCATAGCCTGCGAGCGTCAGGTAATTGCCGTCGGGACTCCCCGCCAGCGCACCTTCGGTTGTACCGGTGCCGCTCAAAGTGAACGCCATGTTGATGTCCATGCCGTCGGCGGCGATCGGCATCGGAATGGATGTTTCAAGTGTTCCATCAGACGCCCGCCGCTCGAGGAACACAGGCGCTGTATTCGCCGTGAGCGCGCCGGAGCCATCACCGACCCTGACAACGACGATATCGTCGCTCGCGGCAGCGGCGGCGCAGAAACAGACAGAGATAACGAACGCAAGCCGTGACAAACCGGCAGGTCTGCGGCGATCCATGAATTTTCTCCCCAGGCGACCGTTTGCATCCTACACAACCGGCGAACGGCGGCAACCGTCCTTACTCCATTTTGTGGAATCCGGCACAATGCGCGCGGTAAATCGCCGCGACCAGCTGGTCCCATGCACCTGCAAGCCAATTACGAACAAATCCCGCTCAAGGAATACGCCGAGCGCGCCTACCTCGATTATTCGATGTACGTGGTGCTCGATCGTGCCCTGCCCTTCGTCGGCGACGGACTCAAACCCGTGCAGCGCCGCATCATTTACGCGATGAGCGAACTCAGCCTCGGCTCCGGTGCGAAACCGAAGAAATCCGCGCGCACCGTCGGTGACGTCATCGGCAAGTTCCATCCCCACGGCGACAGCGCGTGCTACGAGGCAATGGTGCTGATGGCGCAACCGTTCTCGTATCGCTATCCGCTGATCGACGGCCAGGGCAATTTCGGTTCGCCGGACAATCCGAAGTCGTTCGCGGCGATGCGCTACACGGAATCGAAACTCGCGCCGATCGCGGATCTGCTGCTCGATGAAATCGACCAAGGCACTGTCGACTTCACGCCGAACTTCGACGGCACGCTGAAGGAACCGTCGTGGCTGCCCGCACGCGTCCCGCATGTACTGTTGAATGGCGGAACCGGCATCGCCGTGGGCATGGCGACGGACATTCCGCCGCACAACCTGCGCGAAATCGCGACCGCATGTATTCATCTGCTCGACGAACCCGAAGCAAGCATCGCCGAACTTTGCCGGCACGTGAAAGGACCGGATTTTCCCACCGCCGCCGAAATCATCACGCCGAAAAGCGAACTGAAGGCGATGTACGCCACGGGTTACGGTTCGATCCGCTGCCGCGGAATCTACAAGAAGGACGACGGCAACGTCGTCATTACCGCGCTGCCGTTTCAGGTATCCGGCGAAAAGATCATCGAGCAGATCGCCAACCAGATGCGCGCGAAGAAATTGCCGATGCTCGAAGACGTGCGCGACGAATCCGACCACGAAAATGCCGTGCGTCTCGTGCTCATCCCGCGCAGCAACCGCATCGATCTCGACGAGATGATGCAGCACCTGTTCGCGACGACCGACCTGGAAAAAAGTTATCGCGTCAATCTCAATCTGATCGGCCTCGACGGCAAACCGCAGGTCAAGACGCTCAAGCAAATCCTGGGCGAATGGCTGCTGTTCCGCCAAAATACCGTGACGCGTCGGCTGAAATTCCGGCTCGAAAAAGTCGAGCGCAGGCTGCACCTGTTGGAAGGATTGCGCATCGTCTTTTTGAACCTGGACGAAGTAATCCGCATCGTCCGCGCCGAAGACGAACCGAAACCGGTTCTGATCAAACGCTTCAAACTCAGCGAAGAACAAGCCGACTACATTCTCGAAACGCGACTGCGGCAATTGGCGCGTCTGGAGGAAATGAAACTCAACGCCGAACGCGATCAACTCGAAGAAGAACGCGCACGCCTCGCTGTAACGCTGAAATCCCCGGCCAAACTCAAGTCGCTGATCAAACACGAACTTCAGGCCGATGCCGAGAAGTACGGCGACAAGCGCCGTTCACCGATCATCGAACGCGAAATAGCACAAGCACTGGACGAGGCGGCACTTGTCGTCAGCGAGCCGATCACCGTCGTGCTGTCGGAAAAGGGCTGGGTGCGCGCGGCAAAAGGACACGACGTCGACGCGACCACGCTCAACTATCGCGAAGGCGACAAATTCCACAATGCGGCAAATGGTAAAACGACGCAGCAAGTGGCGTTCATCGACTCGACAGGCCGCAGCTATTCGACGCCGGCGCACAGCCTGCCGTCGGCACGCGGCAATGGCGAACCACTAACAGGTCGCTTCACGCCGGCACCCGGCGCGAAATTCGACGCCGTTGCCATCGCCGATGCGGCGAATAAACTGGTGCTCGCGTCGGACTTCGGCTACGGCTTCGTCATCAGGTTCGAGGCATTGCTCGCCAACAAGAAGGCCGGCAAGCAGCTCATCAATATGGACGACGACGCGCACGTCGTACCGCCAGCCTACGTCACCGATTCGGCGCGCGATCGCATCGTCGTCGCGACCAACGCCGGACACCTGCTCATGTTCTCCGTCGCCGAGTTGCCGGAACTCGACAACGGCGGGCGCGGCAACAAACTGATCGAAATTCCGAAGGCGCGGCTCGTCGACGGCGAACGCGTCGCCGGTATTGCCGTCGTCACGGAAGGCAAAGGCGAGGTCACGCTTTACGCCGGCGCGCGCAAGCTGATCCTGAAATGGGCAGAGCTCATCGAATACAACGGCAATCGTGCCCAACGTGGCGGAAAATTGCCGCGCGGTTTTCAGCGCGTAGATCGAATCGAGACGACGGCGTAACGGCGATTACTTCGCCTGTTCACAGGAAAATCCGGCTTCTTTCAGAATTTCCGGATGGTCCGTGGCGATCTCCCAACCCGCCGCCGAGCGACGCAGCCGAACCGCCGTTGCGTGCGCCATTTTGCTGCGCGCAGCCTGGCCGACCAGCGCCAGATCCACGCTCGCCGCATCGTGCCAGCCCTTGAATTCGAAATGCGGACCTTCGTCCGCCGTCGGGCCTTTGCACTGCAGCGTCATTGCGGGGCCGTTGGCATCCAGCGACGCGATGCGCAGGGTCAGCGGCGCATTGAGCTCATCGTAATTCAGAAGGAATTGCCCGTCGGGCGACAGTGAGGACACGTCGCTGCCGTTGTGTACAAATAAACTTTTACCGTTCGCAGGATTGATCAGGAAACTGCCCGGCGAATCGTGAAAGAACTGCACTTCCACGCGCTGATAGCCGCCGCTTTTCAAGGCGCCGAGATACCAGTGCGTTTCGCCGTCGCCGTCGATCGATTTCGTTACGATGTCTTTCCAGTCGGCGAACACAACCGGCGAGCCTTTCGACGGCGTTATGGTGAGGCGTTTGTCATCGCGTTTCGCCATGCCGCCCGAATCGGCAATGCGCTTGGCCTCGTTCTTCGCCACGCAATCGGTCGCCTTCACACCGCACCCGAACACGTCGCTGGAAAACGGCAGCGTCGATGCATCGTCGCTCAACTTCGGCGCCGCCGTGATCGATGAAGCATCGGCGGCGTCTAGCGCCGCGACGGAGAGCGGCGATCCCAACATACTTATCTTATCCGCGGAAATATCGAGTACGCCCGGACTGTCGAAACGCAGCCCGCGATCGGCCGCGGCGGCGTCAAGCATGCAGGCAGCGAAAAGTATTCCGATCACTTGAGCTTTCATGCGCACACTCCGCGTTGTTGTAGGCGCAGTATCGCGCAAATGCTTTACCATCGCCGCTTTCCGACGAACTTTAAATCATGCCCAAACGCCGCCGCCATTTTCTGCGCACTCTCGTCGTTGTAGTGCTCGTCATCCTGATTGCCGCGATCGTCGGAGCATGGCTGACATTGCGCGCAAGCCTGCCCGTGTTGGCTGGACAGCGCGTACTGACAGGACTGAACAGCGAGGCGATCGTGACGCGTGACGCGCTCGGCGTAGCCACGATCCGCGCCCACGATTTCAACGACACGGCGCGCGCGTTGGGCTACGTGCACGCGCAAGAACGCTTCTTCGAGATGGATCTGATGCGCCGGCTGGCAAGCGGCGAGCTTGCCGAATTGCTCGGCTCCGCCGCACTCGACGTCGACAAGACGCACCGCCCGTTTCGCATGCGCGCCCGCGCGACCGACACACTGGCATCGTTGCCGGCCGTGGAGCGCGATGTGCTGACGGCATATGCACAAGGCGTCAACGCGGGTCTTGCCGACATGAGTTCGCGGCCGTGGGAGTATTGGCTGGTCGGCTCGAAGCCCGCGGCGTGGCAGCCCGTCGACAGCTTGCTCGTGATGGGCTCTATGTTTCTCGATCTGAACGATTCGAGCAATGGCCGCGAGCTGGCGTTCTCGCACATCAAGAATGCGCTCGGCGAAAAAGTATACAAATTCCTGGCGACCGCAGGCGGACCGCTCGATGCGCCGCTCATCGGGCCCGCCATGCCCTTTCCGACATTGCCCACAGTCGACGATGTCGATCTGCGCAAAGTCGATCCCGCCTTGCTCCGCGTACCGCCGCCGCCCGCGGAGAAAGCGTCGACGACGGGCAGCAACGGTTTTGCCGTCGGAGGATCACTGACATCGACGCACGCGGCGCTCGTTGCTGGCGACATGCATCTGGGCCTGCGCGTGCCGAACATCTGGTTTCGCACGCAACTGATTTATCCGAGCCCGCGGCATCCCGGCGAAGAAGTAAATCTCACCGGCGTCACGCTGCCCGGCGTGCCCGCGCTTGTGGCCGGCAGCAACCGCCATGTCGCCTGGACGTTCACCAACAGCTACGGCGATTTCACGGATTGGGTCCGCGTCAACATCGATCCGGCGGACAAAACGCGCTATCGCGACGCCGACGGCTGGCAACCGCTGCACGTCGTCGACGAAAGTATAAAAATCCACAATGCGCCGGACTTCAAACTCGACGTCGAAGAAACGCGCTGGGGGCCGGTCGTTGCGAAAGACGCCGATGGAACTCCGCTCGCGTTGGCGTGGACGGCACTGCAACCTGGTGGCCTCAACCTCGATTTCCTGCGCATTGCCACAGCCGAAACCGCCGACGAGGCCATCGACATCGCGCACGACAGCGGCATGCCCGCGCAGAATTTCGTCGTTGGCGATCACGCAGGCAATATCGGCTGGTCGATCGCCGGCAAGATTCCGAAACGCATCGGCAATTATGATCCGCAGCTTCCGGCAGACTGGAGTCAGCGCGGAATCGGTTGGGACGGATGGCTTGCCGCTGCGGAATACCCACGTCTTTCCAATCCGGCCGGGCAGCGCATTTGGACGGCCAACCAGCGCATTCTCGATTTCGAAAGCGCCGACTACACGCGCCTCGGCGACAGCGGCTACGACCTCGGCGCGCGTGCAAGGCAAATTCGCACCGATTTGCAAGCGCACAACCAATTCGCGCCGGACGACATGCTCGCGATTCAGCTCGACGACCGCGCGGTGCTGCTGCACACATGGCACGACTTGCTTGTCGATGTCGAGAAACGTGCCGGCGACAGCAGTCCGCTCGCATCCGCAAAAAAATATATCGACGATTGGAATGATCACGCCGATCCCAAATCGGTCGGTTATCGGCTCACGCGCGAATTCCGGCGTGAAGTCACCGATACCGTGATGGATGGATTCGGTGCCGCCGTGCGCGCGAAAGACAAGGACTTCAAAATGCCAAAGCTCAGTCAAGCCGAGGCGATCGTCGATGCAATCATCGCGAAGCATCCGGAAAATTTGTTGCCGCCGGGTTATACCGACTGGAACGATCTTCTGTCGAAATGCGCGGAGCGCGTCGTGAAGAAACTCGACACGCAACCCGGCGGACTTGCCGCGCGTACGTGGGGCGAGACGAACGCGACGCACATTCGTCATGCGCTCAGCAAATCCTTGCCCGGCATGGGCTGGCTGCTCGACATGCCGCAGCGCGAGCTGCCCGGCGATTCGAACATGCCGCGCGTGCAGGCGCCGGACTTCGGCGCGTCGGAACGCTTCGCGGTCGAACCTGGCTTCGAACAATACGGCTATTTCCACATGCCGGGCGGACAAAGCGACAATCCGCTTTCGCCCTTCTATGGTGCCGGCGACGACGACTGGGCGCAGGGCAAGGCGACACCGTTCCTGCCGGGTGCCATAAAGTATAGTTTTATACTGAAGCCGAAGTAGGAATCAGCCTTCGAATAGCCGTTCGAGAATGCTTTCGTAAATGCGCGGCAGCACCTCAAGTTCGTCGAGCGAGATATGCTCGTCGATTTTGTGAATCGATGCGTTGACCGGACCCACTTCGACCACTTCCGCTCCCAACGGCGCGATAAAGCGCGCGTCGGATGTTCCACCGCCGGTATCCGCCGTCGGTGTGATGCCACAAACTTCTTCGATAACGCGCGAAACGGCTTCGCGAAGTTTCCCCGCACGCGTGAGGAACGGCTCGCCTGACACGTCCCACGCGACGGAGAAATCGAGTCCGTGTTTGCGCAGGATCGCCTCGGTGCGCTC
>Ga0209006_10006576_pt1 | contig 10501 bp, 12 predicted proteins | sample JacPin_JW_Ref_O2_FD_188567 | JGI IMG/M metagenome (GOLD analysis project Ga0209006, IMG submission 188567) | Forest soil microbial communities from Algoma, Ontario, Canada - Jack Pine, Ontario site 1_JW_Ref_O2 (SPAdes) (version 2) | ecosystem: Environmental > Terrestrial > Soil > Boreal... | reverse complement strand
TAGAAGCGTTCGTAGCATTTTGTCGCTCCGTGACAGACTAACAGCTTACATTTGAATTTCGTAATTAGACAAAGCCATTGGCCACCTGTTCCTGATACCAATTATCGGTCAGTGCCTTCCCTTAGAAAATGCTCTGTCATGCTCAATGATCTGATCAGAAAGGGACACTATATTGTGGCCGAGTACGTAGACAGAGTCGTTAATAAACATTGCCCTACGCATCCCTGGCAGGTATGCTATTTCAACCGAATCCAAAATCGTCACTCACCACGAACTTCCTAAGTATGCGGTATGACTTCGTCATCGCGCTGTTCTATGGGCGCTAAACTTAGATCTTAGTTTGGTGATAGCCAAATAACACCCAAGGCGAAACTTCCGCAAATCATCCAAGCCGTCATCAGGTGAGCATTGAACTCGACTAATGTTCTGACTATGCCATCCTCATTTTTTGTACAGCAGCCTTTCCAGTCCTGATTCAGAAACAACATCAAACAACCTCGTCCTCGTAGGGCACAGCATGAGTGGGGACCTCGCCCGCCTGGAAGAGATGAAGATCAGTACGCACTGAACTCTAACGTTCATCCTCGTTCGTTCCCGTCTCACCTCAGTTTATAGAATTACCCCATAACACCCTTATGCTTGATACCGCTGCCTTCGAGCGCTCTCTCTTCTCCACTGGCCTACGCGGGATCATGCAGGACCCCAAAACGAACAAACCCCGCATACCAGGCTCCACTCTCTCCCTTGAGAACCTCCTCCGCTCCTTGCACGTAGACATTCCCTGCCACCTCCACAACGCAGGCAACGATGCCTTCCTCTGCCTCTTCGCCCTCCAGAAGCTTCTCGATCCTGAACACACACTCTTCCCCGCTGTCAAGAGGAATCGAATTAGCGGGCCCGTACCAGGGCCCTCTCCTGGACTTGGCCCGATGAACATGGTGTCCATGGCAACCCCCGGGATAATCCCACCCGTGGTATATACGGGATACATGCAAGTCGTCCCGTCGATGCCTATGCCAGCGCCGGTGTCCATGTCCATGACACTCCCCGCCCCAGCTGCGCTCATGCCGCCCGCAGGCCCTGCAGGAGTCAATGGCGATGAGCAAGGTGGTGCTAATGAATTAGGGCAGGTTAGACGGATGCCTGGTAAGCGCAGGGTGGGTGCCAATGCGACTACGAGTGCTTTTCGGGGACGCAAGGTGGAGTCGAGGAACTCCGGACAGAATGTTGATGATCTGGGTCCGTCGATGAAGTCGATGGCTCTCAAATGACGTTCTCCATGACATGCATGCTCATAATGAATGTACGTATACGGTGATCGGACACGGACACATTTTCTTCTTTGTGGGACTTTCACGGTTGCATAATGCATGTTTCTTCAATATGAGTTCTGATTTCTAGGTGGAATAAATCTATTTACGCCAGGGGCGGTCCGCTGCTTATGCGGCATTCACACGAGTCACCGATGTCTCTCTCTCCGTAACGTATCCTCTATTGTGGACGTCCGTGAAAGGCCTACCACTACTGCTGGAGAACTTTTCAATGGGTTAGATTCTGACGCTGCATGTCGATGTGAATCTAAACACATTGCATCGAGTAATACGCATCCAATCAATGACGACGTCAGCGCCGGCATCACCTGATACCATTCGCCGAACCGCCGGTTATTGGATCACGCCCGTCCCCGATACTGAAATATTATATTTCAAGGGCTCAAGATCGTTATCTACGGGAAGGAACGAAGGGTGATTGATTTGTAAATATATATCTCTAATACGGATTTGGACGCCAAGTGAGGATCGCCTAAACTCTTAGTATTAGCTTCTTGATCATCTCAAAGACGCCACACCGGACTGTGTGGTATTCGGACGGCAGTGAACGATGTTAAGTAATATCGACGTTGATGCATGATGATTGATATTTCCTGCTCGTCGTCGACGTGTGCATACTGCACTATTCCGAGGCATTGATAACGATCAATATCATCACATGTGAAAAAGTACTAGATTGCTTGCCTGTCATCATCCCGACTGTTCATCGTTCTCATCTTTCCTTATCTCTCTCTCTCTCTCAGTACAGTACATACATACCGTCCCAACATTAATGTACCAGAACCTGTTACACGTACGGTGACACAGCGAAGCCTCTGAGCCTGTACATTTTTTTAATATTTTTTTTTACAAATTTATTTGGTATCGAAGTTGTGAACCGTCCCGATCATGACCCGAGATTGCCGGATTGGGTGAAATCTCTTCCAAAAACGGTTGTGACGACGTCACAGAAGCGACAAAAAACTATAAAGTCTCATCCTCGACACTTTCTCTTTTCTGTCCCGTACCACAACAACCCCCCTCCCTCCCCCTCCCTCACCAATCATGCACCCTTCCGACCCTCAACCTTTCTTTCCCTTGTCTGAACCTAGTCCACCTCGTCCTCGTCAATTTTCCGGTACTGCTGCTTCTATCTGGGCGCCTAAACCGCTGTCCTCCGAAACCGCTTGGCCCAAGGCTCTAGACTCTTTTTCTCGCGCCACAGATACCGATACTCAGCAAGCTCCCTCTGCAGACATACAGCAGAAACTTCAATATCCTGTCAGTCGCGAAGATGTTTTTGGACCGCTCGGATTCGTCGACAAAACCTCTCCGAAGGTCATAGGCGCAATTGGTGATGGGAGGAAAAAAAGTGCTTCCGATTTCGACGATACGGTGAAATTTGACTTTTTTCTACGGTGGAATCTTGCCATATTTACTTCTCATACAAGCATATCGAACAGCTACTTCGCACCCTCAATCTTAATTCCCCCGCTCCTTACACCCAACAGCCCTCTCTCTCTCTCAGTTTCGATCTTTCTCCTTCTTCTCCAGATTTCTCCCCGATGTCCACGTCATCTTCTCTCCTGACTCCCACCGATCTTTCTCCAGCCAGGTCTTTTGACAATAAACTTAATTCCACTTACGAGTTCGGTCCTGCTGTGCCTCATTTATCTCAGCCGTCCTTGCTCGAGCCTAGCTCTCCTAACAGGTCTCAAGACATATTACGGTCCTCTGACTCTCCGCCTTATCGTCGTTCATCCTATCATCAGAACTCCCATCAATCTGCTTCCAATACATTCCCCTTCTTTGAACCGTTCTCTGAGCGTTCTACTCCTGCACAATCTTTTTATAGCTCCCCCCAACAACCTCGTCGTTCTGACCCTACGCGGGGTTCTCAGTTATTGCGTCAACAACAGCAATTCCCCACGCCATCGGAATGGCTTCGAACTCAAGAAGAGCCAACTTTAGAATCGAGGTCTAGTCTTGGCATCGAAAATGGGTTACGGTCGCACACGTCATATCAATATTCCAACCAAGGACAGAACCAGTCGCACAGTGCTCACGAAGTAAGTCCACACCCAACCATTCGTGCACAACTTTCACTTATCTGTCACTACAAACTAGCCCATCAATTTCCTCTCTCTGTTGCACCCATCGTCCTCGCCTCCCTACCATGTCTTTGTTGCCCGTATCATCAAATCGTCTGATCAGCAAGCATCCATTTTCCTCCAGCAGAAGTTGAAGGTTGCTGATGTCGAGGAGCGTGCCAAAATCGTCGATGCTATTTGCGCAAGGGGATTTGAGATGATGGCCCACAGGTACATCAATTTTTCATCATGCACCGTGTTAATATCTACACTTTTATGACAGATTTGGTAACTGGGCCGTGCAACGGTGCTTGGAGGCGGCCGCTACTCCGGAAGAGAGGAGGAAGATCGTGTCTTGTATGAGGTCTGTCTTCGGATTATCGTCCTTGTTCATACCTTGACATTTACGGGTATTCACGACAGAGGTCGGATCGCCGAGCTTGCTACCAATTGTTATGGGTGCCATGTGTTGCAAAAGGCACTCGATTGCGAAGAAGATATCCGCCTTCTAGTCGTCTCCGAGCTTCTCCTTGGTGATCCCGCTCAGACTCTCGTTAACAAGCACGCGTCACATGTCTGGAGCAAGGTATGTTTTTCATATTCAAGTGACTTGTCCGTGATTGACGCCGATGACAGATCATGGAGTTGACTTGGACACCGCCTGCTCCCCCCATATTTGCATAGTGAGTGCTGTCCATGCTGTTCATCATCCACGTTAGGGGCTGACACCTACTTTATCGACAGCGTCAACAAATCGCTAAAGGGAAAGTGGGCTGCCTTGGCTTGTCACGAAACTGGGTCGCTCGTAGTTCAGGTTTGTTCATCTCACTCCTTTCTATCCGAGCCTTTTCTGACGTCTCATTCCAGCATGCATTTGAGAATCTCGAGGACAGTGCCAAGGATGGAATCGTCGACGAGCTGCTGAATCAAGGTACAGCGGTTTTCAGCGAGGTTGCCAAGAGTCAGTGGGGTTCGTACTGTATCCAACACAGTAGGTTTTCTGTTTCACTTTGCGTTGTCGTCATGACCCTGTCTCTGCAGTCTTGGAGCATGGATCGGAGAAGCACCGTCAGATGACTCTTGATCATCTTCTCGCCGGCCTCCTTGAATATGCATCAAATGAGCAGGGTGCAAAGTCGGTTACCAAGGCACTCAAGGAAGGCGGAAAGGAGACCTTGAATAAGATTATCAAGAGGATGTGTGAACCTGCGAAAGGGTAAGCCATCTAACCATCTCTAGGTATCGGGCGCCGGAACTAACGTCCCTTTACAGGGCCCGTAGAGCCATGATCGTAGATCTTGCCTTGTCGGCGACCGGAAGTCAGCTGATCGCTAGCGCGTTACCTGCGGTACGTGGATATATTCATTCCGTCTGCATTTGTATGACTCGGCTTGAAAGGCCGACAAGGACCAACGCGCTCTTTTATACGACTGTATCCGGGGTCACATCGTCACTCTCCGAGGCTGCAAGACAGGCTCCAAAGTCATCTGGTTATTGTATGTCCCAACACCATGTGCGGTCGAGGCTTAACAACCTGACATGTATTTTGCCCTTGATAGCGATAGAATGGTTCGGTGATCAGGTTTATCCCACTACCACCCAACTAACTCGTCTATAGCGTGCCTATTACGGCTACTGAACTCGATTACTGCTATCTATTCTCGATAACGCTTCGCATTTTTCGGATTCGAACCATCTTTCCATTCTCCACAATTCAGCATCATCTGTCTGTGACGTCGCAGATCTGTTATTCAAGTCTTTACCGCTGCTCGAAAAGAGCCAATCAATTCATACCATCGACCCGGTACATCCATCGCAATCTCGGAACACCAACAATAACCTTCATATATCGTATAATCGTCATACCATCCATTCGTCAAATATTTCATTCGCTTGCCTGCACACACGCAAGGTCAGCTCGACTTTATATCAAACAAAGTTTTTCTCCCATTTCCGTGCATGTTGAATGAGGCATTTCAAACAATGTTTCCCCTCTTCCCTCGCTCGCTTTCGCAGTCATCTCAACTGCAACAATACCCCTCCCGCTCCGAGTCCGTTACGGCCAAGCCCTTTTTCTCCCCCTCGTGGTGGAGCCCCTTGGCCACGTATAAAAGTCATGTCGGTTCACCACTTTCTCATTTTCGAAACAGATAGAGAACCACGGAATCGTCAAATGTACCAGCACTTCCTCTCACGTTCATTTATGCAACCAATATTCCATATTCACGACCCATCATCATTGCCACAATAAATCTTTCTTTGCAATGGCCGTTGCATGTAATTCGTAACCGAAAATTTTATACAACAAGTTGTTCCGCAGCGCTGGTATCAATGAAGATGGGGGAATATGAACTACAAGATACATATTTGAGGTAGCGAAAAGGAAGAAAAAAAGTCTACTTAGATGCCAAAGGAGATGCTCACGAGCTGCTCGCCACAATGCCTCTCCTCAGCTCTTCAAACCGTGATGCTTCCACCTCTGCTTTCTGCACACTCTGCAGTAGTTTCTCTTCCCTTAACTGTAATCGTTGCTCCATACCGAGGATGAGTAAACGCACTTGCTCCACATGTGTATGCACTGCCTCCGCAGAGGATTCTCCATTTCCGGGAGACGATGAAGGCTGCGAGTTGGAACGGTGATGGAAACTCCCAGTGGCAGTGCGCGTGCCGAGTGATGTAGATTGCGGTGTAATATCTAGTGTGGACTGGGTGCGAGCGTTTTCATAAGTATTTACTGAAATAAGGAAAAGGCGGACCTGCCAATTCTCCCCAGCCAGTTTCGCTAGTTCGCGTTCGAGCATTTTTTCACGCGTCTTACCTCTACGACGTGTGATTGATGAGTATGAGAGGGTATTGAAGCGTACGCGCGTGTGCGCAGGAAGAAAAAAAGGGACAGACCTTTCCATTTCGGCCATGCACCGTTCGTTCTCGCGTTGGGTACCTTGTAAGAGAAGTTCTAGGTTCTTGTATTCTTTCTGGAGTTCCTGGACTGTTTCCATCGGCGGACGTTGGGCCAGCTGTGCCTGTAGTATTTGAATTTGCGTTTGCAGCTGCGAATGGTTAGTTTGTTTGGTTTCAAGGGACGAACAAAGGTACTACTCACTTTGTCGTTCTCGCGGTCTTTGTCGATCAGCTGGCGGCGGAGAACATCTTCATTGGATTCGTCACCTTCCTTCAGTACACCAAGGTCATCAGCACCGAGAGCCAAAGACGGTCTACCGTAATGTCGAACGCTCTGTGCACGACGCATGGTGGTTGGGTGGGAAGGCAAACCCTAACCTCGCACGAGGTCCAAGGGGTGACGATTATGTAATTTCTGCTTCCAAAATCCTAAATACGGGTGGGGTCTTTTCTGAAGCGAAACCACCACCGCTCCATCGTGCGATGAGTGACAAACCTTCCGTCTTCCCAGCCTCAAAGCTGGGGGAGTATACCGTTGTAAAGGACATTGCAGAAGGAACGTTTGGTAAAGTCAAGAGTGAGCCGTCATCCGTATCTCGCCCCGCCGACTTGGCTCACATGTTGATAGTGGCCACTCATACAATCACGGGTCATAAGGTTGCTATGAAATATATATCGAAAGCCGTGATCCATGTGACAAAGACAAAGACGAGGGTTCAGAGGGAGGTCGAGTATATGCGGACCTTGCGCCACCCCCATATTATCAAATTGTATGATACAAGTCCACAACTTCGTCCGCTATAATCATGCTGATTGTCGTTTTTTTTTTGGGATAGATACGAAGTTATATCGACTCCAACAGATATCATCATCGTACTGGAATATGCCGGTGGCGAGCTATTCAACTACATCGTTGCGAACGGCCGCATGCCCGAACCTCGTGCCAGGCGTTTCTTTCAACAACTCATCTCCGGTATCGAATACAGTCACAAGTTGAAGATCGTGCACAGGGATCTGAAACCAGAAAACGTTCTCCTTGATGACGACCTCAACGTCAAGATCGCAGACTTTGGTCTCTCGAACGAGATCAAAGATGGTGATTTCCTGAAGACCAGTTGTGGCAGCCCGAATTACGCTGCTCCTGAGGTCATCAGAGGTGGGCTTTATACAGGGCCGGAAATTGATGTGTGGAGCTGTGGAGTAATATTGTACGTGATGTTGTGTGGCCGTCTTCCTTTCGAGGACGAGGATGTCCAGCTTCTGTTCACCAAAATCAGTCGTACGTTCCATCTATATCTCGCCTACTACCTCTCCTGCTGATCGTGTGTATTCACAGAGGGTAGTTATCACATGCCACAGTACTTGTCGTCTGACGCGAGAGGCTTAATCAACCACATGCTCGCTGTCGATCCTGTCAAAAGGATAACGATCCCTGAGATCACACAACACCCTTTCTTTATTACCGACCTCCCAAGATATCTCACTCCCCTCCCACCACCCCCAGGTCCCGTATTGGGTACGCTTTCATCTCTTGTGACCCCTCCCAAGGTACTGGACTTTGAGATTATCGAAGGCCTAGGGCGTATTGAAGAGGACATTGTCGATGAGCTGGCACATCTCATGAACGGGGTCGACAAGGAAGATATCTGGGAGTGCTTGAGGCGTGACGATGGAGTGCAAGGGAATGCGGTCAAAGTTGCATATATGCTTCTCCGAGACAAGCGGAGGCTGGGGAGGGATTGTGAGTACAGTGCTCTCGATCCTTCCGTTCGCTTGTGTTTGACGGCCCCTGATGATGGACTCCCAGTGGCTGAATTCGAAGAGCAGGAACGGGATGCGCAGTTAGCGGCTATGGATGTATGAATAAAATTGGATTTTTTTTGTTTGTAGAATGCTAATAAACTCGATTCCAGCCTCGTAATGCCTTGTCGCCGAATGCAATATCACCTGGTGGAGGGGACCTTGAGGAGAATCCGTTCGAGACCGAATTTAACGGCGAATACGTTGATGACATCGACGATGGTATAGATTTTACGCCGCCAGCGGATGGAGAAATCAACAACTTTGCGGTGCTCAATTCGTCCCTGCCGGAACAACTACCGGAGCAGCACCACTTGGCGTCGTACATGAGTGCCAAACGGTCATCCCCGGCGCCGAAGGAGAAGAAGCAACATCGAACGAAGTGGCATTTTGGGATCCGTAGCCGGAGTCCACCGATGGAGGTCATGCTGGAGATATACCGGACGTTGAAAGCGCTTGGGATGGAGTGGAAAGAGAAGAAGAATCTGGGAGGTTTAGGTGGGTTGAAAGAGCAAAGAGGTCGTGCGGGAATTCAGCGTGCGAGGGATCTAGATGGGTCTGGAAATGTGGATTTGAAAGCTGCAAGTGGGATATATTTCGTGGAGACAAGAGCGAGAGTACAAGACGTTGTAGTGCGTGATTTCCTTGCCTTTATGTTTTCGAGAAACTATTCTAAATGTTAAATGGTAGGTCCTAATGAACCTCCAGCTCTACATGGTTGACTCTATCAACTATCTGGTCGATTTCCACCACAAAAAGTCGTACAAGGCTTCTACAGAGCCTGGTGCGGGGAAGTTCGATATGGCGGTGTTTGACCCTACGTTTTCGGACACGAGTTCCGACTCGGGACGGTCACCGAAAGACAAGGAGGTGAGGGAAGACGAGGTGGTGTCGCCTTTCGTTTTCATGGATGTTGCCTGCAGGCTGATCTTGGAGTTGGCGGGCGGAGGCGAGTAAGAAAGCAAATTTTTTTTTACGATCTGTCGCGTGTTAGAGGCGATGGATTCTTTTGTATAACATGTGTATACCCGTTGTATGAGTACGTGGGATATGTATAGAAAGATGGTCATGATGAATGCATTGTTAGCGGGGATCTGGTGTGTTGCTCCGATCATAAACTGCTGTTCAATGATAATGACCATCGTCGGACGAGATGGCTCGATTTGGGAGCTAGTTTGGGGAAGGGCAACGTGTGGCACGGAAAACGGAATACAATTGAAGTACTTTAGTCAAAGGAGTGATCGGGCAGCATGGACGTATGTATGCCCGTTGAATAAATAAGAATATCTTGTTCGCGAGCGATGTTGCTGTATAAGTGAGAAGTGAATTCGATCAGGGGTAAAAGCAGATCATGACGGCAAGTGAGAATATAAAGGATGTTATTCTCGAGGCGTATATAGATTTAAATCAGAGGTGTTGCACGTGGATTTGACGGTATTATGTACTTGGCAGATTGTTCCATAGAAATCATGATGTACAGGTAAGTATTTCCAGAAACAAACGTTCGGTGTAACATTGGGTGGGATTCCATCAGGATTTTGGAGTAAGGGATTTTGGGCACAAAAGTTTTGACGGGACGGGAAGAAAAAAGATGATCACGAGGTGGGACCCACGCCTTGAGGGAAATGAAAAGGTCTAGATCGAAGGGTATACTTGATATAGGCAGCGTAAAAAATAAGAAGCGGAAAGGACATGATATGATATGATATGGTTCGAGAGATCCCGGTGTCGGTCAGTTCCGTGACAGATGTTGGAGTCCGTGTGGGATGGTAGGGACGCAGGCGATAACCGGTCGTTATTAAAGTGTTGCCTCGTTGAAACCCAGGGAAAGTAGATGGAAGAAAAGCGGGTCACTACGGTAATTTGATACAGCTTGGCGAAGAGGAAAAGAAGAAGATGGGGAAAGAACATTCTAAAGAGAGTGATCGTACGCACTCCCACATGTCACTTCATAGAATAAAACCGCAAGGTCGGTTTTGGAGTATGTAGGGGTCAAAGCACCACAACATGAGTTCGTGTTTGAATTCTGTGATAGAAAGAAAGTGTCAGCAGAGTGTAGTCGAAATGACGGCCGAAAAGAAAGTGCTTCTCATCAAAAAACATGGCCTCGAAAGATGGGGTTGGAGGTGTTATTCGCTTCAGCGAACTTGTACAGCTACTTGAATTCAGATGCTTGAATAGATCGAATGAAACCGTTTCGGTCTCTCGCAGTGACAAGTGTCAAGTGCTTTGGTCCAAGTTCCGTTTGGTAAAGGCGATGACATCATCCTCCTAGGGAGCCGGTAACTGCGGAACGGAAAGTAAATGCTGAATCATGATGCTTCAGAATCGGCACATTGAGAGAGTGCGGGAGGTTGGTGACCTACGTGAGAAGACGGTAGGGGGACTCTGGCTAAACTT
>Ga0209006_10006574_pt1 | contig 10506 bp, 8 predicted proteins | sample JacPin_JW_Ref_O2_FD_188567 | JGI IMG/M metagenome (GOLD analysis project Ga0209006, IMG submission 188567) | Forest soil microbial communities from Algoma, Ontario, Canada - Jack Pine, Ontario site 1_JW_Ref_O2 (SPAdes) (version 2) | ecosystem: Environmental > Terrestrial > Soil > Boreal... | reverse complement strand
CCGGGCTCTTCACCGCTACATAGCCCAGCCACACGATCAGAGTCGAGTTGTAGGCAGCCATATTGACCATGCTCAACCATGGATTACCCAGATGACTCCCTACCGCCGAAGAGATCAACGCCAGTTCGACCACCGCAAATGAGCCGAAGCCAAGAGCGATGCCGAAGCTGTGCTGGCGGCGGCTCAGGCCGAGGTATTCGGCGAACACCAGCAGCAGGAGCACCATTCCCACCTGGACGAAGCGTACGCACCGTTCCGCCGTGATGATCGCCTGCATCCAGGGCGCGACGTCGCTTGAGTTGGTGGAAACCGAGACCACGCCCGCCACCAGCAGCATCACTAGGCCAGCCCACTTGAACAGCACCGTGCCAAGATCGCGCAGTGTGTGAAACGAGCGGAAGACATCGACGAAGACTTCGTGAATCACTCCAAAGCCGAAAGCGACCCCGACCGCGTTACAGGCCCAATAGAGGTAGAATGCCGCGGCATAACTGTGCCAATAGCCTGCGAATACAACTGCGAAGCTGATGAACTGAGTGACGATGTAGCAGAAGAAGAATTTAAACTTGCGATGCATGCCGCGCCAAAGCATGAGCGCCGCGATCCCCGCCAGGAACACGGGGTGCGCGAGCCAGAGAACGTAATAAAGAACTCTAATCTTCTCGCTCATGGAAGGGCTGCTCTTGGATCCGGGCTCCGGTCGCCCCTGAAACCAAGTTCTTGTTTATTCGGGTGCTTCGCCTCGTACGTCTAAGTTAGCTTGGCGTAACCCGATGTTCAATGTACTGCAGTAATCCTGCGTAACGTTACCTTCGGACGTATCTAGGGCGCAACGTTACTTTCGTGCTAGCGGGTGGGGATAGGCCAAAGCGCGGAAAATAAAGGGGGCCCGGTCGGTTCGACACCGCGGCCTCGGCCGCGGGACAGGCTTGTGGCATAAAGTCTTTTCAACAGCTAATCAGCCAGCCACTTCATCTCCAGCAAACACTAGATAGGAATTGTTCCGCAGAGCTGCGGGCAGGTTGCCGCGTGAACGCGCAGTCACGATGATGTGGAAGTCGTCTGAAATGCCCAGGCCGATATCGCGCGACAAATCTCCGGTGGATGGCAGCCTTTCCTGCGCATTCCTTCCGGGAAGCGTCGAACCCGCTTGGATCACCGCCAACCAGGCCAGAAATTCGTGCAGGTCACGGGTTCGCGCGTGCCCAGGGACTAAGAACGATACTTCGGCCTCCTGCGTCGAAAAGTGCCAGGCCAGCGACGCGGTTAGATCGACCGCCTTCTCATAGGCTCGCTCGGAAATCAACGCCGGCTGAGGATTATCGAACACGATGCATACCTTGCGTTCGTCCTCCCGAGCGAACTCGCGTACCTTGAGCGCACCCGACTTCGCGGTCGCCTTCCAGTCGACGTGGCGGGCCGAGTCTTCCGGCTGGTATTCGCGAATGTGGTAGAGATCGGCGCCATTGCCACGGACAAAGCTTTCCCACTTACCACGCACCTGCGGCAGGATCTCAACCACTTCCTCCGAAGGCTCGATGCGCGGATAGACCAGCACTTCGCGCGGCAAGGACACGTGGCGCGTCTTGGTGAGAAATGCGAAAGGAAAACGCGTCGTCAGACCGAAACTATCTTCACGATAGCGGCCGCGTTGCTCGAATCGCAACTCCAGATCGGCGGAAGACTCGGTCTGCGGCGGGATGAAGGCAAAGTAAGCCATCCCTTGAAAAATTCCGGGCGGCGGCGGAATGACAGTCACGCGGCGCAACCGGCGGTCGGGCAGACGCAGCCATTGCTGATCCGGCGGGCGATTGAAGGGAAATGTGAAGGTTGTCGCTTCCCATTGCCACTGCCACTGTTTGCCCGGCTTCTTTTTCTTACGCGTCGAGACAACGCGAACGGAAAACGACGGCAGAAACCGGCGCGGATTTCGCAGCACGATACGGCCTGCAACAGCGCGTCCAGCGAACACGTGTTCGGGCAGCCGGATATCGAGTTCGAGCCACCGCAGCACCCAGGCTGAAACAACACCGGAAACCAGAATGGCCGCCAGCATCGCAGCCACTACAACGTAAAGCAGGTTGTTCCCGGTATTGAGCGCGGCGATCCCGATCACCAGCGTCACCAGGACATAGATGACGCCGGCGCGGGTCACATCGAAGTCGAAAGATTCGCGCAGACGCTCGACCGCCACGCGGCGCGCAAGATACGGCACAGTCACCAGACCGACTAGTGTCGCCAGCACGAGCGAGGCTGATGCGAGAATCACGGTCGCCCACAGATTGCCCGCGTCGCGGGAGACGGTCGAGAACAGCGCTGCGGCGAACGCCAGCCCCAGGCCAACCAGCGCCAGAAGAAACTTTAGCCAGACCTCGGCCGTAGAGGACTGCAGCCACTCAGCCACACGTCCGCGGGAAGAAGAACCGGATTTCAACGGATTGGCGTAGCCAGAATTCACTCCTTCGCAGCCTAGCATCCTCGAGAAGAACGGACAATCGAGATCGCCTTGCACGGAAAGCGTTCGTAACTGTGTCGTGCCGGTAGTGGTTCAAACTGAACCACTACCGTCGTGCCCGATCGCTTCTGATTCCGCCGCGCGTGTGCTACCCTTTCTCGCTTTACAAGTACGGGGCCCCGCCGTTCGAAAACGTCCCAAATTCAACGCGAGGAGATGCACCCATGCCTATCGGTAAACGTGCAGCGGCAGAATTCTTCGGAACCCTCTGGCTGGTTTTTGGCGGATGCGGCGCGGCTGTGCTGGCTGCCGGCGTTCCCAATGTCGGCATCGGATACGCCGGCGTCGCCCTGGCCTTCGGATTAACGGTGCTGACCATGGCCTTCGCCATCGGTCACATTTCGGGCTGCCATCTGAATCCGGCGATCAGCCTCGGCCTCGTCGTCGGAAAGCGCTTCCCTGCTTCCGAGTTACTGCCGTATGTGGTGGCGCAAGTCGTCGGCGCAATTGCCGCCGCGGGCGTGCTATACATCATCGCCAGCGGAGTGACTAGCTTTGATGTGCACGCCGGCTTTGCGTTGAACGGATACGGCGAACATTCTCCCCAGGGATATTCTCTGCTCGCAGGTTTCGTGGCGGAAGTCGTGCTTACCGCGTTCTTTCTGATGGTGATCATGGGAGCCACCGACAACCGCGCCCCCAAAGGATTTGCTCCCATCGCGATCGGTCTCTGCCTCACCCTGATTCATCTCGTCGGCATTCCCGTAACGAACACGTCGGTGAATCCCGCGCGCAGCACCGGTCCAGCAATCTTTGCCGGAGGCTGGGCGCTGCAGCAGTTATGGATGTTTTGGGTCGCTCCGCTGATCGGCGGCGCGCTGGGCGGCGGAATCTACAACATGCTGTTCGCGGAATAAGCTTCTTCGCCACGGATTTACACGGATCACCACGGATAAACCAGAAGGCTTTGTTTCAATCCGTGAACATCAGCGCGAATCCGTGGCGAAAGAATTTTTACCGGCAACTGGCTTTCAGTACTCCGCCAGCTCCTTCATCGCCAGATACAGATCATTGGGCTGAGGCAAAATCGCGTCCTCAAGAATCGGCTGGTACGCGACGAAGACATCTTTCGCGGCGACGCGGCGGATCGGGGCGTCGAGTTTGTCGAAGAGCTGGTCGGCGATGCGTGCCGCGATCTCCGCTCCGTAGCCCCAGCTCAGAGAATCCTCGTAGGCGACCAGCACGCGGTTGGTTTTCGAAACCGATGCGGCAATCGCGTCCCAGTCAAACGGGTTCAGGCAGCGCAAATCGATCAGCTCGACTTTCACGCCTTCTTCGCGCTCCAGTTTTTGGGCGGCCTGCAAAGCGCGCGGCACGACTGCGCCGTAGGTGATGACGGTCACGTCGGTGCCGGGCTGAACGATGCTGGCCTTCCCGAACGGGATCATGTAGTCCGGGCCTGGATACGACCCGCGTCCAAACGGTTCGCGGTACAGGCGCTTGTGCTCAAGAAAGAGCACAGGATCGTCACATCGGATCGACGTGCGCAACAGGCCGGCGGCGTCGAGCGCGTTGGAAGGAAATACGACGCGCAGGCCGGGAATGTGCGTGAAGATGCTTTCGCCGCATTGCGAGTGATAAATTGCGCCCCCGGTAAGATATCCGCCGATCGCGACCCGAATCACGACTGGACACGAGAATCCATTGTTCGACCGCCACCGGATCACGCTCAGTTCGTCGCGGATCTGCATCATCGCAGGCCAGATGTAGTCGAAGAACTGAATCTCGACCACCGGCTTCAGACCGCGCGTCGCCATCCCTGTAGCACGGCCGACAATGGCCGCCTCCGCCAAGGGCGAGTTGAATACTCGGTCGGGACCGAACTCATTCTGCAAGCCAAACGTCAGTTTGAAGACGCCGCCTTTCCCTTTTACCAGCTTGCGCTTCAGATATTCTTCCCGGCTGCAATCGGCGACGTCTTCGCCGAAGATCACTACCCGCTCGTCCCGCTTCATCTCGTCCCGTAGCGTGGCCGTGATCAGATCGGCCATCGTCTTGGTGGCGGGCTTCTTGCCATCGGGCGCTGCTTCCGGCACGACCGGCTGAGTGTCGAATGCAGCCGAGGCCGGATCGATATCCGGCGAATACACGAATTTCATGATCGATTCCGGCGTCGGAGGCAACGCCTCAAGCGCTCGGTCGATCGCAATCGTCAACTCGCCTTCAACTTCTTTCTCCAGCTGGTTGATGCCCTTTTCGTCGAGGATGCCCTCGCGCAGCAGGAACATCTGCGTACGGGTCACTGGATCGCGGGCCGCGTCGCGCTCGCGCTCGCTGTCAGGGCGGTAAAGCCGCTCATCATCCGAAAGCGAGTGCGAGTAAGGACGAATCACGTGCGCGTGCACAAATGCAGGACCGTGGCCCTCGCGGCAGTACTGCGCCGCGCGCTGAAATGCCGAATAACTGGCCAGGGGATCGGTGCCGTCGACCTCTTCAAAATGGAAATTGGGGAACCCAGAAACCAGGCGCGAGATGCTGCCTCCGGCAGTCTGGACTTCGACCGGAACCGAAATCGCGTAGCCGTTATCTTCGACGCAGAAAATCACGGGCAGCTTTCCTAGCGCAGCGGCGTTCATCGCCTCCCAGAATTCGCCCTCGCTCGTCGTTCCGTCGCCCAGCGAAACGTAGGTGACTTCATCGCCCTGGAAGGTGACGTTCTTGAAGTGGCGGTAGTCGGCACGCCCGGATTCTTCAGCGGTAGCGGCCGGAATTTCGGCCGACTTGGGACGACGACTAAAATAGCGTCCCCCCTCAGCGCAGCCGATGGCCTGAAGAATCTGCGATCCGGTCGGCGACGATTGCGTCACGATGTGCAGCTCTGGACTGCTCCAGTGTGAAGGCATCTGGCGTCCGCCGGAACTAGGATCGTCGGCCGCGCCTACCCCCTGAAGGAACATATCGTAGGGCTTCATGCCGATCGCGAGGCACAGCGCGCGGTCGCGGTAGTAAGGGTAGAACCAATCGTATCGCGGCTTCAGGGCCAGCCCAGCGGCGACACCGATCGCCTCATGCCCCGCGCCCGACATTTGGAAGTAGATCTTTTGCTGGCGTTTGAGCAGGATCTCCCGGTCGTCGATGCGCCGGGAGGTGTACATCAAGCGGTAGGCCTGGACCAGCAGCTCGCGCGTCAATCCGTCGTAGAGCTTGCCCTTTTTTCCGCCGCTGGCGGTCAGTCCCAGCTTAGGGTCGGTTTTTGTCGTCGCCATCCGTTGTCCTGCGCCTGCTGAAGTCGCTTTTGCCTTTTATTGGATTCTGGCGGCTGTACCCGCGATTCTACACACCTCGTCCGCTCGCTGTTCTTTGGTTGCTCCTGTGTGCGAAACCTGTTGCATTGTAAATGCTGACAGGGCGTTGGAAAAACACCTAAGTTTAATTTCTGGAGGAACGTCGGTCACCCTTCTGCTTGCCGCGCGTTGACCGGGACCAGCCAGCGAAAGAACAAAGTTGCCGCCCCGGCCCCGAGCAATTGCGCCAGCACGAATCCGGGAACATCCGTGATCCGGATGCCGGCGAACGTGTTACTGGCCGAGCGGGCCAACGTGACCGCAGGATTCGCGAACGATGTCGACGCAGTGAACCAGTATGCGGACGTGATGTAAGCGCCGACGGCCCAGGGGATGGCCGACGATTGAAAGCGCGAACAACCCCAAATGACAAACATGAGGCCGAAGGTCGCGACAACCTCGCTCCACAACTGCGGGAAGCCGCTGCGGGCACGGGTGGAAGCGAAGAATAGGGGCAGGCCGAACATGAGATGAGTGGTGGCCACTCCTGCAAATGCCCCCGAAAACTGAGCCAGCAAGTAAGCTGGCGCCTCGCGCCACGCCAAGGTTCCGGTTGCGTTCATGGCCAGCGTAACAACTGGATTGAAATGTGCCCCTGAGATCGGAGCCAGCACCAGAATCAGGACGGCCAGCGCGGCTCCGGTTGAGAGTGCATTGGCCAGCAACGCGAGCGCGACGTTCCCGGCGGCCAAGCGCTCTCCCATAATGCCGGAGCCAACGACCGCCATTAGCAGAAAGGTGGTGCCGAGAAATTCAGAGGCCATGCGAGCGCGGAGTGTGAAGTTCATACCTGACCGATGTCGTCGAGTTCTTTCTTCAGCGACATTCGACTGAGTGTCGAGATCGGTAGGCACAGGAAGAGCGCGATCCTGCGGTCCAGCAGGAAGAATACCTCGCGGAAAGCTCTCTCTACATGCTCCGCGGACCCTTGCACGATCGCCGGATCGGGAACGCCCCAGTGAGCTGTCATCGGATGGCCGGGCCACACCGGACAGACTTCGTTGGCCGCGTTGTCGCAGACGGTGAAGACGAAGTCGAGCCGGGGCGCTCCGGGTTTGGCAAACTCGTCCCAACTCTTACTGCGAAGGCCGACGGTAGGCAGGTGCGCGGCTTTCAGTTGCCGCAGCGCCTCCGGCCGAACCTTTCCCGCCGGATGACTGCCCGCGCTGTAAGCAACAAGGTTCGGCTGCCCTTTTTGATTCATGATGGCTTCAGCCATGATGGAACGCGCCGAGTTCCCCGTGCACAGGAACAAGACGTTGTAGGGTGCGGGCATGCTCGTCCTCTATTGCAGCAGGTCTAGTTGCAACAACTTGGGCCGCTGCGCGAGTTTTTCACCTGTTTGGCTTCATGGCGCGAATGAAGGCGCTGAGAAATTTCCCGTCCACTTTCGGGGCGATGGCGTCGACGTCAATTCCCTGCCCGGACAGAAATTCGCGTGCATCCTCGGCGCGGTACACTCGCGTCGGCTCAAAACTGATCTGCGCGAACCCGGCAGCCGCGAGTTTGCTGCGGTATTCGTTCTCCTCTAACGCTCCGGCGATACAACCCACCCAGGCCAGCACGCTCTGGCGAATCTCGGGCAGAATCTCACCGCGTGTGATCACGTCGGATACGGCGAAGCGTCCGCCCGGCTTCAGCACGCGGAACGCTTCCCGCAGGACTTTGTTCTTGTCGGCAGATAAATTGATGACGCAGTTGGAGATGATCACGTCGACAGAATTCTCAGGCAGCGGGATGCTCTCGATCTCGCCCTTTAGGAATTCAACGTTTTCAATTCCAGCCCGGCGCTTGTTTTCATCCGCCAGGGCCAGCATCTCGTCGGTCATGTCGAGTCCATAAGCCCTGCCCGTGGGGCCGATGCGGCGCGCGGAAAGCAGAACGTCGATACCTCCTCCGGAGCCGAGATCAAGCACAATCTCGCCCGCCCTCAGTTCGGCCAGCGCCGTGGGATTGCCGCAACCGAGCGAGGCCAACAACGCCTCCTCGGGGATTTGACCGGCCTGAGCGGTGTCGTAAAGATTCGTAGTAATGGGATCGCAGCAACTCGTGGACGCTGCCGCTCCACAGCAAGAACTTCCCCCGCTCGTCACGCGCAGGGCAGCTGCGCCGTATTTCTGCTGGACGATATTCTTGATGCCAGCCTCGCCGCAAGAGTCAGCGTGCGAGTAGCCAGGGAGCGAGGAATCCGGGAAGGGTACGGCTTCAGCCGTGCCGCCAAGCGTGTACGAAGATGCGGGCTTCAGCCCCTGACGGATTTCGTCAAGACGAGTTCCTGCGCTCATAATCCAATCTCCTATTTGCAGATCTGAATGATGTCCCGAGGCTTGAGAGCCTGATTGCGAGTGCAGCACTCCGCATAGAGAAACTGGAGCAACTCCTGCAAGGCGGAAGTGTTTGCCGTGTAGCGCAGAAACGTCCCTTCGCGCCGCACTTCGACCAAGCCCTCAGTCTTTAATTTTTCCAAATGGTGAGAAAGGGTCGAGTTGGGAATTTCCAGCTCTTCCTGGATGTCCCCGACAACCAGTCCTTCCGGATGCGCCGTAAGCAGCAACTGCATGATGCGCAGGCGCGGCTCCGTGCCCATGGCAGAAAACATGTCGGCATACTTGGCGACCCGTTCGCTGGCCTTGATGGCTGAATGGGTCTTGAGGGTAGTCATATTTCGATATTACCGGAAACATGGACTAATGGCAAGCCGTCGCAGACAAACGGGGGCGGCAGAGGTGGTTCGCGAGATGCTGCAAGCAACGTCCTGTGACTGAACGATGAATCATTTATCCTGAAGGTGCATGATTCGGACGCTCCGGCCGTTTGATCCTTCTTCCATCAAGCTGGTGATCTTCGATCTTGACGGCACGCTGATCGACTCGCGGCTTGATCTGGTCCATTCGGTCAATGCAGCGCTGCGCCACATTGGACACCCCGAATTGCCGGAGGACGTCATTGCCAGCTATGTGGGCGACGGCGCACCCATCCTGATCCAGCGGGCGCTGGGCGGCGAGGTCGTCGACGAGGCGCTGGTCCGGAAAGGTCTGGAGTTTTTTCTGAAGTACTATCGCGAGCACAAGCTTGACCACACGACGGTATACGACGGAATCGCGGAGGCTTTGACAGCGATTCAGAATTCAACGAATGGGACGCCGCGAAAGCTGGCCGTGCTCTCGAACAAGCCGGTCATTCCATCGCGTGCGATTGTGGACGCACTCGGGCTGGGGCAATTCTTCTCGCAGGTCTATGGCGGAAACAGCTTTACGACAAAGAAGCCCGATCCCGAAGGTGCGCGCAAGCTGCTCCACGAATATATCGTCGCGCCCGAGCAAGCCGTAATCGTCGGCGACTCACACACCGACATTGAAACCGGGCACAACGCCGGTATGTACACGGTGGGAGTGACATACGGCTTCGCGCCACACTCTCTCGCCGACGCCTCGCCGGACGTTGTCGTGGATCATCCCGCAGAGATGAGCGCGGTATTCGCGCAGAAAAATTGAAGCGATGAATTTGACGATGGAATAAGGCCTGGTTTCCCGAGGGACTGGCTTGTCAAGGGGTGGGTAAATATGGATGCACATAAAATGGGGCAGACCACACGCAAAGCCATGATAAGGCTGGATTTATTTAACTTTAAGCACTGTGATACATATTCACCGCAAGCTGATGACACTAAACAACTTAACAAGCGTAGTTAAATCGATTTAGCTTACCGGCTGAGCTCTGTCAAATACCCACAAATGCAACCTTAGACCCTCGCGCTTTTCTCCTCATAGCAGGCTTGAGAATGCCCGCACAAAGCACTTCTCAGAAGAATCCAGCTCGGAGATTTTGTGTTCTTGAGCGGTGCGTCTGAAGCCCACTGACTACTCTTCCGAGCGGAGCATCCTTCGTCCGCAAGCGCGCTCCTTCGCTCCGGAGTGGGCCGCTCTCCAAAGTAACTTTCCCGCTCTCCGTTTCGGGAGTAAACGGAAAGTGCACGAAGTTAAGGCAAAGATTGCCATGTCCATCAACACAAGATTCCATCGATCGACCCCGGGAAGCCACGTCCAGATCGTTGTGCTTTGTGCCGGCATGATGTCGTTGTGTGCGTCCGCGCAGACGCCCCAGTCCATGACCGTATCGCCGGATAAAGCAACCATGCTGGTCGGCGAGGCGCGTACTTTTCATGCGGTCGGCAAGGACGGTCGCGTTCGCCATAACGTGCGCTGGGGAATTTCTCCGCAGAACGCGGCAGCGATCACTGTGAATGGCGACGAAGTAGCGGTTCAGGCGCGGGAAGCGTCGCCCAGCGTCCTGCTCACGGCGTCGGCGGACAGCGACTCGGCCGACGCTTCAATTGAGATTCGTCGCGCCGGCGACATGCCGGTGGGCACTCGGATATGGTCGGTTTCTCCGACCCCAGGCTGCAGGGCCACAAAGATGACGCAGGCCGTGCCTAGCGCGAACGGACCTGATCTCTACGTCGAAGAAGCCTGCCCGGAAGGAAGCATGATCCGAGCCCTTACATCAGACGGCCGCGAGTTGTGGCGGCGGCCGTTCGGCTCCGCTGGAGCGACCGGCAATGTGGCCGGTCCCATTGCATCAGGCCCCTACATCGGGATGCTGCCAAACGGCGTGAGTTCAAAAGCACCTGGCAAGGTCGATGAGCCAGTCGCCGAGCATGTCAGCCCACACGCCGCGTCAGTGTGCGACGCAATTCAGTTAGGCATG
>Ga0209006_10006573_pt1 | contig 10508 bp, 6 predicted proteins | sample JacPin_JW_Ref_O2_FD_188567 | JGI IMG/M metagenome (GOLD analysis project Ga0209006, IMG submission 188567) | Forest soil microbial communities from Algoma, Ontario, Canada - Jack Pine, Ontario site 1_JW_Ref_O2 (SPAdes) (version 2) | ecosystem: Environmental > Terrestrial > Soil > Boreal... | reverse complement strand
CCTCTTTGTCTCCGCCCATTCGTCCGGTGCGCATCTTGCCGCCTGCGCGTTGTCGCGCGGCTGGCGCGCCAACAACCTGCCGCCGGACTTCTGCAAGGGCGCGCTCCTGGTCGGCGGCATGTACGATCTCGAGCCGGTGCGGCGCTCGGCCCGCTCGGCTTACGTCAAATTCACCGACGAGATGGAAAAAGCCTTGAGCGCGCAGCGTCATATCGACGGCATCAACACGCCGCTCATTCTCGCCCACGGCACCTGCGAGACGCCGGAATTCCAGCGTCAATCGCGCGACTTTTTCGCCGCGCTGAAGGCCAAGGGAAAAACGGCTGAGCTTCTGGTCGCCGAAGGCTACAATCACTTCGAGCTGTTCGAGACGATGGCCAATACCTACGGCTTCGTCGGTCGCGCGCGGCTGCGGCAGATGGGGTTGGCGTAAGCTCGCCTAAGCCGCTTCCGCGCTCTTGATCTGGCCGGCCCGTGGCGCTTGGCGCACCGACGTGCGGATCAGCTCGGCGCCGCAGCGCCGGCACGCATAAACAGTGTCTTCGATGTCGGACGAAATCAGCCTTTTGGTGCTGTAGACCATGCGGCCTGCGCACACCGGGCAGGGCATCATCAGCGAGGGCAGACTTGACGGCGGCACGACCGTTTGATGACGCATTAGCTTACCGGCTGTTTACATTTCTGTAATCTCCGCCCTCTTTTTACCAGAGTCAACGATTTTGTGCGTTGCACACAGTTGGCAGTGCGCTGCCGTAAGTGCGTGGTACGGAACCGGTTTTAGGAATTTTGCTGTCGACGAGGCCAACGAGCCGGTCACGTGGCTAACATGTTTGGTGCGCGGTCCTGGACGCTCCGAAGACCGGCGACTCGCACGCGGAAGTCATGGTTTCGGGCCCGCGAGCATGCGGCGGTCCACCTCCGCCGCAAGATCCTGTAGCGCGCTCGCGACCTCGACCGGATAAGCCGCATCCGGCTCCAGCCGGCGCAAAGGCGGTGGCAAACGCTCAAGCTCGCTTTTGGCGTGACGCCGCAAGTCATCGAGCGAAGGCGGCGGATGCAAGCGCCGGCCATTCTGCATCACAAGCTGCAGCAGCGGCTCGCCGGTTTGTTGGTCGCCTTCCAGCGATAGCGTATCGCCAATCATGCGGCCGTCGGCACCGTAGCGCCGCCAGACCTGCTTGCGGCCCGGCCAGGTGGCTTTGTTCGCCGAGCGCTTGCGCCGCGCGACATCGGCATAGTCCTGTAATTTATAGACCACATCGAGCGACGGCACGTCGGACGATGTCGTCATGCTGGTGCCGATGCCGAAGCCGTCGATCGGCGCATTCGCTTTCGCAAAAGCGAGCAGCGAATCCTCGTCGAGGCCGCCGCTTGCAAAGATCGTCACGTCGCGCAATCCGCCGGCATCGAGGATGGCGCGCACGCTTTGTGACAGCGCGACCAGGTCGCCCGAGTCGAGCCGCACCGCGCCAATGACGATGCCGGCTTCCTTAAGCTTCGGCGCCAGCGCCACGACTTTCCGCGCGGCGGCTTCGGTGTCGTAGGTATCGATCAGCAGCACCAGATTGTTCGGCCGCGCCCACGCAAACGCCGTGAAGGCGGCGATCTCGTCGTCGAACGACTCGATAAAGGAATGGGCCATGGTGCCGTAGACCGGAATGCCGAATTCCTTACCGGCGAGCACGGTGGCGGTTCCCGCGAAGCCAACGAGATAACTGGCCCGCGCCGCCATCAGCCCAGCCTCGGCGCCATGCGCGCGGCGAAAGCCGAAATCGACCAGGACTTTGTCGGATGCGGCAAGCATCACCCGCGCGGCTTTGGCGGCGACCAGGGTTTGGTAGTGCAGGATGTTGATCAGGCGCGATTCGACTAATTGCGCCTGCGGCAGCGGTGCGGTCACCCGCAAGATCGGTTCGTTGGCGAAGAACACCGTGCCTTCGGGCATGGCATGGACGTCGCCGGTAAAGCGCAAGGCGGCGAGATAATCGATGAGGTTTGCGCCGAATCGCCCGCTGCTCTTGAGCCATTCGATCTCGGCGCCGGAAAACTGCAGTGATTCGAGATACGACAGGGCCTGTTCTAGCCCGGCGGCAATGAGAAAACCGCGCCGCGCCGGCAGGTTGCGGACGAAAAGCTCGAAAACGGCGGTTTCCGCCGTCCCATGATCCAGATAGGCCTGAATCATGTTGATCTGGTAGAGGTCGGTCAGCAGCGCGCTCGAGCGCTCGGTCATTTCATTTTTCCTCGATTTTTCAACGATCCGGCAAGGATTGCCCCGGCGGGCCAAGGAAGAATGGCCCCGCCTCCGAACTGGCCAACCCACTGAACTTACAATAATAGTGGAAAGGCAGAGGCCGATTCACCTTTCGTTTACGATGAACTTGCGGACGGCCCCGGAATATCGCATTGTACCCATGCGTGCCGAGCATTTGGGGCCCAGTGAAAAGGGTGACGGTACGCAAGCCTGCAATGGGGTCGGCTAATCGTTCGCGCTCGACGGGGGCGCGGCGGGGAGCGCGAAATGGTTTATGGGTCCTCAATCGAGGGCGGCTACGGGATTGATGCGTCCGTTTTCCAGGTCGATGCATCGCACCCGGACCGTATCGATATTTCCGACGCCGAGCTGCTGTTTCGGGGCCATTTTGCACGATCAGGCCCCGATCTTGTCCTGACCGGTCAAGACGGTCACCGGCACATCGTTCCCGGCTATTTCGCCACCGAAAAGCATCCCGACCTGGTCGCGCCGAACGGCGCGCATCTTTCCGGCGAAGTCGTCGGCCTGTTGGCCGGCTCGCCGACGCCCGGTCAATACGCGCAAGCACAGACGCACGCGTCGCTGCCGCCGGAGGCCATCGGCAAGGTCGAAAAGGCCGTCGGTCAAGTCACCCTCGTCCATAACGGCGTCTCCGGACCGCTGCATGTCGGCGACGCCGTTTATAAGAGCGACGTCGTCGAGACCGGAGCCAATTCGTCCTGCGGCATCGCCTTCCCCGACGGCACTGCGCTCGATCTCGTCGCCAGCACCCGGATGGCGCTCAACGAGTATTCGTTCGACGCCAACAGCGGCGCGTCGAACAATGCCGTGTTCACCTTGGTCGAGGGTACCTTCGCCTTCGTCGCCGGACAGGTCGCGCATACCGGCAACGGCATGAAGATCGCCACACCGGTGGCGACCATGGGCATCCGCGGCACCGTCGGCCTGTTTCGCAGCGAACCCACCATCATCAATTCTAGACTGGGTCACGTCTGGTCGGTTTTTCTGCACGAGGATTTGGACGGCAGCCATCACCTCGGCCGCATCGCGCTCATCGACCAGGACCCGACCTCGCCGACGTTCGGACAGGTCTTCTATCTGTTGGATAGCTCCGACTACATCGCCCATCTCGAGCCGCAAGGCTCCGGCCTGCCGCCACTGGTGCGGCTCGAGCCGATCACGAACTCAAAGATTTTCGACGATCGGCACTTCTACGACGATCTCAATCACATCCTCAATTCCTACCTCAACGGCGACGTCAATCCGCAGTCGCCCCCCGGCGGCCCAGGCAGCTCGACGCCGCCGGACTTGCTGAAGCTTCAGCAGCAAATCTTGCAGGAGAACGGTGGTCAACCGCTCTTCAACTTCGTTCCGTCGAATGGTGACCCCCCGCCCCTTGCGCCGCCGACTTTCGGCAGCCAGCCGGTATTCGGGGGGCAGATCCCGACCACGCACGGCAGTTCGACGCCGCCGCAGTCAATCTTTATCTGGAACGGCAACGGCAACTGGCCGGTCAACCTGCCGAACTGGAATCTAGGTGCGGCGCCAAATTCGCCGCTCGATCAGGTCATCATCCAGTCGGGCACCGTCAATTTTGACGTCAGTAACACCAGCATTAGCTTTCTGACGGTCGATCCGGGCGCGACGCTCAATATCACGGGCGGGCAACTCAACACCGGCGGCGTCCTCGATAACGGTACGATCATTGTCGATGGCGATCCGCCGAACCTGATCATCACCGGCCCGGCCACGATCGGAAGCACCGGTAAGATCAACGTGGTGGGAAGCGGCTCGGAAGTCGACTTCAACGGCAGCACGGTCGACAATTCTGGCGTGATCGCGGCCTCGATAGGCGGCATCGTCGATTTCAACGACGAGGGCATCACGAACGAATCCGGGGCCAAGATCGTGTCGCGAGGCCAGGAATCGCTGGTGGATTTCACCGACGTCAATCTCGACAATCTTGGCGTGATCGCCGCCCGGCATCATGGCAGCGTGTCGTTCTTCGATGCGGCAGTGACGAATGAGTTCGGCGGCGTGATCAAGTCGGCAGGGGATGGGTCGAGCGTCCGGTTGTTGGACGCCGACTTTTCCAATCTCGGCACCGTTCTCAGCAAGAATGGCGGCGCGATTGGTTTCGTCGATGCTTCGGTCGACAATGAGCGCGGCGGTGAAATTCGAGCGGATGGTTGGGGGTCGGAGGTCAAGTTCGACCATGACCGCGTCGACAATTCCGGCCGCGTCGAGGTTCGCGATGGCGGCATTGTCTCGTTTGATGGCTCCCGCGTGGAGAACGACCGCTACGGCACCGTGGAGGCGAAAGGCTGCAGCTCCGATGTTCAGTTCTTCGGCAGCAAGATCGGCAACTGGGGTTCGATCGTGGCGACCCTGGGTGGCGCGGTGCTATTCGAATATTCGCTGATTTGGAACGCGCGCGGCGCCGTCATCGATGCCGACGGGCGCGGCGCGGAGGTCACATTCGACCGCGACCTGTTCGCCAATTCCGGCCACGTCGACGCCAGCCAGCGTGGCATGGTCCTGTTCGAAACCTCGTTCGTCACCAACGAGCATCACGGCACGATCGACGCAACCGGATGGGGCTCGGAAGTCAAATTCGAGCAGTCCGACGTTGCCAATCTTGGCGTCATCGAAGCCGAACGTGGCGGCACGGTTTCGATCGACCGCAGCACCATCGATAACTGGCACGGCACGATCGAAGCCGTCGGACGCGACACGACAGTCGATCTTGACCGCGCGACCATTATCGGCGGCACGTTGGAGACGAAATGGGGCGGCCTGATCCAGACCGTCTCTGGTACAAGCACGCTTAACGGCGTGACGATCGCTTCCGACAGCACCGTCGACGTCGGTCGCTGCACGACCCTAACCCTTTCCGGCGGCACCGCGATGTTCGGCGGCACGCTCGTCGTCGAACATGGTGCCGTTCTCGATATCGAGGGCAGTTCCGGCGCGACGCTGGACGGCGTCAACGTCATCAATGACGGCAATATTGAAATCGACCGCCCGCAGGACCGCACGATGTTGGTGCTGGAAGACGGCGCCAAGATCAGCGGCTGCAATCTGACGATCGGCGACCGCGGCGAGCTCGACATCGAGGGCGGCCGCCACGGCGGCGCCACACTCGACGGCGTGAACGTGACCAACCATGGCACTATTCAGGTCGATGACTCGGCGCCCGCCACGCTCTATCTGACGGATGGAACGACGATCCACGACGGTACGCTGTCGATTGGCTGTTACGGTACGGTCGACATCGAGACTGGCAAGGGGGCGACGCTTGATGACGTCAGCGTGTGGAATAACGGCACGATTACCTTCGGCGCTGCCAATGCAGGTGACGGCGGAGACGGTGGCCAACTTGGTGATCCCAACCTTGTCATCGGCGGGACCGTCACGCTGCAGGGAGAGGGGAATCTGATTCTCGCAGGTTCCGACGACAACATCATTGCTGCACGGGACGGCGGCGAGCTTGTCAACGACAGCAATATTGTCGGTGCCGGCCACATCGGCAACGGCAGCGAATCGCTGACGCTCGACAACGAGGCTTGCGGCACCATCGATGCCAATCGCTACCACGAAACTCTTGTGATCGATACCGGGCACCGGGCGATCGACAATGACGGCTTGCAGGAGGCGAGCTGCGGTGGGGACCTGCTTGTAAAGAGCACGGTCGATAATTTTTGGGGTTCGATCCAGGCTGACGCCGGCAGCAAGGTCGACCTCGAGGGCCTCGTCCTCGGCGGCGCGGCAACCATCGCCGGCGGGACCTTGATCTACGCGGCAGCGTTGGGCGTCGAAACCTCTTTCGCCAACGATACGCCGGGCTGCATCAGTACCCTCGTCCTGAAGGGAACAGGTCTGTCCTTCATTACCGACGCGATTTCTGGCTTCTCTCATGGCGATGTCATCGACCTCGCCGACATGGCGTTCAATGCCTGTGGACCGTCGGCAACGACTTTCAGCCTCTGCGACGATTTCCTGACGGTCAGCGATGGTCGGCACGGCCCTTCCATCACGATCCAACTCGATGGCGACTGCAGCGCTGGCAACATTGTCCTGGGCAAAGATGCCAATGGTGACACCGAGGTTACGTTCAATTCGCCATCGGCGATCACCGGGACTCAAACCACCTGTGATTCATCCAGCGCGACACCGCCGTCTCATGGCAGTGACAAAGTGGGCGGCATGGTGGACGGTACCACTTCATTCGATGACCCGGACACCGGCGATACGCACACCGCGAGCTTTTCACCGGACGGCAAAGATTATGTAGGCACGTTTCACGTTGACTCGCCCAGCGAAGACGATGGGAGCGGGTCGGTGGCATGGAGCTTCGACTTCCACGATGTGAAACTGTCGTCGGGACAGACGCTGACTCAATCCTACGACGTGACCGTCGCTGACGAGCACGGTGCCACCGCGACCCAGCAGATTTCCGTGTCGGTCGGTGGCCCCGGCAATGACAATTTCGTCTTCAAGACCGGCGTCGGCGCCGACACGATCGTCAACTTCAATCCGCAGGCCGATACAATCGAGCTCGACCATTTCGCCAACATCCACAATGCGCAGGAACTGGCGGCGGCGATCACCACTGATCCGCATGGCGATGCGGTGATCGAGCTTGGTCACAACGACAGCATCACCATCCCGGGCATGACCGCAGGCTACTTGCAGGCGCACCTGCAAAGTCTCGTGCATCTGCACTGATATTCCTATCCTCGCGGTGCGGGGCGGGATGAAGGCGACGCTACCCGGCGATCGGCGTGGAGATGACGGCCGGCCGGTCGGCGGTCCGGCGAGCGATGTCGCCGCCCTTGCCCTCGACCAGGACCAGCGGCGCCGGCGCCACGCGATTGCGGCCGTCGGCCTTGGCGCGATAAAGCGCCCGGTCGGCGACCGCCAGCAGCGCCGACAGGCTGCGGCCGGCTTCGCTCGCCATAGCCTCGCCAACCATGGCGACGCCGACGCTGACGGTCGGATCGATCACCAGATCCGGGAAGCTGATAGCCGCGAACTCGCGGCGCATTCGCTCGGCGGTTTGCAGCGCTTGCGTCATGGACGCATTCGCCAACAGATAGCCGAACTCCTCGCCGCCGAGCCGGCCGAACAGATCGCCGGGACGGATCGATGCGCCGACGAGATCGCAGAAAGCCTGCAGCACGCGGTCGCCGGGCCTGATGACCGGCCGTGTCGTTGACCTCTTTGAAGCGATCGAGATCGAACAGCAGCAATGCGACCGGCCGGCGTTCGGCGATGGCCACTTCGAGCAGGGGGCTGCCGCGATCGAAGAAGGCGCGGCGATTGGCGACGCCGGTCAGCGAATCGGTCAGCGCCGCTTTGCGTTGCTCAAGCTCGGCACGTTCCTTCGACATGGCGACGCGCAGGAACGGCAGGCAGAAGGCGGCGAACAACGCTTCGAAGGCGAACACCGTCACGATCGCGCTCTGCGCCCGGCCGCTGGCGGCCGAGGCTGCCAGCGCCTGGGCGAACATTATGCGCGCCAGCAGAAAGCCGGCATGTCCGACGACCAGGACCAAGGTCGGCCAGCGCGAAATGAGATCGCGGTCGCGCGCGAACCAAAGCTCGCCGGCCGCAGAGAGCGCATAGATCGCGGTAATGGCGGAGACCAGACTGACGGCTGCCGCCATGGATTGCGCGGCGCCGCCTAATTGAAAGGCTGCGATCCAGATCGCCGGACCCGCGGCGAGCACAACGATCGGGACGCGCCGGCCCTCGAAGCTGCGCGCGCCGCTCCACATGAACGCGTAGGCGGCGCAGATCAGCGCATTGGCGCCGCAGACCGACCAAGCGTTTGGCAGGCCGCTGGGCGCGACAAGCAACGCCGCGCCGGCGGCACCAGTCAGGTATCCGGTGCCCCACAGCGCCAGCGCCGGAGTGTTGCGGTTTTGCAGGAAGGCGAACAGCAGCAACAGGCCGCCGATCACGGTGACAAAGAACGTCACCGCGAGCAGCGTCGGCAGGTCGAGAATGAAATGGGAAGCAGTGACCGTCGGCATTTCGTTCCCCGCCGCGCCCCACGCGCGGACGTGCGCGTTATTACCAGCTCAGTTCTGCGGTCTCATTGCCGCTATGCCTAAAATTGAAAGCATCTCGTCGAGCTTATTGTGCTCGTTCCCGCTTAAGCGGTGATGAAGACGGAAAAAACGGCGTTCGGAACGGTGGCTCGTCGCCGGGGCGAACGGACAGCAGCCCGCTATTTGCCCCAGCCGAAGTGGTAGTTCAGGCCGGCGCGAAACACGTTCTCCTGCAGGGAGACGTTGTTGGTCGGCGGCGCGCTGCAGCCGGTGCAATTGAAGCCGCCGAGATCGACGCGCAGATATTCCGCCTTGGCGGACCAGTTGCCGGGCAACGCGACTTCAACGCCGCCGCCGAGCGTCCAGCCGGCATTGGTGGACGTGCCGCCGGTAAATCCGGGCGCGGAGGCGCGGATATCGCCGACGGCAAGACCGCCGGTGGCATACGGCATGACCCGATCGAACGAATAGCCGATGCGGCCGCGTACCGTGGAGAGCCAGCTATCGCTGGTGCTGCAGCCGCCCGGGCATCCTGCCGTCGCGCTGGTGCCCTTAAGGCCGGACCAGTCGATATCGCCCTCGACGCCGAACACCATATTGCCGAGCTGCCGGTTGTAGCCGACGGTGCCGCCGGCTTGACCGCCCGAGAGATTGATGCCCGTCGCATTCACATTCCAGGACGAGTGGCCCCAGCCGCCGCCGCCATTGGCGCCGAGATAGAACCCGGTCCAATTGTAGGCCTGCGCCACCTCCGCCGGCGGCGCCTTATAAAGTGGCGCCAGCGACAGGTCGGCCGCAACGGCGCCGTGCGCGCACGCCAGCGCGCCCAGTGCAAAGCCTGCGGCCAAGATTCTCTTCATACTCAAGCTTCCAACGCGCCGTTACGCCGGCGCCTTTGACACGTCTGCCGTACGATCATACCCACGGTTTCCCTACGCTTGGCTTACCAAACGGACGGGTGACTGCCTAGTTCCTGTTGCGCGGGCGTACTCTAGGGGTGAGAGCGGCAAAATTGCGTCCCGGCGGGGGCCGCTTGTGGGCGCCACGCACGGACGCTGGCGCTGCCATAAACGTTAATTTTCATCGAACCGGGCTTGGATACCGAGCTTGGCGATTTGCGGTCAGCCGTGTCCGTTGGCAGACTCCGGTTGGCGGACTCTTCCTCGAGTCCTTTCGCCGGCGTCGTTCCACGACGTTCTTAGCCACGACGTTCTTAGCCACGACGTTCTTAGCCACGACGTTCTGAGCAATGTCCTCCAGCTGATGTTTTGTCGCTAATGTCTTGGCTCGTCTTCGCGTTTTCCGGCCCGGTGCTATGGGCGATCTCCACGCATTTCGACAAATATCTGGTGGAGAGATATTTCAAGCACAGCGACGTCGCGGTGCTGCTGCTGTTCACCGCGTTCATCGGCGTGCTGACGCTGCCGTTCATCGCCTTCTATGAACCCACCGTCTTCCAGCTCGACGCCACGAGCATGACGTTGATCGTACTTTCGGGCATCCTCTATATGGGCGCGACGCTTTTTTATCTACGCGCCCTGCAATCCGAAGAGGCGTCGGTAGTGGCGCCGTTCTTTCAAGCAGTGCCGGTATTCGGTTACCCGCTGGCCTATTTCGTCCTCGGCGAGACGCTGTCGGTCGTGCAGATGGCCGGCGGCGCATTGATCATTGCAGGAACGCTGGTCGTCTCGGTTCGCTTCGGCCAGAATGTTCGCATCTTCAAGCTGCGGCTGGTCCTGCTCATGCTGGCCTGCTGCCTGGCGGCCGCAGTTTCGGGGCTGATCTTCAAGGCTTTCGCTATCACGGTCGCGTTCTGGACGACGACGTTCTGGATGTTTGTCGGCGAGGCGATCTTCGGCGCCGCGCTGCTATTGGTCGGCTCATACCGGCGGCAACTCGCCGAGCTGTTGCACGTCAACGCGGCCGCGCTGTTGGCGATCAACGGATCGAACGAGCTGATCAATCTCGGCGGCGGGCTGGGCAACCGCTATGCGCTGATGTTCGCGCCGCTCGCCATCGTGCAGGCCATCAGCTCGACGACAGCTTTGTTCGTGTTTGTATTCGGCGTCGCGCTCAGCGTTGTCTTGCCGCGGCTGGCGCGCGAGACCTTGTCCTTTCGCGATCTCCTGCAGAAAGGCGCGGCCGCTGTTTTGGTTGGGCTCGGCGTCGCGCTGGTAACGCAGTAGGTGTGGCCTGGG
>Ga0209006_10006572_pt1 | contig 10509 bp, 12 predicted proteins | sample JacPin_JW_Ref_O2_FD_188567 | JGI IMG/M metagenome (GOLD analysis project Ga0209006, IMG submission 188567) | Forest soil microbial communities from Algoma, Ontario, Canada - Jack Pine, Ontario site 1_JW_Ref_O2 (SPAdes) (version 2) | ecosystem: Environmental > Terrestrial > Soil > Boreal... | reverse complement strand
TGTCACCCAATCCGCTGTGGGCGACAAGCGTGGGCTGTGGACCACGGTGATTGCGTCCGCGGTATTGATTTTTGATTAGAATTTCAACTGAAGCTCTGTGGTTGGGTGCGGGAAGGGCACGACTCCCGTCGTGCCGCCCAGCGTCAATCAGCGCGCGGGCTTCAGCCCCTGAAGGGCCGCTCCGAACGATCGCCTTCAACGATCGCCCGCCAAGATGCCTGCGTGATCACTGCAATCCTTCGGCGCAGGATGCTACCGCGGGCAAATCAGCCACGTCGTTTCCTCCGGTGCCGTAACTTGCCTCTTCGTCCCTTCTCTCGCGAGAGGCTAGCACCCCCAAAATCCTTGAACCATGAACAGCTATCTGATTGATACAAAGCAGGTTGCTGAGTGACTGCGACTGCGAGCACCACCCCCGCATCCAATGTACTGGTATGATTGCACTCTAGTAACCTTCAGCCCTCCCCGATGTAACCTTCGGTTAACACTTTTCCCGTATCATGGGACTGTAGAAAGAATGAGCGGTAGGAAATACCGGTTCAGCAAGAGGAGTAGTTTTGGACAACGATACTCGCAGAAAAAAGCAGCAAGCACTCATGACCGAATTGCTCGAAAGGAAGATTCGCCTGCACGCGCAGCATCTTTACGACCAGCGTGGCCAGACGGAAGGCCTTGCTCTGCAAGACTGGGTGGAAGCAGAGTCGCAAGTGCTGGAAAATAGCATCCTTGCGCCCCTCTACCGCAAGACTCGAGGAGAAAGCCGACCCACAGAGGAACTCGAAGAGTCAAACAATCCGCAGTTCGCAACCCCCGATTCGTCCACCTCAGAGGCCGGCGCCAGCTAGACCGCGTAGCGTTGAATTGGGTTTTATTTCCGCGCCGTGGCACTCTTCCCCTTGCTCGCCCTGCTTCCCTTCTTATCCAGGCGCTCCAGCACCGCCGCAACAATCAACGGCAACCCAACGGTCGCATCCACAAAAACTTCCCCAAATCTGCCCCCCTCTGACGGAGGCACGAACTTCCCCCAAGAGACCGCCTCGCTGTACGGACTGCCGGACAACCCTCCCCAATAAACCGGCTCGGGACAAATACGCAGGCCGTAGTGATAGCGCTTTAAGGCCACGTTCTCTCCAAGGCGCCGGTGCCGCAGCTCGCAGAACGGACCAAACTGCTGCGACCAGTTGCGCGGCACGCCGCCGCCGATGGTCAGAATCCCAAGTTTCCTCTGGCGCAGAAGCGTCGCCGCAAAATGTTCCAGATCTTCGAAAGGATCGAAGCGTATCTTGTGCCTGCCGGTTGATTCCCGCAGACGGTTGTTCAGTGCCGTATCGAGTCCCATCTCCGAATCGCTGAATGCCGGCACAAACACCGGCACGCCACTCTCGTGCGCCGATTTCAAAATCCCGCGCTGATCTTTAGCATGCCTCGCCAGGTAAGCTCCGATGGCATGATTCAGTTTGTAGGAGCACATCACCTCATTGTGATCCCAGCCCTCCAGCACCGCCGACATCACTTCTTCCACGTCATCCAGGTTCTGTTCAGGCTCCAGCGTGTCATACACGCGGTTGTAGCCCTGCTCGTAGAGTTCTTCGTCCGAAACCTCGGGATTGTGCCGGAAATGCGCGCGGCCAGTGGCCTCGACCAATCCATGCGCCATCAAGGCGCCAGTCGAAACCACCGCATTGACGATGCCCCGATCGATCAACTCGGTGACAATGAGTCCCTGCTTCGCCACGGTCATCGCGCCAGAAAGCGTCATGACCACAAAACATTCCTCGTCGCGAGCCATTGCCTCAAGCACGTCGGCCGCCTCGCCGAGCTGACGGCCAGTGAACGCCGTCTTTGCCATCGCTCGCACCAGATCGTCGATCGACTTCACTTTACCCAGATCGAGGGGCTCTAGCGGAATCAGGCGGTCTTCAATCGGATTATGCAGCCGACGATCTTTTCCCTCGCCGCCGTGGCCGGTGTTGGTGTGAGACTTTCCCGCAGAATCCCCGCCGCTATGATTGCCCTGTTTCAAGATGATGCCTCCAAGCTCGAATCCAAATCTCCCGACCAATTACTTTACAGGATCAGTGTTACAGGATGCACGCGCCCCGCATCGTCGCAGGCTGCAAGACGGCCAATGGGGCATTACACTACTTAACTATGCCCGGCAAACGCAGTTTTGACGAGCAAATCGCCGCACTGGACAAGCTTCGCCAATTGCCTGCGGAGAGCTGCATCGAGCCGCTGCGCACGGCACTTGAGCAGCGCAACAACTTTGTGGTCGGTAAAACGGCGGACCTCATCCGCGAATTTCAATTGCCTCAGCTAACTCCAGAATTGCTTATCGCGTTCGACCGTTTCTTTGAGAACCCAGCCAAGACCGACCCGCAATGCTGGGCCAAGAATGCCCTCAGCCGCGCCCTGGCCGCGTTCGAGCATCAGGACGCGGCCGTCTTTCTTCGCGGCATGCGCCATATCCAACTCGAACCGGTGTGGGGAGGGACCAGCGATACCGCCGGAACTCTACGCTCAACCTGCGCTTTAGCCCTGGTGCAATGCCGTAGCCTGGTTGACGCCGATTTGCTAACGCAGCTTGTCGAGCTGTTAGGAGACAAAGATAAGTCCGTTCGTGCGGAGGCGGTTCGGGCTATCGAGCAAGTGGGATCATCCTCGTCCGGCATCTTGCTGCGTCTCCGGGCGATTCTAGCCTCGGACGAACCGGAGGTTCTTGGCGCTTGCTACAGTGGCATCCTTCGCCTTGAAGGTCCGAGTGTCATTCCGTGGGTCAGCCGATTCCTCCGCTCTGCCGATGATGCCGCGGCGGAAGCAGCATTGGCTATCGCCGGGACTCATTCTCTTCAAGGTTTTGAGGTTTTGCGTGAACGTTTTGCCGAAGAAACTGATCCGTGGTTTTGTTCGGTGCTACTTTCCGCCATCGCTCTGACTCGCCAGGATGCAGCGCTTGAATTTCTCCTCGATCAGGTTCGGAGCGAATCGTTGCAAGCCGAAGAGGCCATCGAAGCCATCCTCCGCGCCATGCCATCGCCCGCAGTTACAAAGAGACTTGAAGAGCTAGTCGCTGGCAACGGGCGACTAAGCCGCGCATTCACAAAACACCGCGCAACTGCCTCGTGAAGAGTTTTGCCGAAGGCCGACGCCGGGATTTGATGCCGCCTCCCGAATGCTATATTGATCGTCAGAGGAGCGAACGCCTTGCCGCCCGACAAATTTCGTGTGGCGCTGGTCCAAATGTCCTGCGGGCCGGAGCCGGAACAGAATCTCGCAAAAGCTCTCGAACGCATGGCCGATGCGGCCGGACGTGGCGCGCAAGTCGTCTGCCTTCCTGAACTGTTTCAGACGCAATACTTCTGCCAGCGCGAAGATCATTCTCTCTTCGATCTGGCTGAACCGATTCCCGGCCCCGCGAGCGACAAACTCGCGGCTGCGGCTCGCCAGCACGGCGTCGTACTGATCGCATCGTTGTTCGAGAAGCGCGCTCCCGGCGTTTATCACAATACCGCCGCTATCTTCGACTCGGACGGATCGCTGCGGGGGCTTTACCGCAAGATGCACATTCCAGATGATCCTCTCTATTACGAGAAGTTTTACTTCACCCCCGGCGATCTCGGATTCCGTGCCCTCGATACCACCGCCGGCCGCCTGGGCACCCTAGTTTGTTGGGATCAATGGTTCCCTGAAGGTGCACGCTTGACCGCGCTGCAGGGCGCTACGGTGCTTTTTTATCCCACTGCGATCGGTTGGCATCCCTCGGAGAAGGCCGAGTTCGGCGTGATCCAGCACGATGCCTGGCGCACCATTCAGCGAGCTCACGCGATCGCAAACGGAGTCTACGTAGCAGTGGTGAATCGCGTCGGCTTCGAGACAGGCAACATTCGCGGAAAGTCTACGCCCGGTCATGGACTGGAATTCTGGGGAGCGTCATTCTTTTGCGATCCCTTCGGGCGCGTCATCGCGGAAGGATCGCACGACCGCGAAGAAATTCTGATGGGCGACGTCGACTTGAAGGCTCTTGAAGATATCCGTCGCAACTGGCCTTTTCTGCGCGACCGGAGAATCGATGCTTACGCACCGATTTCCAACCGGCTGCTGGATGGACGGTAAGATTCAACCGTGAGGAAATCGCCGCGTAATCATTCAAGTAATACTTCAACAGTTCCCGAGTCGCCACAGACGCCCGCGGCCATGGGCTATCGGATGCCGGCTGAGTGGGAGCCGCACCATGCAACTTGGCTCGCATGGCCGCACTATCACGGCGACTGGCCTGGCAGGTTCGAGCCGATTCCGTGGGTCTATGCCGAGATCATTCGAAATCTCGCGCGGCATGAGCGCGTTGAATTGATCGTCAATGATGCGGTGGCTGAACGGCAAGTACGCAAGCTCCTCGATCGAGCGAACGCGCGGGTGGCAAACATCCGATACCACCGCTGGACCACCAACCGCGTGTGGATGCGCGACTCTGGATGCATCTTCGTCGCGCCACAGAAGCCGGACTTCGCCCGGCCGGACAGCCGAGGGCGGCTCTCCCCACACGGGTACGGCGCGCTCGCCGCCAAGTTCCGCTTCAATGCATGGGCTAAGTATTCCAACTGGCGCCACGACGAAAAAATTGGCAGTCTGATGGCCGAGGCTGCCCGTGCTGAAGAGATCCGTCCCCTATGCCACGACACCCGCGTTGTCCTCGAAGGTGGTTCGATCGACGTCAACGGATGCGGCACAATTCTCACCACCGAAGAGTGCCTGCTCAGCAAAGTGCAGCAACGCAATCCCGGCATGGCGCGCAAAGATTACGGGAAAGTTTTCGCGGACTATCTCAGCGCTCCGCACGTCATCTGGCTGGGCCGGGGCATCTTCGGGGACGATACTCACGGCCACGTCGACGACCTCACCCGCTTTGTCGCGGCGGACACCATCGTCACCATGGTCGAGAAAAATCCGCGCGATGTGAATCACAAGCCGCTGCGCGACAACCTTCGCCGCCTGCGGGCCGCGCGCGATCAGTCGGGCAAGCCGCTGAACATCGTAGAACTTCCGATGCCCGGTCCCATCGTCTTTGAAAAGCGCCGCTTGCCTGCCAGCTATGCCAATTTTTACATCGCGAACGGCAGCGTGCTTGTGCCGGTCTTCAACGATCCTAATGACCGCATCGCCCTGAACACTCTTGCAGCGCTCTTTCCGACCCGCGAAGTTGTTCCAATTTATTCCGGCGACCTCATCTGGGGACTAGGAACGATGCACTGCATGACCCAACAACAGCCGTCAGTGATCAGCTCTCAGCCGTCGGCAATGGCCCCAGTATCGCGGGTGTAAATTGAATGCGTGCAGATTTTGGCGATGTCGGCGGGCTAAGCGGGCATGCACGAGATGACCACAAACCGCCTCGAAGCCTTCAGTGACGGCGTGATTGCCATCATTATCACGATCATGGTTCTCGAGCTGCGCGCACCGGCGCAGCCAACAATTGCAGCGCTGGTCAAAGTTGCGCCTGTGTTTCTCAGTTACGGTCTCAGCTTTCTGGTAGCAGCCATCATGTGGGTCAACCACCATCACCTGATCCACGCGGTGCATTCAGTGACGGCGCGGCTCTTATGGTCCAATCTTTATCTGCTTTTTTGGATGTCGCTCGTCCCCTTCGTCACCGACTTTCTCGGGAAAAACTATCGTGAACCAATGGCCGTCGCGCTCTACGGGCTGGATCTCACACTGTGCTCCACTGGCTTCTTTTTTCTTCGCAGCGAGTTGATCCATCAAAGCCGCCACGATTCCAGCATGACGGATTATCACGAGCGCATTCAGCGCAAGAATGCCGTCTCGGGAGCGCTGTACCTGCTATCGGTTCCATTGGCCTACGTTTCGATCTACGCTTCCTTCTTCATCTTCGCCCTGATCCCGGCAACATATTTCCTGCCAGAGAAGATACTCGCTGGCGAATAGAGGAAACGGCGCGAGCGCAAAAAGCGGACCCTTTCGGGCCCGCAAATTGTCGAACTGCAAAAAGTGTAAAGGTGGTTAGCAACCGGGACCGCTGGGCGAGGTAGTTCCGCCTGGATTTGTCGTACCAGGCTTTGTCGTACCTGGATTTGAGCCAGGGTTCGCGGTTCCGGGCTTCGAGCCTGGATTTGTGTTGCCAGGATTCGAGCCTGGATTTGACGTACCCGGGTTCGTTGATCCGCCATTCGGGGTTGTGCCCGGGCTCGAAGGCGACGATGGCATGGTCCCACCGTTCGGGTTATCACTGGGCATTGTGCCGGTGTTGGGGTTATTGGGATTGGTCGTAGATGGCTGCGGGGAGCTGCCGTTCGGATTGGTCGGATTCGATCCGGGTTCGGTCGAAGGCTGAGCAGACCCCGTCGGGGGCGCCGTAGTGCTGCCGGTCGGCGGCTGCGCAGTGCCGGTTGGTGGCGTACCTGTATTTCCAGTGGGTGGGGTGGAGGGAGACGTCGGGGCTCCCGTCCGAGCGCCGCCGGGCGCTGAACCTCCAGCCGGAGCAGTTTGAGCCACCAGCCAAGTTGCGCAGGACAGTACCACCGAGAGTAGAACAAGTCTTTTCGCTGACATCATGAAGCCTCCAGCGTTGAATTTGGGGCTCCCTTTGAAGGCCGACGGGACCGGCTGGCTTAAGGGATCCATAGGCTGAGTGTGCGCCTCGACTCGCGCCGCGAATATCCGGCGGATGCCGTAGTCGGCAATAGGTGATCCTCTAGCAGGAAAATAACGAGGCTTCCTCGCGCAGGTGGGCTGCAAAAATTCCCTGGTCTTGCCATGCCTGATCTAGGAGCGGTGGACGCGCAACCTCCGGGAAAAATGAAGCGAAAAATTTACTTCTGGTAGGGTGTGGGCTGCGGACCTTTTTCCAGCGTCTTCCGATCCCAGATCCAGCCTTCGCGAGTGTAGCTGGCGAGTTCGAAATCCTGGGTAAGTTCTAGAGCGTCGACGGGGCAGGCGTCCTCGCAGAGTCCGCAGAACATGCAGCGGCTCAAATCATAAGTAAAGTTGGTGAGCTCCTTCCGACGAGTTTGCTCGTTGCGCGCGCTGGAGACCACAATCAGATTCTCCGGACAGGCCAGCGCACACAGGTCGCAGGCGATGCACATGGTCTCGTCGGTATCAGGATTGACGTTCAGCCGAGGCGCGCCCCGGTAGCGCTCGGCCACCTGCGGCCGCTCCATGGGATATTGCTCGGTATAGATTTCCTTGGGATGCTGATAAAGGAAGGTGACTTTTAGTCCCTGGAGCAGATCAACGAGAAAAATCTTGCGGAGCAAGTTCGGCATCGCCATAACGGGGTAAGAATACCACTGTTTCGGGGCTGGCCGGAAGGTGGCGTTGGGAACAGGTGGCGTTGGGAACTTTTGCGGCTCAGCTTACGTACTTAAGAAAGGAAAAGAGGATGCTATGCGAGCCCATCTCGCCAACCTGACGCCGAAAGTCCGTATGCTGATCGCTCTGCCGCTCGTCGCGATTGCTTACCCCGTGATAATGATTCTGCTCCCCGCGATCGTACGAGCAATCGTACCCGATGTAGTGCGCTCGGTGCTGAAACTGATCTGACTCGGAATCCCTTTCTTTATTTGCGTCGAGTCAGATTTGCGTCGAGGCAGTGATACCCTGCCTCGTAGGACTACCTGTGGCGGCAGCCAACGACGAACTCGGGATGGAGGAGGCTTTGCGTGCAGCCCAGCGGGCGCTGGCGGAGGGCGAAGTTCCGGTTGGAGCCGTGGTCGTCAGCCAGGGCCGCGTCGTGGGCCGGGGATGGAACCGCAACATCGCCGACTTCGATCCCACCGCTCACGCCGAGATTGTGGCGCTGCGCGAAGCCGGTGCAACTATCGGAAACCATCGACTGGCTGACTGCGACCTGTTTGTTACCATTGAACCCTGCGCGATGTGTGCCGGCGCCATGGTTCATGCGCGGATCAAGCGCCTTATTTATGGTGCCGACGATCCCAAGGCAGGCGCGATTCAGTCAGTGATGCAGGTGCTGAATCACCCGCAACTGAACCATCGGGTAGAAGTTCACGGCGGCGTGCTCGCAGGCCGTTGCGCCGAAGTTTTGCAGGAGTTTTTTAGAAGCCGTCGCTAGATGTCAAACCCTGTCATTCCCGGAAGCGAGGAATCCTGGTGTTGCTGGCGGTGAAGTGATGGCTTTTCATGCGGAAAGGGCGAGCAACCCAGGCATAGAACGTGTTGGCATCGTCCCGATCCGAAATGCGTTTACATCAGCAATGTGAGAGCGCGCGCTGTGCGGACAGCCGCTGGTGTCGCGAAAGACCTGGCCAACAACATCGCGCACGGAGTCCGCTGGCACGAAGCAACCAGCGTCGCCCTGGAACTGGGATGCGAGCTTTTTCTCGAGGCGTCTCCCGAGCATGTTCTCACCGATCTGGCGCGCGACAACCTCGATCGGATGCAGGCATGGCCGGTTACGCCGGGAGACTTCCAACGCTTGCTGAAGCTGGCGCGCTGAGGCAAATGCCGGACACCTTACCCAGAGCCGGGCTTCACCGCGACGGGCCTCAACAGCATTCTGCGATTGCTCCCGAATAACGGCAAACCTTCCATGATCCGGTAAGGGAAGGGTTAAGCCGACCACCCGCCCAGAATCCCAGAATCGTTGGCATCCTCTGCAATGGACTGCGTCGGCTATAATTTGCGCGCGCGCATGCCCTTGCGGTGCTGGTTGGTCAGGCAATCGTCAAGCATTTGTCAGGAGCAATCATGGATCGAGATAGTTTTATTCCGGTTGCAACCAATGCCAGGTCGCGAAGCGACCTCGTCGAGCGCGGGTTCAGTCGGCAGCCGCTCAGGGTTGATGTAGATGTAGCGCACTCGCTGGAAGCGTTATCCCATGCCGCCTGGTCTGTTCCAAGGGACAAATACTACGATGGAGGCGACAGGTATCGTTCCTTAAATCGTGTCAAGGCCGAGATTGTTGAGGGCGGTGTAAAGGTTTGGTTGAGCGAAGAGAGCACGCCCTATGTGCAACTGAAAAAATACAACACGACAATCGGCGGCCAGCCGCGAGAGTACGCTCCGCTGCCCCCGGCTATCGCCGGTTCCATAGGCGTTCGCAAGATGATTGCTCACCACCTTCATTACCTACCGCTGTCGACGGTGGGTACGAAGTATTTGGTCAACGTTCATCTAATAAGGTTCACGGCTGCGCCTGGCCGGCCGTGCGACACGAGTCCACCGGGCTTACATAAAGACGGGGAAAAGTACATTGCCACGCATCTAGTGGGCCGCTGCGGCGCTCAGGGTGGCGAAGTCGTCATAACCGACAATGACAAGCAGGAAATGGATCGCTTCACGATGCGCGAATCGGGTGAGTGTTACGTCTTCGACGATGATCGCATCTGGCATATGTTGACGCCAGTGGCCGTACTGGAAGGCAATCAGTACGCCTACCGTGACACGCTGGCATTCGATATGCTGCCAGAGGGCTGGGAACCCGTGAAGTGATCGGAGACGGAGGGCCTCGAACCCCGGCACAGGTGTTAGCCCGTACAGCGGTCTAGCAAATTCAGCTTGTTCTCTGCCGGCATCAGATCACAGTCCGGTTAGCCGACCATTCGCCAACGGACCGTCAACCTCGGCCAGGATCTACCCCTGCAACACAGATGCTCTGGGCTCGACACGCTCGGTCAAAGGTGCCGTTTCGTTGACGGGGTGAGAACATAACGTGTGGGAGTTGCACCCCCAGGTCAATTCTTATCGAGTTCCACGAAAAGGGATGTCAGGAAAAAAGCTCCACCGCGGCCGGAGACCACGGATAAAAGACCATTCCTTGAGTGCTCAACCGAATCGAATGTCACGCGCCCAGCCACCACGGTCATGCGGATAGTCAGTGTCCTCAAGTCACTGCTGGGTACAGGCCACCGAGGAAGCGGTGATCAATGCGTTAGTAGCGGCTGAGACCATGACAGGTGTCAACGGTCATACCGTCGTGGCCCTGCCGCATGATCGGTTGCGGGAAGTCTGGAAGTCTTACAGAAATACAAACGTCTACTAAAGTGAAGGCACTCGTTCGGTCGGGTCGAACTCAGTTTGAGCCCTTTGCGAGCCGGTGACGAGCAACCCGGAACTTATCGGTTCGTCCGTCGGATGAGTACCGAGAAACGCCCGCGGAGACATGCATTTACCGGCTTTAAGCAAAATCGCGCTGCCGGCAGTCAGCAACACCGGATGGACTCCTAACGAATTCCGACCTGTCCTCGTAGGCTATCGATCAACTTCTTGGAATCGTAGCCGATCCCGGCCTGAAACACAGTCTCGACGTTCTCGATCTCGTCAATTCGTTTTGAGGGATCGCCTTTGATCAAAACCAGATCTGCCTGTTTGCCAGCCGCGAGGGTTCCAATTCGATCTTGCTGGCCGAGATATAAGGCGCCATTTTGCGTGGCGATCTGAATAGCTTCCACAGGAGTGAACCCCGCTTCCACGAGCAGCTCTATTTCGCGCTGATCGCCGAAACCCGGCAGCACGCCACCGTTTCCGGTG
>Ga0209006_10006571_pt1 | contig 10510 bp, 16 predicted proteins | sample JacPin_JW_Ref_O2_FD_188567 | JGI IMG/M metagenome (GOLD analysis project Ga0209006, IMG submission 188567) | Forest soil microbial communities from Algoma, Ontario, Canada - Jack Pine, Ontario site 1_JW_Ref_O2 (SPAdes) (version 2) | ecosystem: Environmental > Terrestrial > Soil > Boreal... | reverse complement strand
CGTTAGTCGTTGGTCGTTAGCGGTTGTTCTTTTTGCCCCAGCGACTAACGACCGATCCTCCGCCCTTCCATCCATCCTTGAAGGATCAGGATCGCGGCCATGCGATCCACTGCCTTCCCCCTCTTTTCAATCGACAACTCCGTCTCCCGCAACAACCGATTCGCTTCCGCCGAGGTCAGCCGCTCGTCCCACAAGTGCACCGGCAACCGGAACCGCTTCCGCAAATCTTCCGCGAACACCTGCATTTTGTCCGACTGCGTTCCCTCCGCCCCGCTCATTCGCAACGGCAAGCCGACCACAATCTCGCGTACTGCATATTCACGAATCACTTGCTCCAGCGCCGCCAAGTCTGTCCGCTTATTGCGCCGCTGCAAGGTTTCCAGACCCTGCGCCGTGATCCCCAGCGGATCTGATACCGCGATCCCAATCCTTCTGGCGCCGACATCCAGCCCCAGGATTCGTCCGGAGGCTCCGGATTTCTGCTGTGCCATGCTCACGCCGCGATTATAAGGCGCTGCTGCCTCAATGCCCTACACCCCCGTGGAACTGGTCGAGACGCAGCCCCAATCCTTGCTTTTCGGCCCATTTCGGGATAATCTGTTTATAGTAGTGAAGTAGTGAAAGGCGTTTCCCCACTAGACCCTCCGCCGACCGGGTGCCTTTTTATGAGTACTGCTGACCTGAACTTCCACATCGGCGATAAGGTCGTCTACCCCAACCATGGTGTAGGCATCATTGAACAAATCAGTAGCCGATCAATCGGCGCGACGATCGAAAAGTTCTATCTTCTCAACATTAAGTCCAGCAGCCTCAAGGTGATGGTCCCATGCAACAACGTGGGGAGTGTCGGCATCCGCCGCGTCGTCCGTAACGGCGAGGTGCAGAAGATTCTGGATTTTCTGGCCGTCACCGACGACCTCAGCACCTCCGACTGGAAAGACCGCTTCAAGGAAAACTCCGATCGCATGCGCACCGGCTCTCTATTCGAGGTCGCCGGTGTCCTCAAGAGCCTGATCGCCCTCCACCAGGCCAAACCTCTTTCCTTCCGCGAAAAGAAGATGCTCGAACGCGCCCGCTACCTCCTGGTCAGCGAACTCGCCATGTCCCGCAGTTGCGAAGAGACCAAAATCGAGGAACTCCTCACCCTGGCCCTCGCCAAATGCAACCTCCGCTTTCCCGAAGCCTCCGAATTCCAGGCCTAATCCAGCCCCATAATGTAGGGACAACCCGCAACAGGTTTATAATCTGAAGAGCGTAATTGCACGCCTGATTAGAAATGCCTGATCGAAAATGACTGACCAACTCAAAAAGAAACTGCAGGAAGAAGTCGACGCGCTCGAGCACGAACTGGTCCACGAGCTGCCGAAAGAGATCAAGCGGGCCGCCGCTCTCGGCGACCTTAGCGAGAACGCCGAGTATCACATGGCCAAGCAGCGCCAGGAGTTCGTCAAAGCGCGCTTTCGCCAGCTCGGCAAGCGCCTCGCCGACCTGTCGCTGACCAACATGAACAACATCCCCCACGACAAAGTGGGGCTCGGTTCCACAGTCAAGGTCTACGACAGCTCGAAGAATGAAGAGATCGAATACAAACTGGTCACCAGCGAAGAATCCGACGTCGCCGGCGGGAAGATTTCGACCACGTCCCCCATCGGCAAAGCGCTGCTGAACAAAAAAGTTGGCGACGAAGCTACCGTGATCACTCCCAGCGGCAAGCGCGAACTGGAAATCCTCGCCCTCACGACCGTGCACGACGAGGAAGAGTCCGCGCTCAAGAAGGAAAAAGCCTAGTGAATCGCAGCTGGACCAGCGCCTTCGGCCGCGCCTGCGGAGTCCTCCTCGATACCATCGTCCGGTGGCTCGCCCTCTCACGCATCAATCCCAACGTGCTCACCTTCATGGGATTGGTAGTCAATACCTGGGCCGCAATTCTTTTCGGCTCGGCCAACGCGCTCACCCAGCGCCGCATGTTTTTCTACGCCGGACTGGTCATTATCTTCTCCGGATTCTTCGACCTGGTCGACGGACAAGTCGCCCGCGCCACCAACCGCGTCACCCGCTTCGGCGCATTCTTCGACTCAGTGGTCGATCGCTACAGTGACGCCTCGCAGTTCCTCGGACTCCTTGTCTTCTACGCCCGCGGCGACCGGTTCTTCTACGTCGTGCTCACCGCCTTCGTTATGGTCAGCGCCATCATGGTCAGCTACACCCGCGCCCGCGCCGAGTCGCTCATCGGATCCTGTCGCGTCGGTTTCATGGAACGGCCGGAGCGCCTCGTCCTCGTCATCATCGGAGCCCTCTTCAACCGCATGGCCCCCGTCCTCTGGATCATCGCCGTGCTCTCGACGATCACCGTAATCCACCGCATGCGCTATACCTGGACCCGCACCCAAGACCCGCCCCTCCCCGCCAAAGCCGGCCAAGCCGCGTAGACCGGCTGAAGAACAAGAAATAGCAGGGACAATAGATGCCCATCTAGGAACAGCCGCCCCGCGTCCAGCGGAGCGAAGCTCCCCAGCACTCACTGCGGCCAAAGCCAGACTAGCTGCCGGAGATTCCAGTTCCACAGTTACGGTCAAGCTAAGCACTCAGTATTTTCAATTCTGGAAAAGCTGCCCGGTAAATTCCTTCATCCAGCGTAAGCAACGGATAATTGTGTCTGGCGGCATACGCCCCAATCAAGAAGTCCGCGAGAATTCGGCGCGGTCCCGGGTCGCGCTGTCTGCGCCGCCGTCCCGCGTAGCTCTGAAAAGCTTGCCCTGCCGCGCGCCAAACCCGCTCCTCCATTTGCCATTCGATTGCGATGCCGGTTTCCTCAAAGAAATGGTCGAGGAAAGACTCCGTACGCCTGGCAAAGGCCATCAACTCGGCATAAACGGGAGATGCGACGATCAGTCGCCCTCGGGTGAGGGCAGCGTCCAAAGCCGACCGCGCAGCTGCATTGAGAGCGTCGTCGGGATTCCAAAGCGCGGCGATCACGTTGCTATCGATGACGGTGGTCATCAGACTCTCGTCTCTCGCCTTGCTTCAGCGCCCGCGCAGTTCCCGGATCGCCTTTACGACGGCTTTCCTGCCGGAGCCTATACTTCCGCTGCCGATCCCACGGTACTTCTCGAATGGACTGCTGCTCCTAACCGGCCGGACTTCAGTCCGCGTGCCGTCGCTTTCAAAGACGAGTCCGTCCCCCGGTTTCACGCCTAGCAACCTGCGAATCTCATGCGGCACAGTGATCTGTCCTTTGCTGGTAATTCGCGCTTGTTTCTGCATTTGTACAAACTCCTTACTTTATTATACAACTCCTTACCAAGGCATTACACCGACAGCAATTCCACTCCCGTCGCCAGCGCCGCCCTCCTGAGTTCCTCATCCATCGTCGCCAGTGCCAATCCCTCGCGCACTGCCAACTCCAGATAGGCTGCGTCGTACTGCGACAATCCCTGGTGGCGCGCCAGGGGCATAATCTGCTCAAACGCCTGTCTGGTGTCGCTTTGCATCACGGCGATGGGCAGCCCTGCAATTCTAAGAAGAAGGCCCGTGACCTTGGCCAGGGCGATGCGTTTACGGCGCTCCGCAACCAGCAACGCATTCGCAAGTTCCAGCGGCCAAATGGAGGGAACCAGAGCTTCCGCTCCACCAGAGATTAGGTCGAGCACGCCTTCTGTGAGCTCCGTGGCTTCGTCATCAAAACACCAGGCCACGGCCACGGACGCGTCCAGTACGAACCGCCTAGTACCGGCGACCGTCATCGATTAGCTCGCGTATCGTAACGTTGCCCAAAGTCGTCCCTTTTCTCAATTGCCGGATGGCTTCGACCAGATTGCGTGCGTCGTCCTTCTTACCGTCGTCCGGAGGAACTAACTTGGCGACCGGAACGCCGCGCCGCGTAATCCGAATCGTCTCCCCCTTGGAAGCTCTCTGCAACAGCTCGTTAAGATGAGTCTTCGCGTCGAATGCGCCCACGCTCTCCATCATCAAATTGTGACCTTGAGTAGACTAGTTTGTCAACTAGTAGTTTGCGCCAAGTCTCGATAATGGACCAGAGGTGAAAAATAAATCTCTTGCATTTAGTGTTGTAGTTATGTATAACACTATTGCATGGCGACCCAATTGACCTGCGACAGCCGCTTGGTCCTCGATAAGAAGGCCAGCATTAACAGACTTCCGCAAGCACTGATCAAGACAAATCAAGAAGTACAAAGAAAAGGAGATCACCAAATGAAACAACGCATCGCACTTTCGATTCTGTCCGTTCTGATCGCCGCCGCTGCTTTCGCGCAGTCCGACGCGCAAAAGTCCGACGCAGTTCCTGTGCCCTCCGAGGCGCAGAAGTCCTTCGCTACCGTGAAAAGCCTGGCGGGAGAGTGGGAAGGCCCCGTCACCGTCCCGGAAATGCCGGAGATGTCAGGCGGCAAGCCAATGCACCTCTCGATGCGCGTCACCTCGCGCGGAAACGTCCTCGTCCATGAATTCCAGGAAGCGGGAACGCCATTGGATGCGACCAAGTATGACCATCCGGTAACAATGTTTTACGTCGACGGAGACCAACTCACGCTGATTCACTATTGCGACGCGGGAAACCGGCCGCGAATGACCGGGAAGATGTCGTCGGACAGCAAGAAAGTCGAGTTCGAGCTCAAAGACATCAGTGGCAGTACGGAGATGCACATGCACCATTCGGTGTTTACAATCATCGACGCCAACCACCACCTCGAAGATTGGACTTTTATGATGAATGACAAGCCAATCCACGCGCACTTCGACCTGACCCGGAAGAACTGACCGGACGCGTAGCTTTTGAGGATAACTGGAAAACATCATGGACCGTGAGTGGAACGACAGTCAGCCGATTTACCGCCAGCTTCGCGACCGCGTGGTCGCGATGATACTCGACGGCGTGCTCAAGGAAGGCGATCCGCTACCTTCCGTGCGCAACGTAGCGGCCGAGTATCGTGTCAATCCACTCACGGTTCTGAAAGGCTATCAACAACTGGTGGACGAGGAGCTCGTCGAAACTCGGCGAGGCCTCGGCATGTTCATCAATGTGGGCGCCCGCAATCTGTTGCTGCAAGGGGAACGCGAGAAATTTCTTACTGACGAATGGCCCAGGGTCTCCGCCACTATTCAGCGGCTCGGCCTGACGGCGAAAGAACTTCTGGATGCTTCCGGGAACGGCCGGTCGTCAAATGTTTCTGAGAAGAAGGAGCCGAAGAAATGACATTGATCGAAGCACGCGGCCTGCACAAGGCCTTCGGCAAAACCATAGCTCTTGACGGTATCGATTTGCGTGTGGAAGAAGGCCGCATCCTCGGACTCATCGGACCGAATGGAGCGGGCAAGAGCACCGCGCTGAATGCGATTCTTGGCCTCATCCCTTACCAGGGAGAATTGAGGGTGCTCGGCCGGAACCCCTGGACAGAACGCGATCAACTCATGCGCGATGTCTGCTTCATCGCCGACGTCGCCGTGCTGCCGCGCTGGATGCGGGTTTCGCAGGCGCTCGATTACGTCGCTGGCGTGCATCCGCGATTCGATCGCGGCAAGGCGGAAGGTTTCCTGGCGAAGACTGACATCCTGCGGACCAGCAAGATCAGAGAATTATCGAAAGGCATGGTAACCCAGCTGCACCTGGCTTTGGTCATGGCTATTGATGCGAGATTGCTGGTGTTGGACGAGCCGACACTCGGTCTCGACATTCTTTACCGCAAGCAGTTCTACGATTCACTTCTGAACGACTATTTCGATCGCAGCCGGACCATCGTCGTGACTACGCATCAAGTGGAAGATGTGCAGAACGTCCTCACCGATCTCATGTTCATCCGGCATGGCCGTATCGTCCTCAGTTGCAGCATGGAAGAATTCGAGTCGCGCTATCTGGAAGTAACGGTGCGTCCCGAGAATGTCGCGACGGCACGGGCGCTCAATCCGATTCACGAGCGGCAGGTGCTCGGCCGCAGCAGCCTGCTGTTCGATCGAGCGGATCGCCAGCAACTCGCCTCGCTCGGCGAGGTACGCACACCCAGCATTGCCGACTTATTCGTTGCCGTCATGGGTAATCACGCCGGCCAGCGACAAGGAGTATCCCGATGAACACTCAAGCGAATCCTATAGGCGAGCCTTCTCCGCTCGCCGCACCGTCGTCAACCTCGGTCACTCGCCCATTCTACTGGTCCGTTCGTCGCGAACTGTGGGAGAACCGCTCCATTTATCTCGCTCCTCTGAGCGTGGGAGGAGTGTTTCTAATCGGTTTTCTGATCTCCACGAGTCATCGCACCGGCAACATGCATGCTCTGTGGATCGGCGTGCACGAGCATGACCTCACCGCAACGCCGTACGACATCGTTTCCGGCGTGATGATGCTCACCACCATGCTGGTGAGTGTGTTTTATTGTTCCGACGCGCTGTACGGCGAGCGCCGCGATCGCAGCATTCTGTTCTGGAAGTCGATGCCAATTTCCGATCTCACCATAGTGCTCTCGAAAGCGACTATTCCTCTCGTCATTGTGCCGCTGGTGGCCTGGGTGATCACAGTAGCCGTGCAGTGGATCATGCTGCTGCTGACCTCTGCCGTCCTGCTGGCGAACGGTTTGAGCGTGTCGGCTCTATGGACGCAGTCGTCGTTCATCCGTACGTCACTGCTGCTGCTCTACCACCTTTTTACGGCCCACACGCTGTGGCCCGCGCCAGTTTTTTGCTGGCTGTTGCTGGTTTCCGGCTGGGCGCGCCGGGCAACATTGCTGTGGGCGGCGTTGCCGGTGATCGCGATTGGCGGCCTGGAAGCGATTGTTTTCCGTACTTGGCATTTCGCCGCGCTGGTGGGGACTCGATTGATCGGCGCCGCACCAGAGATCGACCTTCGATCGCCCGATACCCTCCCGACGAATCCGATGACCCACATCACGCCGGCGAATTTCCTGAGCACGCCGGGTTTGTGGATCGGGCTGATACTTTGCGCAGTTTTCCTGGCCGGCGCGGTTCGCCTACGCCGCTATCAAGGACCGATCTGATTCGCATGCGCCGGATTCAATACGCGGGTAAGGAGGAAGGTCATGAGCACAGCTGAAATGAAACAACGGATTGGAGCAGCGTCGCCACGCTTCAAGTCCAGAATTACGGGTCTCTTTTATTTGGTCACCATACTGACCGGAGGAGTCGTCCTCTTCGCCCAGGGCAGATTGGGTTTTGGGTTCGACCTGATCGTAGCCGCTTGCTATATCGCTGCGACGGTTCTCTTCCATGAATTGAGCCGTTGAAGACACTCTGTTGGAAGCGCGGCTGCTGTCAGGTCCAGCAGCCACGACGCAATCGAAGAGTATTTGACAAAGCGGAATCGAGCCGCAGTTCCCTACCGAGCACCTAGCTGGCACGCGCCAAGCTGTCCAGTTCCTTCATTTTGTCTGCGTCAAGTTTTATTTCCACTGCCGCCACATTTTCTTCGAGATGCTTAACTTTGGAAGTCCCTGGAATCGGCAGCATAACTGGAGATCGCGCCAGCAGCCATGCCAGAGCCACTTGGGATGGCGTAGCTTTCCATTGCGCTGCTATACGACCGATAGGGGTATCAGGACCGGAAACACGGCCTGCAGCCAGCGGGAACCACGGAATAAAACCCATTTTCTCTTTCTCACAGTAATCCAAGACATCTTCTGATCCGCGGTCGGCGATGCTGTAACGATTTTGTACACTCACAATTGGAACAATCGTTTGCGCGTGCTGAATCTGCTTGACGTTCACTTCCGACAAACCGATGTGTTTAATTTTTCCTTGTGCCTGCAAATCCTTCAGTGTGCCGAGCTGATCTTCAGCCGGCACTTTCGGATCGATTCGATGCAACTGGTAAAGATCAATTCGATCGAGGCGCAAGCGGCGCAGGCTGCCCTCGCAGGCAGCACGAAGATGCTCTGGCTTTCCGTTTTCTACCCACTTGTCGGGACCCGGGCGGTCAAAACCGCCCTTGGTGGCAATCACCAGGCCTGCGGGATACGGATACAACGCCTCCGCGATGATCTCTTCACTCACATGCGGTCCATACGAGTCGGCGGTGTCGATGAAGTTGATCCCCAATTCCACAGCACGCCGCAAAACGCGAAGTGCCTCAGCCCGATCTGCGGGTTCTCGCCAAATTCCAGGTCCAGTGATTCGCATCGCGCCGAATCCCAGGCGGGCAACGCGGAGATCGTCTCCGATCATGAATTCGCCCGCGTTTTTAGCTGGCGCTTGATTTCGTTGCACTGTAAATTTCTGATTCCGCATATGCCTTCCCTTCCAATGTATGAGCACTGACTCTTGAGCGATGACCCCACCGAACTTCTCTCGTCCTTTGGAGTCATGTAGGGCTGTCGACGTTGCACAAAATAAGCACGTCCATTCTGCGCCTTCTGCAGTAAGAACATTCCTATTCGATGGGTTCGACGATAGGCTTGCCGGCTTCGCCCCGGCTCCGGCGCTGCACGATCACGATGGCGGCCAGCACGAATATGATTCCCAGCGTCTGAATCGGACGTACGACTTCGCCTAGCAGCAGGGCAGCAAGAAGAATGGAAAAAACTGGCTCCAGGCAGCTGACGATGATGGCGCGGGTAGGCTCAAGATACTGGAGGCCGAGGAAATAAAGCGAAAACGCACCCAGTACAGAGATCATGGAGAAGACAAACAGGAATAACCATTGCGCGGGAGCGTAATGGGTGGCGAGGATTTTCCAGGGAGGATTAACAACGAGCCAGAAGAATGAGGCCGCGGCGAGCGTCCAAATCAGCACCCGCCAGCGATCGTAACGGGCCAAAATGCGATGGCCAGCGACGTTGTACAACGCGAACGAAAATGATGCCAGCAACGCGGCGCTAAGACCATATGCGTCGAGGCGGAGGCCGGAACCGTGACTGAAGAGATTAATGACCAGCGCAATGCCGATGACCGCCAAGACCACGGCGGCAATTTTTTGCAGTGAAAGTCTCTGCTGACCGCGCGCCACTACGTAGAGCAGAACCCACACTGGGGCGGTGTATTGCACGATGATGGCAGTGGCCACATTAGTTCTTTGAATGGCAACGTAATAAAAGTAATTTGAGATGGCGACGCCCAGCGTCCCCAGAAAAAAACAATAGGCGAGATCGCGAGCCGGCAATTTAATGCGCTGCCAACCCTTCGATCCAACCAGGAGCGCGAGTAAAACCAGAAGAGAGAATGTGGTTCTGGTTTGCGACAGGATGAGTGGGTCAATCGGAGGAAGAGCGGCGCGACCCAGCGGCAACCTTCCGGTGAAGACGGCGCGGCCCAGTACAGCAGAGATCCCCCACAGCAGAGCAGCCAAGCCAATGAAGAAATAGCCGCGCAAAGGATGCGGGCGGGAAATGGCGTGATTTTGGTTTGGGATGGTCGGCCTCAGCGAATCGTGGGAATTTGGGCTAATTTAACCGTCGACATATTCAATCTGAGCGGAAATCTTCGCGGTCTTAGCGAGCATGGCAGAGACCGAACAATATTTTTCTTTCGAGAGCCGAACCGCGTCTTCGACGGACTTGTGAGAAACTTTGCCGCCAATTCGATAGATCAATTTGATCTCGGTATAGACAGAGGGCGGCTCGGCAGCACGCTCCGCTTCGGCGCGGACTTCAAGGCTGGTAAAGGGCTCGCGTTTCTTTTGCAGGATGGAAACGACATCGTATCCGGTGCAGCCGCAGAGGCCGATGAGCACAAGTTCCATGGGGCTGTTACCGGCAACTTTGTCACCGTCGATCGTGATCGAATGACTGCTGCTCGCGACACCCTCGAATTGCTGTTTCTCTTTCCAAATTGCGTTTGCTTCGGTCATAACTCTCCGCTCTTCCAGAACACTAGCGTCGGTTATCCGTGCTGGGTTCGGGATGAATCAACACGCGAAACAAATCCGGCGCTGCTTGCTTGAATTGAATTTCGAGTTCGGTCTGGATGTCATGCACGCGCGCGAGCGGCAGATCGTCCGAGAGAGTGCAATGGCAGGAAACATAAAGGCGTCCGCGAACTTTTTTTATCTGGATGTCGTGAGTGTCAATGATTTCCGGAAATTGTCTGGCGGCTGCTTTGAGATGGCGTTCGAGATCGGCGTCGCGGACCACTTGGTCACCGGTTTCAATGGTGGCAGGCTCGCTCTCGATATGAGTCAGGATGTCGGCAATTTCAGGAACGTCGTGGCGCATGTCGGCTTCGAGTTCGGTGACTAGATCGTGAGCGTGTTTGAGGGTCATGCGCTCTTCGAGTTCTACGTGCTGCTCGACATGGAGGCTGCCTGAAAGATCCTGCACGCTGATGTCGTGGACGTTGAGGTTGTGGCGAGTTGCGACGGCGCGGATGCGGTCGAAAATATTTTCGGAGCGCTCAGGCCTCGCAAGGGGCTGAACGGTGACATCGGCGTCGGGAAGAATGCGGTGGACAGCGTCGGTTACTGCCGCCACTAATTGCTCGGAGCGCTGAAAGGTTACGGTGCGGGCGAGGCCCACGGCAAGATCGGCGAAATAGCGGTTGCCGGCGCGGCGAATAC
>Ga0209006_10006570_pt1 | contig 10510 bp, 11 predicted proteins | sample JacPin_JW_Ref_O2_FD_188567 | JGI IMG/M metagenome (GOLD analysis project Ga0209006, IMG submission 188567) | Forest soil microbial communities from Algoma, Ontario, Canada - Jack Pine, Ontario site 1_JW_Ref_O2 (SPAdes) (version 2) | ecosystem: Environmental > Terrestrial > Soil > Boreal... | reverse complement strand
GCAAAATCGAACGGCCCGGCTCAACTCAGCCGGTTCAAAACCACCCAACAGCATAACGCCAATCGAAAGACCTACTTTTTAAACAGCATCGACCCATAGGAGACTCCAAGGGTATTCCGTCGGGCTGCAAATGGCCGGAATCGATGGGCCTATTGGTCATCATCATCATCGCCCAAAACTTTACCGGTCTTTGGGTTCACAAAGTGAGCTTGTCCGCACTTTTCGCAGTACATCGATTCATAAGGGCCGTCTTCCGCTTCAAAATTGTAGTGCTCCGGCAACTCCTCGACGACGACGAAGCCCTGAACCTGGAGTCCCGTGTTCGGACAGCGGTACATGAAGGATGTCATTTGCTCTATGACCTTAAACGCCTAACCGGCGCGGGGCTTTGTCACCTTTTGGTCCGATATTTTCTGCAGCGCTTCGTCGAACATAACACTTTGGCGAAAGCCTCTTGGGCTTGGCACTTTCGACTTAACCGGCCTTACCTAGGCACTGGATGACTCGGCTGCGATTTCGCGAGCCACTTCGGACCAAGGAAAGCCTTCCAAATCGGGTGCCGGATGGATCGACCCGCAGTGGCGGCAGATCCGCAGCGATGCGTCGGCGGCAAAACGGGAGGATATCTCCTCGTATTTCGCCTGCGACAACGTCGTGGCGGTATCCCACACCTCTCGACAGATTTCCGCGTCGCAGCCGTCGCAATACCAGGCCATGCCCTCGAGCCCGGAATATCGCTGCTTGTAGCGCATCATGATACTGACCTCCGCGGGAACGATGCGATGCGGTACGCCAGCGGGCACGTAAACGAAGCTTCCCGGCTTCATATCAAGACATTGGACCGCCGTGCCCTTGAACTCGACCTTCCCGGCGCCAGACATGAGCGCAAGCAACGTATCCTTGCCGCAGATGAGGTGGAACGGCTGCGGCCGGTCATTCTTGCTCAGATGTACCTGCACCTGCTTGTCGGCCGGCAACATCGGCTTTTCAGCGTATGCACCGACCTTTGCCGCCTCGCGCCACAGTTGAAATGTTTTTTTACGCATGATCGCGCCTGCTTTTATGCCGGGCGCGACGCGTCGATCAGAGTTTGCCGGGCAGCCATCGCCCCCGCGCTCTGATCGGCGTATTTGTCCCAGCCCCAGGCGGCGACGGGAAATTCACGGTTTAAGTGGCCGCATTTGGAGCAGAGGTGGCGCGCCTTGTCGTTGTTGTACTCCGCGAACAGCCCAGGCAATGCTGCGACCGATAAAAACGGGTGATCGGCCTCGGTCGCATCGGGCACCGGAGTGGCATCGAATGCTTTGAAGAAGATTTGTTCATGGCACTTTTCGCAACGTAAGCTGCAGCCCTCCGTCTGCACCCCGGATTCACTCTGCATCTGTGTAACCACAAAAGTGGCGAATGCCTTGGGGTCTTTCTCGTTCTTCAAAAACGAATTGACGCCGTGCATTTCTGGTCCGATGAAAACCTGCCCAGTGGGCAGCACGGCGCCGTTGCAGGCTAACGCAAGTACGAGCTCGTGCTGTGTATTGTGATGGAAGAAATGTCCGTAATCGGCGCTCGGACCGCCAATCAGCAGGGCACTGGCCGGCACCATCGCGCCCGGATGCAGATAAGGGAACAGCGGCTTAAGCTGGGTATTGCTACCTTGAATCACGTCGAACGCGTTGCTGTGCATTGGCGGCCGATCGCTACGCGGCGGCGGGATGACGAGCTTCTCATCGGACATGATAGTCCCTCCCTCAGTCACTTGCTGTGTTGTTTGAGCATCTGCTCCAACTCGCCGCGCGACGCGGCAAAATGCACTTCATGCATTTCGTCGATGGGGAAGCCGAGCACGTCCATCTGCTCCTCGAGCTTTTCTTTGGAGTCGGCCTCGAACACGGAAACGATGAATCCCGAGGCGACGTTTGCGTAGATTTGCTTGAACACCGCGATCTTGGCGCCGAGCACATGGGGTGCGTTCTGCACCAGCTCGTCGCCTTTTAGACCCGGTGTGCGGTGAATAATGATGAATTGCGGCATGTTGTTCCACCCTGATTTTTGCAGTTCGCTGCTTTTTCGAGTCTGACTTCTTCTACAGTCCGATCTCCTCGGCCAATCGCTGCGTCCGCCGTTCTGACCAGTCGTTGCGGTGCCCGCTTTGCGCATCAAGCGTTCGCTGGATCCGCACGATGAGCCGCTTGAAGGTGAGGGTTTCGCTCTCTGTCAGATCGGCCATCGCCTGATCGTTGACGTCGCGAATGAGCGGCGACATGTTCGCCGCCAGCCGCTGTCCGCGCCGCGTCAAATGAATGAAGCTCCTGCGGCGGTCTTCGTCCGATTTGCAAACGGTCACGAGCCCCGCCTTCTCGAGCAGCTGAACGGCGACCACCGTCGTCGGGCCCTGCCGGCCGACGCGCCGCGTCAGCTCGCCGGTCGAAAGCCCGTCCTCTTCCCAGAGCTCGCGCAGATAGCGCCACTGGCTGATGGTGACGCCGTTCGCTGCCGCATGCTGGTCCATGACATCCTGCCAAGTCTCCGCCAACTGACGGACGTGGTAGCCGACGCTGCGCGCTAACGGGACAAGATCGCCATCCACGTCAGGCGAGACCGAGCGAGATAAGGTGCGAAGTTTGCCCATTCAAAATTCAACCCATTGCAAAATTCAACCCATTGCAAAATTCAATAGGTATCTACCTTGTTGGAATTTATACTCAGACGCCCGCCCTGTCAAAGGAGCCAACATGGAAGCCCGGGTTGAACGTCCAATCACGCTGCACATGATGGGTGACTGGGGGATCGCCAACCTTCATCGGATTTGCGGCTGGATTAGCGCCGAGCTTTGGCGCCGGTCTCCCGCGGGCTCCAAGTTCGCTACTTGGGCGGGACGCGGTGGAACGGACGCGATCGCTGCCGTCCTCGATGGAGAGGTCCAAACGGCTTTATTCGTACCGGCCGGCTTCGCCCGCACAATCTTCGAAGGACGCGGTATCTGCGAACGCGCGGATGTCCATCGGCTGCGTGCGCTCGGCACGCTGCCGCAGGATGACAGACTCGTCTTCGCGATCGATGCGAGCTTTGGCGTAGCGAGCTTCGCCGCGCTGCGGGCGAAGCATCCGGCATTACGCCTCGCAACCGGCCAGGACGACGGTGTCAATATGGCCGGCTTTGCGGCTCACCGCATGTTGGAGGCCTCGGGGGTGTCCGCACCAAAAATTGAATCTTGGGGCGGCAAGCTGCTGTTGGGAGAAGCGCCGTGGGACATAATCCCCCTCGTGACCCGTGGGGACGCTGACGCGGTTTTGTTCGAAGCGGTCATGACCCCTTATTGGAAAGAAATGTGCGCCTCCAGGAAAATGAATTTCCTGCCCTTCGAAGATTCAGCGCTCAGCGAAGTTGAAACCAAATTCGCTTGGCACCGGGCTGAAGTCACCGCCGACAGATTTCCGGGCCTGCCGGGGCCGTTTCAGGCTCTCGACTTCTCTGATTTTCTGCTTGTCTGCCGCGACGACTTTCCCGATGACATTGCCTATGTCATCGCGTCTCTGCTGTGCGAGACGCCGGAAATCCTGGAAAGTCAGTACCGCCACATTCCTCCAAAGGACAGTCCGGTGACTTATCCATTGCGGCCGCGCAAAATAGCGACAACGCCAATTCCATTGGCTATCGGTGCTGAACGCTACTACCGGCAGAATGGCTATTTATAACTGCTTGTCCACTTCCGGAATTGGCCCATCGTGTCATTTCGCCGCGTGCAACGACTCGTCGGCTTTAGCGGCAAAGCGGGCTCTCGTGAGTCGTCCGTCCGGACAGCTTGTTCGGCAATATCGGTCCCGCGATCGAGCGAAAGCCTCCGTTCATAAAATTCACATCAATGAACTTTTCTGAAAATCGGACGCAGTTTCGCGTCTGCCGCTTTTCGGTCTCCGTGTGCCGCCTGACGGCCATCCGGACGGACTCGATAACGCCTTGAATTCGCCTCGTGATCTAGATCGAATGTTGCCGGAATAGACTTTGCCTTGTCCCAGCGTCGCCGTTGCCGCTATGCTCAGCGGCAGTTTCACAGCTGGACAAGAACCGGGCGATGACGAGAGGCGCAACGTGAGCCGACAATCGCCACCTGATGCATGCCATGCGGCGCTGCTCGATTTGGTCGAAGCCGTCGAGTCGCGTGGCGAAAATTCGTTCGTCGCCTCCATTCTGGTGTTGGAGGGCAAAGAGCTGCAACACGCCGCTGCACCTAATTTGCCGGCGCGCTACAAAGAAGCGGTCAACGGTATCGAAATCGGCGCTGGAGCAGGTTCGTGCGGCACAGCGGCGTTTTGCGGTCATGCGATATATGTTTCCGACATTGCCACCGACCCGTTGTGGGCGCCCTGGTCGGAGATTACCAACATGGCGCTGGAAGCGGGATTGCGGGCCTGCTGGTCAATGCCGATCATGTCCAGCGGCAAGGTGTTGGGCACGTTCGCGATCTATCATCGCGAGCCGCGCAGCCCGACGGTGGCTGAGCGCGACCTGATCGGTGAAGCGGCTCGATCGGCCGCAATTCTCATCGGCGCCAACGCCAAATCGAATTGTCAAACGCCCGACGCTCTCTTGCATCGTTGAATGGTTTGCACGGAGCGCTGTCTCAGTTCCGCGCTTTCAGCAAATCGCGGCCGATAATCAGCTTCTGCACTTCGGTCGCGCCTTCGTAAATGCGCAACGGCCTGATCTCGCGGTAGAGGTGCTCGACCACCGAGCCGACGCCGACGCCGAGGCCGCCGAACATCTGCACCGCGCGATCGATGACGTGCTGTGCGCTTTCGGTGGCGGCCATCTTCGCCATCGCGGCTTCCCGCGTCGTCGGCACGCCTTCGACGTCGCGCAGCCACGCAGCCCGGTAGGTAAGCAAAGCCGCGGCATCGATCTCGGTCGCCATGTCGGCCAGCGCGGCCTGCGTCAACTGGAAATCGCCGAGCATCTGGCCGAACATTTTCCGCGTGGTGACGCGCGCCAGCGCTTCGTCGAGCGCGCGGCGCGCAAAGCCGAGCGCGGCGGCCGCGACCGAGGCCCGAAAAATATCGAGGTTGCGCATGGCGATCTTGAAACCTTCGCCCGGCGCGCCGATGCGTTGCGAGACTGGAATGCGGCAGGATCGGAATCGCAACCGCGCCAACGGATGCGGCGCGGTGACCTCAAGCCGCTCGGCGATCTCAAAACCCGGCGCACCGGCATCGACCACGAACGCCGAGATGCCGCGGGCGCCCGGTGCCTCGCCGGTGCGAGCGAACACCGTGTAAAAATCGGCGATGCCGCCGTTCGAAATCCAGGTCTTCTCGCCATCGAGCACGTAGTCGTTGCCGTCGTGGCGAGCGGACATCGCCATCGCGCCCACGTCGGAACCGGCGTCCGGTTCGGTGAGCGCGAACGCGGCAACGGCGCTGCCGCTGCCGACCCGCGGCAGATAACGCTGTTTTTGCTCCTCGGACCCGGCGAGCGAGATCGGGCCGCTGCCGAGGCCTTGCATGATGAACGCGAAGTCCGCCAGTCCGGAATGACGCGCCAGCGTTTCCCGGGCGATCACCAAATAACGCGACTGCAACGGGTCGTGGGCGCCGCCATAGCCCGCCGGCACGCACTGCCGGAGCCAACCGGCAGCGCCCAGCGCACGAACCCAGTGCAGGCAGATCGCGTCGACCCCCTGCCTTCCCTCTCCCGCAAGCGGGGGAGGGTTAGGGTGGGCGCCATCCTTGTGAGCGGCATCGCCGCCTTCGACTTCGGCCACCTTGTCACGAGCCCACTGATCCAATTCGTCAGCGAAGGCGCGATGCTGCGCGTCGAAAAATGGCAGGCGCAGATGTGCGGTCCGGCTCATGACGGTTCTCCTCCCGGTCGAATGCCGGGATTTAAGGCTTCAGCACGGAATTGTCAGCCATTGCAAACCCGGCGGTAACGGCTCAAAAAAGTGCAATGCCGCGCGTGATCCCGCCCAGCCGCGACCCGAGCTACCCGGAATTTCCGACTATCGTTCATGCGCTCGCTTATGCCGCCGCGCATCGTCGCGATGCGCAAGCTTTGGCCTGTCTCGATCGCGAGCTGACTTATGGCCAGTACGAGCAAGCCGTCGCGGCGCTGGCGCGGACATTCGCCGAAAGCGGCATCGCCGGCGAGCGGATCGCTTATTTGATGCGCAACAGCCTGGAGATGGCGATCGGGCTCTATGCCGGCATGGCCGCCCGCGCGCAAGTGGCGCCGCTCAATCCGACTTATACGGACCGCGAGATTGAGCCGCTGGTGCGCGACGTCGATCCGCGCCTGATTGTCTGCGACTCCGAATTTGCCGATCGGGCAAGAAAACTCGCGCAGCTCACCGGCCAACCGAAAGTCATTGTCCTGGGACCCGATGGCGTGACCGTCGAGCAGCTTTTGTCGACGCCGGCCTCCGCTCTGCCCCTCCCCGAACCCGACGACCTTTGCGCTCTGTTCTTCACCGGCGGCACCACCGGCTTGCCCAAGGGCGCCGAGCACCGGCACGCGAATCTCATGGCGTTCTGTTACGCCGTGGCGGCGATCTGGCCGCTCCCGCTCGATGCCGAACGCATTCTCAATGTGGCACCGCTGTTCCACATCTGGGGCTTTTGCTACACGTTGATCTTTCCGGTCTACCTGCGCGCGTTCATAGATTTGCTGCCGGCTTATAAGCCGGCGGCGGTGCTGGAGGAATTTCAGAAGCGCCGCATCACCACTTTCGCCGGCGGACCGGCGGCTCTGTATATGGGGCTCCGTGCCAACGAGAATTTCGCCAACACGGACTTCTCCAGCCTGCGCGTCTGTCTCTCCGGCGGCGCCGCCTGTCCGGTCGAGCTGATCCATTCCTGGGAACGCACGACGGGATCGCGTCTGCTCGAAGGCTGGGGCATGTCGGAGGGCGCGCCGATCCATTCAAATCCGTTGCACGGCCTGCGCAAGATCGGTTCGGTCGGCATCGTGGCCGCGGGTTACGAAGCCGAGGTCGTCGATCTCGAAACCGGTACGCGAGTCATGCCGGCCGGCGAGCGCGGCGAGATCCGCGTGCGCGGGCCGCAATTCACCAAAGGCTATCGCAACCGGCCGGAAGAGAATGCGCGGCAAATCCGGGACGGCTGGCTCTATACCGGCGATATCGGGTATTACGACGACGACGGCTACATGTTCCTCGTCGACCGCAAGAAGGAAATGATCATCGTCGGCGGCTTCAACGTCTATCCGCGCGAGATCGATGAACTCCTCTTTAAGCATCCCGCCATTCTCGAAGCCGCCACCGTCGGCGCATTGGATTCTTTCAGCGGCGAGGTGGTGAAGGCGTTCGTGGTGCTCAAACCCGGCGCCAGCCTCGGCGCCGACGAACTGCTCGATTACTGCAAGCAGAATCTGGTCAAATACAAATGGCCCAAGCACATCGTCTTCGTGGATGCGCTGCCGCGCACGGGCGTCGGCAAGATCGACAAGCGCGCCCTCAAGGCGCGGACGGAAAGTACGCCGTCATAACCATGCCGGCGGCAAATCATTGCATTTTTCGTCGCCCGCGGCACACTGGCCGGCGGCCAATAAGCGCGTGTTGCAACGGGTCGTGCGCCGGCAGGGAGTAGCCTTATGAAAGTGATTATCGCGGGAGGCGGTGTCGGCGGCCTGGTAACGGCGCTGATGCTGCACGCGCGCGGGATCGATTGCGAAATTTTCGAGCAGGCGGACGCCATCCGCGAGCTTGGCGTCGGCATCAACACGCTGCCTCATGCCATCAAGGAATTGGCCGACCTCCGCCTGCTCGAGCGTCTCGACGCCGTCGCCATCCGCACGTACGAGTTGTTCTATACCAATCGCTTCGGCCAGGAGATCTGGCGCGAGCCGCGCGGCATCGATGCCGGTTACGACATTCCGCAATTCTCCATTCACCGCGGCCGCCTTCAGGGCGTGATCTATCAAGCCGTGCGGGCGCGGCTCGGCGAGTCGCGCATCCACTTCAATTGCCGGCTCGGCTCGTTCACGCAGGACGACAGCGGCGTCACCGCCTATTTCTTCGATCGCAGCGGCGCCCATCGGCGCACCGCGCGCGGCGACGTGCTCATCGGCGCCGACGGCATCCATTCGGTGGTGCGCGACAAGCTGTTTCCGAACGAAGGGCCGCCGCGCTGGAACGGCGTCATGCTGTGGCGCGGCGCCATCGATTGGCCGGCCTTCTTGACCGGGCGTTCGATGGTCGTCGCCGGCGGGCTGAATGCCAAACTCGTGATCTATCCGATCGCGGAGGGATCGCGCCCCGACAGACGGCTGACCAACTGGGCCGTGGTCGGGCGGGTCGGCGACGCCTCGATGCCGGTGCCGCAGAAGCAAGACTGGTCGCGCCCCGGCCGCTTCGAGGACCTGATGCCGCATGTGCAGCGCTTCCGCATTCCCTACGTCGACGCGCGCGGCCTGATCGAAGCGAGCAACGAATTCTGGGAATACCCGATGTGCGATCGCGATCCGCTGCCGCGCTGGAGCCACGGCCGCGTCACGTTGTTGGGCGACGCCGCGCATCCGATGTATCCGGTCGGCTCCAACGGCGCCTCGCAGGCCATTCTTGACGCGCGGTGCTTGGCCGACCGGCTGGTGGATTGCGAGCACCCGGTCCACGCGCTGTGGGTTTACGAGCAGACGCGGTTGCCGATGACCGCCGAGATCGTGCAGATGAACCGCCGCGGCGGTCCGGAGGGCGTGATCGACGCGGTCGAAGCGCGGGCGCCGGAAGGTTTCAGCAATATCGACGACGTGCTGTCCTTCGAGCAACGCAAGGCCATCGTGCGCGGCTATGCTTCGGCCGCCGGCTTTGCGCGCGAGCAGGTCAATAAGGCGGCGTAAGCTTGTCATTCCGGATTGCCGCGAAGCGGCAATCCGGAATCCATATCCACGGACGGTTGGTTATGGATTCCGGGCTCCTCGCTTTGCTCGGCCCCGGAATGACGGAGAGTTACTCCGGCGGCGGCAGGAACATGATCTCGTGCTTAGCCGCGAGCGCCACGACGTCCGGCGGCGATTGCTCCTTCATGCCGTGAATGGCCCAGAACAGATCGTAGAGCTTGCGCGTCGGCGTCACCCAGAAAAAGCATTTCACGGCCTGGTCGGTCTTGTTGAAGATGCCGTGCGCTAAATTCATCGGCAGCCGGATCAGGTCGCCGGTGGTGGCGACAAACTCGCGCCCCTCGAGGACAAGATCGAACTTGCCGTCGAGCATGTAGATGAATTCGTCCTGGTTCGGATGAATATGAGGCGGCACGAATGTACCGGCTGGAAACGTGGCGTGCCAGGCAAACGAATTCTCGCTGAGCTGCTTCGGCACGTAGGTCTGGCCGAGAATATTCCAGGAGATGCCGTCGAGGCCGGTCCCGGCCTTGGTGATGCCCGGCGTCATTGCATAAGTCATCGAACCGTTACTCCCCCTTTAAAGGATGGACGCATTCAAGCACGCACGTCATTCAAGCACGCATGTCACTCAAATACGCCCGTCATTCAAGCATGCGGATCATGGAGCGCCAACGTCCGACGCATCCAATCAGGCAACAGCGTAAATTTGTCTCGGCCGCCGCCACCATTATTCTCGCTCAGGCCGCTTCACAAAGCCAGTATTTTAACCTTAAAGTATTGTGCCGGACCGGGCCGTGGGGCAAAGAAAATACGTGGGGCATGACAAAAAGCTGGGGCACGATAAAAAGCCGAGGCACTATAAAAAGCGTAGGGCACTGAAAAGAATATCGCCGGCCCCTGTCAGGAGACTGGACATGATCAAACGTAAGTCGCTCGTCGCCATGGCGACCGTGCTCGGAGCGTGGACGTGCGCCGCTCACGCCGAGGACAATCTCAAAGTCGGCATCATCGCCACGCTGTCCGGCCCGCCGGCGGTGCTCGGCCAGCAATTGCGCAACGGCTTCACGCTTGCGGTCAAGGATTTGGGCGGCAAGCTTGGCGGCCGCGACACCGAGATCGTCGTCGCCGACGACGAGCTCAAGCCCGACGTCGCCGTGACCAAGGTCAAGTCGCTGATCGATCGCGACAAGGTCGATTTCGTCGTCGGTCCGATCTTCTCCAACATCCTCGGCGCGATTGCCAAGCCCGTCACCGAGGCGAACGTCATCCTCATCAGTCCCAACGCCGGTACGTCGAGCTTTGCCGGCAAGGACTGCAACCCGAATCTCTTCGTCACCTCGTATCAGAACGATCAGGTGCACGAAGTGCTCGGCCAATATGCCCAGGATACCGGGTTTAAGAAAGTCATCATCATCGTGCCGAACTATCAGGCCGGCAAGGACGCGGCCGCCGGCTTCAAGCACAAATTCACCGGCGAAATCCTCGACGAAATGTACGTGCCGCTCGGCCAGCTCGATTACTCGGCCGAGCTCTCGCGCATGGCCGCCGCCAGCCCGGACGCGATTTTTGCCTTCATCCCCGGCGGCATGGGCGTGAACTTCGTCAAGCAATTCCGGCAGTCCGGCCTCGCCGATAAGATCACGTTCCTGTCCGCATTCAC
>Ga0209006_10006569_pt1 | contig 10511 bp, 6 predicted proteins | sample JacPin_JW_Ref_O2_FD_188567 | JGI IMG/M metagenome (GOLD analysis project Ga0209006, IMG submission 188567) | Forest soil microbial communities from Algoma, Ontario, Canada - Jack Pine, Ontario site 1_JW_Ref_O2 (SPAdes) (version 2) | ecosystem: Environmental > Terrestrial > Soil > Boreal... | reverse complement strand
AAGCCGCCGCTGCGCACGAAATCCATCGGTTTCAAAGTCAGCCAGGAAGAATACGCGAAGGCACTGTATTTTTAGAGTGAAAAGATCGGTGGAAAAAATCTTCCCGAACCCTCTTGACAGCATTTTTTAGAAAGGCCCGAAGACCGCTCCCTCCGGCCTTTTAAGCTGCGTTCTCTTCTGCTCTGGCCTACAATGTCGTTCTGAGTGCTGGCAACGTCCACAACAGCGGCTAAAGAAGAAATGCTCTCTTCGTTCGCGTCGTGGTGCGCGGAGACGTGCATCAGCGCGAGTGAGGGTGAGAGCCAAAAACCGCATCAGGGGTTCGCGGGTCAAAATCCGGTCCTGCATCGGGGCATCGAGTGGTCTAAGTCCACGCTGGCGTTAGGGTTGCCGGAGTGGGCCGGAAAAACCGCGTCGGGTCCCGCTGTTGCCGCAAACAACGGATTTACCTGGGCCTGGGATTTTACGAAGTCGTTTTTCGGCGGTTTCTCCTTGAATATTAGCCCTGGCTCCTGCTTGGGCGTCGCAGTGCGACCGGAGTGAGGTGCACATTCTCGCGCTTATCACCAGACAATGGCGTGTTGGAAGCGTCCATCGCCTCCGCCCTCGCGGGCTGCTCAACATGATCCATAGTCGCCCGCCGGCGACTGCGCCGGCAGCAGTTCGCGCCAGAGTAGGACGCGCCGCTCGTCGCGTCTCAATCGCATCAAATCGAAGGGCCACATCCACATTGCTGCGATTTGCCCGTTGGGATTCACGTGGCTGAACCGCCGCTCACGCTCTAACCGCCTTAGGCAGATCGCGTGTGTTCGGCGATTGGTTTCGGATGGGTTGGTCCCTTCAGCAAAAACGAAGACGCAAACGTGAGCGGGGCTTGCCGGACCAGCTTCGGTTGCAATCCTGTACGCGCTTGAATGCTTGTCGTATACCTCTCCCCGGCCGCCTTTATACTGGGATATTCGTATAGTTCGGTCTACTGTCTCAGCGTATTGTCTACGTGGCCCCGCCGATGCGAAGCTCAACGAATCCATCCAATCTGGTCGAGGATCAGTCAGTGGATTCCACTTCGGATTTCATTGGGGCCATGCCTAGATCCGGCGGCACCCATTTTCGGGTATGGGCACCTTCCGCAAAATCTGTTGAGGTTGTATTGGAAAACGGTAGGCTCGCCGTGCCGCTTAAGCCGGAATCTTCCAGTTACTTTTCGGAAACGGTCGAGCGCGTTCAACCAGGAAATCATTATAAATTCCGGCTTGACGGGGGTGAGGCGTTTCCCGATCCCGCATCCCGATACCAACCAGACGGGCCGCATGGCGCTTCAGAAATCGTCGATCCCTGCGCATTTGCGTGGAGTCAAGTCGATAAGAACTGGTCGGGGAAGCAGATTGAAGGCCAGGTTTTATACGAACTTCATATTGGCACTTTCACCCAGGGAGGAACTTTTAAGTCAGCGATCCGTGATTTTCCACGGCTGCGCGATCTCGGCATTACCGTGCTTGAATGTATGCCGCTCGCTGAGTTTGCCGGAGAATCGGGTTGGGGGTATGACGGCGTTAGTTTGTTCGCTCCCTACCATCGATATGGAAGTCCAGACGATTTGCGCCACATGATCGATGCAGCGCATCAGCATGGATTAGCGGTGATTCTCGACGTCGTCTACAACCATCTTGGCCCTGACGGAAATTATTTGAGTAAGTATTCGAACGACTACTTTTCTAAAGCGGGCACCGAGTGGGGGAATGCGATCAACTTCGACGGGTCGAACAGTAGTCCCGTCCGATTTTTTTTTCTCGCGAATGCCGTGCAATGGATTCGAGACTACCATTTCGACGGCCTGCGGCTTGATGCGACCCAATCGATACACGACAACGGCGCGCACGGGCTGCACATTGTCGCAGAAATCTCACAAGCCGTCCGAAAAGCAGCGGGCCATCGCAAAACAATTATGGTGGCCGAAAACGAGCCTCAAGACTCTTGCCTGGTTCGCCCGATCGAAAAAAATGGCTTCGGTCTGGATGCGGTGTGGAATGATGATTTCCATCACAGTGCAGTCGTCGCACTCACCGGCCGCAGAGAAGGTTATTTTGGCGACCATCTGGGAAAGCCCCAGGAGTTTATCTCCGCAGCCAAGTACGGATACCTTTACCAGGGGCAATATTACGACTGGCAAAACAGTCCGCGCGGTACAAGTTCTCTGAGCATCCCGGCAAGCGCATTTGTCACCTTCCTCGAGAATCATGATCAGGTGGCAAACTTTGGTCGCGCCCAACATCTCCGTACGATTTCAAGCCCTGCTCGCTACCGAGCCGTGACAGGACTCTGGCTTTTAGGTCCGGGGACCCCAATGTTTTTTCAAGGGCAAGAGTACGGAGCAGAAACTCCCTTTTATTATTTTGCGGGGCACAAGGGGGACTTGGCAGAAGCCGTAAGAGAGGGTCGACGCCAGTTCATGCTGCAGTTCGCGAATCAAGATACCGCTGAAATGCGATCGTGCCTGAAAGATCCGGCCGCCGATGAAACTTTCCTCGCATCGCGCCTTAACCCGGATGAGTTCCATCGCCATCCAGAAGTCGTTAAGATGCATGCTGATCTACTACGCGTGAGGCGTGAAGACTTGTCGCCCCAGACGGCGGCATCGTGCCGAGTAGACGGTGCTGTCTTAGCAGAGAACTGCTTCGTGCTGCGATATTTGACTGCCTCAGGCAACGACCGCTTGCTGATCGTAAATCTCGGAGCCGGTCTTGATCTTCCGCATCTTCCCGAGCCACTCACGGCCCCACCCGCGGGAAAACAGTGGAAACTAAAATGGTCCAGTGAATCGCCAAACTACGGAGGATCAGGCGCGTCAGAGCCGGGACGGTTCGGTGCCTGGCATGTTGTCGGGGAATCGACGTTGTTTCTTGAGCCCAGCCAAGGTGCATTTCATTCCGAAGAACCCAAGAACGGAAACTTGGGATAGTGAAGCGAAAATTGTTTTGTGATCATCAGGAAATAAGATGAAAAACTTTCGCGCTCCTGCCATTGTCCGCAATGCCCAGGTTGACCATACGTCTTCAGAACTTGACCGCGAGTGGCTCGTCACCAATGGTTTGGGTGGATACGCTTCCGGAACAATTGCTGGACTGAATACCCGCCGTTTTCATGGATGGCTGATTGCTGCCTTGCCCGCCCCGTTTGGTCGCATGATGATGCTCAATCAACTTGAGGAAACGGTCAGCGTTAACGACAGCAAGTTGGCCCTGACGGCCGAGAACTTGAGCCACGCCACACGAACCGATTCAGTGAGTCCCTTTCTGAAAGACTTCCGATTAGAAAATGGATCGCCGGTTTTCACATACGCCTCGAGCAACTTCGTTCTCGAAAAACGCGTGTGTATGGTCCACCTGCAAAACACGACTTACATCACCTATCGCCTGATAGAAGGCACGCATGCGCAACTGAATTTAAGGCCCGGCATCGACATCAGACCGCACGAGGGCGTTGTCGCCGGGCCCAATCATGAGGACTACTGTTTCAGCGCAGTTTCCAACGGCTACGAGTTGAGCATGGGGAACGAAAAGGTTGGGCTCCGTATCAAATGGCTGGGCGGAGCCATAGCATTTCGTTTGGCGATGGAGCCCTTGAATCAACTTCGCTACCGAATCGAACAGAGCCGAGGTTATGACTGGGAGGGAAATCTTTGGAGTCCCGGTTGTTTCAGTGCGGATCTGGCTCAGGGTCAATCGGCTTGCCTGGTGGCTTCAACGGAAGGATGGGAGCGCATCAATTCACTGACTCCTGAGGAGGCGTTTGCCAGCGAGAGTGAGCGGCGCCGGCGTCTCTTGCGTTCAGCGAGTCCCGAAGCGCGCTCGGGATTGGCGGCAGAACTGGTGTTGGCTGCAGATCAATTCATCATCACACCCGTCGGACGCACGCGCGATGCGGTGCAAGCGCACAGCGTCGGCGACGAAGTCCGCACGGTGATTGCCGGTTATCACTGGTTCACGGATTGGGGCCGCGACACCATGATTTCGCTGGAAGGACTGACGCTGGCAACCGGGCGCACGCTGGAAGCGCAGTATATTCTCAGGAGCTTCGCGAAATACATTCGCAATGGCCTGATCCCCAATATGTTTCCGGAAGGCAAGACTTCTGGCCTGTATCACACCGCCGACGCGAGCCTGTGGTTTTTTCACGCTGCCGACCGTTACATACGAGCGACGAACGATACTGAGACACTCGAAGTTTTGTTACCTAAGCTCGTCGAGATCATCGAGTGGCACAAAAAGGGAACCGATTTTGGAATAAGAGCCGACCCAAGCGATGGGCTGCTCCGTCAGGGAGCAGATGGGTATCAACTGACGTGGATGGATGCGAAGGTCGATGACTGGGTCGTTACGCCGAGACGAGGCAAAGCCGTTGAAATTAACGCACTCTGGTATAACGCGCTCTGCGTGGCTGCCGAGTGGTTAGTGAGTGAAGGTGACATCAGCCGTGCGAAGGAATTTTCCGATCTCGCTTCTCAGGTTTACTCATGCTTTAACGAAAAGTTCTGGTCGCGCGAACTCGGGTTCTGCTTCGATATTGTCGACAAACCAAGCGGAGGAAATGACGCTTCCCTTCGCCCGAACCAGATTTTGAGCATCTCCCTGCCCAACGCAGTGTTGGCTCAGGACAGATGGCAGCCGGTTCTGAATATTGTTCGCGAGAAGCTGCTGACTCCAGTCGGCCTGCGTTCACTCTCGCCTTCAGACCCCTGCTATAAGCCGCGGTATGACGGAGATTTGCGTTCTCGTGATGCTGCTTATCATCAGGGCACGGTCTGGGCCTGGCTGATCGGCCCATTCTTTGATGCGTGGCTGCGTGCCAACCCAGACGATTGGGAAACTGCCCGGTCTTTCTTAGCAGATTTCAAGTCGGAAATGAGTACCGCGGGGATCGGTACCATCAGCGAAATCTTCGACGCCGAGCCACCATTCACTCCCAGAGGCTGCATTGCTCAGGCATGGAGTGTCGCGGAAGTTTTGCGCTGCCAACTTAGGCTGCAACAAGCTTCAGCGGGCAACCCAGGATCTACCGTCACGAACGCCGAAGTCCGGTTTTAGCGAAGATCAAGCCAATTTCACTCGGCCTGACTGAGCAGGAAGTAATCAGTGGGATCGGATCGTCGACACTAACGGTTCCAAAAATGCCGGACGCGAAAGTCAATTTCAAAGCGGAAAGGTTTACGCGGCAACGGCCAGATCTGCTACTGCTGTTTGGCCTCAAAACAGAACGACCTGATTAAAGCAACTATTTGGCTCTTACGTCGATCCCGTTGAGATCGTTGATTCGCCTTGGGCAACAATGAGACATCCACTCACTGCCAGTAAAGAACGAGCGGACGCTGAGACCGGTGAGAACAATCAATCGGGAGCTTTCAGACGCGCATTGTCAAAATTGGGTCCCGGTCTCATCACCGGAGCATCCGACGACGACCCAAGCGGAATTGCAACGTACTCACAGGTGGGGGCGCAGTTTGGTTACACGCTTCTGTGGACGATGCTTCTTTCCTACCCGCTGATGGCGGCAATCCAGGAAATCTGCGGCCGAATCGGGCGCGTAACCGGTGGTGGCCTCGCTGCGGCCCTCAGGAAGAATTATCCGAAACCTTTGCTCTACGCGGTGCTGCTGCTGGTTACTACAGCCAATATATTTAATCTAGGCGCCGACATCGGAGCCATGAGCGCCTCTGTCGTTCTGCTGATTCCGGGCAGAACGTCGCTATTCACAATCATCTTCGGTACGCTTTCGCTGCTGGCGGTGGTGTTCATCCCCTATACCACTTACTCGAAGTACCTGAAATGGCTGACTCTCTCCTTGTTTTCTTACATCGGAGTTGCATTTCTAGTGCGCATTCCTTGGCTCGAAGTCTTGAAGGCAACGTTGATCCCACGAATGACCTTCAGCCGGGAATCGTGGATTGCCGTGATCGCCGTGCTGGGGACAACCATCAGCCCCTACCTGTTTTTCTGGCAAGCATCGCAAGAGGCGGAAGAAGTGAAAAATAACCGGGGAGAGAAGGCTCTCAAGCACGCACCGAATCAAGCTTTCCAGCAGTTGCAGCGCATCCGCATGGATACCCTCGTTGGCATGGGATTTTCAAACCTCGTCGCATTCTTTATTATCCTGACCGCAGCGTCGACCTTACACGTTCACGGCATCACAGATGTTTCCAGCTGCGCCCAAGCCGCATCCATGCTGAGACCGATCGCCGGACGTTTTGCTACTATCCTCTTCGTTTTTGGAGTTGTGGGCACAGGTCTTTTGGCGGTGCCCGTGCTCGCGGTCTCAGCGGCTTATGGGATTGGAGAGGGATTCCAATGGAAAACGGGCTTGGAGAACAAACCGAAACAGGCACCGCGCTTCTACGCGGCAATAAGCATCGCGACTGTTATTGGCCTCGCCATGAACTTCCTTCACATCGATCCCGTCCGCGCTCTTGTCTGGGCGGCCGTGCTCAACGGATTGGCAGCGGCCCCGCTGATGGTCGTCATTATGCTGATGGCATCCAATCGCAAAGTGATGGGCAAGTTCGCATTGCCTTCCTATCTCCTCTGGATGGGATGGATCGCGACAGGCGTCATGACAGTGGTATGCGTGGGCGTCATTGCGAGTTGGAAATAGTCAGCCGTTTGTATTTCGCGACTTTCCTCGGGCACAGCAAAGGACTCTAGACGAAGGCGATTACGCGGGTCGCAACGCGATTCGAATGCGGCCCATTTTTAGCTTCCCGTTGAGCCATTCGAGGACAGGCTAATCGATTCCGTCACACTGGAACAATCAGCGGCTTATCTTTGAGGATCGCGGCCAACGTTTCAAGGCTGAGCCTTGGCTCGTGCACCGCGAGAACCGTCCGGATGATGGCTGAAAATCGTGACTGTCGTGTAATAGACCGTGCCGTACCGCCTTTAACGTATTCTCTGATCGCGCGAGAGCGGTTATTGTCACCAGGTGCAACGTAGCGCTATCAAGCGGGCGATCATTCGCGCCACCGAGGATGTGCTGCGGCACCACACGCTCCAGGTCTCCGCTGCTCTTTCTTACTACGCTGTATTGTCGGTATTTCCCGCGCTCATTTTTCTGTCGGCGATTGTTGGATTCGTCCCTCTGCCCGACCTCTTTAATCATGTCCTGTTGCTGATGAGCCGGTTGTTGCCGCCCGACACGATGAGGATGGTCTATTCCGTACTTCGCGACGTGCTTTCTTCCAGCAAAGGCACCTGGCTCTCGTTTGGCATGTTGGGAACGCTTTGGGTTGCGTCAACCGGATTCGACGCTATGATCGAAGCCCTTGACATCGCCTACGATGTGAAGGACGACCGGTCGTTCTGGAAAACGCGTCTGCTCGCGATTGCTCTCGCCGCCATCAACAGCGGATTGCTCGTCGGCGGCCTGGCTGTGATGTTGGTCGGACCGCGCTTTGGCGACTGGCTCGCCGCGGAAATGGGAGTTCCCGCTGTCTTTGCCGCCATATGGCCAGTCCTCCGCTGGACGATCGCCATTAGTTTCACGGTGCTCGCTGTCGAACTTCTCTACTTCCTTGGACCAAATGTAAAACAGCGTTTCGGCGCCACGCTGCCAGGGGCCATACTAGCCGTTGGTGTATGGAACATCCTTTCACTCCTGCTGGGGGTTTATTTTCGCCACTTTGCCAACTTCAGCAGGACGTACGGCACTCTCAGCGGCGTCATCGCTTTCATGACTTGGGTCTATTGGACATCTTTTGTTTTGCTCGCCGGTGCAGAATTGAACGCTGAGTTCGCCAAAGAGAGCGCCCGAGGCAGGGTCCGTCCAAGAAGCGCGACTACCGATCAAAATGAAGCGCTCGCTCCCTTCGAAAAGCGGCGCGATCAAGTGGCCTGATCGCCGCCGTTAAAAGCGCGTGTGATACTTGCCGTCCACTGAAACTCCGCCAAGCTGATCGCGGGCCACACTTACCGACCATCGCTTGTTTAATTGATACTCGCCCGATACCGCTTCGCTGCCCGGCTGCGTTACGTCGGTGGAGAATGTAAACAACAGATTCTTCGTTACCCGCTGCTGTATGGCCACCACAGCCGAAGGATTCTGGTTGTTCTCAGCCAGCGTTGGATCAATCTGCAAGCTCGAGATTCCAGCCAGCTTTTGAACGCTGCTGCTCAACTGGCTGGCAGCCTGTGATGCGATCATCGAATCTGTGCTGTCGCTCGATGCAGCCGACTCTTGCGTCGTCTTTCCCCGTGCCACCAGATTGATAATGTCTGCCGTGGACAGTGGCGGATCCGAAAGATAGGAAGTTGTCAGCTTGTCGAGCGGCCCGCGCATGGTAAGGGTCAAGTTGTACTGCTCAATGATCGTCGACACCGACACATTCAGCACCGGATGGGTCACGTTGGGATCGTCAAAAGTAATCACGCCTTTCTGAATCTGGTAGCGCGTATTGCGGAAGAACAGTTCGCCGGAACTCAACGTCGTACGCCCGGTGATCACCGGATTCGCGGCGGTCCCGCCAACCTGCAGAGCGGCGCGACCCTCAATCGTCACCTGCGAACTAACCGCATTAAGATTCTCGCGCGACTGCACTCCGATCCCCAACTTGATCGTATCCGCGAATCCAGGCTGGGAAATCGTTCCCCCCGTACTGAATTGATCGCCGAAGCTCGCCAGGTCGAAATCGGAAGTGAATGAGAGGTTGTCGACTAACACTTTCCCGTTCAACGTAGAAGCCCGTGCGTCGCCCGTAAATGCGAGGTTCGTGTCTAATACCGTGCGCAAGCCTTCCGGATATCTCAACCGAATGGATTGCCCCTGCAGCGCCAGATTAAAATGCACTGCCGGGCTGTAATTGATCGATCCGCCGATCGTTACCTGGCCGCCGCCAACCTGCGCGGTCATGTTCGACACTTCCACGCGGTTATCCGCGATGTTCAGCGCGCCATTCAATTTTTCCACGCCGATTGGAGCATTCGCAGTCGAAACCGCAACGTCATTGAACTGCAGTTTGCCCTCTACCATCGGATTCGAAGTCGAACCGGCCGCATGTACATTCAGCGCCAGCGTGCCTGAACTCTCTACATCGGGCGCGAATATCTTCAGGATCTTCGCGTCCACCGTTCCCTGGGCCTCGAGCGTCGGAGTTCCCGGGCCACTCAAAGGGAGCCGCCCTTCAATATGGAGCGACGTGTCAGTGCCACGAATATCGGCCGGTTGCAGCGTAAGGACGGAATTCGCGTAGTCGGCGCGAATCGGATTCACGATCCCGATCTCGAGTGACTGATACGTCGCTTTGAGCACCGGAATCGACAGATGCGCCTCCATCTGCGTCCTGTCCTTCAGCGGTCCCTTCAGCGTGGCGTGCAATTGCGTCTCGCCTGCGAATCCCTGAGTGCTCGGGGAATTTGTCGCGACGATTGCCGCCAGCGGAATCTGCCCCGTATCGACCACCGCTTCCGTGTAATAGCCTCCTGTAAGCGCTATTTTGGCGTGCGCCTTGACCGGCGCGTTCAGCACATTTGTCTCGAGATTGAGGTCGGCGTTGTGCTGGGCCACGTGCACTTCTGCTTTTACGGTCGATATGTTGTTCTGTTTTAGCTGCAGCTGCGGCAGTTCGATCAATGCATCCAGTTGCGGATCGTCGACTGTTCCTCTCCCGGTCACGGTCGCGCTCACCGTGCCCCTCAGGTCTTGTCCCTGTAGCGATTGCAGTTTTTGCAGCATGATCGACGGCGCGTCCAATTTCACTTGGTAAGCCTGCGTCTTCGGGGTGTACGAAACATTTGCATTTATGTTTCCAGCCGCAACCGCCAGATTCAACGTCGAAGAAATCGAGCCATCCTCCGCCCGAAAATTCGCCGCCAGGTTCTGAATCGTCTCCCCATACGCGCGCCCATTGATCACTCGTGCCGATCCCGATCCCGTCGGATTCAGCTCCGTCCCCGCCAGCGATGCCTTCAACGATAGATCGCCCGCGATCGGCAGATTTTGATTCGCCAGCCGTTGCAGGTCCGTCAAGCTCATCTGGTGAAGATCGATATTGGCTCGAATCGGATTCTGCGGCAGGTATGACCACTCGCGCAGCGTCACGCTGGCGTTGAAGATTGCTTGTCCGCGGTGTGCGTTCACCAGCGATCCGTTCTGCACCATGAACTCCGAGGGAGTCGCCCGCATCTGCATCTTTACGGTTCGCCATGCGCTGCCTTGTAACTCGATATTCTGCGCATTCAGTTGCGCATTGATCGATGGCCGATGGATCGAACCTTGCACCAGCGCATTCAAAGTCGCCGATCCCGCGATCGCCGGCATCTTCGTCTGCGAAGGCAGAAACGGTGCCGCAATCTCCATGAGTTGATGAAGATCGCTCGCCGTCACTTGCACCTGCAGGCTGGAGTGATCGCTCACCAACCCGTTCGCCATGATCGTTGCTGCGGGCATTCGCAAACTGGTGTTCCGTAATTCGATCGTCTGACGCATGCCGTCGTAGCTCACGTGAATCGCTCCGTCGACGGGGACTT
>Ga0209006_10006568_pt1 | contig 10511 bp, 8 predicted proteins | sample JacPin_JW_Ref_O2_FD_188567 | JGI IMG/M metagenome (GOLD analysis project Ga0209006, IMG submission 188567) | Forest soil microbial communities from Algoma, Ontario, Canada - Jack Pine, Ontario site 1_JW_Ref_O2 (SPAdes) (version 2) | ecosystem: Environmental > Terrestrial > Soil > Boreal... | reverse complement strand
AAATTGAAATTTCAACTTCACTGGTGGCCAGCCGTGACGCCGTCGAGATAACGGTTGCCGATACCGGTCACGGTGTGACCAGCGAGCTCAAAGAAAAGCTCTTTCTCCCTTACTTTTCCACCCGGAAACGCGGAACCGGGTTAGGCCTGGCTATTGTCAGCCGGGTTATTGAGGAACACCATGGCTCGATTCGCGTGGAAGAAAACAAGCCGGTGGGCGCGCGTTTTATCGTGGAACTTCCCGTAGTTCCTGAAGCGGCCCTCGTCGCGGCAACTCACGAGCATGCATAACATTCTCATCGTTGACGACGAAACCGGCATCCGCGACTCGCTTGCAGGCGTGCTGGCGGATGAAGGCTACGAGGCCGCTTCGGTCGAGACCGGTGAGGAGTGCCTCAAGTTGCTGCGGCGCGCGCACAACTTTGAAGTCGTGCTGCTGGATATCTGGCTGCCCGGCATCGATGGCCTGGAGACGTTGGAAAGAATTCGCGAAATCGAAAATGCTCCCGAAGTGATCATGATTTCAGGCCACGGCACCATCGAGACGGCGGTGCGGGCAACCAAGCTCGGCGCGTACGACTTTCTGGAGAAGCCGCTCTCCATCGATAAAACGCTTATCCTGGTCAAGAACGCGATTGAATCTAAGAAACTGCGGCACGAGAACGTCGATCTGAAGAAACAGTTGCAGGCCAAGAGCGTGATCGTGGGCGACAGCATTCCTATGAAGGCTCTGCGCCAGCAGATTGGCCTTATGGCCCCCACCAACGGCCGCGTTCTGATTTATGGAGAGTCAGGCACTGGAAAAGAACTGGTGGCCCACGCGATCCATGCGCAAAGCTTGCGTAAAGATGAAACCTTCGTCGAGGTAAACTGCGCGGCTATTCCCGAAGACCTGATCGAGAGCGAATTGTTCGGCCATTACAAGGGATCTTTCCCGGGCGCAGCCGTCGACAAGGAAGGTAAGTTTCAAAAGGCTAGCGGAGGAACGCTGTTTCTCGACGAAGTCGGCGACATGAGCCTCAAAACGCAGTCGAAGGTGCTGCGCACTCTTGAGGAACAGCGCGTCGCGCCTCTTGGTGGCGACCAAACGATCATGGTGGATGCCCGAATCATTGCGTCCACTAACAAAGATTTGGAAGAGGAAATCTCCAAAGGAAATTTTCGCGAGGATTTGTTTTATCGGCTGAACGTGATTCCCTTTTTTGTTCCGCCGCTTCGCGATCGTAAGGAAGACATTCCACTATTCGCGCGACACTTCCTAAAAGACCTGGCGGCAACTTACGGACGACGCCCGCGCGAGATCACCGATGAAGCGGTGGAGGCATTGATGCGTTATTCGTGGCCGGGCAACGTGCGCGAACTGCGCAACGTGATCGAGCGAATCGTGATCATGAATCCCATGACCACCCGCTTCGATCGTAAACATCTGCCTCCTCTGGTCTATCGCGACGGTCACCGGCGATCGGCCCGCAGCGAATTCACCACTTTGCATCAGGCTCGCGACGCCTACGAACGCGATTTCATTCTGAAAAAGTTGGACGAGAATCACGGCAACGTTACGCGCGCCGCTGAGGTCCTTGGCCTGGAGCGAAGCCACCTCTATCGCAAGATGAAGACATTGGGAATTGCAGCCAAGGACTAGCGTGGCAAAATACGCTTGTCATCCCGGCAAGGCGAAGGATGACAGTAAGTATATGGTAGCTCTGATCTACCGCTTCACCATGTGAATTTCCGTACCGTTCTTGCGGAACTCCACCTCATCCATAAGCTGGTTGATCAAAAAAATTCCGCGCCCGTGGTTGGAATAAACATTCTCTCCCACGGTGCAGCCCGGAATGGCTTCTGGACTAAAGCCCGTCCCCGGGTCCCGCACCACAATTAATATGCCCCGATCTTCGTCGTTGCTTACCAGGCATTCCACGGTTTTTCTAGGGTCTTCTTTCGCCCCGTGAATCACCGCATTGGCCAAAGCCTCTTGCAGAGATAGTTCGATCGCGTCCTCTTTGCCGTCAATGTCCTTCATCCGCCGAACCACCGCCATCACTTCCTGCACCACTGGATCTACAGCGTTGCGGTCGGCGGAAAGCGTCACCCTCAGGATCAACGCCAGCTTGTCTGGATCAAAATCTTTTTCTGGGAACGATTGCTCCGGAGGATCTGCCAATGCCATGTGTGGGCCCGTACTTACGATGAAGCGTCCTGGTTAGTTAATTCTAACTGCCTTATGTCAATACAAGAACATCACCCGCGAAACTAACGGAACCAAAGGAGGCATACCGCAGTGCCTAAATAATACAGGTGGCGCACATTTTTGTTGTCTCCGGCCTACCTATTCGAATTTGCCTTTCGGTTCTTACTCGGGGCCAGAGCATTAGACCGTTCGACGGGGCCGCTCGTCAAGTGTTCCAACTGCCTTCGCCAGTCGAGCTCTTCCACAAAGCCGCGCGATTCCCGCCAGTTCGGTTGCACCTTGACGTAAAGTTCGAGAAACACCTTTGTCCCCACCATGCGCTCGATCTGTAAACGCGCCGAAGTGCCAATCCGTTTCAGCATTTGGCCCTTCTTGCCGATCAGAATACCTTTCTGCCCTTCGCGCTCGCAGTAAATGGTGGCAGAAATGCGCGTTAGTTTCGCGCCCTCTTCAAAGTTGTCGACGATCACGGTGGTCGCGTAGGGAAGTTCCTCTTCGGTTTCGATGAGCACACGCTCACGAATGACCTCCCCCGCCATAAAGCGTGCCGGCTGGTCAGTCACCTGATCGTCAGGAAAATAAGCTGGACCGGCAGGCAGGGCTGCTGTCACCTGCTTCAACAATAGGTCCAGTCCATCGCGCTTCAGAGCCGAAATCGGGATGATGTCGTGAAATTGATGCAGCTTCTTGTACTCTTCAATCATCGGCAAGAGCTTACTTTTGCCTCCCTTGAGCAAATCAACCTTGTTCAGCACCAGGCAAACTTTCGTTGAAGAATGCTTCAGCATCTGGATGGCGAACTCGTCGCGCTGATCGAGTTTGCGGGTCGCATCCATAATCAGAAGCACCAGGTCGCAACCTTCCAGCGCCTCGCGCACTTCCACCATCATCTTTCGTCCCAAAGAACTGTCTGGTTTATGGACGCCCGGCGTATCGATCAGAACGATTTGCGCGCCGCCCTGGCCCTTTGCCTTGGGAATATTGACGACGCCCTGAATTCGATTGCGGGTAGTTTGTGGCTTCGGTGAGATAATCGCGAGTTTTTCGCCGACCAGTGCATTGAGCAAGGTGGACTTGCCAGCGTTCGGACGGCCGAGAATGCAAACAAAACCGGAGCGGAAAGGCATAGAGGCTAGCTTCGGGCTGCAGCTTTCGAGCTTCGGCAAATCCCAAGAGTTCGCACTCAAGCCGAAGGCTACCAACCGAAGACCGCACCCAGCCTTCCGACTATATCAGGCGCTGGCTCTCGATGAAGATGAAGGCGAACACGAAGGCGAGGGTTTGCTATAGCCCGATAACCGAAGACCGCAGCCTGCTTTTATATCAGCTTCAACTGCCGCGGTTGCACGGCTGAGATTCTTACGCGTTCCACTCTGCGATTCGTCGATTCCAGAACTTCGAACCGAAGTCCGTCGTCATCGACCGTCTCGCCCTGCCGTGGAATGTGTCCGGCCAATTCGCTGACCAGGCCCGCAACTGTAGCCGATTCCCTTCCCTCCGGCTTTGTACCAAAGAGTTCGGCCAGGCGGTCGACATCCATTCCTCCGGAAACGATATAGGAATGATCGTTCTCTCTCACAATTTCCGGCTTTTCGTGTTCGTCACGGATCTCGCCCACAATCTCTTCCACCAGATCTTCAATCGTCACCAAGCCAGCCACGCCGCCATACTCGTCGACCACAATTGCCATGCGAATGTTGTTCTTCTGCATCTCCCTCAGCAGATCGCTGCCCAGTTTGCTTTCGGGCACGAAGTACACGTCGCGTCGCATCAGCGTCTCGAGCGTGCGAGTAGCGGCCTCACTGTCAGGCACCTGCAAAACGTCCTGGGCATACACAATGCCCTTAATGTTGTGGATGCTCTGCGAGTAAACCGGAACCCGCGAGTAATGCTTGGAGCGCAGCATCTCAATGAAACGTTCGACCGTAGTCTCTACCGGTACGGCAAATATTTCTGGCCGCGGCTTCATGGCTTCCCGCACCGTCTTGCCGCTGAACTCCACCGCCGACTGAATCAAGTCGCGGTCGCCTTCCTGGATAATTCCCTCTTCCTGTCCCGCTTCGATCAGGGCGTCTACCGCCTCGGAGGCGCTCTCCGGTTGTTCCCGTGTGTTCTGGCGGGTGAGCGATGCTACCGACTGCAAAAAGCCAAGCACAATGGTGACCGGCAGCACCAGATAAATCAGCATGCGAAGTAACCACGTCCAGCCGATCAGCCAGGAACCATTCGTTCGCGAGAAGAAAACGAAGGGCAGAAATTGATTGAAGACGATGATGATGAGGATCAGGCTGATGGCGGCCTGCATGATTTCATAAATCGTCCAGCGCTGATCGCCAAAAACCAGGTAGCCCACCGTCAACGCGATAGTCGCGGTAGTCAACTGTTTCAGCACCGACATGGAAAGCGAAGCACGGGGACGGCTCACATTCAGAACCGGCTCAACTCTTTGCTCGAAAACGTCGATGTTGTCCTGAAATTCCCGCGAGAGAAACTTGCCGATCTCTTGATAAACACGGTCTACATAAGAGGCCAGCGCCAGCAGAGCCAGCAGCGGAATCAGCGCTAGAGCGACGTACCAATTCATGCTCTTCTCCGCTGAGAGCCGAGACCCGTGACTTTGCGTCGTTTCCGCTCCAATGGCTGGTGCAGAACGCCGGGGCTTCTCTCGATCAGGCCGCTTTCTAACTTCAGATCGCGCCGCAACCGGCTCTCCTCCCGCGCCATCTCGCCATGATCGCGCTCGTGATCGAAGCCTGCCAGATGCAGGATGCCGTGCAACGTCAAAATTTTTACTTCATCGGCAACGGAATGTCCCAGGCGAACGGCGTTCTCCCGGGCAATATCTGCTGAGATCGCAACATCGCCGGCAACGCATCTTGTCTGGCGCTGAACCGCGGGGGGCGCGGGAAACGACAACACGTCGGTGGGCTTGTCTATTTTTCGGAACTGCCGGTTGAAAGAACGCAATTCCCGGCTGCTTGTTACCAGTACATTCACGATGTCACGCAAACGGATCGCTTTCCTCGCCCTCAACACAAACCGTTCCAGCGTCGGAGGGCTAAGGCCTGCAATTCTTTTTCGGAAGATAATCACCTTATTCAAGGAATCACGACTGCCGTCATTCTCCCAAGGCCGAGGATCTGTCGCTCGGGTTTTCAGGGCTTTTCGGATCGTTAGCCCGGGTTGCGCCTTCCACGTTCTTTCCGCCCGCGAGCAATAGCATTTGTTGTTCGGCCACGTGTGTCTTGTGTTCATCGTAGGCGCGGATGATGCGCTGCACCAGGTGATGACGCACCACATCAGCTTCATCGAAATGGACGAAGGTCAGGCCTTCGACTCGCTGCAAAATATCGATCGCTTCCAGCAAACCACTGCGCCGGGCATTGGGCAAGTCGATTTGCGTCACGTCTCCCGTGATAACCGCTTTGGAATTGAAGCCGAGGCGGGTAACGAACATCTTCATCTGCTCCGAGGTAGTATTCTGCGCTTCGTCGAGAATCACGAACGAATCATTCAAAGTGCGGCCCCGCATGAATGCGATGGGAGCAATTTCGATGACATTCTTTTCCAGATAACGATCCACCTTCTCCGGATCGAGCATGTCATACAACGCGTCGTACAGCGGCCGGAGGTAAGGGTCGATCTTGTCTTGCAATGTGCCCGGCAAAAAGCCCAGCCGTTCCCCCGCTTCTACCGCTGGACGCGCCAGAATAATCCGGTTCACGCGCTTGGCCAGCAGGGAGGAAATAGCCATCGCCACTGCCAGATATGTTTTTCCCGTGCCCGCCGGACCGATGCCAAACACCATGTCATGCTGCTCAATCGCTTCGACATAGCGGCGCTGATTCACGCTCTTCGGCTGTACCATTCGGCGTCCCAGGGAACGCTGGCGGCCTGCATCGGCAAGTCCGCGCAGGGTAGCGGTCGAATCCGCCGTCAGCACGCGTAGCATGCTGTTGAGGTCACCGTTGTTGAAGCTGTAGCCGGAGCGCTGCAAGCTCTCGTAATCGGCAAATACCTGCTCGGCGCGAGCGACGTCTCGCGCTGCACCCTCCAGGTCGATGGCATTCGACCGCAGGTCAATCGTAATGTTCAGGCCATCTTCCAGCAGGCGCACGTTCTCGTCCCGCGTACCAAACAAAGTTTCGATGTTGGGAGTTATGCCGATACTTTTCTTCATTCAGTCTCTTCTACCAACCATGTCGGGACAGCCACCTCGGCTGTCGCGCTGAGGCGCAGCAACGCGTGGTATCACTGCTCCCTCGATACACGCGCACCTTAGCCGCTTCGCGGACAAAACAGGATTATGCTTGAAGATAAGAGAAGCCGGAATGCTCATGCCCAGGAGGCAAGTCACTACCATTGGTTAAAGCGTACCCCGCGCCGGGACGGGAGTCAATGCCGGCGTTCACTATCGATTTTCGCTGGCTGCAGAGGCAGCGACAGTGGAGGCAGCGACGGCTCGTGTCCGAGCCCATTCACGCAGCGCGCTAATCTCTTCTCCGCGAGTAACCGAGAGCGGCACGGTTTGGGCCAGCGCGTCCAGCAGCAACGTCGTGGTCAGTTCCTTTTTCTCCGAGAAAGCGGCGTAGAGAGCGGACTGCACTGCAGCACCAATCTCCGCGCCAGAGTAGCCACTGGCCACGGCTTCAACCCTATCGAGATCAAAGTCCGCGGGGTTGCGCTTTCGCCTCACTAGTTGAATCGACAATATCTGTCTGCGCTCGGCCTCATTCGGCAGATCGACAAAGAACAGCTCGTCAAACCTTCCTTTGCGGATCAACTCCGGTGGCAAGGCGGTCACGTTGTTGCAGGTGGCGGCTACGAATACCGGCGCTTTTCGATCCTGCATCCAGGAGAGAAACGATGCAAGCAACCGGGAAGAAACCCCAGCGTCCACAGAAGCCGAATCTGGTCCGCTGCCAGCAAATATTTTCTCCAACTCATCGATCCAGAGCACGCACGGGGCAAGTCCTTCGGCCACTTCGAAGACCTTGCGAATCCGCTTTTCCGTTTCGCCAATATATTTATCGTAGATTGCGGCCGTATCAAACTTCACCAGCGGCAGATTCCACTCGCCAGCGATCGCTCGCGCCGCCAGTGATTTTCCGCACCCTTGCACCCCTAGGATAATCACTCCGTGAGGCGGTTCCAGTCCGAAATCGCGGGCTGAGTCCTCCCATGACCCGCGCCGCTGCACCAGCCAGCGCTTCAAATTATCCAATCCGCCGAGGTTCGAAAAAGATTCGTCCGCTTCCACAAACTCCAGCATCTCTGAGCGCCTAAGCAAGGACTTTTTGGTTTCCAGCACATCACTCGCGATTTCGGGACACAACGAATACCTTGTCACCAGCGCCTGGGAGATGGCCCGCTCCGCCTCTTCTTCGGTCAGGCCGCGAAGGCTCTCCACTACGGCGTCATAGCCCTTAGGATCCAACTTGCGTTGCAGCGTGTGGTTCCTGGAGATTCTGACCACCACTTCGTCAATGATCTGACGCAAGCGGCGGCGGTCGGGCAGAGGCAGTTCGAGAAATTCCACCAGTCCTCGCAATTCGGCGGGAATCTCGATCTTCGGCGAAGTAAGAATGATGGTGCGGCGGTGCTCCGAAAACTTTTGCCCCACATCGCGCACACGTCGAACCACCACTGGCTCATCCATATGGCGATGCAGGTCTTTCAAAATAAAGGCGGCTTCCAGCGAAATTCCCTCCAGGTTCGCCAGCATCTGCGCCGGTTCCTGGCTGTTATAGATAGCCTTTGTGTTGATCAGAGCTTCCTGAGCCGCCGCCGCGCCGTAAGCCGAAGTCAAGCCGCGGACCTCGGGAACGATTTCGCCGACGTCGCTTCCACAGCGCACGAGTCCGCTCGCGATCGTCCATTCATAGGCCGCAAGGTTGAGCGCGACGCATGCCGCTCGCACTAGTCGAACTGCGCGGACTTCCTCAATACTCTCAATCGCTACGATAGGAGTTGAGGAATCCAGCAGCACTTTCAGCCGAGCCAGCGGGTCGGGAGTTACAGGCCATGCCATAGGTTTGACCGGTCAAGACATGCTCCCATATAATTGCTGATTCGGTACTTCCCGAATATCTTGCTGTTCACACGAAGGTAACGAATCAGACATGGCTAATCATTTTTCGGCGCTCAAGCGCGCCCGTCAAACCACGAAGCGAACTGCCACCAACCGCGCCAACAGCTCCCGCCTGCGCACCGCGCTGCGAACTCTGCGCGACACCATCGAGAAAGGCGACAAGCAGACCGCCGAGCAGACCTACCGCGAGACCGTATCCGCGCTCGACAAGGCGATCCAGAAGGGCACGTTGCACAAGAATACTGCCGCGCGCTACAAGTCGCGGCTGGGCAAACGCGTAGCTGCTATTAAATAGCTCGGCGTCCAACTACCCGTTCCGGCGTTATAGAATCGTTCTCCCACGTTTTCAGTGTGCGGACGGGTCTGTATGAAGCTAACAATTCCAGCCAACCACAATCAGCCAACCTGCATCTAGTACGCGTTTCTCGGTGGAATCAGCCCGGATCCCCGCAGAGGCGTGAGTAAAATCAGCCACGCTAATGTGAAGGCACTTGCAGTCGCCGGCGATGTTCGTCCACTTCGTCTTGTGTCGGCTCAACCTGCGGCCGCGCTCTCCTCGCCGACCAACAAAACTCGGTGTCAAAAAAATCAAAAGGAGTAAAGAAATGCGGCATTTTGCAGCCAGTTATCGTGCTCTTTTGCTTTGCGCCTCCTTCTCGATTGCTGCTTGTCTACTTGTGACCACTATTGCTCTCGGGCAAAACAACTCCAAGAAGCCCCTCTTTGGCCGCGAAGTGATAGTGGACAACCAGCGCATCACCGGCGAGCCGAGCATGTCCATTGATGGTCAGGACCGAATCTATGTTTCGACGCCTTACGGTTTCTCAACCACTGCCAGCTTCGTCTGGCGCTCGATCGACCATGGAATGAGCTTTCACTTGGTTCCGGGCAATGCCCCGCCAGTAGGCAAGCCTCTCGTTACCTGCGTTGGCGGCGGAGACTCCGGATTGGCGGTAGACGCCGCGAATCGCCTTTACTTTGTCGACCTGCAAGGGCTCACCGACGTCAGCAACAGCGTCAGTTCCGACGATGGCGAGACCTGGCAGACTACCTGCAACGCCGCCAACGATACCGGCGTGGACCGCCCGTGGATCGCCGCGTTCGGCGATCCGCAAGCGGGCGGCGCGCTCTACCAGACCGTAGACCAGGTTGAGCAATGTATCGGTGCTTGCCAACCCAACCTGGGCGAGGTAGGCAGCAATATCGTCGAGATCACTCGCTCTCAGGACGGAGTCACTTTCAGTCCGTTGCCCGCGCAGCAGATCGAACCAGACGGGATCGTTTCCGGAATCGTGACCGACTCCAGCGGCGGCGTTTACATTGCTCACACCGCATTAATTGACGCCAACGGAAACTTGATCAACGGATCTGACGCGAATGGAAACAGCAATGCCGTAGTGGTTGTGCGGTTCCCTAACGGGTACAACCAAACCACTCCAACCGTGCTGAATGGCCAAACTTTGTGCCAGGCTCAACCTGCTCTTTGCACCACCGAAGTGGTTTATCGCGGCGCGCTCGATAGCTCTGGACTCAGCACAATTACGGTAGGTCAGGACTTTGCTCCCATCGCCATTGACCGCGCCGGCAATTTATACGTCACCTGGGCCCAGGCCGCAGTTGATGGTTCCACTGGTCAGGTAAGTGGAACGAGCCAAATCTACCTTGCTGTGTCTACCAATCACGGAGCAACCTGGGATACTCCGGTGAGAGTGACTGCTGCAACTCCAAGCCTGCAGACCAGCCTTTTTCCCTCCGTCGCGGCCGGTGATGCCGGTCGGGTGGACGTTGTCTGGTACGGAACGCCTACGCTGGGCTCCTGCCCCAACCAGCCCTGCGGATCAAGCACCATCACTGGCCACTGGTCCGTGATAATGGCGCAGAGTTTGAACGCCATCGTCAACGGGCAGCCCAACAGCGCACCAAGCTTCACCACTACGACGGTCTCGGAAGTATCGAACCATTATGGTTCGATCTGCACCTTTGGGATCTCTTGCACCACCGGAGGTGATCGCGGATTGCTCGACTTCATCACCGTAACCATAGGTTTACAAGGAGAAGCCAATGTGGTCTGGGCCGATGCGGTGAACCAGAATTCCGGCGGCAGTGGAACTTCGTCGGCGCTCATCGGCTTTAATCGGCAATACGCCGGGCCTAGTCTGTACGCCAACATCGGACAAGTGAAGGGGACGGCACCCGCAAGCGGTCACGCGGCCGGATCGCCGGATGCGAT
>Ga0209006_10006567_pt1 | contig 10513 bp, 6 predicted proteins | sample JacPin_JW_Ref_O2_FD_188567 | JGI IMG/M metagenome (GOLD analysis project Ga0209006, IMG submission 188567) | Forest soil microbial communities from Algoma, Ontario, Canada - Jack Pine, Ontario site 1_JW_Ref_O2 (SPAdes) (version 2) | ecosystem: Environmental > Terrestrial > Soil > Boreal... | reverse complement strand
CGGCGGCTCGCGCGCTTGAGCCGACCGACAGCATCGCCACAGGTAGCACGCGTTGACCCTCGCGGCCGAGCCAGCGGATTCCCGACAGGAGCCCCGCCACGGCGGTCTCGCTGCGATGGCGCTCGGAGCGCTCGGCGTCGTCTTCGGCGACATCGGCACGAGCCCGCTCTACACCTTCAAGACGGCGCTCGATTGGGCGGGCGGTTCGGCCACGCCCGACGTCGCGCTCGGCATGCTCTCCCTCATCGTGTGGACGCTCATCATCACCACGTCCATCAAATACGTTGCGATCATCATGCGCGCCGACAACGACGGCGAGGGCGGTATTCTCGCCCTGATGTCGCTCCTCGGCATCAAGCACGGCGAGCGCGTCGGCATCATCTCGATCGGCATTCTGGGCGCGGCGCTGCTCTATGGCGACGGCGCCATCACGCCGGCGATATCGGTCCTGAGCGCGCTCGAAGGGATCAAGGCGCCGGTTCCCCAATTCGCGCCCTATGTGCTGCCGCTCTCGGTGCTCGTGCTCATCGGCGTGTTCGCCCTACAGCCCCAGGGCAGCGGACGGATCGGCCGGTTGTTCGGGCCGATCATGACGGCGTGGTTCGTCACCATCGGCATACTCGGCATTTACGGCATCCTGCGCCATCCCGGCGTGCTCGCGGCAATCGATCCGCGCTACGGGCTCGGCTACCTGTTCACCCACGGCATGACCGGCTTCCTGGTGCTCGGCGGCGTCTTCCTGTGCGCGACCGGCGCCGAAGCGCTCTACGCCGACATGGGCCATTTCGGTCCGTTTCCGATCCGGGTCGCATGGTACGGCCTCGTGCTGCCGACGCTGCTTCTCAACTATGCCGGCCAAGCGGCAATCGTGATCCACGGCACCGCCGCCTCCGACGCCAATCCGTTCTTTGCGCTCTGCCCGGAGCCACTGCAGGTGCCGCTCGTCGCGCTGGCGACCGCGGCGACCATCATCGCCAGCCAGGCGATCATCAGCGGCACCTTCTCGATGACACGGCAGGCGATCCAGCTCGGCCTGTGCCCGCGCCTGCACATCACCCAGACCTCGTCGGAGGGCTACGGCCAGATCTATGTCGGCTTCGTCAATTGGGTGCTGATGGCGCTCACGCTCGGCCTCACGCTGGCGTTCCGCTCCTCCGACAACCTCGCCGCCGCTTTCGGCATCGCGGTGTCGCTCACCATGTTCCTGACCACGATCCTGATCTTCCTCACCATGCGCGAAGTCTGGGGATGGAGCCTGTGGCTCGCGGTTGCTGTCGCCGGCCTGTTCGCGATCGTCGACCTGTCGTTCGTTGCCGCGAACCTGATGAAGGTCTTCGAGGGCGGCTGGGTGCCGCTCGTCGTCGCCGGCCTGTTGTTCTACGCAATGTCGACTTGGCGGCAGGGCCGTACGGTTTTGGAGCGCAAGCTCGAGCGCGACACCCTGCCGCTCCAGAGTTTCATCAAGAGCACGCATGACAAGACGCGCGTCGCCGGAACGGCGGTCTATCTGACGAGCCGTACCGACGTTGTGCCGGTGCCGCTGCTCCACAATTTCAAGCACAACAAGGTGCTGCACAAGCGCATCGTGCTCCTTCACGTGGTGACGCGGAACGTCCCGCGTGTGGCCCCGGCGAAACGCGTCGAGGTCACCCACCTCAGCGACGATTTCCATGCGGTCGTCGCCTATTACGGCTTCATGCAGAGCCCCAATGTGCCGCGTGCGCTCGCGCTCTGCGCGCCGCAAGGGCTCGAGTTCGAGATGATGGAGACCTCGTTCTTCGTCGGACGCGTCACCATCGTCGCGGAGAGGGGCTCGCGCTTCGGCCGCATCAGGCGCGCGGTGTTCGCGGCGATGCATCGCAACGCCCAGTCCGCGACCGAGTTCTTCCGCATCCCGCCCAACCGGGTCATCGAGCTCGGCGGCCAGGTGGAAATTTGAGACGAACCACCATGCCGTCTCGCCGGGCTTGACCCGGCGATCCCGATAGTAAGGCGCGGCCGTGCCATATTGAGCGGGATGGCCGGGTCGAGCCCGGCCATGACCAACCACAGAGAGCCGTCGTGAAACCGATTGATTTCTTGATGCCGCATGTCGGGCATCATGTGTGCCATACTTGCTCGCTCCCGGTAGGAGGATCGATCATGCTGCAGCGCCTGTCGTTCATCGCGTTATCAGGGCTCGCTCTCGCACTGACTACCATCCCTATGCTGGCGCAGTCGGCGATGCGCGACGTGCTCGAGGACATGAGGAAGGGCGGCTACGTTGTCGTCATCCGTCACGGCCGCACCAACGAAAGCGCGGACACCAAGGACGCCTCGCCGCTCGATCTTTCGAATTGCTCGGGGCAGCTCATGCTCAACGAGATCGGCACGCGGCAAGCGCAGGCGATCGGTGAGGCCTTCAAGAAGGCCGATGTTCCGGTCGGAAAGGTGATCGCGAGCACCTACTGCCGCGCGATGGAAACCGGCCGCCTCGCCTTCGGCAAGGCAGAGCCGTCGGACGCCCTGCTGCTGGAAGCCTTCGTGCCGGCCCCCGGCACACCGGTGCCGGCGCCATGGCCGCAGCGGGTCGAGATGATGAAGGAGCTCATCGCAGCCGAGCCGGCGGCGGGGACCAACACGATCCTGATCACGCACTTCCCCAACGTGAGAGCCATGCTCGGTGTGCAGATCGGTTTCGGCGACGCCGCGATCGTAAGGCCGGACAGCCACGGCGGCGTCGCCGTGGTCGCGAGGATAACCGCGAAAGAGTGGGCGGCGTTTTAGGGTGCTCGCACAGTTAGTCATCAATTCAAAATCGGGCCGCATGTCTTGAACGAGCCGAAATCGGCGTCGCGGCAGCTTTGTTGCAACTAGCGGAAATCACAGGGCAAAGACTTGGCGACTGAGTTGGGCCACAAGCGGCCGTCGCGGTTCGTCACGATATCGCTGTGAGTGCGCTGAGCCCGCGCTCCAAGAATGCGGAGCAGTGCATCGGCGTCGTGGTTTAGTAACGGAGCGACGACGCATGTGTCGATGGCGGTCTTCGGAAATAATCAGAACCAACCACGCGGTGGGCGGCACCGGCGACTCCAACGATTGACATCGCATAGCGTAACACAGCTGAGCACACGTCGATCGGGCTTCGTGGATGGTGAGGCGGGCGATCACCAGACGCACGCGTACAAAGATTTTCCACTAGTAGACAAACGGGCGGCCAGAATGCACGTAGCAGCAGTCGCCGGGCAACTGGAAAGTCCAAAAGCGCGAACTTCCAACCCTCTAGGCTAGTTTGTCGATCAGGGCTCTCAATCTCTAGTAGTATTGACGATCAGAATACTGAAGCGTCGTTGACTTTCGCTTGGTGGCGTGCAGTGATTTGGTCAGTTTGCATTAATCAAATTCTCGTGGGGGCCAGAAATGATTGACACTATCGTGGCGATGGCACAGCGTTCTGTGTTGGCATGGACACTCGTGTATTGAGCACCCTGATTTATCGATCCGACGGGTTCCCGTCCTCCCCTTTCAATCAGATCGTGACGGGTTCCGACTTCCGCGCCGACGGCTCGGTGGTCTGAGCACCGCGTCTCGCGCGATCGCTTGCACCTTCAATCAAAGCTGCGAAGTCCGAGCACATGGAGCGCCTTCAAAATGCGTCAAGTATTACTTGCGGCCGTCGTCCTCGGTTTGGCTTGCGTTACACCAGCTTTCTCCCAAAATCGGGTGCAGCCGCTGGTTACGCGGGCCATCAACGAAAATGATCTTGTGACGCTCACGGGCAATACGCGACCTGAGGCGCTGGTTGCGGCGAATGATCAAGGCGTCGTCGCCGGCGACACGCCGCTGCCCCACATGCTGCTGCAGTTACGGCGCCCGGCAGCCCAGCAGCAGGCCTTGGCCACTGCAGTAGAGCAACTTTATGACCGCACTTCGCCCAACTACCAGCATTGGCTCACAGGCGCCGAAATTGCCAGCCAGTTTGCGCCAGTGGAATCGGACATCCAAGCTGTAACCGACTGGCTGTCGCAACATGGCTTTGCCGTCAACATCATCTACCGCAAAACCTTGGCGATCGATTTTTCCGGCACAGCGGATCAAGTCAGTAGCGCTTTCCACACGGAGATACATCACCTTCTGGTAGAGGGTGTGGCTCACATCTCCAATATCAGCGATCCGCAAATTCCTGCAGCGCTAGCCCCCGTTGTCGTTGGCATCGTCTCGTTGCACGATTTCAGGCCCAGCCCCATGGTTGCGCACACTACCGATCCGAAAGCTCAAGCGCCATTACCCGATCTGACCAGTGGCAGCTACCACTACATGACACCTGGCGATCTCGCTACGATCTATAATTTCAAACCCTTGTTCAACGCCGGTCTAACCGGCAAAGGCGGTAGGATTGATCTCGTCGAGGATTCCAATCTCTACGCTTCGTCTGACTGGAGCACCTTCCGCTCCGCGTTCGGTCTGGCAACGAATTATCCCAACGGGACCCTGACGACACAAAATCCCGTGCCTGGTTATGGCCCTAACAATTGCACCGATCCAGGCATCAACGGAGATGATGGCGAGGCGACCCTTGATGCCGAATATGCAAGCGCGGCCGCTCCAGACGCCGCGATTGTTTTGAACGTTTGCGCCAACACGACGAGCACCTCTGGCATCGTGATCGCGCTCCAAAATATGGTGGACGTCAATGGTGTGAATCCGATCTCGATCATCAGTGTCAGCTACGGCCAATGCGAAGTACTTGCAGGAGCGGCGACGAACGCAACGTTCGAAAACGTCTACTTGGCGGCCACCGGCGAGGGTATATCCGTCTACGTATCCGCTGGCGATCAGGCCGCGGCGGGATGCAACAGGACAGACTTCAATTCGAAGGATTCTATCAACGTCCCGCATACGGGCATTGGCGTCAACGGCTGGGCATCGACGCCTTACAATGTTGCGGTTGGCGGCACCGATTTCGAGGATACCGTGTTGGGCGAGAATTCCAATTACTGGAACAGCAGCAACGCCACGGACAATTCGTCGGCTAAATCATATATCCCCGAAATGCCGTGGAACAGCACCTGTGGAAGCGTAGTGTTCGCGCAGTACGAAGGCTATGATTATACATATGGCGCTGCGGGCTTCTGTAATAGCGACTATATCATTAACGGCAGTCGTATCTGGTTGCAAAATTGGGCAGGAAGCGGGGGGCCAAGCGAATGCGCGACCGGTGCGCCACTATTAATCGGAGTCGTGAGCGGCTCGTGCCAGGGATACGCAAAGCCGTCCTGGCAAAACTTGGTTGGAGTCCCCAATAACGGTGTGCGCAATCTCCCCGACGTGTCGTTGTTTTCCTCATCCGCTCCTTGGTATCACTCCTACATCATTTGCTATTCGGATCCCACCACCGGTCGCAGTGGAGTGTCGCCTTGCACGACATCCCCTTCTGGATGGAGCTATGGTTGGGGTGGCACATCGTTCGCGTCGCCGATCTGGGCTGGCATCCAAGCGTTGATCAATCAGGCGCAAGGAAGCCGGCAGGGTTTTCCCAATCCCAGGCTCTACCAGATCGCTGCGGCCGAATACGGTGCCTTGGGCAACAGCAAATGTTTCTCAAATAACGGCCCGCCCTCGTTTCAGGCCGCCTGCATCTTCTACGACGTGACGTACGGCGACAACGACGTCCCCTGCGTGGGGGACAGCTGGGCGTGTTACTCTCCGTCGGGGACCTATGGTGTGCTGTCCACGGACGAGAATTCGTACCAACCGGCTTACCGGGCAACGACGGGTTGGGATTTCACGACCGGCATCGGTACTGTCAACGTCGCTAACCTGGTTGCCATCTGGAATCCGAAGCTTACGCAGACGCACGACTTCGGCAATGATGGCAGGAGCGATATCGCGTGGCGCGATGGGTCGGGTAATGTCGCCGTTTGGCTCATGAGCGGTGCGTCTGTGCAGCAATCCCGAGTGCTCGGAACGGTCCCCGCCAATTGGTCGCTCGTCGGTCAGCGCGACTTCAATTCTGACGGCAACAGCGACCTGTTGTGGCGTGACACCGCGGGCGATGTCGTGATCTGGTTCATGAATGGGGCGCTGGTGTCGAGCGCAGCGAGTGTTGGAAACGTCCCGCCCGCATGGTTGATTGCTGGCACCGGCGACTTTAACGGCGATGGCAGAGGCGACATTGTCTGGCGCGACGGCGCTGGGAACACGTCGATCTGGCTCATGAACGGGAGTCAGGTCGCGCAAGCTGTGTCGCTGGGCGCAATCCCGACCACGTGGTCGATTGTCGGCGTGGGCGACTTTGACGGCGATGGCAGGAGGGACATCCTCTGGCGCGACACGAGCGGCAACACGTCGATCTGGTTCATGAGCGGGACGACGGTCACCTCTTCAGCTGCCGTCGGTAATATACCCACCACTTGGTCGGTGGTTGGTACCGGCGACTTCAACGCCGACGGCAAGACCGACGTCGTCTGGCGCGACACTGCCGGCAATACGGCGATCTGGTTGATGAACGGCGGGTCCGTCTTGTCGTCCGCCGCGATTGGCAGCGTGCCGCTGACATGGTCCATCGCGGAGACCGGTGATTTCAACGGCGACGCCAAGAGCGATCTGCTCTGGCGCGACACCAGCGGCAACACGGCGATCTGGTTCATGAACGGCGCGACGATCGCGTCGACCGGATCAGTCGGCAACATTTCCACGAACTGGGCAGTTCAGTCGGTCAACGCAGAATGAAAGCAAACCTGACGGTGACCGCTTCGGGTTTGATTCGACCTTGCCGACCAATTTAGCCGACGGCAGCTTCGCTCAAACCAGCCGACATCTTGCGGAAAGATGTGAGGGTCGAGCCTGACGAGAAAAAACATCTCGCTCGGCCTTGCTGGTGCGGCAACTCGCGCCAACCACCCGGCGGAAATTTACTCGTTCGGCCGTTCGGCGACAGTAGTGATCATGTATTTCGAATAGAAATGAGCCATCCGCTCGCGCCACATTTCGACGAACGCTCCCGATGTCAGCTTATCCACCGATTTCCAATCGTGTTTGACGGCCGGAATGGTGTTCCCCCAGATCGCGCGTTTGCACCAATGTTCGCCTTTCTCCACGCCTTCGCTGGTGGCGCACATGGATTTCCAGGCGATGCGATCCGGTTGGTTGATGTGCTCGGCGGCGCCTTCCCAGCCTTGTTGATGGATCAAGTAAAGATCGTTCAACGTCGGCTTCCTGTGCGTCACCCATTCAAAGAGAATGCCTTCGGTGATGAGCTTGTAGGCGGCCGCGACGGCATTGTCGCGGGGATCACGAATCTGCCCGGAGCCGAATTTGTTGAACTCCTCCTTGCTCAGTTGGTACAGGCCGATATACGACCCGGTGCGTTGCTTGGGGTCGAAACCGGACTCGATTTTGGCAACCGCCTTCATAAAAGTAAAATCCAGACCGAACGCGTCGGAAGCGCGCTTGATCTCCTCGATCGGCGTTCCGACCGGGATGTCCTTGAGTGAACGTAACACGATATCCGCCGGCTTCTCGGCAGGCGGCAGCTCGGACCAAGCGTAATAAATGAGATACCGGAAATCCTGCGTCACCGGCGCCGGGTTGGAGGCTTCGCCGGACGCGTCGCGCGTTGTCGGCTCCGGTGGGGCGGCAAGCGATTTGGTTTGGATGGACTCGTCGCCGATTTCGGCTTTGGCAATCAACGACGGTCCGGAAACCGGCCCGGGCACCGAGCCAAGCTCTGCTCGAAGAGCTGTTCCAGGTCCGGTAGATGCCTTCGGCACGGCGGCGGAGACGACATGCGCGTGAGGCGCCCGGACGCAATGCCGGAAGTGGCAGTGAGCGGTCGCGCCCGGTCGGTTGGCGCCAACCTGATGGACCCCAGCGAATATGACGACAGCCACAATGCAGGTGGCCTGCAAAACCCTCATCATCCCCAACCCCGCGGCCCGTTCCCCGAAGAACGCTACACGCACCCGTAACCCGTCACCTTAGATGGTTTTGGTGAGGAATGCCTCAAGCGAGGCGATGGACAAGGTTGGGATGCGTCACATTCACCAGAGCTGTTGCCCAAATGCGACATCCTTATGGCCGATTTTACCTTTGCTCTTGGCGCCTCATCCTCATTTTTGACTGACTTGACGCTTGAGTATCACCGGCGAGGGTCGGAACTTGCCGACGCCACGCCCGCTGGAGTCGCCATGTGGTTTCGCTCGCTCGCTGTCGCTTTGCTCCTGCTGCCCGCTCCGGCTCTGGCCGGCGTCAAGGAGAAAGTCGCGGCACTCGCCCCGCAGGGGTTGGTGTTCGTGGTCGACGCCGAGGGCAACGAGTTGGTGACCCAGAACATTGATGAGCCCTTCGTCCCGGCCTCAGTCACCAAGATCGTGACGGCTTGGATCGCGATGAACGTCCTTGGCGGCGACTACCGCTTCGAAACCCGGTTCTACATTGATAGTAAGCGGACGCTCTATGTGCGCGGCGGCGGCGATCCTTTCCTGATTTCAGAGGAGCTGGCGCCACTCGCGACCAAGCTGGTTGCGGCGGTCGGCAAGGAGCCGATCAACGGGATGGTGATAGACGCGAGCTACTACCCTTCAAACCTCCGCATCCCGGGCATCGAGGAAACCGACGAGTCCTACAATGCGCTGAACTCGGCGATCGCGGTGAATTTCAACACGATTTCCGCCGTCCGCAACGGCGACAAGGTTCGCTCCGCCGAGAAGCAGACCCCCATCACCCCGGTTGCGATCAGCCAGTTTCGGCTGCGGGGCCCTAATACTAATAAAGGCGGCCGCATCAGCTTGAGCCAGGACCACGTGGTGAGTCTGCAATATGCTGGCGAGCTGATCGCCGCGTTCGTTGAACGGGCAGGCGGCAAGGTGAAGGGTAAGATTTCCATCGGACCGGTCCCCGCGGGGTTGGAACCGGTCTACGTTCACCAACAATCGCGTACCCTTGCACAGATCCTCGTTGAACTGCTCCGCGCCTCGAACAACTACGTCGCCAACCAGGTTTTCTTGGAGATCGGGGGGCACCGTCTGGGTGGTCCGGTCAGCCTCGAGAAGTCACTTCAGGTTGCGAACGAAATGCTCGCCGGGCAGGGCCTCGCCGACGCCGTCCACCTCGAGGAAGGTTCCGGCATCAGCCGGAACAATCACTTTACGGCCCGCGGCCTCGCCAAAGTGCTCGAACTTTTCGCGCCCAACGCCGACCTGCTCCACGGCCATGACGGCGGCATGAACAAGACAGGTACGCTGAACGGGGTCAGCACGCTCGCGGGCTATGCCGACACCGCGAGCCACGGCCGGGTGCGTTTCGTCATCTCGCTGGCGAGCAATGACGATCAGATGCGCTTTCGGCTGCTCAAGGCAATCGAGAGCGAGCTGTAGGCAGGGTTTGGCCTGAGTCCTAATTCCGACGACAATCCGCCCTATTAGTTCCAGGCGTTGTCAGACTTTAGCCCAGGCGTTGGCTAAAATCACGAGATTGCGGCGCGAGGCGATTGCCTCGCACCGATTGAAAGAGCGGCCGCGGGGGTTCAAGGGGGCTTGGCATGACACAGCAATCCATGACGGTGCAATCCACCGAGGCGATCCGGCGATGGCGGCTTCATGCCTTTGTGACGCTCGCGGCCACCACGGCTCTGGCCGCTGCGCTGCCCGCCGATGCCGCGCCCCGCCAAGCCCAGGCCAAGCCCGAGCGGACCACCGAGGCGGCGGCGCCGCGCAACGCGGGCGAGCCGATCATGGCGATCGTGTCGATCAAGAGCCAGAAGGTGACCTTCTACGACGCCGACGGCTGGATCCTGCGGGCGCCGGTGTCGAGCGGGACGACGGGACGCGAGACGCCGGCCGGTGTCTTCAGCGTCGTGCAGAAGGACAAAGACCACCACTCGAGCCTCTATGACGATGCCTGGATGCCGAACATGCTGCGCATCACCTGGAACGGCATCGCGCTGCACGGCGGGCCGTTGCCCGGATATGCGGCCTCGCACGGCTGCGTGCGCATGCCCTTTGGCTTTGCAGAGAAGCTGTTCGACAAAGTCCCTATCGGCACGCGCGTGATCATCTCGCCGAACGACGCGGAGCCGGTCGAGATTTCCGATCCGGCGCTGTTCGTCCCGAAATCCGAGGCCGTCGCGGCCGCGCCGGCGCGCGCCGAAGCGCTCGCCCGCGAGGCGGACGAGGCCACCAAGCTCGCTCAACAGACGAAGACCGCCGCCGCCCTGGCAATGAAGGAGGCGGGTCCACGCGCGGCGACACTGCGCAAGCTCGAATTGGCCAAAACTCGCGCCGATGCCGCGCTTGGGGCCGCAGAGAAAGCGGTCGCCGCCGCCAAGACCGACAAGGCCAAGACACGAGCCGAGGGCCAGCAGCAAAAGGCCGCCGCGAAAGTCGAGGAGCTGCAGACGCAGGTCGACGCCGCGAAGGCCGACCCGAAGTCCAAGCTCGACGTTGCCGCTGCGGCCCAGGACGCCGCCAAGGCAGCCGAGACCAAGAGAGCCGAAGCCGTCAAGGCGGCGGGCGATGCGAAACTCGCTCTCGAG
>Ga0209006_10006566_pt1 | contig 10514 bp, 9 predicted proteins | sample JacPin_JW_Ref_O2_FD_188567 | JGI IMG/M metagenome (GOLD analysis project Ga0209006, IMG submission 188567) | Forest soil microbial communities from Algoma, Ontario, Canada - Jack Pine, Ontario site 1_JW_Ref_O2 (SPAdes) (version 2) | ecosystem: Environmental > Terrestrial > Soil > Boreal... | reverse complement strand
CTTCCAAACTCATCATTAGCATTGCGCCTGATCCCATAGCCCTTTCCGCATAATCAGCCTATAATTCCCCGCAGATTTCCACTCAAGTCAAAAGATGCCTGCATCTGGACATCTGCCGGGGAGGCCATCATGTCGAAGTCATTTCTGCTGATCATTGCGGTGGCCCTGTTGGCCGTAACGTGCGGGCCTCTTCAAGGCAGCAGTCAGCAGTCGACCTCGCCGGCTCCGCCTCCTGGTACGACGCCCGCGCCTGCGCCAGCACCCGCCCTCACACCGCCAGAAACCGAGGCGCCCCCGCCTGCTGCACCCGTCAGGAATCCCGTCAAGCCTACCGCCGAATCGCAGGCCAAAGCGAAGACCTTGTATCGAATGGATTGCTCCATGTGTCACGGAGACAACGGAAACGGCAAGACCGATCTCGCTACCGGCATGGAGCTCACTCTCAATGATTGGACCGATCCCAAATCTCTCGCCGGCAGGCAAGATTGGGAATTGTTCAACATCATTCGCGTCGGCAAGGGCAAGATGCCTCCCGAGTCAAAAGGCCGCGCCCCCGACTCCGACGTGTGGAACCTCGTCATCTACATTCGCACCTTCTCCAAATAGCAATCTCCGCCGCCGTCCGTTCCCACCTACGACATCCGTTCCCTCATACCACAAGAGACGGGCGCCCCATCCTAAACGCGCATCTTGCGTTTAGGGTGGGATAGCACGAACCCTTGTGAGCCGTGAACTGCGAACTTTGAACCGCGAACCGTGAACTATCTCCATCCCCGTCATCTGTCATCATGGAGCGATGGCAGCATCCTCTGACTTTCAAGACAAATGGGCATTAATCACCGGGGCCAGCTCCGGAATCGGCGCAGCCCTCGCGCGTGAGCTAGCAAGCAGTGGCGCAAAACTCATTCTCACAGCGCGCCGCCGCGATCGCCTTGACGCACTCGCGGCCGAATTCGCCGCCAAAGGAACCGAAACACGCATCGTGGTCGCCGACCTCTTGGATCCCAAAGCGCCGCAACAAATCTTCGATGCGACTGAAGGCGCAGGCCTCGCCGTCGACATCCTCATCAACAACGCCGGCCTCGGCCAGTACGGCGCATTCATCACCAACGATCCCGATCAGGAATTCGCCATGGTCCGCGTCAACTGCGAAGCTGTCGTTCGTCTTTCGCGCCTCTTCCTTCCACGCATGGTCGAGCGCCGCCGCGGCTGGATGCTCGTCGTCGCGTCAGCAGCCAGCTTTCAGCCCGTCACATATCTCTCCACCTACGCGGCCACCAAGGTATTCGACCGATTCTTCGCGCTCGGTGTCGGAGCTGAAGTCGCCAGATTCGGTGTGAAAGTCACCGCGCTCTGTCCCGGAACCACGGAAAGCGAGTTCATTGACGTCGCCCACGCCAATCAATTCCTGAACCGCAAACAGCAATCCGCTGAAGACGTAGCGCGCATCGGCATCAGCGCTCTCGCGCGCGGTCAGCACACCGTCAGCACCAACCTCACAGGCAAGCTCCGCTCGTTTCTCGTGCGCTTCCTGCCCGTCGACGTCATCACCGGATTTGTGGAAAAAACTGCCCGGCCAAAAGACCGAGCATGAAGATCAGCCTCCGCTCAACATCCCAGGAGCGCCCAATTTACCCCTGTATTTTCAAGAAGTTCGCCCATTTTGGGCCTGCATTAGTAATAGTGGCACTATTTCCACAGGCCGCGGTCTCATTCTTTGAATTACCCCTTGCAACCCTTTCTGGAAAAGCGCATCTATGTAAATAACTAGCAGAGGCTTCCCCAATGTCCCGCCAAAGTAACTGAACAACACTCTCTTGAGGGTTCTTCGGAACCTCTTCTCAAAAACCCCCTGGTCACCCTCCCTAAAATGCCTCTCGAGCGGGCCTACCGGAAGGTAGGCCCATATGCTCTCTCGAAAACGATCTGCCTTTTGCCGCGCCAAAGAATCAATCTGAAAAACTGAAGAGCACTGGTCTCAATATTTCGGCGAACGCCAAAATTCCTTAAGAAGGCACGAAGTGCCACGGCGCAACCTAAGTCCCCGATCGAATGTGTCCGGAAACGCAGGAAGTGTCAGGGCACGACTTCAGTCGTGCCGTATCGCGCGCATAAAACATAATGGGCTTTAGCCCCTGATGCGGGCTTTCAAACCGCCTTCAGCACAGCGCCTTAACAAGGACCCACCTACTAAAATCAAACCTGCATGAGCTCTTCTTCCCGCAAAAAACCCCCAGCAGGCCCCGATCTTAAGGCAATCGAGCGCAGTTTTTTGAAGGCCGGCCTCGCGAAAAGCGAACACGGAAAGAAGGCCCGTTCCGCCCCTCATATCAGCTTCACCCGCAATGCTCCAGAAGAACTCTTCACACCCGCGCCGCTGCCTCGCCGCGCCGCCAATGGCGTCGAGTGGCTTCCAGTCCCTGGCTGGGACTTCCCCTGGCTCTGGGCAGGCTTCTCCACTCGCAAAGGCGGTCTGAGCCGTGCCTACTCCATCGAGGGCGCGCCCGGCGAGCTGAACCTCGGCATCACTGCCTCTGACAATCGCGAAACCGTTCTCAGCAATCGCAGGCTCTTCGCTGAGGCCATCACATCCAAAGCGTCAACGTCGCTAATTTCGCTACGCCAATTCCATTCCAATCGCATCGTTCATGCCGCCAACGCCGATTCCGCACGGAACCAGCCGCACAAAGCCGACGGCCAAATCACCGCCGAGCCCGGCTTTCTCCTCGCCATCCAGACCGCCGACTGCATTCCTGTTCTGGTCGCGGACCGCAAGCGCCGAGTCGTTGCCGCCTTCCACGCGGGCTGGCGCGGCACTCTCAAGCGCATCGTCGAATCCGGCGTCGGCCAGATGCGCCTCACCTTCGGCTCCCATCCAGAAGATCTAGTCGCCGCCATCGGTCCCGGCATCGGCCTCTGCTGTTACGCCGTGGGTGAAGAGGTTCTCTCGGAGTTCGACTCGCAGTTTTCTTACTCGCGCGACCTGTTTCGCGAGGTCTATGACACCGATCCCGTGCGAAGGAAATATCCCATGCTCTTTCTCACCCAGCGCGCGCCCGGCCATTCACCCATCGGCCCCAGCCTTCACGTCGATCTCATTGAAGCCAACCGCCGCCAGCTTCTCTCCGCCGGTCTCGCTCCAAAATCTATCCAGATCGTCGGCGGCTGCACGCAATGCCACCCCGATCTCTTCTTCTCCCATCGCGGCTCGCACGGCCACGCCGGCCGCATGATGGCGGCAATCGGCATTCGTTCCTGAAACGTGTCGCCGAAACGCATTCATCGCTGCCAAATGAATTTGTCGCGTCGATCGGGAAGTTCGCTTCGCAGACGCACGAAATGTCAGGCCGCAACTGGAGCCGAATCGAATGTGTCAAAGAAACGCACGAAGCGTCAGAGCGCAACTTGAGCCGGATCGAATGTGTCGGGAAACGCACGAAGTGTCACGGCACGACTTCAGTCGAGCCGCAGAAGCATTTCATTTGAATTGGGGCTTCAGCCCCCGTGAGAAGCCTGAATCAATGTGAATCGCCCGACGCGAAGAAACCAACGCCGCGGCAGCTACGCTTTCGCCTCGCCCGGATTCACCAGATCGCGCAATTCCTTTGACGGCTTGAAGTAGGGAACTTTCTTTGCGGGAACGTCGACGCGTGCGCCGGTCTTGGGGTTACGGCCGATGCGGGGTTTGCGCTGGCGGATACGAAACGAGCCGAAGCCGCGAATCTCGATCTTGTCTCCACTTTGCAGGGCGCCAATCACGGATCCGAAGATGGTCTCGACAATCACCTCTCCGTCGCGCCGGGTCAAATCACCCAGGTTGGTCACCTTCTCCACCAGGTCCGCCTTAGTCATTGCCGTTCAACCTCCGCATCAAGCATAAACGGATTGTGCCGAGGAAATCTCAAAAATGCAAGCCCCTTCTTAGAAATTATCCTTTGCGCATCAGCAAGTTGGCCGACTATACCCCTCCCGCCACCCGTCCCTTGGCCATCCAATCTGCCCCCTCCGGCATCGCCAAATCGCCACGCCCAATGCTCAAGACTGCGGTCTACCGGCCAGGTTGGAGCGCAAGATCCCAGTTGACCGCTGAACGGCTGCTCCATGGACGGCACGAAGCGTCAGGGCATGACAGGTAGGTTCGGGCTTCAGCCCCCGACTGCCGCAAAGACCAAAGAGCTCCATGGATGGCACGAAGTGTCAGGGCACGACTTCAGTCATGCCGCAAAGGCCAAAGATATGATTGGGGCTGTAGCCCCTGTAGGAATGCGTCCCTTGAGCGACCCCTGCTAAATCGTGTCTCGGGTCCCCATACGATACCCAGCCGGCTTGCCGGCATACGGTACATTGAACGTTGGACCTCCAGCACGCTCAACAGCCAAATGGCCTACCCGCAATACAGCATCGTCATACCGGCATATAACGAGTCCGCCCGCATCGGTGGCGCGCTTCAGGCCGTTGTCGCCTGCATCCGCCAGCGCGGCTGGAACGCCGAAGTTGTCGTCGTCGACGACGGCTCGCACGACGACACTGCTGAAATCGTTCATGCCTTCGCCGCAAATGCGCCGGAAGTCCGCATGCTCCATAATCCCGGCAACCGCGGCAAAGGTTATAGCGTGCGCAACGGCATTCTCCACTCGCTCGGCGAGATAGTCATGTTTACCGATGCCGATCTCTCGGCTCCAATCGAGGAAGCCGACGGGCTTTTTGCCGCCATCGCCGGCGGTGCTGACATCGCCATCGGCTCACGCTGGCTCGAGCGCACCCGTCAATCCATTCGCCAGCCTCTTTACCGCCAGTTCTTCGGCCGCTGCTTCAATGTCGTTACCCACGCGGTCATGGGGTTGCCTTACGCCGACACGCAATGCGGATTCAAGGCCTTTACCCGCGCCGCCGCGCAAACCGTCTTCCAGCTCCAAACCATCGAGCGCTGGGGCTTCGATCCTGAGATTCTTTTCATCGCCCGCAAGCGCGGCTACCGCGTCGTCGAAGTCCCAGTAAGCTGGGCTCACGACGAGCGCACCCGCATCAGCTACCTACGAGACGGAACAAGAATGCTGCAAGACATCGCCATCGTCCGCTGGAACGCGTTGCGCGGCCACTACAACAAGCCCGTCGAGCGCATCAGTCGCACCGGCCTGGTCAAGTAGCGCCGGTCTAGTCTTCCCGAGTTTTCGTGTTCCCCTTCTTCGCGTCCCCTGTCTCTTTCGTTTCATCGGAGCCCGAGGAATCGGCAGTATCGACAGTCCCCAGCGAATCGTTCACAAGCTCTTTCTTGATTTCAGCATCGGTAAATCTCGGCGGCTTCGCTTCTTGAGTCATTTGTATTTTCCTCTAAGAAAAATTGGGGACACGAACATTCGGCGACCACTATTTGACAAACGGCTTCCAGGTCGACGAAATCTGATTCGTCAATGTTCTGCCCTCGACTTCGGAATCGATAAGTGTGGCCGCAAGATCCCAAACTCGCGGGTCATTCTCAATTTCATGATGAGGCTTGTTAAGCGTTCGCGCATACCAGGGATAGTTTGCACAATTAATTCGAAGTCCCTCGTAAGTCATATGCAAATTTCCGATGATCGTCGTCTCTGCCGGATTGGCTGCGACTATCTCCGTCAGTCCCTGAAGCGGGCCCCGCGACTGATAAAAATTAATTGCATTGGCCACGTTTGATGGGATCCTCGAATTGTCGCGGCCAATTTTTCCGATGCTGTCCATCTGGATAGTCAGCTGAACCGGAATGCCCAGCTTTGCAAGCTCTCGCGCAAACACCACCGTTTCCGTTGCGCCCCAGCTATGTCCATAGATGATGATCTTTGCGTGCTCTCTTTCTGTGGACGATGGATTACCGTTTCCATCGCTGTCGAGCAGGCGCAGGACTTCATGAAGAGCCTTCTTCCCGTCATGATTTCCAAACACCTCAGCGTGTACATCCGGGCGATAATGGTCTCGAAGATATTCGGCAAACTGCACTTCAGGATGCCCCTGGTCATCGGGCCGCGCAAATCCGCCTACAAATCCAATCACAATTACCTTTCGAGCATTGGCGCCAATCTCAACCGCCGCATCTCTATTCAATATTGAGTTCAATGCGGAGTTCAACGCAGATGTCTCGCCCGCACTCCGCAACGCGATCGGAAAAAGTTCCCGCGTCGCCGCGCTATCAGGGCCCGTCGCCACATCGGTCCGCGCCGTCTGTGCCTCAGCACGAGGTGAAGCCCAAAGGGAAACCGATACAGCCAGCAAGAGCAGCCCAAATGCGAACCGCTCTCTTCGGGCTCCTTGTCGTGCCCTTCGTCGCGCCCTGAGATGCAAATCTAGGATGGTGGTCTGAGTGGGAGTCACTTCGCCGCACAATTCGAATTTAGCTGGCCCGGTCACGGCTGCGGCCATTATCGGCCTATGCAAGCGTATTAAGCAACAATGACCGTCAGCCACGCCTCTTCTTTGATTGGACCATCTGCGCGCTTAATGCGCTCAAAAGAGCCAGCCCAACAGAAACCCAGATCACGTCGCGATATCCCGATACGAAAGCCTCGTCGAAGGCTCGCTGCACGGTCGGGTCCGCGATTTCAGCGCCCGCCAGTTTCGATCGCTGCGTCTCTACATCTTGGCGCAGCGCTGGAGAGATCTCAATCTGCGCGAGACTCCCATCGAGCGCCCGGTTGAATCCCGCAGAGAGAACCAGACCGAACACAGCGACGGCCAGCAGGCTGGCAATTCGAGAAACAGCATTATTCACTCCGGATGCGACGCCGGCCTCTTCAGAAGAAACCGATTCCATCACCGCCGTTGTCAGCGGAGCGACGACAATGGCCATACCAAGCCCCAGAACAAACACCGCCGGAAAAAACGTGCTCCAGTAAAAGCCTCCGATCCCCGGCCTTAGAAAGAGCGCAAACCCGGCCGCCGCTACAAGCGATCCGATCGTCAGCGGCAGTTTCGCGCCATATCGAACCACCAGTCCTCCGGACCAGCGGGAGAGAATAAAAATCAACAAAATCATCGGAACCAGCGCAGCTCCGGCTTCAGTCGCGCTGTAACGCTGAACCTGAATGAGATCGAGCGGAAGGAAAAACAAGACGCCGCCAAACGGCGCATAAAGCAGAAACGTCAGCAGATTGGCGCCGGAAAAATCTCTGGAACGAAAAAGATGCAATGAAACCATCGGTGCCGGTGATCGCGATTCAACGAAAACGAAGCAAAGCAACGCCACCAAACCTGCCAAGCCCAGACCCCACAAAACTGCCTCGTGCCCTGACGCCGCCAACGACCCCCCTGACGAACCCGCAGACGAATTCGAGCCGGCAGCCGAGTAGTTGATGAGAGCGTACGTAATTGCCCCCAGTCCAAATGTAGCCAGCGCAGCCCCCGGCCAGTCCACGTTCCTGCTTGCGGTTTCGTCGCGGCTCTCCGGAACCTTCCACAACGACAGCAGAATTACAACCACCGCCATGGGGAGATTGATGAAGAAGACCCAACGCCATGAAACGTGCGCCACCAGCCATCCGCCCAGAACCGGCCCGATGGATGCAGTGATCGCCGTGAAGGCGGACCAGGTTCCAATTGCCCGCCCGCGCTGATCTTCTGAATAAGTCGCGCTGATAATCGCCAAACTTCCCGGAACCAACAGCGCTGCCCCTATACCTTGAACTCCGCGCGCGACAATCAGCGAACCAATTGAGGGCGCGAGCCCGCACCAGGACGACGCAATTGCAAAAAGCGCTACGCCACAAAGAAAGATCTTCCGCCGCCCATAAAGATCGCCAAGAGAACCACCCAGCAGCAGCAGCGACGCAAGCAAAAGAGCGTAAGCCTCGACCACCCATTGAATCTGGCTCGCCGATGCGTGCAGCCCCGTCTGCAAAGCGGGCAATGCGACGTTGACGACCGTCCCGTCGATAAATGCGATGCTCGACGCGAGGATCGTCGCAATCAAAACCCACGGTCCTCTGTAAGTCCTCTGGCCAGTGCCTTCAGCCGTGAGAGCTGCCGATTCTTCGCATGGAGATTTGATGAGCATCGTCATTCCCAAATCACATTCGGCCCAATCTCAATTCAATACTGACCTTCCATACTCACGCCAAATCAAGCCTAACCCGAATTGAACTCGCACGATCCTCCAACTAGGTAAATTTCCTTCAAGCTTCTTAGCTCAGCTTCCCCGCATCTGAGATATTTGAAGTTGAACATGCCAGTATTCGAGCTGAAAATATTGAGAGATTTGGGAGATAGCCAATGAAGGCAGTCGTGCTGTACGAGTATGGTGGTCCCGACAAACTGCAATTTGAAGACGACTTTCCCGATCCACTGACCGGCGGCAATACCGTGCTCATCGCGGCTGCCGCAGCAAGTGTGAATCCAATTGACTGGAAACTGCGTTCCGGGTCGGCTCAGCAGAGATTTCCGTTGACTTTTCCGGCGATCCTCGGCCGCGACGTCAGTGGCATCGTGCGGCAGGTGGGCGCAAACGTAGTGCACTTCAAGCCCGGCGACCGCGTTCTTGCATTGACCAACAAGACTTATGCCGAGTTGGTCGCAGTCGACGATTCTGACGTGACCCATCTGCCGGATGGCGTCGACCTGGTTGACGCGGCCGCAATTCCTTTGATCTCGCTCACCGGCGATCAGCTCGTGCGCATTGCGACCAACGTGCAAAAAGGGCAGGTCGTTCTCATCACCGGGGCGTTAGGCGGTGTTGGACGCGCGGCTGTTCACTCAGCCAAAAAGATCGGCGCGCAAGTCATCGCCGGTGTTCGCGCGAATCAACTTGATGCCGCCCGCTCCCTCGGTGTCTCCGGCGTACTGGCAATTGATGACGATAATGCCATCGAGAACTTCCCCTTAGTGGATGCAATCGCCGACACTGTCGGCGGTGACAATGCGGCGAAACTCATCTCGAGGGTAAAGCCGGGCGGCTCCTTTGGCTATGCCGCTATGCTGCCCGACAATGCTGCGGCCAAAAATCCCACGGTAAAGGTTACCCGTGTCCAGGCCAAACCCGATCCATCCAAGGTGCGCGAGTTTGCCGATGACGTGCGCGACGGCAAGTTCGTCCTGCCCATTGGTGCCAGGATGCCGCTGAAAGATGCCGCCAAAGCCCAGGTGCTGGGCGAGAAGGGCGGAATCGGGAAGATCATCCTTCTGGCGCCGGATTCCCAGAAATGACGCAGCCAAAGGTTACGCAGCCAAAGGTTACGTAGCTTGCCGTGACGCAGATTGAGTTGATCCAGGCTCTGCCATCCATCGTCGCTCAAGGGGCCGCTCGAGGTGAAAGAATCGGCGCGGACGATGCGGCATCCTGTGCTGCCGGCACGCGACGCCAGTAAACCCAAACCGAGAATGTAGCCAGGGCGAGAAGGGAAGTAGGCCCTGAGAAAATCGAGAACGCAACCGAAATCCCTTGGTAGTGGGTAATAGACAAAAGCACAATCCAGAAGAAGTCGCCCGTGGCTACAATCACTGCCAGGTTCAGCGCAAGCATCCACCCCGCAATCGCGCCGCCCTGCCTCCACAGCATGGCGCAGGCAGGCACGGCGAGCAGCAGAAGCCGCGCATCATAGCGCCGATGATAAAGAAATAACATAGACAGAGGCACCACGGCCGCCAGCGCAAACCAGGCCAGCTCCTGCGTGAAGGGCGATCGCAAAGTTTTCCGCATCCACATGAACAGTAGAGCGCCGCAGATCAGAAAAACAACCGCGTTATAAAAGTGCGGGTTATCTTTCAAGCGGCTCACGATAGTCTGCAAACTGATAATCAGATCCACTCCGGAGTTGCCGGTGCTCGCGGGCCCCGGGTCGTTGATACCTCCGGGTGCTATGAGTGCCGATTCATTCGAGAGCAGTTCCTGCCACCACTGCGGAGCGATGTGCCACGTCCAGAGCGCAGCCGCCCCCGTGAGCGCGCCGGCCATGGCAACGGTTTGAAGTGCGCGCTTGCGAACAGCACCGCCGGCGAGTAGCAAATATAACCAAATCAGGCCTGCGTCTTGAGGTTTCACTACCAGCGCCAGGGCCAAACACAAAGCACCCGCCAGCGCGAATCGATTCCGCAGAATACACCACGCTGCAATCATCGAAAGGCCGATGACGATGCCGGCCGCGTTGCCCGAAGCCAGTAGCAATTCGCTGTTAATCAGGAACAGATAGATCATGAACGCGCAGAATCGCGGCGCAAAATCGGCGCCCACATTCATCATCAGGAAAATGGCCAGAATGTAGCATCCCGCCGTGAGGGTTATCCAGATCGTTTTGGCCACAGTCCAGGGCAAAATCGCCAGCGGAGTAACCAGAAGAAATGTGGTTGGGAAATTGGGGGTCATGTGGTCGGTGCTGCGGTGCCAGCACCCTGGGCATACTTGGGGGACCAAATTGTCTGCGTCACCTTCGTACATGGCGGCCAGGTCCGATTGTTTATAAGGATCGTGATGCTCGAGCAGGCATCGCGAACCGAGATAATACTCCTTGAAGTCGATCATCCCCGCGTCGTTAAAGTGCTCTATCGCTACGCCGGAC
>Ga0209006_10006565_pt1 | contig 10514 bp, 10 predicted proteins | sample JacPin_JW_Ref_O2_FD_188567 | JGI IMG/M metagenome (GOLD analysis project Ga0209006, IMG submission 188567) | Forest soil microbial communities from Algoma, Ontario, Canada - Jack Pine, Ontario site 1_JW_Ref_O2 (SPAdes) (version 2) | ecosystem: Environmental > Terrestrial > Soil > Boreal... | reverse complement strand
ATTCTCCCAGTCCGCCCGCCCCGATAGCCGCGGCGATGGTCGCCAGCCCGATGGAGACGACGGTGGCGATGCGCACCCCGGCCACGATAACTCCGGAAGCCAACGGCAATTCGACCTGCCAAAGCAATTGGCCGTCGGTTAGTCCCATGGCGCGTCCGGCCTCCACAACCGAGGGATCGACTCCGCGAATGCCCGTGTACGTATTCTGAATCAGCGGCAGAAGCACATAGAGCGCCAGAGCCAGTATCGTAAGGCGGCTGGCGCGTGCTCCGATCCACGGTACTGGAAGAAGAAAGCAGAATAAAGCAAGGCTTGGAATTGTCTGGACAATATTCGCAGTGGCGATCACCGGTTTGCTGAGCCGTGGAACACGTGTGATCAGGATGCCGAGCGGAATACCAACCAGCGCCGCGAGAAGTGTAGCTGTTCCTGCGAGCGTAATGTGCTCAATCGTCAAATCAAGCACCTGCTGATAATTGGCGATTATGAACCGAAAGAAATCCATGCCGATCCCTTCTGATCCTGCGCGGTCACATCCGGTAACGCGGAAAACGCTTCCATGTAGGCTCGCACCAGGGCATTTTGTGAGTGCGGAAATTCGATCACCGGAAGATCGACAACCAGATGCCCATCCTCCAGCAGTGCAATCCGATCGGCCAGCAGCAACGCTTCCCGCAGATCATGGGTAACGAAGATCACCGTCTTTTGCATCTTCTTTTTGAGTACGCGAAATTCTTTTTGCATTTCGGATCGCGTAATCGGGTCGAGCGCTCCAAAAGCCTCATCAAGAATTAGGATTGGCGGATCGGCCGCCAGCGCCCGCGCCACTCCCACCCGCTGCCGTTGACCCCCGGAGAGTTGGCTCGGGTAGCGCAGCAACAACTGCTCGCTAAGGCCGACCGTGGTCAGCAATTCGCGAACTCGTGCATCCACTCGCGACTCCGGCCAATTCTCGATGTGTGGTACGAGCGTGATGTTGCGCTCAACCGTGAAATGCGGAAACAAGCCGCCGTCTTGAATGACGTACCCGATGCTTCGCCGGAGTTGAATCGGATTCCAATCCTGTGTGCGGCGGCCGTTCACTCGCACTTCGCCACCCGTAGGCAACAACAAGCGGTTGATCAATTTTAGTGTGGTTGTCTTTCCGGAACCGCTTCTCCCTAACAGCACCAGAGTTTCGCCATGATTCACTTTGAGCGTGAGATCGTGAAGCAGCACTCGGCCACTGACCGCGAAAGAGGCGTGGTCGAATTCGATTGCTGGACTTCCCTCTGCCGGGCGACTTGTAGGGACAGTCATAGCGACTAGCGTGCAGGTGGCCCGGACTTGTACGCAGCCTCGGGCAGGCCCGTGATCCGTATTCCGCTGTGCCCTTTGTAGCGGATATTGAGGCCGATGAGCAGCGCGGTAATCTGTTCGACGATGCGCGCATTTTCCAGTTTGCCGCCATCGATCGCGCGAATCCGTTTGATTTTCGACGCTAGATCCATCGCAACCTGAGCGGCCTTGGGATCGTCGCTGCAGACGATCACATCGCAATCCACATCGTCATCGCCGTTGAGCACATCGGCCGAAACGTTGTGGAATGCCGCTGCTACGGAAACTTCCTTTGCAACCAGCTCCGCGGTTTGTTGCGCCGCTGACCCTTGCCACACACCGATGGTGCGGCTGGCGCGTCCGCCCACACTGGCAGCCAGTGGCACGGTCGCATCGATCAAAACGCTGCCCGCCCGAATCGAGGCTTTAAGTTGCTTCAACAACTCCGCTTGTCCTGCGAAAGGCACAGTGAGTACAAGAAGGTCGCTGGCAGCGCAGGCTGCCGAATTCTCCATTCCACTAACTTGAGCATTTGCTCCGACCCGGCTGCGTATGGATTCTGCAGTTTGCTGGGCCCGCTCAGAATCGCGCGATCCGATCACGACAATCTCCCCCGCCCGCGCCCAGCGCAAAGCGAGGCCAGTCCCGGCTGGCCCTGTCCCCCCGATGATCGCGATAGTGCGGCTCATGCGAATCCCGCGCCCGCTGCCGATTCCAAAATGTCGAGAGCAAGAGATTCGGCTACCACTTTGAGCCTTATGCGCGAATATTTGGTGTTGCGCTCGGCCGGAATGCGCCCCATCTCCAAAATTAGAGCCTGAAAATCTTCTGGACTGGTGTATTGGCCCGCAGTCGCTCCAGCTTCGCGCGAAATATTTTCTTCCATCAACGTGCCGCCGTAGTCGTTGGCACCCGCGTGCAGGCAAAGCTGCGAGAGCCTTCGGTTCAGCTTGACCCATGAAACCTGAATGTTATGAATCGAGCCGGCGAGCAATATTCTGGCTAGAGCATGAATCTTCAAGTGCTCGGCCAGCGTGGGGCCGGTTCGCGCCAATCCTTGCTGAAACAAAAGCGTATTTTGATGAACAAAGCCCAGCGGAACGAACTCCGTGAATCCACCAGTTCCACATTGAATCTGCCGGAATAAAGACAACTGTCGCACCCAGTGATCCGGCGTTTCCATATGTCCATACATCAGCGTGGAGGTGCTGCGGATTCCGCACACGTGCGCGGTGCGAATGACTTCTTGCCATTGTGCCGACGAAAGCTTGTTGCGCGAAAGCACGTGCCGGACTTCGTCGTCCAGAATCTCCGCCGCTGTGCCCGGCAAAGTGTCAAGGCCGTTATCGCGCAGCATCATGAGGTAGTCGCGCAATGTCATCCCGCTCAGTTCCACGCCGTAAACAATTTCCATGGGAGAAAAGGCGTGAATGTGCATATCCGGCGTTGCTGTCTTCACCGCGCGAAGAATGTCCCGGTAATAAAAAGGTGACAGGCCGTGCGGCAATCCCCCCTGAATGCAAACTTCGGTAGCTCCCGCATCCCACGCTTCTTTGGATTTGCGCGCCATGTCTTCCAGCGAATGAAAATAGGAATCGGCCTCGCGCGGTCCACGGCTGAACGCACAGAATTTACAGCCCACAAAACAGATGTTCGTGAAATTGATATTGCGATTGACCACATAAGTCACGATGTTGCCGACTAGGTCGCGCCGAAGAGTATCGGCGGCAATCAGCAACGCGAACAGATCCGCGGGGTTGGAGTTCACGCCATCGCAATTCGCCAAAGCGTAGCGCTCCTCATCCGTCAGGCAGGCGCCGTCTTGCCGTTCGAGCACACGCTCCAAAGCACCCCGCACCGCATTTGAAGTCTGGGGCGCGATCCGATCCCAAGTGAATGTGGAAAATTGCTCGAGTTCCTCAGCCTGCCACGTCATGGACTTCTCCCATCAAAGCCGGTTGCGCCTTCCTGGCCTCAACAACCTTCAGCGAAAAAGATCGTTCTTCGCCGGACGAATCAACTCTTTTGCCCCACCGCGTCCCCGCCGCTTGTCTCGCACATAAGAATAGCCCCGAATGATGCATGCTGGAGTGCCGGCGAGCTTGCCGCAAACCAGGCCCGCTGCACAGGCCAATTCATCCGCCACGGCATCGATTGTGGCGTGCAGCGAGTACCCATGCGGATCGCGCTGTCCACGGTAGTCGACGAGCGGCCGCATTCCGGCGACCCCGATCGCCACTTCCGTCAAACCCTCTCGCCACGGACGCCCGAAACTATCACTCACGATCACCGCAAGATCAATCCCAGTTTTATTTTTCATTTCGCGCCGCAATCTTGACGCAGACCGATCCGGATCCTTCGGCAGCAAAACCGCATGCTCTCCGCCATCGACATTCGACACATCGACGCCACTGTTGGCGCAAACGAACCCGTGCCTGGTCTCAGTGATCATCACGCCCCGTTTTCGCCGTACAATCCTGCGGCTCTCACGTACCGCCAGCTCGCTGACGCGCGCGTCGACTCCGTAACGGCGCGCCCAAACTTTTGACGCGGCTGAAGGGATTATCACTTTCAACGCGACCAACGCGCCCTCCGCCTTCGAAACGATTTTGTGTTTTACCACCAGGATGTCGCCGTCCTGAAAAGTTAGCTTCGCCTTTCGCGCTGCTCCCAAAATTTTCTCACTCAGCGATTCCCCGGCTCGAATCTCTCCGCTCACGGCAATCGGCAGAATGCGAATCTCTCCGCGTTTATTGTTGCGCCAGGCCATAAACCTGATCCCGGCTGCTGAGCTTCCAGCTTCGTATCAATTTCTGCGATCGTCTTTCTCCAGCCGCTGCCGCAATTTCGAGCAAATCTTCAGGTCGATCGACATCGCGGGCAATCCCCGGCAGCTTGAGAACGATGCACGGCAGACCCGTCGCCCTCGCCGCAGCTAGGTGCGGTAAGAAACTATCATTGCCAAAGCGCAGAGGAAACAGGTCGCCCGGCGCTCGCCACGCCGCATTCGTTCCGCGCCCAGCCGCATCCGGAACCAACACCGCGCCCCCAGAGGGCGCCTTCCCCACAATCTCTTGCAACTCCAAAGCATCGATCAACGGAATATCCGCCGGAACCACCAGGGTGCTGCCTGCTCCGCGCCGTCGACATTCGGAGGTCGCCAGTGCAACAGCGTTGGTCTCGCCAGAGTTGTCGTCCGCAATCAATTCAAAGTTGAAACGCGCGGCTAGGTCGCACGCAAACGAATCGCTCGTGACCACGGCAACCTGCGGCCGTCCCTGCCAGCGCGAAAGCGCTTGCAGCACATCCTCGCACATGGCCTGCGCCAGCTCGAAACGCTCCTCTCCACTCAACACAGGGGATAAGCGCTGCTTGGCCACACGCAGATTTTTTACCGGAACCAGAATCATGCCTGCTCCAGGGCGACTTGCTCCGCTGGAGGTTGCATCGCCGCGTCCAGCACACTCTTAGCCAAAGCAATTCTGTCGTCGAGTTTGCGCATGATAGTCGGAGTGCAATGCACCCGCATGCCGGTTCTTCGGAGATCCTCGGCGGCTCGCGCATCTTGCGAATCGACCACCAGCAGATCGAGAAAATCGTGGTAAAAATCCGCGACGCCTGCGATTGAAACCGGGAAGCCCTGCGCTTCCATCAGTATTCCCGCCGGCCCAGAGACTGCTGATCGTCCGACGATGGGACTGACCGCAACACTCCGCGCGCGACTTTCGCGCAGCGCTTCGCGGATGCCTGGAACCGCCAGTATCGGCGCAATGCTGGTCACCGGATTACTGGGCGCGAGCAACACGAGATCCGCCGACCGGATGGCCTCAATCACCCCTGGCGCAGGCTCCGCGTCCGAAGCCCCGGCAAACCGAACGGATTCGACCGGATCCTGATACCAGCGCTGTACAAAATATTCTTCAAAGCTCAGATCTCCCGCTGGAGTCAGAACGCGTGTCTCAACCCGCGAATTGCTCATCGGCAAGATGCGGGTTTTTACCCCGAGCTTCGCCGCGATTTCAGAGGTTGCTTCACTCAACGTCTTGCCATCCGCCAGCAATTTGGAACGTAAAATGTGCGTCGCCAAGTCACGATCGCCTGCATGAAACCAGATCGGCTGCCCCAGAAGCCCCATTGCTTGCAGGCAGAAAAAAGTGTCACCCTTCACCCCCCACCCACGCTCCTGGCTTAGCCTGCCGGCCAGCATGTAAGTGATGGAGTCAACATCGGGCGAAACATAGAGTCCCCACCACAAAAGATCGTCGCCGGTGTTGACGATGATCGTCAATTCATCGGGAGGCACGATTTGCCGAAGCCCATCCACGAACTTTGCGCCCCCCGTGCCGCCGGTGAGAACCGTGATCATGCCGTCCTCCGGCCATAGTCTGCAGCCGCTGGGGTTGTGTGAAGGCGCTTTGCAAGCAACTCGCTGTGCACCGCCGCTTGTTCCATATATTCGGGATACACCGGCAAGCGCTGTCGCAACTTAAATCCTCGCGCTTCCGTTCGTTCTTCAAGATCTCGAAGCTGCGGCCACGGCTTTTCAGGATTAATGAAATCCGGCGTCAGCGGAGAAATACCACCCCAATCGTTGATTCCAGCATCGAGCAGATCCGCATAATGCGGATCGGAAAGATTCGGCGGCGCTTGAATATTCATATTCGGCATCAGCAGGCGCGCTACCGCCAGTGTACGCAACATTTCCCGGCGATTCGGTTCGGGCCAGGATGCCATCGGCGTCCCGGCTTTTGCTCGAAAATTCTGCACGATGACTTCTTGAATGTGTCCATACTTCTCTTGCAAATCGCGGATCGCGATCAGCGAATCGACACGCTCTCCCGCCGTTTCACCAATTCCGATCAAAATGCCGGTCGTAAATGGAATCCCCAGCCGTCCCGCGTCTTCCATTACCCGCAGGCGCTTCGCCGGATCTTTGTCGGGAGCATTATCATGCGCGGACCCCTTCGCTAGCAGCCGGGTGCTCGTACTCTCGAGCATAAGTCCCATGCTGGGAGCAACGCGAGACAAGCGCTCCAGCCACTCCGCGCTCATAATTCCCGGGTTCGGATGCGGAAATAAACTCGATTCGCGCAGTACCCTGTCGCACATTGCTTCCAGATACTGAAGCGTCGATTTGTATCCGAAATCTCGAAGCGTTTCCCGCATTTCCGGAAAAAGCGCCTCGGGCTTGTCCCCCAGACTGAACAAAGCTTCGGTACAGCCCATGCGCTCTCCCGCACGCACAACCTCCATCACTTCATCGGGCGACATGGTGTGAGCGCCGGGCTCCCCGGGATCGCGGCGGAAGATACAGTAGCCGCAGTAATCGCGGCATAGATTTGTCAGCGGAAGAAAAACCTTGCGGGAATAGGTGATCACCCCCGGTTTGAATTTCGTCCGGGCGCATTGTGCGGCCGCGAGCAGAGCGGGCAACGAATCACTTCCTGCCGAATCACTTTCACGCGGATCGTCTTCATCTCGTAAAAGGCGGCAAGCCACCTCGCGCGAGATCGGCACCGCCGCGGCAGCTGACGAAACATCCAGGGAGGCGGTGACCATACATTCAAACCGTCATACATTCTGATGGGGACATTCGGATCGATACTCCCTCAGTGCTGCCCATCTGTGCTGCCCATGATAATACCGGGAAGGATCGTTTCAACACCCGTCGCTTTGAGATAGCCTTGAATGAACCTTTCGAGCCATGATACTAGTCAGGCTAAGAATCACGAGTCCATCTGCCGCATGAACCTCGACGCCAACGATTTCCGCAAAGCAATGGGATCCTTCGCAACCGGAGTCACCGTCATCACCGTCGATCAGGAGGGCGAAGTCCACGGTATGACGGCGAATGCCTTCACCGCAGTTTCACTGGATCCGGTACTGGTCTTAGTTTGCGTGGATCATCGGGCGCGCACCCACGCTCATCTCCACGCCCGAAAACGGTTCGGGGTCAACATTCTTCGTAAAGATCAGCAGACTATATCGGATTACTACGCGCGCTCGGCAGAAACCCATCAGCATCCGGAAGCAGCGGGCGCAAACTTTGATCGCACCGCGCAGGGCACGCCCGTCTTGCAGGGAGCCCTGGCCTATCTCGAATGCAGGTTGTACTCGGCCCAACCGGCGGGCGATCACACGATTTTCATCGCGGAAGTGGAGGAGGTGGTGGTTCGCGACGGCGAGCCTCTACTCTTTTTTCGCAGCCGCTACCACGACATTTGAGCAGATCAGATGTTAAGGGTCAGATCGAGAGATTAAAAGCTATGGCCCTCAGATTCTAACCTCTGCAATCTGACCTCTAACCTCAGACCTTATTATTTCCCCATCACCAGCTTTGCAATCGTCGCCAACTGCATGTTCGACGTTCCTTCGTAGATCTTTCCGATCTTGGCGTCGCGCCAGTACTTTTCGACTGGATAATCTTTCGTGAAGCCGTATCCGCCATACACCTCGATCGCCAGTGAGGTCACGCGCTCGGCGACCTGCGAAGTGAACAGCTTGGTCATCGCAGCTTCTTTCACAAAGTTCATGCCGGCGTCTTTCATCCGCGCAGCGTTATAGACCATCAGTCGGGCGGCCTCGATCTCGGTCGCCATCTGCGCGATCTGAAACTGAATGCCCTGAAACTCCGCGATCGCTTTGCCAAAAGCCTTCCGTTCCTGCGCGTATTTCGCAGCACATTCCCACGCCCCGCGCGCTACGCCCAGCATTTGCGCCCCGATGCCAATGCGACCTTCGTTCAGCGTTTCAATCGCGATCTTGTATCCTTTTCCCACCTCGCCTAAAACGTTCTCTTTCGACACGCGGCAATCTTCCAAAATCAGCTCACAGGTGGAAGACGCCCGAATTCCGAGCTTGTCTTCTTTCTTTCCCACACTGAATCCAGGGGAATCTTTGTCGATCAAAAACGCAGTGATGCCCTTGTACCCGAGCGATGCGTCTACGGTCGCGAACAGAATAAACAAGCCCGCTTCCTTGCCATTCGTGATCCAGAGCTTGCGTCCATTGAGAACGAAGTCGCCGCCCTTCAGTTCAGCCTTGGTTTGTAGCGCAAAAGCGTCAGATCCCGATCCCGCTTCGCTCAGCGCATAGGCGCCCACTGTGTCAGCAGCCATCTTTGTCAGGCAGCGCTTCTTTTGATCCTCATTGGCCCAGCGCAGTATGGCATTTGCCACCAGAGTGTTCTGCACATCGACAATCACGCCCGCGGACGCATCGGCTCGCGAAAACTCCTCGACCGCCAGAATCGCTTCAAAAAACTTGCCGCCCGCACCTCCGTACTGTTCGGGAATCTCGATGCCCATCAATCCCAACCGGAAGAATTCCTCTAAAAGCCCGTGATCGAACACGGCTTTTTCGTCCATCTCTTTGGCCAGCGGACGAATCTTGTCATCGGCGAACTGGCGTACGCTGTCGCGGAACAGGATCTCGTCCTCGGTCAGCGTGGTCAGGGGCGTGGGCTGCGACAACAACAGAGTTTCCGGCATGAAGACACCTCAATATGACGACGCGGAGCGCTGCGTCTGGGCAGGATCGCGAACCAGAAATTGTAGCAGCAGATCACTTCGACTTGATCGGCCGCGTCACGCTTCATCTGGAGGAGGATGGGTGAGCGCGCCCGCCTCTCGGTCGGCCTGGGCGAGTCAATCTTACTTCGGCAATCTTACTTCGGCAGCAACTCGGCTGACGTGATCTGATCGGCCTTTCTCAATTCTGGAAAGAGCCACGCCCACGTCGCGATCACCAGCAATGTTCCAATGCCTCCGAGAACCACGGCGGGTACGGCGCCGAACCACTGTGCGGTGAGTCCCGATTCAAACTCACCCAACTCGTTCGACACGCCTATAAACAGCATGTCGACCGCATTCGCGCGGCCTCGCATTTCGTCGGGAGTGGCTATTTGAATCAACGTCGCGCGGATGATCACACTCACCATGTCACTCGCTCCCAGCATAAGCAGCGCGACGAGCGACAAGATCAAGTTGTGCGATAGTCCGAAGATGATCGTCATCACCCCGAAGATGGCCACGAAGGTGAGCATAGTCGGACCCGCCCGCCGGCGGATCGGACGATGCGCCAGTAGGATTGCCATCAATAGAGCGCCCACTCCCGGAGCGCTGCGCAGCAGACCCAGTCCCCATGGGCCCGTATGCAGAATCTCTCGAGCATAAATAGGCAATAGCGCCACCGCGCCCCCCAAAAGCACAGCGAACATGTCGAGCGAAATGGAGCCGAGTATAAGTTTCTTCTCCCAAATAAACCGAAGTCCCGCCAAAACCGTGCTCAGGCTGATGGGTTGTTTTTGGGTCAACTCCTTTTCGCGCGATACCGGCAAAGGATGGATTCGCAAAGTCAGCGCAACAGAAAGCACAGACACACCGACGGCAATCGCATAAACGGCATCCGGACCATGAAACATCGCGTAAGCAATTCCTCCAATGGCCGGACCAGCGATAGTCGCGATTTGGAACGTGCTGGCGTTCCACGCTACCGCGTTCGCAAAATGTTCTTCAGGCAACAGTTGCGGCAGGATGGCCCGGCTCACCGGAAAACTGAAACTCCGCGAGACGCCAATCAACACCAAAACAACGTAGATCAGGTGAACTGATCGTGGAGCATACCAGCTGATGGCAAGCAGCAGTCCGGAACAAATGCCATATCCCGCGTAACACCAATTCAGCAACTTGCGGCGGTCGAGGATGTCGGCGGCGTGTCCCGCGAACAGAAAAAGAACGAAAGGCGGCGCGAACTGGGCCAAACCAACATATCCGAGATCGAGCGGGCGCTTCGTGATCTCATACACTTGCCACGCCACCGCCACCGACTGCATCTCTAGCGCGAGTACGATGAAGAAGCGAGCGAACGTATAAGCAACAAAGTTGGGATAGGTAAAGGCGACCCGCCCGGCGGCGCTTAGAGCTTTCGAACTTGGCATTCGTGATTAAATTATTACCTTATTACTTTGCCACGAAAGGCTGAGGACGTCGTTCAAACTTGAGGAGAATCGCCTCCTCGCTTTTGGCAACTTGATGACAACGACGATTCTGGTAAATGGAAACATTTTATTTTCGGTTGATGAGCGAGGCCACATAGCCGGCTCCAAATCCGTTATCTATATTGACGACGCTTACGTTCGAAGCGCAGGAATTCATCATTCCAAGCAACGCGGCCAGACCCTCGAAGGCCGCCCCATA
>Ga0209006_10006564_pt1 | contig 10514 bp, 12 predicted proteins | sample JacPin_JW_Ref_O2_FD_188567 | JGI IMG/M metagenome (GOLD analysis project Ga0209006, IMG submission 188567) | Forest soil microbial communities from Algoma, Ontario, Canada - Jack Pine, Ontario site 1_JW_Ref_O2 (SPAdes) (version 2) | ecosystem: Environmental > Terrestrial > Soil > Boreal... | reverse complement strand
GACATTGGGTTCTCCGTCAGGCTGGATGCAGGAATTATAAATCGGCGGAGGGGAATGCGGCACCCTAGGGGCTGAACCCCAACTCTTCTGACGCTTAACCCGGTGCTAAAGCGCCGCTCTCCACGGTGGCGCACGGATGGCAGAGTCCGCCTGGCGTCACATCGCGAGGCGGGACATCACAAAGAGATCGCCCCTCTAGTAAACTCCTACGCAATCCAGTTCAAGGAATGAATCCGATGCGAGTGAATATGATTGTGAAAAGGCGAAGTGTTCTTGCAGTGTTGGTGGTAATAGTTCTGCTCGCCGGATTTTCGGTGGGGCAGGCGCAGAAATATCCGCCGACGATCGTGTTTATGACCGATTTCGGTGTCGTCGACGACTCGGTGGCGCTCTGCAAGGGTGTGATGTATTCGATCATGCCCGATGTTCGCATCGTCGATCTGACGCATCAGGTGACGCCGTTTTCGATTCTGGAGGGAGCGCGATTCTTGTATGGCGCGACGCCCTATTTCCCGACGGGAACGGTGTTTGTGGTGGTGATTGATCCGGGAGTGGGCAGCGTCCGAAAGGCGATTGTGGCGAAGTCGAAGCGCGGGCAATATTTTGTGCTGCCCGACAACGGCCTGTTGACGCTGGTCGAGCAGCGCGACGGGATTGAGGCGGTGCGCGAGATTGCGAATCCTGAGTGGATGATCGGCAGCAAGATGTCGTCAACGTTTCATGGGCGCGATATTTTTTCGCCAGTCGGCGCGCACATGGCGCGCGGAGACGATTGGGCGGCCGTCGGGCCCGAGATGGCGGTGAATGATCTCGTGCGGCTGCCGTTGAAGGCTGCGACCATCGATGAGCGCGGATTGCATGCGACTGTGATTGCGACCGATGGTCCATTTGGCAATCTGGTGACAAATGTAGATGCGGAGGAATTTTTCAAGCTCGGTTATCAGCGTGGGCAGGAAGTTCCGGTGACGGTCGCTGGTAAAGCGATGAAGATCAAGTTTGTAAAGACGTTCAGCGATGTGCCGCTGGGCCAGCCTCTGCTTTATGTGGATTCGCGCGGACATATGGCGCTGGCGGTGAATCAGAATAGTTTCGCCGCGACGTATGGAGTGAAGCCGCCGGCGGAGTTGGAGATACCAAGGGCGAAATAAATGGATTTGCGACGATAACAAAAGCAGGTTCCTCACCGCGGCTTCGCGCCGATTTCGGAATGACAAACGATTACTGGCGTCCGCTTACTCGAAACCGTTCGCGGCGATTCTTGGCAGCACTGCCCGCAGCAATGCTTCAAACGTTGACTTCACGCGCTCGCCGGTTTCCATCACCTCCGAGTGCGAGAGCGGCTGGTCGAGAATTCCTGCGGCCATGTTGGTGACGCAGGAGATGGCGAGAACTTTCAATCCCATGTGGCGGGCGGCGATGACTTCCGCCACGGTCGACATGCCGACCAGATCGGCGCCAATGCGGCGCAGGTAATCGATTTCGGCGGGCGTTTCATAGCTGGGTCCGGGCAGCGCCGCGTAGATGCCTTCTTCGAGAATCAGATTGAGATTTCGCGCTTCCTCTTTTGCGATGGCGCGATATTGCGGATCGTAGGCCCGGGTCATGTCGGGAAAACGTGGGCCGAAGCGGTCGTCGTTGTGGCCGATCAAAGGATTGGCCCCTTGTAGATTGATGTGGTCGCGGATGAGGACGAGCGCGCCTTGCGAGTAGCTGAGATTCATGCCTCCCGCGGCGTTGGTGAGAATGACGGCGCGAATCCCCATGCGGGCGAAGACGCGAATGGGAAAAGTAATTTCCTGCGCGGAATAACCTTCATAGAGATGCACGCGGCCCTGCATGGCGGCGACGGCCACCGATCCGGCGTTGCCAACGACCATGCGTCCGGCGTGACCAATGGCGGTAGATTGCGGGAATGAAGGAATTTCGGCGTAGGGCACGCGGGCGGCGTCGGTGAGTGAGTCGGCGAAGGCGCCGAGGCCGGAGCCGAGAACGAGTCCGATTTTCGGGCGCAGCGAAGTGCGCGATAGGATGAGTTGCGCGGCGGATTCGGCGGCGGCGAATTGGTCGGTCATAAATTGCGGCACTACTTTCGTTCAGTCCGGATATCAGCCTTCTCTATCCCCCCTGTCGCGGCTCTTCCAATAAATCCCTGCGACGAGGATGTGGCAACCACTTCAAAAAGCTTTTTCAAATTTCTCGAATTCGCGTTCCAGCTTCCATTGTTCTTTTGCGCGTTCGTTCGCGGTGAGAAACTTCGAGCAGGCCGCGGATGGTTTCTCTGCGCCGGGAGTATCGGATGCGCAGGCGGAGACGGGACGGAACGCGGTTTTTCCTTTACCCCAAAGGCTTTCGCCAGGAAGAAAACTGTGTTCAATGCTCTGCCTCGTCATATTCTTCAGCACGCCATAGGGAAGATTAAATCCCTCAATGGCACGCAGATATTCGTGCGTCATGTCGGAGCGGTTCACGCCTTCGTCGTCCGTCGAGAGCGCGACTGGCACGCCGTATTTCAGATAGATCGGAAGCGGGTGGTCTTCGCCGCTGACGCCGAGAATGAGGTCGTTCGACGATAGATTGATCTCGACCAATACATTGCGCTGGGCAAGCTCCTTCATCAGTCCCAGAGGATCGTTTTCCTGCATGACGCTGACGCCGTGGCCGATGCGCTCGGCGTGGCCGCGCTCGACCGAGGAGCGAATATGAAATGTCAGGTCGTCGGGTTTGACCAGGCCTTCGGCGAGTTCGCCCGCGTGCAGCGTGATGTGAACTTTGGGATAGAGGCCGTGCAGATAATCAAGTATCGCCATGTGCTCGCGGAAGTCGTGGATGGGAACGTAGCGATCTTCGGGCTGGACAAGATTGAGTCCGACGAAATGCGGGTCGGAGGAGGCGAGCTCGAACCCGAGGAGGATTTGCGCGAAGACGGCTTCCTGCGGCAAGGCACGCAGCACCTGATAGAGATAGCGGACAGTGACGGAGCATCCAGGTTCCGCTTCGGGTGTGCCGCATTTCAGCTTCGAGTGGGCGCGAGTTTCATCCTCGCCCAGCGTTTGGCTGGTGGCTGCCGCGATTTCCTTCAATCCGCCGGCAAGCAATTGATCTCGCATTTTGCCGAAGTCGGAGTTCCATCCGAGTTTCATGCCGAGCTGGGCAGCAGCCATGCCGTCGGCGGTGTGCATGAATTCGATGTATTGCACATGCTCCTTGGCGGCGCGATCGATGACGCTTGCAACTCCCTCAGCGACGTGACTGCTGGAAGCTGGAATGAACTTGTCGAAGGTGGCGAAGAAGTGGTCGTGGCCGGATTCGTCGCCGGGCTTCCAGTTGCGCATGGACCACGCGTCGATGATCTGGTTGTAGAGAACGTGGTCGTCGTAGGCGCAGCGCACGGCGGGCTTCGAGGTGTAGTGCTCGCAGGAGTCGCAGGGCGCGCCCAGCAGGCGTGAGGTGGTGCGATCGACGCAGAAATTTCCGTCGGCGGCGAAGTCGATGAGATCTTCCGCGTAGATGGCGCCGTCGAGGTGATTGTGCAGGTCCCCGCCTTTGGGCATGTCGTGGAGAAAGGCGAGCAGGAGCGGCGGCTGCTTGCGGATGGAATCGAGGTAGTGCGCGGTTTTTTGCTCCGGCGTTTGCGCTGCGGCGAGTACGGAGAGAAGGAGAGCGGATAGCGCCAATGATGATCGCATGGTCAAGACGAAGAGTGTCCTCGAAGATGTGGATTGTAATTCGTGCCATGCTGGGTATGCCAACGTAATCGCGTTTTTCCGGCGAGCAGATCGCCCCGTCTCCACGCGGGTTCTTCTCTGCTAGCATTGTTTTCTTATGCCACAGGTTCTTACCAGGCCCATTCGAAGCTTTGCCAGCGATAACAATGCCGGTGTGCATCCCGAGGTGTTGGCTGCGATTACCCGCGCCAACGAGGGGCACGTGGTTGGCTATGGAGATGACCCGTACACGGAGTCGGCGAAGAAGAAGTTCGAGGAACATTTTGGGACGGGAATTGAGGTTTACTTTACGTTCAATGGCACGGGCGCGAATGTGCTCGGCTTGCAGGCGCTGACCCGGCCTTATAACGCGATCCTGTGCAGCGACTACGCCCACATTTGCGTCGATGAGTGCGGCGCGCCGGAGAAGCACACCGGGTGCAAGCTGATTTCGCTGCCGCATCAGGATGGCAAGATCACCGTGGATGCCGTGAAGCACGCGTACCACGGTATCGGCGACCAGCATCACGTGCAGGCGAAGGTCATATCGATTACGCAGTCCACCGAGATGGGCACGGTTTACACGCCGGAAGAAATTCGGGCACTGGCGCGCTTCGCCCACGAGCGTGACATGTTTTTACATATGGATGGCGCGCGCATTGCCAACGCTGCCGCGAGTATGCGCCAGACGCTGCGGCAGGCGACGCGCGATTTGGGTGTGGACGTGCTTTCGTTCGGTGGTACGAAGAACGGGATGATGGGCGGCGAAGCTGTTGTCTTTTTTGATAAAGCGTTGAGCGCGGATTTTCTCTATCTGCGCAAGCAGGGGATGCAACTGGCCTCGAAGATGCGCTTCATCGCGATACAGTTCGAAGCGTTGCTGACGAATGACCTATGGAGGCGCAGCGCCGAGCATGCCAATCAAATGGCCCGTGTGCTTGAGGTGGAGGTGCGAAAAATCCCCCAAGTGCGGATTGCCTGGCCAGTAGAAGCCAACGGTGTATTCGCGCAGATTCCAAGCTACGCAGTGGAAAAGATTAAGGAGCGGTACTTCTTCTATCCGTGGGTTGAAGAGCAGTGCATCGTGCGCTGGATGTGCTCGTTCGACACGACCGAAAAGGACGTCAAAGACTTCGCGCAAGTCGTGGCCGAGTCGGTTAAGGGATGACCTCGGTTCCGGCTCGGCTATTGCTTTTTACCCCAGTGTTTACTACATTGGCGATTCACCCCGCTGAGTGTGGGCTCACCCCAGCCGCTCGGTCCCAGGAGCTAGCATGAACCGGAAATGGCTCGGCCTCGCCGCTCTCATTATCGCCGCAATCGCTCTCTCGAGTATGTCGAGTTGCGCGCGGGGCACACAACTCCAGTCAATTACTATCCAACCGACGAGCGGCACGTTTGGGGGAGTTGATCCCTCGCTCACTTTCCAGCTGAAGGCGCTCGGTACCTATATTCACCCTCCCAAGACCGTCGATATTACCAACCAGGTGAACTGGCAATCTGACGCTACCCAGGTCGTGCAGGTTACGAGCGCAGGCGTGGCTTCGCCCAATACCGATTGTGGAGTAGCGCAGGTGTTTGCTGAGATGCACGATGGCGACAACGATATCGTCAGCAATCAGGCCACGATCATCGTGGAAGGGCCCGCAAGTAACGGCTGCACGCCAGCGGGTGCGCAGCCCACGATCACGATCAGTTTCGCCGGCAACGGTACAGGGACGGTCACGGGTTCAGGAATCAGTTGCACCTCGCCGAACGCCTGTACCTATCAGTTCACGGCGGGAACGACCCTCACCTTCACGGCTTCGCCCACCGGTTCGTCTGTTTTCGGTGGATGGAACAACTGCAACACGAATAGCGGGACCAATAACGAAACCTGCACAGTCATCCTCGAAAACGACGTGAGCGTGACGGCGACTTTTAATTAAGTGCGGTCCGGCGGGTTCAGTCGGAATCTCCCAGCAGTTTTTCCAACGTAGGCTTGTGCTTCTCCGGCTTTTTCGTTTTCTCGACGACAATCCTTTCCGCGGGCGGGGCGCCGACGCGCTCGCGGGCGAGTTCCTTCACCGCGGTCACGGCTCGAAAACGCTTCACTTTTTTCTTCTTCGCCATAAATTGCCCAGCCTGATTCTGTGGCCTAAAGAGAGTGTAAATCGAGAGGCGGTAGACGGATTACAAAGCATGAGCGCAATGTAAATGTGCAATAATTGAAGGGTAGGCTGCGGCACGATTGCGTAGGCCGAGCCGTCCCGAAACTATGGAAGAACGCGATTTTTTTGACGAGAGTCAGCAAAAAAAGCCAGCCACACTGAATTGTCCCCATTGCCAGCAGTCGGGGGAATACGAGATCACATGGATCGTCCGCACCAAGAAGCGCCAGCTGGCCGGGCGCGCCGACGACCGCGACCGCGCCCGCTTTGCCAAAGCACGATCCTACATGGTGCGCAAAGACGACGTGATGGCCTGCAAAAATATGCGCTGCCGCAAGCGCTTCGACCTGACCGGGCAATCGACTGTAATCACCGAGTAAGCCCTTAGCAGTTGAGCCAGCTGTGTTCAATAGCGATCCAAAGCGCCCTCTAGTGCGAGTCGTTGCTGCTCTCGCGGGCTTATCCGTTCTGGGATGGGGGCTGGGCGCGATCCTATGGCGTGGGGATTGGCACTATAAGAATTGGTTTGGGGAGTTAATCTTCGCACCATTCGCAATTCTCTTTGGACTCATCATCATTCTCGGGGCTGCGTTTAAGCCAGAGATATTCGGCAGATCAACAGCGCGGCAAAAGCGCTAAATCGTATTTCGGGCCGCAGAGCAGAGAAAGACCAGAGATTCATTGTTCCCGCCGCATCCCCCGCTCATTTATACTGACAAGTTTCCCCTGCCTCACCGAGCGCGCAGGGAAGGAGTCGGCAGTGAAGATTCTGGTCTGCATGAAGCAGGTTCCGCAGAAAGACGCACCGCTCAAGTTAAACGAGAGCGGCACCTGGATTCGAGAAGATGTCTCGTACGAAGTTAACGAGCCGGATGCCTACGCACTCGAAGAGGCGCTGCGGCAGCGGGAAAAACATAAAGGCGAAGTCGTCGTCATCACCAGCGGTCCGGCGCGGGCCCAGCAGGTGCTGCGCGAGGCGCTGGCCAAAGGCGCGGACCGCGCCATTCACCTTGAAGACGATAAATTCGTTGGCTTCGATGCCTTCAACACGGCGAAGGCTTTTGCCGCCGCGATTAAAGACGAACAGTTCGATCTGATCTTCACCGGGCTGCAGTCGGATGACTACGGCTACGCGCAAACCGGAGTGATTCTGGCCGAGCTTCTGGGCTGGCCGCACGCGACCATCATCATGCAGATCGAAAAGACTGACAGTGGGATTCGTGTGAAGCGCGAACTGGAAGCGGGATATTTTCAATTCGTCGATATGCCGACGCCCGCCGTACTGACGATTCAGTCCGGCATTAACAAGTTGCGCTACGCGACTCTGATCGGCATCAAGCAGGCGAAAAACAAGCCGTTACGCAAAGTCAGCCTGGCCGAGGTGCAGCCGGCCATTGGCACGAATCTGCAAAAGATCGAGAAGTTATACATTCCGCAGAAGACAAAGAAGACAGAGCACATCGAGGGCTCGCCAGCCGAGATTGCGAAGAAGCTGGTGGATAAACTGCGGAACGAGTTACGAGTGCTGTAAGTGTGGCGCGGGCACTCCTGCCCGCGAAGTTCGTCGGCATTCGTGATCGGGTGAGCGAAAGCAGGTTCCTCACCGCGCCTTCGGCACGGTTCGGAATGACAAGAATTTATGGATACGAATTTAGCCAAGTCGCCTTCGCAGAATTGGAACGCGGCTGGCTACGCGGCGAACGCTCATTTCGTGCCCGCGCTCGGGCAGCCTGTGCTGGATTTGCTCGAGCCACAGGCGGGTGAGCGCATCCTCGATCTGGGTTGCGGCGATGGAGTCCTCACGGAAAAAGTGGTTGCTCTCGGTGCGCACGTGGTGGGCGTCGACAGTTCCGCGAACATGGTTGCCGCCGCAAGACAGCGCGGCCTGGATGCGAGAGTGATGGACGTCACAGCGCTCACTTTTGAGAACGAATTCGATGCCGTCTTTTCCAACGCCGCGCTGCACTGGGTAAAGGATGATCCGGATGCGCCGATCACAGGCGCATTTCGCGCCTTGGTCTCGGGAGGAAGGTTCGTCGGTGAGTTGGGCGGCCACGCCTGCGTCGGCGCAATTACCGTTGCATTGTTGGCCGCGCTTGAGCGCCGGGGCATCATCGATGCCGCGTCGTGGATTCCGTGGTACTTTCCGACTGCCCACGAATACGAAGTCCGCCTGCGCCGGGCCGGGTTTGTGCCACAGAGTGTGCAACTGATTCCGCGTCCAACGCCGCTGCCCACTGGAATGCGTGGTTGGCTGGAAACATTTGCCAATCCGTTATGCGCCGCGCTGCCCGCGAATCAGCGGGATGGTTTTCTCGACGAAGTCACGGCCACGCTCAAACCGGTTCTGTGCGATTCTCAGGGGCATTGGACCGCGGATTATATGCGCCTTCGTTTTGCGGCTATCAAGCCCTGAGCGGCGGACTTCGTTTCAAGGGCAGCAGGCAAGAGCGTTAGAGAGTAAAGATTTTCAAGGAATCCAATGTCTGACACTATTCTCGTCGTCGTCGAACAGCGCGAAGGCAAGCTGAATCGCGTTTCATGGGAAACCATTACCGCAGGGCAGGCCATCGCCGCCGCCACCGGATGGGCTCTGGAGGCAGCTGTGGTTGGCGCTGCATCGGTCGCATCGGAGGTTGCGGGTAAGAAGGTCGCGAAAGTATATGCGATCGAATCGCCGAAGCTCGAACCTTACACTCCCGACGCCTTTGCGGCAGCGCTAAAGCAATTTTTAGCTTCGAAGCCCGCGAAGCTGGTCCTTATGCCGCACACCTACCAGGTGCGCGATTTTGTTCCCAAGCTGGCGACCGCGATGGGACGCACCGTGATCAGCGACTGCATTGGATTCAAATACGATGCAGGCAAGCTGGTTTTCACGCGGCAGATGTTTCAAGGTAAGCTGGCCGCGGACGTCAGCTTCACCAGCGATGCGCCATGGTTTGCGACATTTCAGAATGGAGCATTTCGCGGAGACAAAGCTGAGGCTGGTGCGAGCGCCGCGCCAGTTGAAACCGTAAGTGTCGAAATTGCCGACGGCGTGATTCGCAACAAGCCGCAGGAAGTGTTCAAGGAAGCGAAGCAGGCGGTCGATCTGACGCAGGCGGAAATTATTGTTGCGGTGGGTCGAGGAATCAAAGAGCAGAAGAATATCGAGATCGCCAAACAGTTGGCCGATGCGCTCGGCGCCGATCTCGCGGCGTCGCGTCCGATCTGCGACTCGGGCTGGCTGCCCATGGATCGTCAGATCGGATCGTCCGGCCAGACGGTTGCGCCGAAGCTGTATCTGGCGCTGGGCATCAGCGGCGCGATTCAGCACATTGTCGGCATGAAGGGCTCGCGCGCGATCATCGCCGTAAATAAAGACTCGGAAGCGCCGATTTTCGAGATCGCGGATTACGCCGTTGTAGGGAATCTGTTCGACATTGTTCCGCCGCTGACTGAGGAAGTGAAGAAGGCAAAGGCGGGCGGGTAAGCCTCAAAATCGGATATTGACCATTATTTTGACTATAGGTAAAATAATGGTCATGGCAGACATTTCCATCTCCGAGTTCAAGGCCAAATGCCTTGGGCTTATCGAACAAGTCCACAAGACTCGCCAACCGTTGCGCATTACGCGTCACGGCCGTCCCGTGGCGGAAGTAATTCCAGCGGGTCCCGATCACAAGCGCAAGTTCATCGGTGACATGATCGGGACGGTCGAATTTTTGGGAGACGTTGTCTCTCCGGTGATTGATTTGGACGAGTTTGAGGCCTACCACGATTGAAGCTCCTGCTTGATACTCATATATGGTTATGGAGCAAGTCCGATCCGAGCCGCCTTGGAAAGCGTGCAGCAGAAGCCCTCTCGAGCACGGCGAATGAGCTTTGGTTATCTCCGGTTAGCATTTGGGAAGTTCTGACGCTTGCGCAGAAACGGCGCATTCGCATCGCGGATCCTTTGGCATGGGTCGAGAGCGCCGCTTCTCAGTTGAGAGAGGCTCCTCTTACCCAGGAGATTGTTCGCATGAGTTTCGTCCTGTCGCTCCCGCACGCCGATCCCGCGGATCGTTTTTTGGCGGCGACGGCGAAGGTTCTGAATCTAACTCTCGTCACAGCCGACAAGGCGCTGCTGGGGCTAGGAGAAATAGCAAGTCTGGCCAACCGATAATGACGATGATCTTCCGCAAACCGATTGAAGGCATCGAGCGGCCGCAGATGCCGGCTGACGTGGTCATCGTCGGCGGAGGGCCTGCCGGCATGGCCTGCGCACTGCGCCTGGCGCAGTTGATTGACGCGCACAACGCCGCACATCCGGACTCGCAACTCAGCAAAGAAAATATTTATGTACTCGAGAAGGCGCGCGAAATCGGCCAGCATTGTCTTTCCGGCGCGCTACTCGATCCGCGATCGATGCGTGAGTTGTTGCCCGACTTCGAAAAAGAAGCTCCGCTCGACGCAAAGGTAGACAAAGAATCGGTCTATTTTCTTACCGAAAAAAGCAAGTTCAAATTTCCTATCACGCCGCCGCCGCTGCGCGATCACGGCAACTACGTCATCTCGCTGAATCGCTTTGTGAAGTGGCTGGGCAGCAAAGTCGAAGAGACGGGAATCACCATCTTCACCGGATTCGCCGGGTCAGAATTGCTCTTCGAAGGCGACCGAGTCACCGGCGTTCGCACCG
>Ga0209006_10006563_pt1 | contig 10515 bp, 15 predicted proteins | sample JacPin_JW_Ref_O2_FD_188567 | JGI IMG/M metagenome (GOLD analysis project Ga0209006, IMG submission 188567) | Forest soil microbial communities from Algoma, Ontario, Canada - Jack Pine, Ontario site 1_JW_Ref_O2 (SPAdes) (version 2) | ecosystem: Environmental > Terrestrial > Soil > Boreal... | reverse complement strand
TGTGGCACCCCAAAGGTCGAGTCCGTTTGGCGCCTCCTTGCCACGCTTGGGTGGCGCGATCTGGCCATTCGGATCACGTGGCCATAAACGGAAGACGACGCGGGTACCTTCTCCTATGGGTGGCGGGGGCACTTGTGGGACCAGGTCTGCCGAGCGGGATAAGGCCTGTTTGATTTTGCTGTCGTCGTTGTCGTCATTGGCGTGTGTCTCAGTTGTGCTACGTTTGACGCGGGAAATGTATCAACGGCAGCTAAATAACAATAGGAGGTCATTTTTACCGGTTGTCAGGATGACCGTCACCGTTGATCAACTTGACTGGACCCCTGAGTGGTTGGGCATCGGTAGTGGCATTCGGCTTTTCCGCAACGTTTTTCAAATCGTTCTGCATCTTTTTCCTCGATTTCTTTTGCGGGATGCAAGATGACAATGGACTGGTTAGAGGGAAGATGCTGGACAATGTCGGCGTTGATTAATGATTATTCATTGACGTAAGAAGGAACGTGTTGGTTGGAGTCAGAGGAACCTGCGACGGGGTATGACCAAATATAGATGTACGATCAAACCCGGTAAGGGGCCACTGCTGTCGCAGATCACTATTGTATATTATACCAAGTCATAAAATCCATATAAAATCCATGAATATGATATGATTACTACAGGTATTCATACCATATCCCACCCAAGGGATTCGACAACATCACAGATATTAAGAAACTAATAGCATCATCCCTGAATGAATCCTGCGTGATCCCAAGTGGGGTCAGACCATCCAAAAATGTTAAAAGGTTGGGCGACTCGACACTGTACTGCGGCCAGAATATGCCAGTGTCCCCGTTGGGGTCGAGGTTGCTGACAAAACGTATGAGGTAGTCCTCCAACTCTCCACCGCCGTACACGTTCATGAGATCGGAGGTGTGGACCTAGCGGCTTATATATATTACGACCGAACGAACGAGCAACGAAATTTACTCACCGATCCCAGATAGGGTAGAGCTTTGAAGCGTTTGCTTACTGGCGAAAATATAATTGTAAGCTCAACACACGCCACAACAACTCCAAGATTAGAACCCACAGAAAGACCATATATTTTGTTCTCCAGATCGCTGTTGGACGAAGAAACGACGCGGTCCCTGAAATACTACATCTCCTTGAAATGCAGCGATTCGTTTATACTGAGGCGTCAACGCGTTCGCAGTACCGGTATCGAATGGCGAGCCTTCTCTGACGTCACTGGGATACATTTCCATCAATTTGTCGATGTCGTCGTCTGAAGCATTTGGGAGCCATAGAGACTGGACGTAGGTTCTAAATTGTTCCTCGGTACTATGCAATTCGAGCGACCGTGGATTAACTGAACGAAAATAACCCATATGACAATGAAATACGAACGTAATGTTCGTTGAAGCGAGTGAGAACAATGTCCCCTCGTCATCACAATTGCCTATCGCAACATAGAGTGTAAGCGCGAACTAGCCACACATTCAGCCCCAGCGAGAACACCAGCCCATGCAACTGACATCTCAGACCGAGCTATCAGGGGTAGTTTGGCTGGCGACGACAGGCTTTTGCACTTACCACTGATAAATGGTATGTCTGCGACGCTACCTTGCTGAAGTAACACTTGAGGGTCGGTGGTGAGGAATATTCCATCCACCCGAGGGATCCACGGCAATAACAAGCCCTGGGCATAACGGTAGTGCTTCAGTGAGGCTATCCCCTAGAAGGCAAGCATTACCACCACGCACATGATACGTGAAAATCCCCGGAGAATTATTGATAGCCTCCCCCAAGGCGTCGTATGAAACTGTACGCAGACATGCCAACGTATCCGCAGCACCGGAGCAACCTGTGAGCGAAACGACATTATCGTAGTATACCTGACCGCCCGTAATCGAGCCAACGGGTACAAGCGAGCCAGACTCCATGAAAGCAGCACGGAATAGCCCTTCTGCGTTCCCACCGTTAGTCACCATCTGAAGAGCAACCGATATTGCACCAGCGGATTCTCCCCAACTAACAGATAAAAAATAGGTGTGATCACGTTTATTGACACCAGACTCTGGACTTACATCGTGACCTTCGTAGGGTCGCCGCCGAATGCTCTGATGTACTTTTGAACCCACCTCAATGCTTGGCGTTCTATGTTAGATCGTGTGAGTGGATGTAATTTCACAGGTAGGAACCATCACTTACGATCTTGAAGTCCGATATTACCTACGCCTGCATCTTTGACCTCTTGGCTGGCCAAAAAACCAAAACCTATGGAGTATAAGAATAGGGGAATGTAATTTCCAGCTGGTACATACCGCCAAGTCTAAATTGTCTTTGATCAATACTTTTCTTGGGGATTGCAAAAAGGAGCGTACCGATAATTTACGCTCACATGAATGATAGGTTCTCCGAGCTCGATTGCCCTGTTGACTATGATCCCGCCATCATATCTGACTATCATTGAAGCCTGGATTTTTTGTATGAGAGGATGTAAGTCAACTTACTTGGAAGAACTACCCAACTCGAAGCCACCTTTGAAGTTGATGTCAGTGACAGAAAATCAAAATCCGGTGCTCTGCCCACCGCCGACGATCCACTAGATGCCAATTAACGCTCAATGTTTCAGCTACAGCAAACACTTACTACTACAACAGGCAAGGCGGAAAGTGGGGTCGCGCTCGTTGGTGTGACCACGTTGAGAGTCAGGCCTGCACAGAATTAACATCGTTCCACAGGATATTCCAATTCGGAAACATACAGTCTTCGCCAGCTGGGTAGATATCGTTATAGATCGAATTTAGTATGTAGCCTGAGACATTGGCAGGGAAACCACTAAGAATCGGTAGATCAATCGTCTGCTGGAAGCAAGATAACCCGAAAGCAGTGGCCTGCTGCGCCCCGTCGTACGGAGAGACCGGTACTGGCAAACGGAATCGAAGGTCCCCTACCCTGCGTCCAGGTGTCCGCTGGATTAACAATTATACTGCTAAGTATCGACCACTTACGGCGGCTGAGCATATGGTATGCCTAGGAATTTGGAAACCGCGCCAGAGCTTACACCTGTGAAAGTTGCATTGTCTAATATGACTGTCGGCGCAGAGGGTAAGGCCAAGATAGCGAGGCCAGGGTGTAGGAACATCCTTTTGGGTGGGAGGTAACGAGGTGCATCTGTAAATCATGTTTATACCTTTTATTATTATTGGACGGACCTCTACAACCAAAGCGGCCATTTTAATCGCAGCAGAGATGCGCGGGTTGTGTTGACCAGACTGCGGGGAATTCGGTGTCACGAGTACACGCACTGCTTGTCAAGTCTCGATCAATTTTACAGTTCTGGATGACGTTGTGTGGGAAGGCCAGTAGTAGAAATGTGGGCGCTCTGCTTCAGAATTGTCCATCAACAGGACCAAAGCTCTGCTGAAGCAACAATTGCGAGAGTCAAGATGCTGGGGCGCGTTCGCATGCAACTAGATTTCTACCCACGTTCTGACTGTGAAATCCTGTGCTGGACCACCCCGAATGTGTGAAATGCATATATGTGTACACAATTTTCGTTTCTGCATTGATCGAGGAACTATCACCGATCATCGGTCGAATCCGGTGCGAGGCTGTGCGATATGGACTTACCATTGGTGGCCCATGTTACAAAGTTAAATACACTCTCTGGCTAGGCCTGGACTCGAACGACTCGGAACACGAAGGAGACCTCCGTTGTGACATCCTACCCTCATTTGGCCATTTTCAAAATACAGCCCATACTAGCGGCGTGGTTCGCTGTAAGTTTTGCTCGCCCTGAAATCGAGATGGTATGCGGACGAAAAGGCTTTCCTCTCGAGAACACCGGTATGTCCCAATTGGTGATTTTTGGCTTCGCTGCGGCAGCCAACATTCCATCAAGCCACATTCTCACATTGCTAGATGCGTTATTGTGAGATCAATGGGGCTGGAACTTACATGAAACCCCAACAATAAGCCCCTACCGCGGAGGAAAAGGGCACAAGGACATGATTGCCCGTGCTCCGGTTGCAACCATGACGGAAATGTAAGACTGATCAGAAATAAACCCCAAAGAAGTCTTCCATGTTGGATCATTGCGTGAACAGAAGATCGTCTATGAACGGATTGATGATGGTCTCTAATCTGACAAGTGCCAATGCGAAACTTCGACGAGAGATTGACGAGTAAATGTTGTTGGTCAATCCCAATGATCAAAACAATCGACACACCAATAAGACCATGTAAAGGCAACTAGCTACATCCGATGGCCTAGTTTACTGGATATAGCAACATGAACGCCTTCTCAGCATTCCAGGCGCAGCCAGTGCTGTGCCATATACACGGAGGTGCCCGACACTGGACGAACGCAGACCGCAACATATCCGTTGACATATTCACTGGCACACCTACGGTATCAGGCTGGGAATGAGGCGGAGCAGTCAAGCCCCACTGATCAACGCATCCTCTAAAAAGTAATAGGCAAGTATGGAGACTCAACAATGTCATGATAACAAATGTTGTTCCTCCCGTCAAAGGAGATAGAATTGAAGTTTGAGGCTTGAATTTGACCGAATACAGGAAAAAAAATCATCGCACAGGGAGAAAAGCGATATCATTACATCTCAGGAGATGAATCGAATGGTGAACTCACGTCGCATCCTTCCTGGAGCGCTTTATCATCGATAAGTAGCGCAGTCAAGCCTCGCCGCAAAAAGAAACTAGTACCTCCCATGAAATCCCGTTACATCTCAGACCAATGATGCTACACAACGCACCTGCCCCTCTTGACAGCAAACAGCAAGTGAGAAGAAAGAAAGGTCCCCGTCACTCTTCACTCTCGTCCATCCACCATCAATCAACCATCAGTCTTTCAGTATGGAGGCCTTCGCCGTATGCCATGCTTTCGAAGATGACTTGCCTCCAAACGTTGATCGTCATTTCTTCAGCTTCCTCTTCCAGTACCTGTGACAAACCATGACGGCGTGGATGAGTAACGACCTGCGTTACGAGAACTCATAACGACGCACCGGCTCTAGGCCTTCTACAAGTTTTTGTGGGGATTTGTGATCCTTAAGATGTTCAAGCACAAACATGATCAAGTCGTCGTCCTCCAATTCGCCAAGATACTTTGTCATCTGGCGTTTCACCAAGGGTTCCAACTTTCGGTCGATCATGAGCTATGAGGGTGTATGAAGTCAGTACCATGCTACTCGAGAAAACTTTGAAGTTGTCTTACATCAGTGAGACCGTCCCACCGAACCTTTGCTTTGAATAACGTATCCCTGTCTTTAGGAACAGACAACCTGATTCTTTCGAGCCTCTCCCTCGCCTTCTCTCCACTCTCCGCAGCACTGAAATCAAGTTTGACAAGTGGCGTCTTTCGTTTTTTGATCGCCTCGTCCTCGTCCTCCTCCTGAGAAAACACGGTCGCTTTCTCCTTCGTACTCGGCTCAGTCATCTTGGACAGTGCAGGCAAAGACACATTCAACCGCACGGGAGCGCCGTCATCGAGCAACAAACCAGCCTTGCGCTGCTCATCAGCAAGGGCCTGCATCTCGTCCATCTGCCGAGCTAGGAATAATTCGGATTCCAGCCTTAGGTTCTCGGCTTCACGTTCCTCGAACACTCGTGACTCGGCATCCGCCGCTTCTTCTGCCGCCAGCCGTCTTGCGCGGAGGTTTCGCCAACGGATCCTACGTGATAAGAGGAGAAAGTTGGATCAGGAATGGCATCACGCCGAAAGAAAAACTTACCGGTCGACATAGAAAAGTTCATCACTCTCATCATCGTCCCAAATATCTAAACGTGACCGCATCTCGATACGGTCCCGCTCCTCAGCTTCCTTCATGGCTCGATCTCTTGCAATCGTCCGCTCTAGAGCCTGTATGCGAACTCGTTCTCGTGGCTCATACCGCCGCTCACGCTATGGGCATATGTAGATGCGTCATTAATCGGATATCAAGATAAATGAAGTTACTCACATCCCTGAACGAAACTTCCTCGTCCCTTCTACGATTCTCCTTTCGTTCCGCCTCAAGCTCCTCGTCGGTCTTCGTCGACTTCCCTGCTAAGTGACGTCCATCCTCCAATCCTCCCGTTGCTACTTTATTATCTTCCGCCTTCACAAAGCCTACTGGCTTACTATATCCCTGCGCACCCTTCCCATAACCCGCTTGGTTTGATGATCCTCTGCCCGACGGCTGGGGTGATTCGCGAGACCGTTGTGGCGTAGACTGAGGCTTCCCCCATTCTCTCGCCTTGGGCCCACTAGGAGCTCCAGTGATGGATGGAATGCTGTCACGCACGTCTTTCATTTTCTCTCGCTCACGCTTAGCTGCCCGTTCCCGGAACTGCGCGATCTCGGAGATGACAAGTCCGCGTTGGGTTTCCGGAAGGTCAGCTTCCTGTAGATCGTGCAAATGCGGGGGAATGACATATTTTTCCTTGTCGATCAGCCCATTGCTGGCAGCGTCTTGTGACATACGGTTTATGTCCGCGACTAGTCCGTCAACTTTGGTTTTGGCTTCCTGCATCTGGGCTTCATCGGACTGGCAAGTCGTAAAAAAAATGAGAAAACGACTACGGGAAACCCAAAAAAGTCACATACATCAGTCTTCATACGCTGAGATTGATGCATATCTAGGAAAGCGCGTGTTTTTTCGTCTGCTTTTACCTGTGATCCAAAGTAGGCGGGAATGAGTAACATAAACTTATTTTGACGCACCAGCAGCTTTTTGTTAGCACAACCGTCTTCTAATGCTGGCAATTCTACACCATTCAGGAGCGCAAGGGCACGTAACGCCCCTTCTGGTTCCTGAAACTCTGCAAAACCGAAGCCTTGAGGTTTGTTCGCGGGTGTGATGAGACGCTTGAAAGAATTGATTTGTCCACATGCCTAAAGTAAAGTGTCAAGAGTAGATGGCAAAAGAAAAGGCTTATGACCTACAGAGAACAACTGGTTCAGAAATGCATCAGTGATGCCGCCTGATATCGATCCGACGAAAAGGGTCGTCTGCTTTTGGATTTGAGCAGGAACGAAATGTTGCATATGTTGCTGCTGTGCGAGAGCTGACATTGAGGGACCTTGGCCGTAAGACGGCAAAGGTGGACGCAGACCAAGTCCTAATCGATTAGGTTGCATTTTCAGCAAGTCTTTTTCAGTCAAACGGTAATTTTGGTTCTTGTTAGATGCTTGGAACAGTCCACTCGTCAGTCAACGATGAAAAGGCCAGAAACCACGCAAAGACACACCACAGTCGTGAAAAAAGCTCGGTCAACGGGCGACGGCAACGGCTCGTTTGGAAAGAATCGGAGTTTTCTGAGTTTCAAACTTGCCGTTCGTTTTCTGTGACCGGCGAGCATGGTCCTGTTCTTCAGATCGGCAGGTACGCTTGCAAGTGTCTCAGCTACCTTCCTCAGGACACTTAAATTCTTCACCAGCGGTGAGCCCACCTGCTGTAATTTATATGGGTCGAGACAAGGTGGAAAGTAAAGTAACATGTCCTTCAAGATATCAGACACGAATGTATCTGACCTCCACTCACTCAGATGAAGAGCTAATCAAATATGCATGGCCCCAAGACGTTTGGTTCCACGTCGACAAGCTTTCTTCCGCTCATGTATATCTCCGCCTCCCTGACTCCATTTCTTCTTGGGAGAGTATCCCCGAAGCACTGATCACAGATTGTGCACAATTGGTCAAGGCAAATTCGATCGAGGGTACGGATCGATAAATATATAATTCCCCTGTGGACCCTTGACCTTCTTTAAATAGGTAACAAGAAAGCTAACTTGACGATCATTTATACGCCAGCCGACAACCTCAAAGTGTGTTCCTAGCTATCAATGATTCGAACAGCTTTTTCATAGAGGTATGTCAGAAAACTGGCGACATGGCTGTAGGCCAAGTCTCATTCCACAATGAGAAAAAGGTGTGAACTCCCAGTATTCCGCTCCACTATTGACTGATCGTACTCAAGGTCAAAAGAGGTGAAGTCATCTCACCGATCGTCACGCAGTTGTATATTGAATACTGTGGCAGTTTACGTAGAAAAGCGTGAAAATCCGATTGTTAATCGTTTAACCAAGACAAAGGTCGAGCGCGAGGTTGATCATGAGCAGGAGAGGGTCGATCGAGTCAAGCGCGAGAATGCTACACGCCGGGCTGCTGCTATTCAGCAGGTACGTGAACTCCCCTTTGTGACATTTTTCTTCTTCTGACGGATGACATGTGGTCGCGCAGGAGAAAGCCAATGCAGAATTGGCACGTGCTAGGGAAGCCGAAAAAGCAGCGAGATCGTATGACTCGTTATTCAACGTGGAGCTCGAAGAGGATGAAGAGGACCCGAATGCACGTCCGAAAACCGCACAGGAATATGAGGAGGACTTCATGTGATGTCAATGACACAGTAGATTGCGCATGCATGGGCAGCTCATATCAAGTCTACGTCCCTTGTCAGGAGATGCGCCCTTAGTGTTAGTGTGGTAATTATAAGGAAACGGGCGCACAAGCTGCAGGAATAATTTCAGGATCAGTGTATACGATCGAGTCTTTCTGAATGAGCGTGCGCGTGACCATCCGCGTTTCTGTACTTAGTGCCCCTAGTGCTTGCTCAACCTCGTCAACAATGACACCCAGATCAACTTCAATGGTCCTCCCACCGACCAACAAGACACCGTCCTTTGTCGTTAATTCCAAAAACAAATCATACAAGCACCAATATGCCAACATCTACTTTGCCCGTCTCAGAGTTCTCCGAATCGCCATCGAAGAAACGGCCCAAAGACGCTGGACAGGCATTAAAGGTATCTATTCTCCTCACCAGCCATGTCACGATACGGTACTCACGCGTTTTATTGGGAGATGCAGGTGATCCGGTTCTCGTTCCACGCATCCTGGAAGTGGCAAAAGCGAAGTTGTGCTATATCGTGGGTACGGTATACATGCACATGCCACTCAAACCCAACATCTTGGAAGATATCGCAAGAGATGTGAGACTTTTTTTTTTTTCATTTGTACATCTTCGGCTCTGACGTCCAATCAAGCGTTCTATTCCACCACCTCCCCCAAGGAAGAAGATATTCTCTGAGGACGACGAGGTGCTATTAGAAGACGAGTCCGGACGCATTCGTCTCGTTGGCGAGCGTGTGCGCAGCGCGGGGTTAGTGACGGGGGTCATAATTGCCGCGCTTGGAATGGAAAATCCAACTGGAGACTTCGATGTGGTAGACATTTGTGAGGCGGGAATGGCGCCTGACGCGAATACGAGCGTGAATAAAAGCAACATAGATTATGGAACACGGATGGATGTGGACGGTACGTCTCTAACAACTGCCGACGACGCGTTTAGTGATGATGATTCGCATATGGTAGAAGTCGATTCCGCCTCTGATTCTTCCGATGTATGGGTAGCAGTTATATCCGGGCTCCACATCGGCGCACCTTGTCCCTCTGACATTCAAATTCAGATGCTCGTAGAATATTTGGCAGGAGAGGCGGGAGGCGAGGAAGAGCAGCTATCAACATCACAAATTTCGAGACTGATCATTGCAGGAGATTCACTTGCTACAATGCCTGATAACGAACCTACATTCGCAGAGAGAAGAGCAGTGAGCAGCCACCTCATTCTCTTCATTTTATTTCACCTTCGGGTTGATTCGATGTGTCCTCGTTAGCGTCGCTACGGGTACGATGCCGCTTCCTTCTCGCCCCACCCGATTATCAACCTCTCAGCACACTTGCTGGACCTCTGTCGTGTTATACCTGTCCATATCTTACCTGGCCCCTGCGACCCCTCCGGAGCAATACTCCCTCAGCAGCCATTTCCTCGAGCAATGTTCGGCCCAGTCGCATCCTTCTCAAATTTCTCATGCGAGACTAACCCTACGTATTTGCGTCTTGGCTACGGCTCTTCAACGACGACTTCAATATGTCCCCCTCCAACTCCCCTCGAGCGAACGCTCCTAATCAACTCGGGCCAGCCTCTAAACGATATGTTCAAATATGTCCCGACTTCACGCAGCACTCGTCTCTCCCAGGCAGAGTCCACGTTGCGGTGGAGACACATGGCGCCCACGGCGCCCGATACGCTGTGGTGCCATCCGTACTTCGCATCGGACCCGTTTTTGATACATGAGACACCAGACGTTTATCTTGTGGGCGGGCAGAAGAGATTTGCGACTCGTTTGGTGGGAGATAAAGATGATGGCGAAAAAAGGTGTCGGATTGTGTTGGTGCCAGTCTTTGCAGAGACAGGAGTGATGGTTCTGGTCAATATGCGGACATTGGAGGTGAAGACGGTAGAATTTGCAGTGCAAGGGATGACAGGGGCTGGGGGGAAGTGAATTGTGTTTACATTTCCTTGTATCCTACATTCGTGAAAAAACAATAATTGGTGGCAGCAAAATTGCGAGAATGTTGGTCCCTCTCCTTACCCTCTTGTCATACATAAAGTGCGTACTTCTCTTCCTCGAATAATTATTCTAACCTCCAAAAGCACCTTGGTCTCCCTGGTGGATGTGTACCTT
>Ga0209006_10006562_pt1 | contig 10515 bp, 7 predicted proteins | sample JacPin_JW_Ref_O2_FD_188567 | JGI IMG/M metagenome (GOLD analysis project Ga0209006, IMG submission 188567) | Forest soil microbial communities from Algoma, Ontario, Canada - Jack Pine, Ontario site 1_JW_Ref_O2 (SPAdes) (version 2) | ecosystem: Environmental > Terrestrial > Soil > Boreal... | reverse complement strand
TCCAGCGGAGCCGATGCTGTAGCAATTCGGTCTTCGCTCCCAGTTCGTAGGTGGTGATTTTCTCGGGTCCGAACGGGTTGTCGAAGTTTCCCTCGCGCCAGTTGAAGCCACCCGCCTTGTAGCCCTGCGTCGCCTTCGCATACAGATTCACCTCGTCAGACACTCTGTAAGCGAGTATTCCCGACGGCGAGAAATTGTTGTACGACGTCGAACCGGGTGGCGTCGTAAAATTCTCGGCCTGGCGCTCGTCCTTCGTATATCGGGCTCCGACAGTGAATGCCCAGGGCGACGCGGCACTGGGATGCCAGGTGAGCTGCCCATACGCTGCATACGTGGTGTTTATCGCCGTTACGTTATTGACGGTCACGACGTCGTACAGATCGACTTTATCGGTGTCGTCGGAGCCGGCTTTCTCGGTGAAATAGTATGCTCCCGCGATGTAGTCGAAGGTCTTGGCACCGGACGAGCCGACTAACTGGAATTCCTGGGAGATCTGATGCTGATCGACAATGATGGGGTCATTGCGATAGATCGTGACCGTCGTATTGGCTGAGAAGTCCTGGTATTCGTCCGAATTGGTGCTTCGATAGGCGCTGATCGATTTGAACTCGCCGATGGGGGTGGCTACGGACACGGTGAGTGTGTGCCCCCAGATCAGATCATTACTGGGCTGGTAGGGCGTCGCCAGGGTCGTGCTGCCGAGACGTGTCGGTTGCGCAGGCAGATACGAGAATGCAGGACTTGGGATCGTCAGCTGATAGAGGTCGCTGGTGTAGACGTTCTTTCCACGATCGTACGAGTAGTCGACCGTAACTGCATCGTTTGGCCGCCAGCGCATGTCGAGACGACCGTTAAGCTGATCGTACGAGGACCAGTCCGCACCAACTCCATAGTTCGTTACCCACCCGTCGCGCTTGCTCCAATCGAGAGAGGCTCTTACGACGAAGGTGTCGGTGATCGGCAGATTAATCATGCTCTGCGAACGGACCGCGCCGAAGTTTCCGAAGCTCACAAGTTGCGACCCACCGAGTTGGTCCTGCGGACTTGCGGTCACTATATTGATCGCGCCTCCCGTGGTGTTTCGGCCATACAGGGTTCCCTGCGGCCCGCGCAGTACTTCGATGCGTTCGATGTCGGCCAGATCCGTCGCCAGGCCCACCGGACGTGCGACGTACACGCCGTTGAGGTACACCCCTACCGGCGGGTCCTCGGTGACCTGGCTGTCGACCTGCCCCATGCCGCGGATGAACACCTCCAGCGTGGTGGATGCGCTCCCGAAGGGCATGATATGAAGGTCCGGCACATAATTGGCCAGATCGCTGACGTTGTTGATCGCTCGTTGCTGCAGCTCCTCGGAGCCTATTGCGACGATCGATATGGGCGTGTCCTGAAGGTTTTCCTGGCGCTTCTGCGCCGTGACGGTTACCTCTTGCAGTATCGCCTCGTCCGCTTTAGCGCCCGGCGCGATAGTCAATCCGCTGAGCATTCCGAGCAGCACCAGGCCGCTGCGAGCATATGACGTCATTTTGTCCCCCCCGGAACTCCAACCACGACAGGACCCAGATCCGCACTGAAAGCTGATTCGTTTACCCGAATACGTCAATCATCGAAACCGATTACTGAATGGAGCTTTTGTGGCCCGGACCCTACGCTTGCTCGGAAGCGCCCAAGAGCCCTATAACCAGTTCGGGTGAAGAAGCCGGTCTCGTACCCCGTCTGAAGGAGTCTTCCCGGCGAACGCTCATCCCTCGATCTGCACGTTCAAGTGATCGCTCACGTCGCCAAGCAGAGTGACGTCGATATGCTTCGAGCGGTAGCGCCACGTGTCCGACTCCCGGGTAAACACGTCCTCATAGCGCCCACAGGCGATTGGCTGCAACGGGATCGCGCGCGTACCTTGGAAAACCGAAAAACAGGACCTTACCGTGACGGCACCATCGGGCGTTTCTTCGAACTCCAGATTTGTGATCACGTGATGGGTCCTGGGGGTCCCGCATTCAAAGCGCTTGTTGCTCATGCGCCAGTAGTCCCTGACCGCCGCCGCTCCCACGAACACCTGGTCTGTCTTGTTAGCCGTGATGCGCGCGTGCGCGAACAGCTCCCCGAGCGCCTCGTACTGTGCGGTGTCGACGTAGCGGGCGTAGCGGAAGATAAGGCTCTCGATGGCTATACGGTCTGCAGTATCCATGTCACCTTCCCGAATCGATGCCCCGACACCCGGGCCAACGGCACGGATCCGACTGTCGTCCCGGAGCGCCGGACGCGTCAATCATCGGAACGGGCTATGCGCTAGGCGGCCGGAATGAAGGTCACCCCTCCCAGCACTGGCTGTGAAGTGAGGGGCTAATTGGTTCCGGTGATTAACTTGCTGCGGGCCACCGACATATTCTCAGCGGGCTGCGACCCGCCCCCGCGAGCCCCATTTATGCTGGTGGTCGAAAACTCGGTTGATACGTTTCACTCGTGGGACCCGGGGCAGCCTGCGTGGACTGAGACCTTCTGGTTCGGCGCCTGGATTCCGGAAGTGGCAACTACGGTCTATCTTTACAGCTGGTTTCGTCCGGTGCTGGGGATCTACGGCGGTGGTTGCCTGATCTGGGATGACAAGGCGTACCTGCCGTGGGATATCCCCGCCTTTCACTACGATGTAAACAGACCGCTCCTGGCGCCCGTGGATCTGCGCGCTCTCGACCTCGACTGCGGCACGCACCTGCGCACACTCAAGGAAGGCTGGCAATACGAAATGACTTATGCGCGCCGTGACATTGAAGTCGCCCTGCGCTTCGACGGCGTTACCCCCCCGGAGACCGTCACTGCCAAAGGTATGAGTGACTTCTTCGCCGGCCACATCGATCAGTCTGGGCGGTATCGGGGTCACGTCAGGATCGGCAACGTGCGCCACGAGATCGAATGCTTCGGTATCCGCGACCGCTCCTGGGGGCCGCGAGTAATGACTGACACCATCCGCATGAATTACTGCCACGGTCAGTCTGACAGCCTGGCATTCGTGTGCTACTCGCGCCCCAGCGAGGATCACGACGAGGTATTCAAGGGCTATTTATCCCTCGAAGGGCGACGCGTGAACCTTACCGGCGGCACGCGCCGTAGTGTCTATCGCGACGGCGAACTGCAGAAAGTCGACATTGAATTGATCGACGCGGACGGCCGCGATTTAGTCGCAACCGGAGTGCCGCTGAATCGAATGGTCTACGAGCCGTACCCTAATCTGCTGACCTGGCTGTATCTGATGCGTTGGCAGATAGGCGAGCACACCGTATACGGCGAGGAACAGGACGTGTGGAGCATCCCTCTGTGGCACGCACGTGACCGCAAGGCGCGTACCTAGGGCGGTCTATTACTTGGACTTCGCTACGGAATACGCGCTCCGCCGGCTGATCCACCGCTCCGCCGAGCTACAGGACCTTGGGCAGGTGGAAGAGCTGGCTCAGCTTTTTGCGCACGGGGAGATCGTATTCGGCGGCCTGGGTCAAGTCTTTAAGGGCGTCGAGGGCATGCGGCAGCTCCTGAGTCAGCACGTCTTCTACGACGCCAACGGCGCAACTGCCGACCCTGCTGAGATTTACGCGACCCCGCGCGCGCTCCATTACATCACCAATGTCGATATTTTCCTCGATCCCACCGGTAGCGCCGCTGCTACCTCGCGCTTCCTTATCGTTCGCCAGCACGAGAAAAGCCCCCGGATCGTGTTCGGTGGACGCTACGTCGACGCCTTTGCGATCGGCGAGGGCGGCTACCACTTCCGGCGTCGAATCGTCGAGGTGCACATCGTGGGCGATACCGAGGGGTACGTAAAGGCGAACCTCTGGGGGCCGTGACCCTGCGAGCGCCCATCGAGTGACGGTACACTTGGGGGATATGGAGAATGATACTTCCCTGCCGATCGGTGTCTTGCTGCGCGGTGAGTCAAGCGGATTTGACCAGCTGCTGCTTACGCTCTATCGCAGCATCCACAGCGCCAATCCTTGGAGCGAGTTTCTTCACGCCCTTTGCGCTCAGTTCCATGCGTGCGCCGCGACTCTAGTGCTACGTCAACCGTCACGCGGAGATCGCGGATACATGTTCGACGCAAACGTACGGCAGTCGCTCATGGAGGTCTATCGGACGGCCAACTTTCCCGACGATCCGTTTCTCGATCTCGAGGAGGGCGTGGCCTGCAACATCTTCGATCGCGTGCCACGCGAGGTGTTTCTGCGCTCGCGGTTCTACAACGAACTCCTGAAGCTGGACAACGACACCGACGTACTCGCCCTGAATGTGACTTTCGGAAACACCTACCTTGGCAGCCTGAAGTTATCCCGGCGGGAGCCGACAGGGGTATTCGGTTTGCCGGAGAAGTCACTGATGATGCGGATCTACCCGCATCTTAAGGTCGCACTGGAGATCTACGAGCGCAGCCGCCGGCAGTATCTTGAGAACAACGCGTATATCAGGGCAATTGACCAACTTGCCTTTGGCGTCGTGATTGTGAACGAACGAGGTCATGTGATTCGGGTCAACGAGACCGCATCCCGCATGCTCAAAGAAAGCCAGCTACTGCGCGTAGTCGGAAACCATCTTCAGGCCGGCCAACCCGAGCACGAGATTCTCGTGGCAAATGCTATCAAGACGATCCTCGGTGCCAGTGGCAGCGAGGCGCGCAGCGCCGGCTCCCTTAAGCTTTCGGCCGCCGAACCCAGCCGCTCCCTGTACATGCTCCTGAAGCCCATCCAGGACAGTACCCCCGATCCCCGCGGCCCCCCCGCAGGGGTCGCAATCTTTCTGTCGGCCGACAAGCTGCAGCACAACGTATCGATAGACGCGTTCGCAAAGCTCTACCACATTTCACCCGCTGAAATGGCACTGGTTACGGAGCTGCTCGAGGGTGCGTCCATCGTGGAGGCCTCCGCATCCCTGGAAATCTCGGAGAACACGGCACGCGTCCAGCTGCGTTCGGTCTTTACCAAGACCGACACCCACCGGCAGGCGGATCTGATCCGACTGATTCTCACGAGTCTGGCGATCATTGCGTGACGTCTTCGCAGGGTGGCGAGCCGGATACGCGACCGAACGCGCTCGACGGTGGGCTTGCGCGCTGGATCGAAACCATCACGGGAACAGCATTAGCCTCCGTTCAGGAACTCACAGGCGGCGCCTCGCGCAACAGTTACATCGTAACGAGCGTCACCGGCACAAAGACGTTTTTAAGACTGGATGCCGGACATGGACCGCTTTCCGGCACATCTTTCACCCTGGCACGCGAGTGCGCAGTGGTGGCTCAGTTACGGGACAACGGCGTGCCGGTGCCGGAACTTCTTGCATTCTCGGGCGAACACAACGCTGCTCTGATGGAATTCATTCCTGGCCATACCAGCTACCAGGCAATCGGGACCCAGGAGGAGGAGGCGAAGCTGCGGCGCGAGCTTATGGTTGCGGTCGTAGCTCTGCAGCGGATCGACCCACGGAAAATTACCGAGCTCGGAGAGCATCGCGGGGATGCGCTCGGCACTGCAATTCCTGCCGATCTCGCGCTTTGGCGTCAGATGTATACCGAGCGGTCATCCATTCGCGACCCGCTGGTCGATTTTTCCCTCAACTGGCTTGCACGCTCGGTCCCGGACGCCGCAGCTCGCTGCGTGGTCGTTCACGGAGACTCAGGACCCGGCAATTTCCTCATCTTCAACGGCCAGATCAAGGCGGTAATCGACTGGGAGATGACGCGCCTTGGACATCCGCTCGAGGATGTCGCCTGCATCATCGCCCGAGCGCTGGGAGCGCCCTTCGGCGAGCCTCATGAGCACGTCAAGAACTACGAGCAGCTCACGGGCACCACGGTCAACTATCGGAAGCTAGATTACGCGCTGTCCCTTGTCCTGGCCCGTTGGCTGGTGGGCATTCTCATGGCTCTGTCGCGACCCTCAGCGTTGCAGAATGTGCCAATGCTGTTCGCCTTTCGTCAGATCAACGGTCTGGCCCTCATTGAGGCACTGTGCCGGGTGAATGACGTCCCCGTAGTCGAGCAACCGATCCAATTCCGCAATGGGGATCCCTGCACGAGCGTTTTCACCTATGGAGTCGATTCGCTGAAGCAGATGGCAGCGGATCCTTCGACCCTAGGTGCAAACAGCTATAGGCTCAATGGCATCGCGGACCTTATGGCGTACCTGCGATCGTTCATCGACTATGGTCCGGAGAGCTATCAGCGCGAGGAAATTGAACGGATCTCCGCAATTGTCGAGCGGCCGTTGGCAGGTGCGGCCGAGGCTAATGCTGCAATTTGCGAATTTGCGTGGAGCGTAAATCCGGGGAGCGTCAGACCGCTGCTCGAATATCTGCTTTGGCGTGCACAACGTGAACAGGCGATCATGAGAATTGCGCTGGGCGAGCGCAAAGACAACCGTATCCGGTACGACTGACCGAGGATCGCCAGTCGGGCGCGGTTAACGCGTCGAGAGGACCTCGGTCGCGTGACCGGAGTCCAGGTATTCGCGCACGGTCTTAATCTTCCCGTTTTCGAGCAATACCAACAGGTGGTACAGATTGTTGTAGAGCTTTCCGGACCGTGTCGTCCCGTAAGACTCCGCTTCGAGGGCGACCCGATTGCCCTCTGCGGTGGTTCCGGTGATGGTGAACGTCAAGCCATTCGGAAAGTCCTGTGCCGAACCCTCGACGAGCCTGCGATAAGTCTCTTTGGTGTAATCCGAAGGGTAGGGATAATCTGAAGCCCGGGCGATCAGCTTCCAGGTCGCATCGTCCGCAACGCGATCCCAGCAAACTGGGTTGCCTTCGGTCAGCTCCCTAAAGAACTCGAGGACGAATTGGCGCGCCTGTCCGGTCTCCATGGTCTACCACCCTCCCGATTCACTACGTCTGAACGGCACAATGTGTGGCATATAGGTACCGAGGATATGCCATCCAGATAATGGACGACCTGCGCAAGGCGCCACCCTAGGGACGCGGCGCTCCGCGCCGGGCTGCCTCGATCGTGGCTATGTCGATCTTTTTCATTTTCATCATCGCCTCGAAGGCGCGCTTGGCAGCAGCGCGGTCGGAATCGGTCGTTGCTTCCAACAAGACCCTAGGGGTGATCTGCCACGACAGGCCCCATTTATCCTTGCACCAGCCGCATGCGCTCTCGACGCCGCCGTTTCCGACGATGGCACCCCAGTAGCGATCGGTCTCGGCCTGGCTCTCAGTGATGATCTGGAAGGAGAAGGCTTCACTGTGCCTAAACGCCGGACCGCCGTTCAGGCCGACGCACGGCACGCCCACGACCGAAAACTCGACGGTGAGCACCTGCCCCTGTTCGCCGTTCGGATAATCGCCGGGCGCACGATGCACAGCCGTTACTACGCTGTCCGGAAAAGTCTGGGCGTAAAACCGCGCCGCCTCCTCCGCCGTGCCGTCATACCAAAGGCAAATCACGTTCTTGGCCACGCCCGCCTCCATTCATTCGTGTGCACGACCGTGCAGTGAAGGACTCCGAGCGATATTACCGCATTGGTCCGCGCTGACCCTCAGAGCGGCCGCTTTGCAACCGTTCATAGTCCCTCCGCGCCGCCTTGGCGATTCGGCTCTCCCGGGTCTCAAATCTTCGCGTACCGCCCCCTCTCCGCCTACGAATGCTGGCCTGCGACTCCGATCGCACGGCGCGCTCGTAAGCGCCGCGGCGCCAAGGAACATGGCGTAATGCGACGGTAGCGCGAGCTTGAGCCCCACAGCCGTAACGAGCTTTCAGATGCTTGACCGGGAACACGCGGCCACCAGACTCTGTCGCGTGTCGGCGGCGAGACACTAGTGAATTATCCGCTGCGCGCTAGGTCTCGGATGGGCCAAGAAGGAGGCCCGTTCGTCTCGCGATCCACGGTACTTGCGAGCAGCAGATTCTGCAGGTGCCCAGGGATCCCTGAGAGCACAATCGGCATCGTCTCTGCGGTGACTGGCTTCGAGATCAGATAGCCCTGAATTGATGGCTGAGGCACCTGCAACAAGAGCGACAGCTGTTCACATCTCTCAACGCCTTCCGCCGTGACTTCAAGGCCAAGGCTCGTACACAGCCCCACAATAGCGCGTGCGATCGAAAGCGAGCGCGCGCTTCTGTCAATAGTCGAGATCAGGCTGCGATCCAACTTTACCCGTGTGAGCGGAAGTTGTTCCAGAGAAGAGAGTGAGGAATACCCGGAACCAAAGTCATCGAGCGCCACGCTGACGCCCAGCTCACGAAGCCGGTGCAGCGTTTGCAGTGTAGTTCGCCCGGTCTGTATCACATTCTCCGTGAGTTCAATCTCGATGTTGCGCGCCGGGAGGTTATTACGGCTCAGCAGCTCACACAGCCGGTCAACGAAACGGACGTCCAGCAGCTGCCGCGCGGAAACATTCACTGCGATGCGCGCATCGGGCCAATGGCCACGATGCCAGTCTGCGGCACGCTCAACCGCCTCTCGCAAGACCCATTCACTAATGTTTGCTATCAGCCCGGATTCCTCCGCTATACCCAGGAACTCGATTGGGGGCAGCAAGCGGCCGTCCGGCACACGCCAGCGCAGAAGCGCCTCCACCACAGGTACCGTCAGAGTGTCGAAGCTGACTTCTGGCTGGAACAAGAGCTCCCACTCCTCCCGGTCTACGGCCCGACGCAGCGCCTGCTCGGTCCGGAATTTGACTGAGGCGCGCTCATGCAGATCATCGCTGAATACACTCAATTGACTACGCCCCATGCTCTTTGCCCGGAACAAGGCAGCGTCAGCCGCTCGCATCAGCCCATTGGAGTCCTGAGAGTGATTCGGATAAACGCTCACGCCAACACTGACGCTCACAACAATCTCACGTCCGTCGATGACCAGGGGCCTCGCAAATGCGTCCAGTAGTTCATGGCCGAGCCGCAGTATCTGCTCCGCGTCACGGTCGAAGATGTGGATGACTGTGAACTCGTCGCCGCCGAGCCGAGTTGCAACACCACCGGCAAATGTTAGTTTAAGCCGTTCGGCTACTGCTCGAAGTACCAAATCGCCGAACAAATGCCCCAGGCTGTCATTCACGGTCTTGAAGTTATCCAGATCTAGAAAAAACAGCGCAACATGCGAGCGGGTTAACTCGGCACGACTCAACACGTCATCCAGATAGGAGAGCATTCCGCGACGATTGGGTAGTCCAGTCAGGGAATCATGGGAAGCGAGGTGTTGCAGCTGCCGGGTGCGTTCCCCAACTTGTACCTCGAGTGCCGTCTGTTGATTCGCAGTCTCGGCGCGTGCCGTCTCCAGGCTTTCCGCCATCTGGTTAAACGCCAGCGCCAAAACGTCAAGCTCGCGAACACCCACCTCCTGGAAGCGCGCCTCAAGGTCTCCCGCTGCAAGCCGCTCCGTGACGCGCCGGAAGGCGCGGATGGGATTGACGATGCTGCGAACCGTGGCGACTAATACCATCAGAAGTAGTATCAGCACGAGTGCGGTGACGCCGGCCACGAGCGCCGGAGAGGGCGCGCGATTGCCTGCCACATCGACAGGACGTGCCCCCGAGGGCACGCTGGCCGGTCCGTTTCTGGGTACCGTACCTGCGGATGTTTTCACTCCTTCAACTGCAGGGTGCCCCGCATCGCTAGCGGCTGGAGCGACCTGCATCAGTGGCACAAGACTGTGCACGTGGACCCTAAACTTTTGCAGCGTCGGCGCATCGACCGTCACGAGTGCCGCCAGGGCTGCAAGGTCCTGCTTGAATGACGCAAGCTCCTCACGCGTAGTACGTAGCCACGACGCACCCTGAACGCGCTCTAAGCCGTTTGCGTTTCGGTCCAGCAAATTGCCAAGGTCGTCTGTGGCGGCGGTGAGGTCGGAAAGGGATGTTGGCGTTTCGCTATAGCTAAGATAGTTCGAATAGCGATGGCGCACGTCCGCGAGCGACTGACTAAGGCCCAGCAGCGATTGCCGTGCAATCACGCGCCCGAAGATGCTCCAACTGCCATTGAGCGCAGCCTTGGTTTGAGAATCGAGCGCGCTGAGGTGTCCGGCCGAGGACGCAAGCAGCGCGCGACGATGTTCCGCTAGGTGTTCAAGCTCCTGTCCCTCGGCTTGCAAGGCCGCCAGGCGCTGTTTTATGCCTCCGGGCGCGCCACCAGGGAACACGTCCCCCACCGCGAGCTCCAGTCCCCTGCCCGTGGTTCGTAGTAGGGTCGGATCGGCACCGCCCTGATCGGCGCTTAGCTGGAGAACAGCGTTTTCGAATTCGCGTAAGGCTTCCAAAGCGCGACGCTCGGCCGTGGTCGTCCCCACTTCGGGTGGTGGCGCAGTCGCGGTAAGCAACTGCGGATTGATGGCGTGCACGGGCAGCGCGGGACCGCTCGTGGCTGGGCTCGCCACGTCCTTGATGAATAGGGTCTGGGGACCGCGCGCAACGAGCACGTTCACGCCGATTGCCAGAACGAGCACCATGACGAACGCCAGGGCGAGGCGGTGAGCGATACTCAACCGGCCGATCAGGAGCTTACGCATCCTCGTGCCGACGCCGCCCCATTTTTTGCCGTTA
>Ga0209006_10006561_pt1 | contig 10516 bp, 10 predicted proteins | sample JacPin_JW_Ref_O2_FD_188567 | JGI IMG/M metagenome (GOLD analysis project Ga0209006, IMG submission 188567) | Forest soil microbial communities from Algoma, Ontario, Canada - Jack Pine, Ontario site 1_JW_Ref_O2 (SPAdes) (version 2) | ecosystem: Environmental > Terrestrial > Soil > Boreal... | reverse complement strand
ACCGGGGCGGCAGCACGCGCCTTCTTGTCTCGGGACGGCACAGTCTCTGAACCCCTCACCTGGTGCCCGCTGCGCGAGCGTGAGCCGTGACGGTCGGTGACACTACCGGCACGACCTCCTCCCAGACATAACGCTCTGCATCGGGCGCAGTCACGCAGCCGTGCGCAACTCTAGCGGGTAACCCGGGTAACGTACGCCAATACGTACACGAACCGGAAAAACCGATGTAACGTGACGTTTGCCCTATCACCTGGCAGCAATAGGGTACTCTCTCCCGCATCGTCCGTGTTCAGAAACTGTCCGGATGCCCTCCGGATCGCCGGACGAAATGCACCACCAGCTTCACTGCCTAAGGGAGACTCATGAGGCCTGACCCGGCCGGCAACCCCTTGCTGTCCCGGAGGCTATGGCCGAGGCGACCGGCCCGCGCCCGCGTGCTCCTGGTGGCCGCCGCGAGCGCGGTCGCGCTGCTCGCGGCGGCGTGCTCGTCCGGCGCCAGCGGCATGGGCAGTGTCTCAGGAACCATCACGATCGCGGCCGCGCCCGGCATCGACGACGCGCCGCTGTGGCTGGCCCTGCAGAAGGGTCTGTTCGCGGCCGACGGCCTGCACGTCGTGATCAAGGATTTCGGCAGCGAGAGCGCGGAACTAAACGCGATCGAGACCAATCAGGCCCAGATCGCCGCCAGTGACTACGGCAATATCTTCGCCGTCGAGCAGGAAAAGTCCAACGTCAAGCTGCTGGCCGATGGCTATGACGCCGGGACCGGCTCGGTCGAGATCCTCAGTCTCCCGAAATACAAAGTCACCACCGCCCTGGACCTGCAGAATTCACCCATCGGGCTGCCCGTCGACACCCTGGTCGGCAGCAAGCAGAGCGGCGTGCCCGAGAGCCTGTTCGTGGCGGCCGCCCGCGAGGTGATGTCCAATTACCTGGCGAGTGGCGCCGATACCCTGAGCTGGTCTCTGATGAGCCAGAGAACGGAAATCAGCCAGCTGGCCAGCGGGAAGCTGCACGCGGCGCTGCTGACCGAGCCCTACATTTACGAGGCTGAGGCGGATCTCGGCGCCACCCCGGTGCTGGACGTCTTCAGCGGCGGCACGGCGGGGCTTCCTATTTCCGGCTACGCGGCCACGGCGGCCTGGGTCAAGGGCAACCCGACCGCGGTGGCGGACTTCCAGGCCGCGATCAAGCAGGCGCAGTCGGACGCCGGGATGGCCGGGCCGATCCAGCAGGTCCTGCCCAAGCTGCCCGGCGCGGGGATCAGCACCCAGGACGCCGCCATGTCCACGGTCGGTGCGTATCCGACGAGCATCAACGTCGGTGAGCTGCAGCGCGTCAACGTGACAATGACGACTCAGTCCATGCTGTCGCAATCCAACGCGGTGCGGCCCGGCGAGATGGTGGTTGGGCCGCGCTCGTAGCCCAGCGCGGACGGCCCAGCGCCGACGGCACCGGGGCCAGTAGCACGGGCGCCAGGCGACCTCAGGCGGACTTACCCAGCCCGAGCTGGCGCGCGATCACCATCTTCTGAACCTCGGATGTGCCTTCGCCGATCTCCAGCACCTTGGCGTCCCGGTAGAACCGGGCCACCGGGAACTCGTTCATGAACCCGTAGCCGCCGAAGATCTGGGTGGCATCCCTGGCGTTGTCCATCGCCGCGTTCGATCCGACCAGCTTGGCCACGGCTGCGTTCTTCTTGAACGGCTCCCCCGCGGTCATCCGCGCGGCGGCGTCGTACCAGGTCAGCCGCGCGGTGTGGGCTCGCGCCTCCATGTCGGCGAGCTTGAACTGGATGGCCTGATAATGACCCAGCTCGTGGCCGAATGCCGTCCGCTCGCGCACGTACCGCAAGCACTCATCCACGCACCCCTGCGCCAGGCCGGCCGAGAGCGCCGCGATGGCGACCCGCCCCTCATCGAGGATCTGGAGGAACTGGGCATAGCCTCGCCCGGTCTCTCCCAGCAGGTTCTCAGCCGGGACCCGGCAGGACGAGAACGCCAGCTCGCGGGTGTCCGAGGCGCACCAGCCGACCTTGGAGTACTCGGGCCCGACCGTGAAGCCCGGCGTACCCGCCGGGATCATGATCGCGGAGATCTCCGGCCTGCCGTCCGCCCGGCCGGTGACGGCCAGCGCGGTGACCACCGACGTGATCGAGGTGCCCGAGTTGGTGATGAACGACTTCGACCCGTCGATCACCCACTCATCGCCGTCCAGCCTGGCCGTGGTGCGCATCCCGCCGGGGATGTCGGACCCGCCGCCCGGCTCGGTCAGCCCGAACGCGGCGAGGCGCTCGCCCTGGCACAGCTCCGGCAGCCAGCGGTCGCGCTGCGCGTCCGTGCCGAACCGGAATATCGGCATCGCCCCGAGGGCGACGCCTGCCTCCAGCGTGATGGCGACCGAGGAGTCGACCCGGGCGAGTTCGTGCAAGGCCAGGCACAGCGCGAAAAAATCGCCGCCCATCCCGCCGTATTCCTCGGGGAATGGCAAGCCGAAAAGGCCGAGCTTGCCGATCTTCGCGATGATGTCGTAAGGGAACTCGCCGCGTTCGTAGAAGCCGCCGATGACCGGGGCGACCACGTTCCTGGCGAAATCCTCGACGGTGCGGCGGAGCGCCTCGTGCTCCTCGTTGAGCGTGAAGCCGACCATACTCGCGATGGTACCGGCTGCACCGCAGGTCAGGGCGTCGCCGCCCGGCACCGGGGGCGCATGCGGCCAGAGCCTGGCACCATTGAGCACTCCTGGCACGTTATTGTCTCGTCCGGAAAGCTCAGATCTCCCGCCCGGCGACCCGGTCCTCAGGAGGACACGATGGCGACGCTTACCTGCCCCAACTGCGCGGCCCAGGTGCAGCCGGACGATCTGATCTGCTTTACCTGCGGCGCCAACCTGCCGAGGCCGGCCGTGCGGGACGAGACCCCGGCGCCCACCACCGTCATGCAGGAGTACCTCAAGCCCGAGGACCGGTCCCGGTTCATCTCCCCGGCCGTGCTGCGGCTTGCCTTCCCCACCGGCAACGTCGAGGTGCCGGCCGGGACGTCGCTGCTGCTCGGCCGCGATCCGGCGGAATCCCTGGTCGCGGCCGCCTTCGCCCGCTACGAGAACGTGTCGCGCCGGCACGCCACCGTGACCATGGACGATGACGGGCACGCGAGCATCCGGGACGAGAACTCCACCAACGGCACCTTCGTCAACGGCGACCGCGTCCTGCCGGGCATCGCGGTCAGGCTCGCGGACGGCGACGTGGTCAGGCTAGCGGCCGACGTGGCCGCGGATGTGCTGTTGCCACGGCAGCTCGCCGATCCGGCCTCGTTCAGCCGTCCGGAGTAGCGGGCCCGGCCAGGTCAGCCGCGAACCACGGGTCAGCAGCGCAGGTTTGGGCCTGCCCGGGTCTGGCCGTTACCGCCGCGCCATCTGCCCGTAACCTAAGAGGCGTGCGGAAGCCCTGTCCATGATTGATCTCGAGCTGAGCTGGCGGCAGGCCGGGGTCGCGGCGACAGGCCTGATCGTGGCGTCGGTAGCCCTGCGCGCGGCGCGAAAACCCCGGCTGGCCGCGATCGCCGTCTTCACCCAGGAGAGCGGCCTGATCCTGGGGCTGTTCGCCCTGTGGCAGCTGGCGGGGTCACTGGCCAGCGTGAGCCCGGACGGTGCCCTCGCCCGGTCACGCTGGATCTGGCACTTCGAACGGGTCGTGCACCTGCCCAGCGAGACCTCCACGCAGAAGGTGATCCTGCATCACCCGCTGGTGGTTCAGTTCTGGAACTTGTACTACGACTCACTGCACTTCCCGGTCCTGGTCGCGACCCTGATCTGGCTGTTCGTCCGGCACCGGGACCGGTACAAGCGGCTGCGGACCACGCTGGTCGGCCTGACCGGCGCCTGCCTGCTCGTGCAGCTCATCCCGGTCGCGCCGCCCCGGATGCTGCCGGAGACCCACCTGGTCGACACCGCGATCAAGTATCACCAGTCGGTGTACTCCAGCGTCGCCGGATTCGACGCGGACCAACTGTCCGCGATGCCGTCGGTGCACGTCGGCTGGGCCATCCTGGTGGCGGTCGCCGTCGTCACCACCCTGCGCAGCCGGTGGCGCTGGCTGGCCGTGCTCTACCCGGTCATGACCACGGTGGCCGTGATCGTGACGGCGAATCACTTCTGGCTGGACGGCATCGTGGCCGGGCTCATCCTGGTCCTCGTGCTCGCGGTCCAGACCGGCACTCGCACGGTGTACGAGCGGCTTCGGGCGCCCAGAGCCGTGCCCGCGGCGGAGCCAGAGCCAGCCGACGGCGTGCTGCCGGAGGCACTCGGCCGGGACGGCTCCGTGGCCAGTGGCACCAAGCACTAACGCGGTAATGGTAATTCTGCGTCCTTCCAGAACGCAGAATTGCCGCGCTAGTCGTCTCGTACCTCCAGACCAAGGGTTTCGGCCAGTACCGGGGCCAGGGCGACCAGCTGGCCCGTGCTGACGATCGCGCCGCGCAGCGATTGCGCGTCCACGATGATGCCCAGCTCGGCCTCCCGCAGATCCGTGCGGTCCATCCGGGTCCGGCTGAAGTCGGTCCTGACCAGCTGCGATCCGCCGAATGCGCACCCCGTCAGCTCAGCGTCAGCGAAGTCCACATCGCGGAGCACGCAGTGGTCGAAGCGCACTTCATGCAGCCGGGCGGCGCGGAAGTTGACCGCGTCGAGCTTGCAGCCGCTGAAGACGACCCGCCGCAGCTGCGCGCCGAACAGCTGCGCGCCCGCCAGCGACGAGGCCAGGACCGTCACGTCCAGCCACTCGCTCTCGGAGACATTGGTGCCCGTCAGGCGCAGGTCGCGGATCCACACGTCGCGGAACCTGGTGCGCTGCAGCTTGCCGCCGGTGATCGAGACCTTGCTGAGCGCGCACTCGAGGAACCGGGCACTGGCCGCGGCCGGCTCGTCGAACTCGGCCCGCTCGAACAGCACGGTGTCGTAGTCGCCGTGCGGCGCGAGGCCGCCCTCGGCGGGAGTCAGGTGCGTCGCGAACGGCAGGTCGCTCAGCTCGGGCAGGCCCGGCATGATCACTCTCCTTCGACGCCGAGGAAACGCTGGACGTCACGGGCCTCGGCCGCCAATGCGGCGGACACGTCGGCCCGGAGGTGCCCGAATGGCTCCAGCGCAACCGAGCCGGCGGTCCACGACCAGGTACCCACGGCCTTGCCGTGCACGAGCGCGAACGGGCGGAACAGGCCGTTCACGGTCACGATCTGCTGGTGCGGTCCGACGATGTCCGCCCGGGACTCCCAGCCGAGCAGGACCGGGTCGAAGCTGCCGAGGAGCTTCGGCCCCGGCAGGCTCGCGGCCAGCTCCGCCTGGCCGTCCGGGCGGTCGCGCAGCTCCGCCTGGCCGACCGGGCGGTCGCGCAGCTCGGCCAGGCCGTCCGGGCGGTCGCGCAGCTCCACGGCGATGCCAGCCAGCCCGCGCCGGGCCTCGCCGACCGGCAGCCCGGCCCATCTGGCCAGGTCACGATCGCTGGCCGGGCCATGACCGGCGAGGTAACGCCGCGCCAGCTCGGCCAGGTCGGCCGCCCGGTCCGGTGCCGCAGGTGGCGGCCCGAGCCAGTCGTGCACCAGGGCATAACCGTGCTCCGCGCCGATCATCGGGCCGCGGACAGCCACACCGCGCTGGCAGGTCAGCATCAGCAGGTGCAGCGCCGCGTTCCCGTCCAGGCCCGCGGACGTCAGGAGGTCGCGGATCTGAAGGCGGGTGCGCGGTCCTTCGTCGGCGAGCGCCGTGGTGATCACCGCGACGGCCTTGTCCGCCTCGTCGGCGGTCACACCCGCCGCGTCGAGATTCCGCTGGCAGGCCGCCTCGTGCTGGCTGCGCACGGTCAGCCGGTGCAGCAGCCAGTAGTCCTCGCTGCGGATGAGGTGCAGGGTGCCGCGGTTGAGCCACGTGATCAGCAGGGACCGATCCGCCGTCAGGGCCGTGTCGACATCCGCCGCGGTCAGTCCGGCGCTGCGGGACCTGATCGTCAGGCGCGCACCGCGCGGATCCTGGCCCTGCACCGCCAGGAGCCGGCCCACGACCTCGACCGGGCTGCGTGCCGGGGGTCCGGACAGCAGCTGAGCCGAGAATCTCCGGGCCAGGACGTCGGGAGCGGCGGGTCCGGTCGGCACGGACGCCATCATGACACGAGCCGCCGACGGTCAGCCGCGGGCCGCAGCGCGCACCCGCGGCGCCCAGAGTCAGATTCGGCCCGCTGAAGCCTGGGATGGCGGTGTACGAAGCGCTACGATTTTCCGTTATGCGAGGGATCGGCGCAGGCAGGCGCACGCCATGAGTGACGGCCCGACCGCAGCGCCGGCCCGCGACGTCGGCCCGCAGTCGCCCCCGATGCCGGCCGTGCCGGCCTCAGAGCTGTACCGGGGTTCGCCCCGGCTGCTCCGCACTTCCGGGCTACAGCACAGCATTGGCTGGCAGGACCACCGGACCGCCGGGGCGGGCTTTGTCGTCGTCCGGCTGACCCGGCTGGACGCGATCAAGGTCCTGTCCCGGTTCCCGCTCACCCCGGACGGCTGGGAGAGCGCCTGGCGCGCTCTCGCGGAACTTGACCCGGAAGCGGCGACGGTAGTCAGCACGACCCTCGCGGCGAGGGCGGAGCAGCGCCGATCGGCCGCGGTTGACACCGACTTGGTCCGATTGCGGTGGATGACCTATGACGGCGGCTCTGGCGGCGCGCCGCTGGCTCAGGGCCAGCTCTACGATCTGCGCTTCCTCGACGACCGGCTGACGATCTGCCTGCCGGCGACCGGTGCGGCCGCGGCCGTGGCCGTGGCCGAGCTGGCCTACCACGACGTCGAAGCCGCAGACGTCCACGGGGCCGACCGCGGCCGGTCTAGCGGCGAGACGATCGCGGTGGTCTCGGCGGTTGCCCTGGGTGGTGCGCTGATCGGGCTCGTCGTCCTGGGGCTGCTCGGCCTGTTCCTCGGCGCGCTGCTCTTCGGCCTGATCGCCGGTGCCGCGATGGTCAGCGCGCACCCGGCCAAGGCGATCCTGAGGCTGCGCGGGCCGGACTTGGAGTTCTTCTTCTCGACAGTCGGCCAGGAGCCGGGCGCGCTGCGGATCAAGCTGTCCCAGCCCCTAGTCGCCATCGCCAGAGCCCGCAGCGGCGAGCCGCCGGCCACGGCCGTATCCGCGCCGCCAGACGCGGGCACGATCCCCGATCAGCTGACCAAACTGGCCTCGCTGCTGGCCGACGGCCTGCTGTCACGCGAGGAATTCGAGCAGCTCAAGGCCAGGGTCATCGCGCAGCCGTAGATACTTAAGTCACGGCTTGACTATTCCTTCCGCGGCCGGGCATACTCAAGTGCATGCTTAACCAACCGGCCGACCTGGACCGGGTCTTCCAGGCGCTGGCCGATCCCGGACGACGGGTGATGGTCGAGCGGCTCAGCCTGGGCCCGCTCTCGGTCAGCGAACTGGCCAAGCCGATGGCGATATCGCTGGCCGCGGTCGTGCAGCACGTCCAGGTGCTGGAGGCGTGCGGCCTGGTCCGGTCCGAGAAGTCCGGCCGGACCCGCACTTGCACCATCAACCCCGGCGTCCTGCGCTCGGCCGAGCAGTGGATCACCGAGCGGCGGACCCAGTGGGAACGCAAGCTCGACCGGCTCGGCGACTACCTGGCCGAAGGCGCCGACAACCCAGAGGAGAACCAGTGACTGACCGTTCCGTTGCCCATGGCTCGTTCACGATCGAGCGCACGTACCCGGCGCCACCCGGCCGGGTGTTCGCCGCCTTCGCCAGCCTGGAGGCGAAGTCACGGTGGTTCGACGGGTCGGACGAGATTCGTACCGGCGACCGGGAGCTCGATTTCCGGGTCGGCGGGCGTGAGCGACTGTCGAGCAAATACGAAGACGCGACCTACACCTTCGACGCGATGTACTACGACATCGTGCCGGACCAGCGCATCGTGACCGCGTATGAGATGTACCAGGACGATGCCCGCATATCGGTGTCCGTCGCGACGGTGGAGCTCACCCCGGCGGGCAACGGCACGCACCTGGTGCTCACTGAGCAGGGCGCGTTTCTCGACGGGATCGACAAGAACGAGTACCGCGAGGCAGGCACCACTGAGTTGCTCGACAAGCTCGGCCAGGTTCTGCAGGCGGAGGCCGCGGCCAACTGAGGCCCGTCGGCCCCGCGGCGGCGATCCCGCCGCGGCGATCCCCGGGATCGCCGCCGCCGGTGTCAGTCGGCCGGGGCGCTGCCGTTCGCGAGGTAGACCGCCTCGCCCTGGACGTAGGTCGCGAGCACGCCGGTGGTGCCGATCTCCGCCGCGGGCGCCGCGAACGGGTCGCGGTCCAGCACCACCACGTCGGCGAGCTTGCCCGCCTCGATCGTGCCGGTCTCGTCGTCGAGATGATTCACGTAGGCCGAGCCGAGCGTGTAGGCGGCCAGGGCTTCTCCCAGCGCCAGACTCTGTTCGGGCAGGAACGGCTCTGCCTCCGCCCCGGCGGCACCATGCAGCGCGCGGTTCACTGCAACGTGGATGGCCCGGAGCGGGTTCGCGCTGCTGACCGCCCAGTCACTGCCGGCCGCCAGCCGGGCCCCGGCCCGCAGCAGGTCGCCGAAGACGTACTGGCGGCGAGTGCGCTCCGGGCCGATAAACGGGATCGTCAGCTCGTCCATCTGCGGTTCGTGGGCCGCCCACAGGCCCTGCATGTTCGCGGTGACACCGAGCGCCGCGAACCGCGGCACATCCTCCGGGTGCACGACCTGCAGGTGCGCGATGTGATGCCGGTGGTCGTTGTAGCCGTTCATGTAGCGCGCGGTCTCGATCGCGTCCAGCGCCTCACGGACGGCCCGGTCCCCGATGGCGTGCAGGTGCACCTGGAAGCCCGCCGCATCCAGCTGGCTGACGTGATCGCGCAGCGCCAGCGGGTCCACGTAGGACAGGCCGCTGCCGTGATTGTGGCAGCCGACCGGGTCGTCGTAGGGCTCCAGCATTCCGGCCGTGAAGTTCTCCGCGACCCCGTCTTGCATGATCTTCACGGTGTTCGCCCGGAACCTGGGCGCCTGCCCGCGTTCGCGCCGGGTCAGGAGGTCAGGCAGTTGCTCGCCGCCTCTCCCCCGGTCCCACCACAGCGAGCCCTCCACCCTGGCGGTCAGCTGTCCGCTGGCCGCCGCGGCCAGGTAGGCGGGCAGCGGATCGGGGCTGCCGAGGTAGTCGCCGACGATCGCGTCCTGCCAGGCGGTGATGCCACGCGCGTGCATGTGCGCCTGAGCGGCGAGCAGGCCCCTCAGGCGCTCGTCCAGGGTCAGCTCCGGCACCAGGTTGCCGACCAGGTTCGCCGCTCCTTCGTGCAAGGTCCCCTGCGGCCCGCCGTCAGCTTCCCGCTCGATCCGGCCGTCGACCGGGTCGGGTGTGCGCGCGTCGACGCCGGCCAGCTCCAGCGCCCGGGTGTTGACCCACGCCCCGTGCCCGTCCCGGTTGGACAGGTAGGCCGGCCTGGCCCCGGTGACCTGGTCAAGAGTCGCCCGGTCGGGCGTGCCGCCGGCAAACCACTCCATCCGCCAGCCTGACCCCGCGATCCACTCGCGCTGCGGATGCTGCTCCGCGTAGGCCGCGATCCGGCCCAGCGCCTCCGCCAGCGTGCCCGCGCCCATGAGGTTGCAGCTGATCATCGTGATCCCGGCGAACGCCGGGTGCACGTGCGCGTCCTGGAATCCCGGCAGCAGCGCGCGCCCGCGCAGGTCGACGACCTGGGTACCGGCTCCGATCAGGTCCCGGAAGTCGCGGTCGCGGGTGTCGCCGAGCTGCACGATCCGGCCGCCGCGCACCGCAACGGCGCTGGCCGGTGCCCCGTCCGGTCCCGCCGCGAGGGCCATCTGCCGGCCGGTCGCGTCGGCCGTGTAGATCGCGCCGCCCGCGAAGACCAAGTCTGCCTGCTGCCCCATCCGAGCCCGCCTCTCGCCTCGCGCCTGCGCTTACCCTAGTGATCACGGGCGCGCGGGCCGCAACGGCGGCCAGGATCTCGCGGCCGGCTACCAGCTGCCCCAGGCAAGCGCCGGCGCAGGCAGCTGCGGCGGGGTGAGGAACGCCGGCGGGCTGTCGAGATCGAGCGCCCCGGCCGGCGAGACCGCGGCGGCGTCCCGGCGGGTGAGCGCGGGCAGGTTCCACTTCTCCTCGACCAGCTTCAGCACCGAGGTGTGGTCGAACACATCCGGTAGCACGCAGTCCGGCCGGGCGTACGGCGAGACGACGACCGCGGGCACCCGGAAGCCGTAGTTGTCATAGCGCAGCGGCGCATCGACCAGTTGCTCGGCGTGCCGCACGTAGCCAGGGAACAGCGGCTTGAGGATAGTGCGCAGCAGTGACGGGTGCGCGACGAGACTGCGGCCGGACACATTGTCGGGCGGCACCGCGGGCGGCGGGGCCACGTGGTCGTAATAGCCGCCGTGCTCGTCGTAGAGCCAGATCAGCAGCGTGTCCGGCCAGCCCGGCCCGTGCATGACCCGGTTGATGACCTCCGCGGCGAAGCTCTCGCCCTTG
>Ga0209006_10006560_pt1 | contig 10517 bp, 10 predicted proteins | sample JacPin_JW_Ref_O2_FD_188567 | JGI IMG/M metagenome (GOLD analysis project Ga0209006, IMG submission 188567) | Forest soil microbial communities from Algoma, Ontario, Canada - Jack Pine, Ontario site 1_JW_Ref_O2 (SPAdes) (version 2) | ecosystem: Environmental > Terrestrial > Soil > Boreal... | reverse complement strand
GTCATCCCGGGTCCTGCCAGGAGCAGTGCTGATGCGGTAAGCAGGTCGCGCCGGTTCACGGTCATGGCAGTGCTCCTGGGACTAGCCGAAAAACTCGACTGCAGTGCGTTCTCTTCTCCACTGCGGCGCTTGGATCTGTCAAGACTGCGATCAACGCGCAGGCGCCGGCTGCTCTGCGCCCGGCGCGGGGGCGGACTTCAGGGCCTGCAGCAGCGCTGGTCCCACGCGGGCGGTGAAAGCCGCGGCGCCCGTGGGGTTCAGGTGCAGGCCATCGCTGAAGCTGCTGCGCGGCATCTCGGCCGGAACATAGGGCATCACAACGTCGATGCCGCTGACACGCGCGCGCGCAGCCAGGCCGGCGCCGATGTCGGCGCGGTTTAGCGACGGGGGTATGAGGTACACGAAACGGACGCCGTCGGTTTCGGCGAGCCTCTTAAGCGTTTCCAGGCGCGCCATCGCCCGTCCGAGCGTCTGCTCGTTGACGACCAGCGGCAATGGGTCGACGCCCGTGAGGTGCGCGGCCAGCAGGTCCGAATGCGGCAGCCACTTCTGCAGCAGGCCAAGGCGCAGGATGCTGCGGCTTCCGAGCCAGGCGCTCTTGGTGGCGAACAGGTAGGTGCTCGCGGCCATCATGTCGAGGCGCGCGTCGTGCATGACCTGCGGCAGATCGCGCGGCTGCAGCAGGCGGTAGGCGAAGGTCTCCCCGTAAGTGGCGTTCGAGAGCAGCTGCCGCCCCGACATGCACAAGACCACGATGTCCGGGCGCGAACCCTGCGCGAGCAGTCGCCGCAGCCCGTACAGCCAGTCGAGGTAAGTCGTGTCCTCGATCGGATAGTAGGCGACGGAGTACGCCGGACTCACCGCTTCCTGCAGCTGCCGCCGGTTGATGCCCTGTTCGAGCAACGAGTTGCCAACGATCAGCACTGTGCGCTCGCCATGCTCACCGAGCGGGCGCAGCCCGAACGCCACGCTCGCATCCGCCTCCATGCGCCGCTGCGTCTCGCTCAGGCGTGGCAGCGCCACCCGCATCGCGACCTCGAGGAGTGCAAACCACGCGACAATGCCTGCCAGCAGCAGCACGATCGCCCGCACGGCGCCACGCGGGTCAGAAGCGGAAGTAGATGAATGCATTGGCTTGGTTCGCTCCGAAGAGCGTGATGAGGGCGCACAGCAGTAAGCCGACGGCGACGCGTACCCCGAGGCTGCGGTCCGCGAACAGGTACTCGGTGCCGGCGGCCTCCAGTTGCAGGTCGAGCAGCAGCAGCATGCCGGCGAATGCGAAGAGAAATACGAGCGCCACCCCGTATACCGGCTGCCAGGCGAGCTGCGCAAGCCCCGCCAGCTGCGCGAGCGCCGCCTGCAGCGAGGGCTCGCGGAAGAATATCCAGGCGAGGCACACGATGTTGAAAATGACGCAGCGACGCAGCCAAACCGAAAGCAAGCGCCGCGCGTCCGGCACGTCGCCACCTCCCGTCAGGAGGCGCTCGAGCGCGAGTCCCGCGCCGTGTATCGCACCCCAGATGACGAAGGTCCAGTTGGCGCCGTGCCACAGGCCACCGAGCAGCATCGTGGCCATGAGGTTGGCGTACGTGCGCATCCGGCCCTTGCGATTGCCCCCGAGTGGTATGTAGAGGTAGTCACGCAGCCAGGTGCTGAGGCTGATATGCCAGCGGCGCCAGAAGTCCTGCAGACTCTGCGCGAAGTAGGGCTGGCGGAAATTTACCATGAAGTGAAAGCCGAGCAGCTGCGCGCTGCCGCGCGCGATGCTGCTGTAACCGCTGAAATCGCCGTAGATCTGCCAGGCGAAGGCATAGGTGCCGAGCGTCACCGTGGCGAGGTTGGGGCCGCCGAAGCCGCCGCCGAGCGCGCCATTGGCGATCAGCGCGCAGTTGTCGGCGATGACGACCTTGCGGAACAGGCCCTCGAGGATCAGCAGCAGCCCGTCGAAGGCCTTGTTGGCGTCCCAGCTGCGTGCCTGCTGCACCTGCGGCAGCAGGTGTGACGGGCGCTGGATGGGGCCGGCGATCAGGTGCGGGAACAGGCTGACGAAGAGCGCGTAGTCGACCAGCGAGTCGGCTGCACGCAGCTTCCTCTTGTAGACATCGACGATGTAGGCAACCTCCTGGAACGTATAAAAGGAGATCGCAGGCGGCAGCACGATGCTCCACACCGTGTGTGGCACGGCATGCAGGCCGACCGCAGCCGCCAGGTGCTCGAAGGAGTCGACGAAGAAACCGAAGTACTTGAAGAACCCGAGGCAGCCAAAGTTCACTAGCAGCGAGAGTGTGAGCAGCAGCCGCCGTCGCGCCGGATCGGTACTGCGGTCAAGCCCGCGGCCGACGAAGAAGTCGACGACCGTCGATGCGCCCATCAAAAGCAGGAAGCGCCAGTCCCACCAGCCGTAGAAGAAGTAGCTGGCCCCGAGGAGGAACAGGTTCTGCGCCCGCAACCGCAGGCGCCAGTAGACGAGCACCACCAGCGCCAGGAAGACAATGTAGACGGTTGAGTCGAAATACATGCCGTGGGGACGCGTGCAGCCTACTTACCTTAAAACAGCGCGGCCCCCGGGACGCGCTTTAAGGGCGCGCCCCCTGATAAAGATGGCCGCGGATCTTGGGGCAGCCTACCAGAGTCGACCGGGCGCGTACCCCTGCAGCCGGTGGACACTCGGTGAGCGCCGAAGCTAGACTTTCGCCGATGAAAACGCTCGCGCCAGCACTGGCCGTGAAGATCGGTGGGCCCACGCAGTTACTGCTGGAGCGCGGCGGAGCTGCCTTTGCGATCCATCCCCTGTGGTTGCGGGAGCGCTGCCGGGATGCGGCCAGCATGGACCTGAAGACCCAGCAGCGCCTCGCCGACCCGTCCGATTTTGACCTCGGGCTGAAGATCGTGACGCTGACGCAGCCCTCGCCCGGAACCTTCCGCATCGGCTTCAGCGATGGCCACGAAGCCACCTTCAGCGCCGCCGACATCCTCGAGGAGGCAGTGCTGGCGCCCAATGATCACGACTGCCCGCCGCTGACCCTGTGGGACGGCGGTCTTGCGGAGCTGCCGCGCGCGCACTGGCATGCGGATGCGGGTGAGAGCGAGCGCCTCGCGTGGCTCGAAGCCTTCCTTACCCTGGGGTTCATTATCTTCGAGGGTGTGCCGGCGGCGCCGGGTACGGTGCTCAAGGTCGGCGCCATGTTTGGCTTCACCCGCGAGACGAACTTCGGGGCGCTCTTCGACGTGCGCTCGACCCCCAACGCCACCGATCTTGCCTACACCAACGTCTCGCTCGATCCGCACACCGATAATCCCTACCGCGCGCCGGTACCGGGCATCCAGCTGCTGCACTGCCTTGCCAACGAGACCACCGGTGGCCTGTCGACGCTCGTGGACGGGTTTGCTGTCGCGCAGACGCTGCGGGATGCGGAGCCGGAGGCGTTTCGCGTGCTCGCCGGGACCCCGGTGCGCTTCAAATACATCGACGCCGACACCGAGCTCACCGCCAGTGCGCCGCCGATCGAACTCGATGTCACGGGTGCCCTGAAGTCGATCCACTTCAGCCCGCGCCTGGACTTCGTGCCGTTGTTCGCCCCCGAGCAGCTCGACGCCTACTTCCGGGCGCGCCGCAAATTCGATGAGCGCCTGCGGGCGCCGCAGTTTGAAATCCGCTTCTTGCTGAAGGCGGGTGATCTTGTGATGTTCGACAACTGCCGCCTGCTGCACGGGCGCACGGGTTTCAACCCGGCCGAAGGACTGCGCCACCTGCAGGGCTGTTACATCGACATCGATGGCCCGCGCAGTCTCTACCGCGTGCTGCGACGCCGCCGCGCTCAGGCGGCCACGCTGAGGCGCAGTGCATGAGCCGCGTCGTCAGCTTCCGGCAGATGAAGGACGGCACCAAGGAGGACTACGAGCTCCTCGATGAGGCGGAGAAGCGCTATGCACTCGGGCTCGCTGACCGGGTGCTCGAGAGTCTGGTCAAGCTCGATCACTCCCTGGAGGGTTACCCGGTCAGCCGCCTCGGTCACTCGCTGCAGGCCGCCACGCGCGCCCTGCGTGACGAGGCTGACGAGGAGATGGTTGTAGCGGCGCTCATCCATGACGTGGGGGATGAACTTGCGCCCTACAACCACGCAGAAGTTGCCGCTGCGATCCTAAGGCCCTACGTGCGGGCCGAGGTCAGCTGGATCGTGAGTCACCACGGGCTGTTCCAGAACTACTACTACGTGCACCACTTCGGCGGCGACCGTAATGCGCGCGAGCGGCTGCGCGAACATCCCTGGTATGAGGCCTGCGTGCACTTCTGCGCCGCCTGGGACCAGAGTTCCTTCGACCCGGACTACCCGAGCGAGCCGCTCTCGACGTTCGAGCCCCTGGTGCGGCGGATCTTCGCCCGCGCGCCCCACGATCCGCGCTACCTTTCGAGCGACGCCTGATCCGGGGCGATGCCGCGCAGCAGCCAGGCGCGCGCTTCGGCCACCGTCTTGAACACCGCGACCGGGATGCCGCGGTTCACGGCCACGGTCTCGGCGAACTCCATCGAGGGCCCCTGGGCATTCACGTCGACGAAGGCGAGTGCGTGCAGCAGGCCGCGCGCCCGCTCGCTCGCCTCCGAGATCACCTTGTAGACCGGGAAGGTGCTGAGGCGCTCACCCTCCAGGCGCTCCTCGATCAGCAGCCGGTAGCAGCGTCGCGCGATGCATTCGCGCCGCAGCTCATCGAGGTAGCGCGCCACCGTCTCGGCATTGTTGGTGCCGGTCACTACCACATGCAGGAAGTGCGGCTCCTGTTGGATCGTCAGCTGGTAGGCCATGGCGGGTCGGAAACTCAGGTGTGCTCAGCGCGCGCGCCGCTGCAAGATCGTAATATAGCGCGGCGGCAACCGGGAGGTGTCTCGTGAACGATCAGATCCAGACCATCAGCTCGGTGAAGGACACTCTGCTGGACCTCGCCATCCGCTTCGGCCCGAAGCTGCTGGTGGCGATCCTCATCCTGGTCGCCGGCGCCGTCGCCAGCCGCTGGGTGAGCCGCTGGCTGCTGCGCATGCTCGCGCGCCTGGAGCTCGAGGCCCCGGTGCGCCTGCTGCTGGCGCGCGCCGCCTGGGCCGCCTGCTTTGCGCTGTTCTTCATCATGGCGCTGCAGAACCTCGGCGTGGAGCTCTTGCCACTCATCGCAGGCCTGGGCGTAGCGGGCGCGGGGATTGCCCTGGCCACCCAGGGGGTGCTCAGCAACATGGTGGCGGGCCTCTCGATCATCTTCGCCAAGCCCTTCCGCGTCGGTGAATACATCGAGATCGCCGGGGTCGAAGGCACGGTCGAGAGCATCACGCTCTTCAGCACGACGCTACTACACGTGGACCGCTCGCGCGTCATCGTTCCCAACCGCAAGATCGTCGGCGAGATCCTCCACAACTACGGCCGCATCCGCCAGCTCGAGGTGTCTGTCGGGGTCGCCTACGATGCCGATCTGGAGGTGGCGCTCGCGGCGGTGCGCGAGGTGCTGGCGAACAACGCGCGCGTGCTGAAAGATCCGGTCGCGGTGGTGCAGCCCGTGCAACTGGCCGATTCGTCGGTGAATATCGCGGTGCGGCCCTGGGTGCTCATCGAGGACCAGGGCAGCGCCACGGGCGAGATCAACGCTGCGATCCTGTCGGCCTTGCGCGCGCGCGGGATCGGTATTCCGTTCCCGCAGCGCGAGGTGCGCCTCCTCGGTACGGGCGCACCCTGAAGCAGGGTGCGCCCGTAGCGGCAGGTTCTTACCAGTAGCGCGGCGTCTTGTAGTACTCGAAGCTGCGCTCGCGGAACTGGCCGTCGTTCTGCGTGAGCTCCTCGATCGAGCCTGCGGGGGCGGCCGCGAGCTGTTCCTTCGAATAGCTGACGAGGTAGGCCCCTGCGTTGGCGTCGTAATCCAATGTTTCCCAGGGCAGGGGATGGTACTTCTCGTTCATGCCGAGGAAGCCGCCGAACCCGACCACGGCGAACATGATGTTGTTGGACTCCTTGTCCAGCACCACGTCCTCGATGACCCCGATCTTGCTGCCGCTCTTGTCCTTGACCGCGGTGCCAATCACTTTTTTGGCCCGGATCGCTGAAGTGTGCCCGCTGGCGGTCGTCATGTGTGTCTCCTTGGATGCCGTCGGTGTGAAGGGCTGCATCTTCGGTGAATGCGCCGGCCGCCGAAGTAGGCGTGCGCCGCAGCGCTCCGTAGGACGCACGAGGGTGCCGGGTCCGCGGCCGCGGTGTCCTGTGCCTCTGCCGTTGTGCGATATTTGCCGCACAGTCCGCGCCGCGGCAGCGAGCGGCGCGCGTGTACCATCTAAAGGAGACGGAGGCTTGAAGATCGTGCGTCACGGCGAGCCGGGCCGCGAGCGCCCCGGCGTCATGGACGAGAGCGGGACGGTGCGCGACCTCTCCGGCGTCATTGCGGACTGGACACCCGCAGAGCTTGCGCCCGCGACACTCGCCCGGGTGCGCGAGCTCGACCTGCGCGCGCTCGCGCCGGTGACGCACGGCGTGCGCCTCGGCGTGCCGCTGCGCGGTATCGGCAAGTTCATCGCCATCGGGCTCAACTACACCGACCACGCGCTCGAATCCGGGATGCCAGCGCCCAGTGAGCCGGTGGTGTTCTCCAAGGCCATCAGCTGCATCACCGGCCCTGACGATCCGGTGATGCTGCCGCAGGCTTCCCTGAAGAGCGACTGGGAAGTGGAACTCGGCGTCCTCATCGGGCGCACCGCGCGCTACGTTGGCAATGAGGCGGCGCTCGGGCACGTCGCCGGCTACTGCCTGGTCGATGACGTCTCCGAGCGCGCGTACCAGCTCGAGCGCGGGGGCACCTGGGACAAGGGCAAGGGCTGCGACACCTTCGGGCCGGTAGGCCCGTGGATCCTTACGAGCGATGAAGCGCCCGACCCGCAGCGCCTGCACCTGTGGCTGGAGGTCAACGGCGTGCGCCGCCAGGACGGCAACACCGCGCACATGATCTTCCCGGTCGCCGAGCTCGTGGCCTACCTCAGCCGCTTCATGACGCTCGAGCCGGGCGACCTGATCGCGACCGGCACCCCGGCTGGCGTTGGCATGGGGATGAAGCCGCCGCAGTTCCTCCGCAGCGGGGACCGCATGAGGCTCGGCTGCCCGGAGCTTGGAACGCAGACGCATGCCGTGGTGGCCTGGAGACCTTCGTGAAGCACGCTCACTACATCGGCGGTACCTGGCACCCCAGCGCCGCGGCCGCCCCGAACGTGAATCCCTCCGACACCACGGACGTCATCGGCGAGTACGCCCTCGGGAGCGCCGCGGACGTCGCTGCGGCCTGCGAGGCGGCGGCCGCCGCGGCGCCGGGGTGGGCGCGCAGCACGCCCCTGGCGCGCGCCGAGGCGCTGGAGGCAATCGGCGCGGAGATCCTCGCGCGCCGCGCGGCGCTCGCGGACCTCCTGGCGCGCGAGGAGGGCAAGACCCTCACCGAGGCGCAAGGAGAGGTCACCCGTGCGGGCCAGATTTTCCGCTACTACGCTGCCGAGGCGCTGCGGCCTGCCGGGGAATACCAGCACTCGCTGCGGCCGGGCGTCGAGGTCGAGGTGACGCGCGAGCCCCTCGGCATCGTCGGGCTGGTGACGCCCTGGAACTTCCCGCTGGTGATCCCCGCCTGGAAGATTGCCCCGGCACTCGCCTTCGGCAACTGCGTCGTGTTCAAGCCCGCGGAACTGGTACCGGGCTGCGCCTGGGCACTCACCGAGATCATCGCGCGCGTCGGCCTCCCCGCCGGTGTCTTCAACCTCGTGATGGGCGCCGGAAGCGTGGTGGGAGAGGCCATCGTCCAGGAGCCGCGCATCGCGGCGGTGAGCTTTACCGGTTCAGTGGCCGTGGGGCGCGCCATTCTCGAGGCCTGCGCGCGGCGGGCCGCGAAGGTGCAGCTGGAGATGGGCGGCAAGAACCCGCTGGTCATCCTGGCCGACGCTGACCTCGATAACGCGGTGCGCGTGGCGCTCGAAGGCGCCTTCTTCTCAACCGGCCAGCGCTGCACCGCCTCCTCGCGCCTGATCGTCGAGCAGGGCGTCCACGAGCGCTTCGTCGCCGGGCTCACGGAGGCGATGCGCGCGCAGGTGATCGATGATGCGCGCAAGCCCGGCACGACCATCGGTCCGGTCGTGGATGCGCGCCAGCTGGCGCAGGACCTCAAGTACCTGCAGGTCGGCAAGGCCGAGGGCGGGCGCCTCGTGCTGGGCGGGGACACCCCGACCCGCGAGCGTCCCGGCTTCTACCTGACGCCCGCCCTCTTCACCGAGACCCGCAACGAGCAGCGCCTCAACCAGGAGGAGATCTTCGGCCCCGTGGCGAGCGTCATCCGTGTGCGTGACTACGAGGAGGCGTTGGCAGTCGCCAATGCGACCGAGTTCGGCCTGTGCGCCGGCATCTGCACCACGTCCCTGAAACACGCGCGCCACTTCCAGCGCAACGCAGACGCCGGCATGGTGATGGTGAACCTGCCCACGGCCGGCATCGACTACAACGCCCCCTTCGGGGGCCGCAAGGCCTCCGGCTATGGCGCGAAGGAACTCGGGCCTGCGGCGCGGGAGTTCTACACGATGAGCAAGACCGCCTACATCCGCGGTAGCTGAGGGGCGCAGGCATGCCTGAGCGGGTGCTGATCGTCGGGGCGGGTCCCACCGGACTCGTGCTCGCGCTGTGGCTCACCCGCCAGGGTGTGAGCGTACGCATCATCGACAAGGCCGCAGCGCCGGGTACCACTTCGCGCGCGCTTGCGGTGCAGGCGCGCACGCTCGAGCTGTACCGGCAGCTGGATCTGACGGATGCGCTGCTGGAACGCGGCCACCGCGTGCCCGGGATCAACCTGTGGGTCAGCGGCGAGCCGCGCGCGCGGCTGCCGTTCGAGTCGGTGGGCGGCGGACTCACCCGCTACCCGTTCCTCGAGATTTTCCCCCAGGATGAGCATGAGCGCCTGCTGCTGGAGCGCCTGGGCGCGCTCGGGGTAGCGGTTGAACGCGGTACCGAGCTTAAGAGCTTCGCTGAGGAGGGCGCCGGGGTGCGCGCACAGCTCGCGCGCGCCGACGGCACGGCGGAGGTCTGTGAGACGGCCTATCTTGCCGGTTGCGATGGCGCACGCTCCGCGGTGCGCGAGATCCTCGGGGCGGGCTTCCCCGGGGGCACCTACCGGCAGGTGTTCTACGTCGCCGACATCGAGGGCGCCGGCGCCGCCATCAACGGCGAGCTGCACATCGACCTGGATGAGGCGGATTTCCTGGCGGTGTTCCCGCTGGCCACGCGCGGCCACGTGCGCCTCATCGGCACGGTGCGCGATGAGCGCGCACAGCGGGCCGAGACCCTGAGGTTCGAGGACGTCAGCCAGCGCGCCATGCAGAACCTGAAGCTGCGTGTCGAGCGCGTGAACTGGTTCTCGACCTACCGCGTGCATCACCGGGTGGCCGATCATTTCTGCGGCGGCCGCGCTTTTCTACTGGGCGATGCCGCCCATATCCACAGCCCCGCGGGCGGGCAGGGAATGAATACCGGCATCGGCGATGCGGTGAATCTTGCCTGGAAGCTCGCCGCGGTCCTGCGCGGTGATGCCCCGGCGAGCCTGCTCGCCACCTACGAGGCCGAGCGCATGCCCTTCGCGCGCCGCCTGGTGGCCACCACCGACCGCGCATTCAGCGTCGTGACCGCCGAGGGCGCGGTGGCCGACTTCGTGCGCACCCGCCTCGCCCCCATCATCATGCCGCGGGCGCTGGCGTTCGCAGCGGTGCGCGGGTTTGTCTTCCGCACCGTCTCCCAGATCACGGTGAATTACCGCGGGCGCCCGCTGAGCGCCGGCTGCGCCGGCCGTGTGCACGGGGGTGACCGGTTGCCGTGGGTGCGCACCGCCACCCTCGATAACTACGACTCGCTCAATCCCCTCGAGTGGCTGGTGCACGTTTACGGGGAGGCGACACCGCAGCTGCGAGACTATTGCCGGCAGCGCGGGCTCGCCCTGAGCGAGTTCGCTTTCGCCGCCGAGCACGCGGCGGCGGGCCTGACGCGCAACGCACTCTACCTGCTGCGCCCGGACAGCTACCTGGCGCTCGTGGACCCGCAGGCGCAGCCGCAGACGCTGGAGAGCTACTTTGTAACGCGCAGCCTGCGTCCGGGCGGCAGTGCCGCCTGATGCCTGGCCGCCTGCCGAGGCTTCGCGCGAGAACGGCGGCGCTGCGCTGCGATTTGATATTCTCCCGGGCCTCCTTTCCTGCCTAAGGTTCCGTGATGCCCATCGCTGCCGCCCTGCGTGTGGCCCTCGCTGCCGCGTGCCTCGCCCTTCCGCTCACCACTGTCCTGGCCGCGGACGCCCCGGCCCGGCAGGTGATCACGCACGAGATGCTGTGGATGATGAAACGCGTGGCCAACCCGGCGGTGAGCCCGGACGGTAAGTGGGTGGTGTTCTCGGTGCTCGAGCCTGCCTACGACCCCGATAAGGAGGTCAACGGCCTGTGGCTGACCGCGGCCGATGGCAGCGGCGCCCCGCGGCGCCTCACCCAC
>Ga0209006_10006558_pt1 | contig 10520 bp, 10 predicted proteins | sample JacPin_JW_Ref_O2_FD_188567 | JGI IMG/M metagenome (GOLD analysis project Ga0209006, IMG submission 188567) | Forest soil microbial communities from Algoma, Ontario, Canada - Jack Pine, Ontario site 1_JW_Ref_O2 (SPAdes) (version 2) | ecosystem: Environmental > Terrestrial > Soil > Boreal... | reverse complement strand
AGCGGCACGTTGAACCGCTCGAGTAAGAAACCCGCGGCGCCGACATGGTCGGGATGAAAATGCGTTGCGATGATGCGGGTGAGCGGACGATCTTTCAGCACGGTGCCGAGTAGCAGCTCCCAAGCCGCCAATGTCGCCTTGTCGCCGATGCCGGTGTCGATCAGCGCCCAACCGTTGCCGTCGTCGACAAAATAGACGTTCACGTGATCGAGCAGGAACGGCAAGGCAAGCCGCGCCCACAGAATGCCGGGTGCAATTTCGATGGTGTGGCCCGGGTCGGGCGGCGCCGGATAGACAAAGCGGAGCGGTTCAACGCCTGAACCGGGCGCGACATAGCTTTGCGAACCAGAGGCAGACATTCCGCGAGTGCTCACCGGCCGCGCACCGGCGGCCCCCCATTGGCGATAACACTCACCGCTTGCGCTGACTAGTGTCCTAACCGACGCCTAGTCTACCCAGGGTCCGCCTCACGACGCGCTGCAACCACCTTTGCGGCGGAAATCCTCATTCCGCGGCCTCGACCCGGGAGCACGATCGATTTCGGACGCCCGCGCAAAGCTCATCCCGACACGAGCAGAACGCCCGTGCCGATGTGGCCGCTATTTGGCGGCCGCCGCCCGAAATGCACCGTTCCCGTGCTCAGGCTGATCGGCAAACAGGAGCTCGACGTAGCTCTTGCCCCGCCCGTAGCACTCGCAACTGCGGCGCTCGAGCTCATCGCGATTGATGATCTGCATGTAACCGCGCCGGCACGTCAGTACGCCTTCCCGCTCGAGCCGTCCGGCCACCAGCGTAACCGTGGTGCGGCGAACCCCGAGCATCTGCGCGATGGTGCTTTGCGTCAGCGGGATCTTGCCGTTGCCGCCACGGTCGTGGACTTCAAGCAGCCAGCGGCAAATGCGGCCTTCGACCTGGTGGGCGGCATTACAAAGCGCCGTCTGCTGCGCCTGCGCCATGATGCTCGAATCGAAGCGGGCCGCCAGACGCCGCATCGTTGCGCTATCCTCGAGCGCATAGCGGAAGGTCGCGGCCGACATGCGTGAGGCGCGTCCTCCGATATGGACCTCGGCATTGCAGGTGGCTGGAGCCGACGCCGCAGCCGCAAAGCCGCCGACAATGCCTTCCCGGCCGATCAGGAGCACGCTTGCTCCCGAGGTTTCCCGCAGCGGCATGGTCAATGCCACAAGGCCCGCGTGTGGAAACACAACGTCGTCGATCCGTTCACCGAAATAGTGCAGGCAATCCCCCGGCCGCATATCGAAAGTGGTCAAATGCGGCCGAAGAATCGAGAATTCGGCCGGCGAAAGCTCCGAGAGAAACCAATTTCTGTCCTGGGATTTTGGATTGATCTCGTAAGCTTGCTGATAGACGCTTTTATCCGGCAGTTCGCTGATCTGATCTGCTATTGGCATGGCCCACCCCTCATTGCCAGCCAACGTCCCCTGTCGGCCGGGCTCTATGTTAAGAGCCGGTCGCGCGTTCAGTTCCCTGCCGCCACATCAAAATTCGTATCGGCGTTTCCGCGGCCGGCGAAGGAACCACCCGTTACCGCCGCACGCGGGCACTGCTCTAGCTGTCGCGTATCGTGCGCTTGCCGGAATTCGTGATCAGGTAGGGCTTGCCGCGAGAACGAGCGAAACGAGCGCGTGCCTCCCGCAGGATGCTTCGAGCGCTCTCGCGAAACGTGCGATCCCTTTCGCAGAGCGCTTCGATGAGGACGCGCAGTTCCGGTTGCAGCGTCTCAAGCGTCCGATCGAGGCTGATAAAAGGTATCTCGAATACGCGCTCGGCGCTGTTCTCGTAGACGTCGAGGCGCCAAGTCCGGGTCTGCGCTTCGCGGCCGCTCATCAGCTCAAGCACCACACCTTGGGCATACTGATAGGCGTGCTGGCGGTCGGTCAGGGTGACGCCGACATCATCTTCGATCGGGTCTGACCCGTCTCTCAATGCGAAGGTGTAATTCGGCATGTCCCAGCCCTTGCCTACGCTTCTGTGAGGCTCCGCCTTCGCCTTTTACGCACGGAAGTGGAAAATGGACGCCGGTCTGCGCGAAAAATCATGGGTCGCCAAAAAGTTAGAGCGCCAATCTATTCCCGCGTAACGATCGTCGCTTTTGATCATCACAACCATCCGCCCGCGCAGCGTTGGCACCTTTGCCGTACCGCTTTGCGCGATTCCTCAAGCTCGAACCCGTACCCTGGTACTACGGTTCCGGCGTGATTGCCAAAAAGCGGCAAAAAGGTGAACGTTCTTTGCTCGAATTGCGATGCAGGCTTCACTCGTTCCGGTGAGACGAGGCCGCACGCTTGCCGGCAACCGGATGTCCGCCGGAGAAAAGCCGGCCGCCGCCCTCGCTTGAGCTCAGAGGGCGGCAGCGTCGGCGCGAACGCTAGTAAACGCCCGGCACGTAGAGATCGGGCGGGACCGGATGGCGCGTATACTCCGGTTTATGCTCACGGTCGGGGAGGACGATCTCGGTGTGCTGCACGTCCTGATACGGCACCTGTTGCAGCAGGTGATGAATGCAGTTCAGCCGCGCCTTTTTCTTGTCGACGCCTTCCACCACCCACCAGCGCGATTCGGGAATGTGGGTGCGCTCAAGCATCTCTTCCTTAGCCTTGGTGTAGAGCTCCCATCGCCGGCGCGATTCGAGATCCATGGGACTGAGCTTCCACTGCTTGAGCGGGTCGTGGATGCGCATCAGGAAGCGCATGTTCTGCTCCTGATCGGTGATCGAGAACCAGTATTTCACCAGGATGATGCCGGAGCGGACCAGCATCCGCTCGAATTCCGGCACGTCGCGAAAAAACTCCTCGCACTGGGCTTCGGAGCAGAAGCCCATGACCCGCTCGACGCCGGCGCGATTGTACCAGCTGCGGTCGAACAGCACGATCTCACCGCCCGCCGGCAGGTGCGAGATATACCGCTGAAAATACCATTGGGTGCGTTCGCGTTCGGTCGGGGCCGACAAGGCGACAACCCGGCAGACCCGTGGGTTAAGCCGCTGGGTGATTCGCTTGATGACCCCGCCCTTCCCGGCAGCATCGCGGCCCTCGAAAAGCACCACCAATTTGAGCTTCTGGTGAACAACCCAATCCTGCAATTTGATCAATTCGCGCTGCAATCGCAGCAATTCGCGGAAATAGGTGCGCCGATCGACCGTTTCCCTGATCGCATCCGGCGCTACCGGACCCAGGACCGAATCAAGGCGCTGATCGTCGAATTCGAGCTCAAGCTCTTCATCGATGTTATCGAGAAGCTCGTCATTGAGGGCTTCGGAAAGCGATTTACCGGGGGTTGTCTTGGTATCCATCGTCACACGCTCCATGCGGGTCCATTGCGCCGACCCGCGGCTCGATGGTGGTGCGCAGATATGACGGCCGTGCGACGCGCCCATCGCTGCCCAATAAATAAGCAAATGAAGGAAAAGAGTAATCTAGCATTTGCCTTTCCGGCAATGATCCGCGTAACCAGAATGTCAATTCTCTTTTGTTTTCACAGTGTCATCAAAACAGGAGATTGTGGCAGCCGTCCACGGAAAGCTTGAGCGTCCGGAGGGATGTGGGGCCGTTTCTTGCATGGAGACCGCCCACGATGATGGCTGAACATTGGGAGAATATGATGCAGACGCCGAAACACGAGGGTAATGGCAGTTTGGAAACCTCCGAGCACGTCCAGACACCCGAAACCGAGGGCGTCGCGCCTCCCGCTGAGGATCGCGGCGATATGGTAGCGACGGTTGCGACGGTCGCAGTGGTTGGCATCGCCGCCGCGGCATTCGAAGCGGCTCTGCTGCCCGGCATCGTCCTTGGCGTCGCCGCAGTTGCAGTTCCGAGATTCCTGCCGAAGGCAGGCGCAGCGCTCAACCCGCTCTTCCGCTCTTCGGTCCGCGGCGTTTACAAGATGGGCCAGAAGACCAAGGAAATGCTCGCCGAAGCGCACGAACAGGTGAACGACATCGTCGCCGAAGTGCACGCCGAGGGCGACGTCGCTCAGCCGGCGCCGCGGACGGCCGGCTCGGTCGCGTCAGCCAACTAACCGACGGAGCGCAGCATCGGCTGCGCGCGCGTTCCGCGTTAAACGGGCGCCGGTATGCGCATTGGCAAGGCGCAGCCGGCGCTAAATGTATCAGCGGCACCGACTCCCGCCCTTCCCTCTCGAGCAATGCAATGAGCAAGATCAAGACCAAGATGAATCTGCAGATCGCCCATCAAGTGCCAGGGCGGGTGCGCATGAAAATTCCAGCCGGCAAGAACAACCCGGAGCTCCTCAAGCAGATCGGCGAAGTATTCGGGGCCATTCCGGGCATCGAGGAAATCGAAGTCAACCCGACCACGGGGAGCGTGGTGCTGCGCTACGACACCGATCGCCACGACGAATTCCACGGCACGTTTAACAAGCATTATGCCGCCCACGGCGCTACGGATAACGGCGCCGCCAGTGGGTCGGGCGGTGCCAAAAATGGCGCCCTGCACGGTGCCGACACCGATCTCGACAAGCTGACCGGCAGCATCGAGGCAGAAGCGGAATTCCTGGCCAGTCATTCGCACAGCGCGCGCGTGGTCGTCGACTTCGTCAAGAAAGTCGATCGCGAGATCAAGGTAGCGACCGGCAACAGCGTCGATCTCAAAATCCTGTTCGCCGCCGGCATGATCGCCTTCGCGGTGTTGGAGATCGGAGCGACCGCGGCGACGCCGGTCTGGGTCACGCTGGCAATCTTCTCGGTCAATCATTTCATCGAGCTTCACGAACGCCAGTTGAAGCAAGAAGTCGCGGAGGTCGCGACGCCGAATTTGGCGCCGATCCGCGTTGCCGGCTGACGTGAAAGCTATCGAGGAACAAGAGACATGGAATTCTCGGTTCGCCATTTCATTTCCGGGCGTATCCGTCTGCATTTGCCGTCGCTGTGCCGCAAACGAAAGCTCGCCGAGGCGGCGCTGTGCTGGCTGCAAGGGCAGCCGGGCATCAAGGGCGCTCGCCTAAACTACGACTGCGGCAGCCTCGTCATCGAATATGACCCGAGCTTCGAAGGCATCTTGCGCGCCACGCTGGGGCGGCTGTCGCTGATGAGCTTCGACGAGCTGACGCTCCTTGTCGCTCCCGGAGGGGTGCCGGCAGCTCCGGCGAAGCCGGCAGCATCGCCAAACCCGGTCGCGAAACCACCGCTCTGGCGCCGCAGCCCGCTCGGGCTGCCGACGCTGTCGCTGATGATGGCGTTCAGCGCCAATCCGCTGGTGACCGCAATCAACATGCCGCTGATGCTCTACAACGCTTATCCTATCGCGTTGCGCGCCTGGCGGGTCTTGCGGCGCGAAGGCCGGCTCAACATCGATTTCCTCGACACGCTGGCGATCACCGCCTCGCTGCTGCAAGGCAATCCGATGGCCGGCGCCATCGTGACCTGGCTGATCAAGCTCGGCGATTGGATCCGCGACCTGACCGCGGCCGGCACCAAGCGCGCGATCAGCGATCTGCTCGAATTCCAGAGCAAGACCGCCTGGGTGATCCGCGACAAGGTCATCACCGCGGTACCCGCCAATGAGGTCGTGATCGGCGACGAAGTCGTCATCTATCCGGGCGAGATCATCCCGGTCGACGGCGAGATCATCGACGGCCACGCCATGATCGACCAGAAGACCATCACCGGCGAAGGCTTGCCGGTGATGCGCGCCAAAGGCGAAGCAGTGTTTGCGGCGACCGTCATTCGCGACGGCCAGCTCACGGTGCGCGCCATCCGGGTCGGCTCGCTCACCACCGCCGGCCAGATCGCGCGCCTCGTCGAATCCGCGCCGATCGGCGACACCCGCATGCAGAACCATGCCGAGAAGCTCGCCGACCGGCTAGTTATGCCGACGCTGGCCTTGGCGACCGGTACGGCCGCCATCTCCGGTGACTTCAATCGCTTCCTGTCGCTGGTGATCGTCGACTACGGTACCGGCATCCGCGTTGCCGCACCGACCGCCGTGCTGGCCTCGATGACGCATGCGGCCCGCGCCGGCATCATCATCAAGAGCGGCGCCCACATGGAGCGGCTCTCTCAGGTCGATACGGTGATTTTCGACAAAACCGGCACCCTCACCCACGGCTCGCCGGTGGTGCTCGACATCATCAGCTATGAGCGCAGCATCACCGCCCCACATCTCCTCGGCCTGGCGGCTGCGGCCGAAACGAAGCTCACGCATCCGGTGGCGGAAGCGCTGCGCGTGAAGGCGAACGAGCTCGGCGCCAACATTCCGTATTGCGAGGAAACAACCTATCGCATCGGGCTGGGCGTCGAGGGCCAGGTCAACGGCTACTACATGCATGTTGGCAATGAGCGCTTCATGCGCCAGAGCAACATCGCGGTCGACATTGCCAAAACGGACCGCTCGGCGCTCGACCACCAGGGCTATTCCTGCATTTACGTCGCCGTCGACGGAACGCTGGCGGGGCTGGTGCCGTTTACCGACCAGATCCGTCCCGAGAGCAGCGAAATCATCAAGCGGCTGCACGCCATGGGGGTCAAGAACACCGTGATGCTGACCGGCGACAATAAGGTGGTGGCAAGCGCGGTGTGCCGACGGATCGGGCTGTCGCATCAATTCGCCGACATGTTGCCGGCTGACAAAGCCGATGTGATCAAGAGCTATCAAGCGAAGGGAAATGTCGTCGCCATGGTGGGTGACGGCATCAATGACTCCCCGGCGCTGAGCTTCGCCGACGTGGGTATCGCGATGAAATACGGCGCCGAGGTGGCGCGCGAATCGGCCGACGTGGTGCTGATGGAGGACTCCCTCTGGAAGCTCGTCAAAGCGGTTGAAATCTCGCGCGGCGCCGTCGGCCTGATCCGCCAGAACTATGCCATCGTTGCCGGATTGAATACGTTGGCGCTCGGACTTGCACTGCCCAGCGGCTTGATCAGTCCATCGGTGACCGCCCTGATCAGCAACGGTTCGGCTATCCTGGCAAGCGTAAACGGAATTCGCCCAATTCTTCGCTATCAATGAACACGGTCGAACCGACGATCATCCTGCCGCCACCGCATCAAAAGCGCTGCACCGCGCCGTCCACAATCTGGAAAACAAGGACTTCGCCGCCCGTCTCGCCGATTACGCCGGTAGTCCGGTGACGCGGGCGATGCGGCTGATGCCGAAGGTGGCGACCGACCGCATCAATAAGGTCGCTGAGGTCGCCATCCTCAACTCGCTCAAGATCGCCATCCGTTCCATCGAGCCGCAATCGAAGCGGCCACCGGCACAGCGCGCCGCGACGCTGTTGGCCGGCCTCAGCGGCGGCGTGAGCGGATTTCTCGGCGCGGCCGCGTTGCCCATCGAGTTGCCGGTAACCACGACGCTGATGCTGCGTGCCATTGCGGATATCGCCCGCCACCACGGTGAGGATTTGAAAAGCTTGGAGGCGCGTCTGGCCTGCGTCGAAGTGTTCGCGCTCGGCGCGCCACAGCCTGATCGGCGGCTCGATCTCGGCTATTACGCATCGCGCGCGTTGATCAGCCGGCTCGCCGCTGACGCCACCGCGATCTTTGTCGAGCGCGGCGTCGCCAATCTGTCGGCGCCGGTGGTCACCAATTTGGTAAGCGCCATTGCCGGCCGCTTCGGCGTCGTCGTGACCGAGCGATCCGCCGCCAGCGCGGTGCCGCTGCTCGGCGCGGTCGGCGGCGCGACCGTCAACGTGATTTTCATGAATCACTTTCAGCGTGTGGCCAATGGACATTTCGTCGTCCGCAAGCTCGAGCGTCTCTATGGACAGAGCGTGGTGCGCCAGCAATATCTGGCCTACGGGGCGCGGCCGAAAAGCATAAGGTGAACGGCAGCGATGCTAAGGGCTGACGCACTGCGCGAGGCACCGACGGCATCGCCACCACCGCCGACACGCGAAACCGATCCGCGCCGTGCCGGACTGCGGCGAATGCGGCTCTTCGCGACGCTGCTGCTGGTGTTGATGACGGCGATATTCATCGCCACCACCATCATGAAGGTCGACTGGCCTTGGGTCCCTTACGTGCGGGCTTTTGCCGAGGCCGGCATGGTCGGCGCCTGCGCCGATTGGTTTGCGATCGTCGCGCTGTTCCGCCGGCCGCTGGGACTGCCGATACCGCACACCGGCATCGTCCCCAACAACAAGGACCGTATCGGCCGAGCGCTGGGCAATTTCATCACCAACAATTTCCTCACTGTCGGCGTGATGAACGAGAGATTGGCGCGCATCGATATGGTGGGGGCGCTCGGACGATGGCTGAGCGAACCCGCCAATGCCCAACGGCTCGGGGATTATATCGCGCAGCAGTTGCCGCGTGTCGCCACGGCGCTGCCGCTGCCCAGCATCGGCGAATCGATCGGCCACATCGCTCGACAGGCCGCGCAAGCGGTCCCGGCCGCGCCGGTAGCGTCGAAGCTCCTCGCGATACTGTGGGCGCAAGGCGAAGCGCAGGCGCTGCTGGCGTTGGCGATCGATCAGAGCGAAGTTTGGCTGGCGAACAACAAGGAGGTTCTCACCGACAAGGTATCGCAACAATCGTCGCGCTGGATCCCCAAATGGGTCGATCGGATGATCGCCGACAAGGTCCTCAACGGCCTGCTCGGCACGCTGCATGAGATGCGCGATCATGGTCACCCCTGGCGGCTCGAACTGCGCAAGACCGTGGAGAAGATGATTGCTGATCTCGCCACCGATCCACACATGCGCACGCGCGCGGAGGAGATCAAAGCGGAGTTATTGGCGAGCCCGCTGGTGATCGAACAAGCAAAAACGCTGTGGGCCGAAGTGGAGAGCGGCCTCACCGCGGGGTTGCCGGAGCACTCGGAAGCCATCGGGCAGGCTTGCGCGCGGGCGCTGCGCAATGCGGGAGCCTGGCTACAGGAAGATGAAGCCCGCAAGGCGCAGCTTAATCGGCGGATCCGCATCGTCGGCCAGCGTTTCTTGTCGCTCTATCGGGTCGATATCGGCGCCTATATCGAGCGCGTGGTGCGCAACTGGGACAGCGCCACCTTGGTCGACCGGCTGGAGCTGCAAGTCGGCAAGGACCTGCAATATATCCGCATCAATGGGACGCTGGTCGGCGGCCTGGTCGGCTTGTTGATCTTCACCGTGTCGCAATGGATCGCGCTGTTTTAGAGCGCGACCAAATACGCTTATGCGCTAAGACGCGGTGTCGAGGACCGGCGCGTGTTGCAACGACAATTCCGTCGCCGGGGCGAATGTCCCCGCCTGCTCATCGTACAACGCCAGATCGCCGTTGCCGATATCGAAGTGAGCGCCCACGAGCTTGAGCTCACCCGCGCTCACGCGGGCGCGGATATCCGGAAACGTCATCAAGTTTCCCAGCGTGGTGACAACCGAGGCGCGCTCCAGCCTCCCGAGATAGTCGGCGTCGCTGGCTTCCCCAGGTGGACCGATTGAATCGGCAGCCGGCGTGATGAGCGACATCCAATTGTCGATGAAGTCGCTCTTGTTGGGCCGGTCGCGGTGCTCGACAAAAGCGCGAATGCCGCCGCAATGCGAGTGGCCCATAACCAGAATATGGCCGACTTTGAGGATCTGAACGGCAAACTCCAACGCGGCGGGAATGCCGTGAGGCAGTTCGGAAGGATCGTAAGGCGACACCAGATTGGCGACGTTGCGCAAGACAAATATTTCACCGGGATGCGCATCGAAAATCACTTCCGGGGAGACGCGCGAGTCGCAGCAGCCGATCACCATCACAGCGGGCCGCTGACCGGTGGCGGCAAGACGCTCAAACCGGCTACGCTCCAAAGGCAAACGCGTCTCGAGGAAAGCCAGATAGCCTTCTGACAATCGTGCCGGTAGTCGCCTCATTGTCCAGCCCAAAGGTTGGTGTGTCCGCCTGCCCCGGCGCGTATAGAATGACGCGGATTTGTGACAGGCGATATCAACAGCCATATGACGGGACCGGCCGACTTTGCCCGGTTCTCGATTACGGTTCTCGTGGCGGTTGCGAGCCCTCTTGCGGCATAGGGGTGCCTGCGCGACAGTTTCATGACCGAGGCGAATGCGCTAGAAAGTTCCGATTCGCTCAATTCGGTTCGGCACTTCGGTTCGGCACATGGGCACGGTGGTGCGGTTACGACGTCCCACGATCTCAGCAAAAGTGATCAAGGAGCTCCTGAAGCTCGGCTATTTGCAGCCGGCAAAGCGGCACAAGCCGCATGTCGTCGAACGCGCGCTGCTGCGGTTGCGGGCCGACCTCGTGCGTGGCGGCGTGGTTTACGGCGGCAACACAGGCGATCGTGCGCCGGCCACATCCGCGGACGACCAGCCGCCGGTGGCCGCGCCGCGCTCGATCGCATCGAGCTGACGGCGGCCCGATCCGGACTGGGTTGGGACATGCCCTAGAATTATTTGCCACCGTACGTCCTTTTCTGAACACCGGCGTCCACCCATCGGGTCAAGCTCGAGGGCGCGCTTTTCCGAGACGTGCTCTAACTACGTTGCGGCATGTGCCCTCTCCCCTGGCGGGAGAGGGCCACTCACGCGTCGATCAACAAGAATCGGGTGAGGGGGCG
>Ga0209006_10006557_pt1 | contig 10520 bp, 8 predicted proteins | sample JacPin_JW_Ref_O2_FD_188567 | JGI IMG/M metagenome (GOLD analysis project Ga0209006, IMG submission 188567) | Forest soil microbial communities from Algoma, Ontario, Canada - Jack Pine, Ontario site 1_JW_Ref_O2 (SPAdes) (version 2) | ecosystem: Environmental > Terrestrial > Soil > Boreal... | reverse complement strand
CATCGTGCTGCGCAACACCGAGAAGCAGGACCTGATCCGCGCTATCGCGTTCCTCACCTGGCCGGCGCTCACCGCGCCGGTGCTCGGGCCGCCGCTCGGTGGGCTGATCACGACCTACGCGACCTGGCGGTGGATATTCCTCCTCAACATTCCGATCGGGCTCGTCGGGCTCGCACTTGCGCTCGTGCTCATTCCGAACGCGCGCGGTGCCGCGACCGGGCGGTTCGACTGGAGGGGCTTCGTGGTCACCGGGCTCGCGAGCTTCGGGTTGATGTACAGCCTCGAATCGATCGCGCGAAATCGCATCGACTGGCGCATCACCGTGCCGCTGCTCGCGGCGAGCCTCGTCGCCGCGGTCTATGGCATCCGCCACGCGCGCCGCGCCGCGCACCCGCTGCTCGACCTCACGCCGTTCGCGCTTCCGACCTTTGCGATCACGGTGGGCGGCGGTCTGCTCGTCCGCTCCGCGATCGCCGCCGCGCCGTTCCTGCTGCCGCTGATGTTCCAGGTCGCCTTCGGGCTCGACCCGCTCACCTCCGGATTGCTGCTGCTCGGCGTGTTCGCTGGAAACCTCGGCATGAAGCCCGCGACCAACCGAGTGCTGCAGACCTTCGGCTTTCGCCGCACCCTGCTCGTCAACGGCCTCATTGTGATCGCGACCATCATGGCGTGCGGGCTGATGACGCCGGAGACGCCGAAGGTGTTGATCGTCGCGGTGCTGTTCCTGAGCGGACTGTCACGCTCGATGGAGTTCACCACCATCAACGCGCTGAGCTTCTCCGAGCTGTCGCAAGAACGGATGAGCGGCGCCAACACACTCTTCAGCATGATGCAGCAGATGGGAAACGCCCTCGGCGTCGCGTTCGGCGCCATCGCGCTGCGGCTCGCGGCGCTGATGCACGGCGATGTCGCGGGCTCGACGGTCGGCGATTTCCACTTCGCGTTCTTCGCCGTCGGCTTCGTCGGCCTCATCGGGGTGGCAGAGTTTCGCCGCCTGCCCGCGCACGCCGGCGAGGTCTTGCGCCAGCGCGCCGCGCCCGCGAAGTCGTGATCGCGTAGCGCTGCGGCCACGCGCCGTCATCGCCGGGCTTGTCCCGGCGACCCCGATCATGGGGGCACGGCCGTTCCTAACTTATCGGGGTGGCCGGGACGAGCCCGGCCATGACCATTTGTTTCAGCGAAACGAGAATCAAGGCTTCGTCTCGACCGGCGGCGGCGTTGTGCTCTCGCTCGGTTTCGCGGCGTCGTCCTTCGGCTCTTCCTTGGCCGGAGCGGCGGCAGGCGCGGCTTCGGCCGGCGCCTCCGGCTTCGCGATCGTCGCTTCCGGTTTGGCGGCTTCGGCGCCCGGGGCCTCATCCGGCTTCGGCGCGGCGCGGGGAACAAGCCCCGTCCCGGGAATTGCGCCGGCACCAGGAATCCCGGGAAGACGCAGGCCCGGCGGAAGACCAGGAGGGAGCCCCGCACCGGGAGGGAGCCCGGCGGGCGTCGGCTGCTCTTCGGTCGTCACGTCCTTCAAATTCCAGCCGAGGACCTCGGCCTGCTGGCCCGGCAGGCGGAATTCGAAATCGGTGGTCTTCGTCGTGATCGCTTTCGCCTTGTCGGGCTTGCCGTCCGTCGCCGACGGCTCTGCCGTCACCTGGACCCAGCCATCGGTGGCGTTGCCCACATTGGTGAGGGTCACCCGCACGCCGTCGGCGTCGGCGACGATGCGCCGGGCGTCGGCCGCCGCCGGGGCGGTGCGCTTGCGCACGTCCTGGAAGCTGAAGGCGTCGAACAGCGTGGCGAGGCGGGACACCTTGAAGCTGTCCGGCTCGCGCTTCTCCGGCACGTTCTCGAGATCGAACTCGCCGGGTTTCTTGGCGTCCGCGGCGATGGTGATCGTCTCGCCGGTGCCGCCGGACAGCGTGACCTTCTTGATCTCGCTGCGCTTGGTGTCGAAATCGACGTTGGCGTACCAGCCGGTGCGGTTCGCCGGCACGTGCACGGTGCCGCGCGCGAGCCACGTCTGCGGCTGCCCCTTGATGCGCACGAACTGTCCGCCGCCGGCGCTGCCTGCGGCGTTGTCGTTGTTCCCGACGACGATGTCCGCGATGTCGCCATTCCCGGCACGGAATACGATCTCCTTACCCGCGCCGTCGCCGGTGTCGGCGAGGCCCAGCTCGGAATAGCGGCCGGGATCGGAGGTCCGCGCATCGTTGAAGGTGAGCCCGGCGCTCTGCGTCACCACCTCGCGCAGGGCGTCGAGGCGGATCGGAAAGCCGGAATCGGCGGCGACGAACTCGCCGCCGCGGCGCTCGATCGCGAAGGTATCGGCGCCGTCGCGGATGGTGATGCCGGTGAGCTCGCCGGCCCGGCTGCGCAGCGACGGCACCACCGGGTCGCCTCGGTGGTCCGAGGGGACGGCGGTCGCGGTGGTATGCATCACCGCCGCGGTGGCGACGACGCAGATGGCGGCGATCCCGCCAAGAACGGTGAGCTGCCTCGCGTTCATTGATGGGATCCTTCCTTCACCGGCACCGGCCGCCGCGGCCGGCGCATTGCGAACAACAACGCGATGATCGCGACGAGGAGCGGCACCACGCCGACATTCACCGCCGTGATCCAGTTCTTGAGGTCGTCGACGTTGCGGCGCAGTGCGAACTGCACGTCGCGCAGCTCGGAGCGGATGGTCAGCAACTGGGCGCGGAAGCCGTCGATCGCCTTGACCTGCTCCGGCGTGAGCACGTCGACCGAGCCTTCCGGCGCGCGCGGAAGCTGGGCGAGCTTCTGCTCGGTGTCCTTGAGCTCCTGGGTGAGCTGCTGCTCCTTGGCGCGGAACCGCTGGTCGGCCTCCGCCTCCATTCGCTGGATCATCTCGAACGGCCGCCACGAGACGCCGCGGCCGCGCAGATCGGACAGCGCCGCGCCGCCCGCCATCTGCTCGACGGCGTTGATGACGAAGTCGCCGTTGTTGGCGAAGGCTTGGGCGATCTGCTGGCCGAGCAGCGACTGCTGCTGGATCCAGTTGCGATCCATCAGCATGTCGGCGTCGCCGACCAGGATGACGTTGACCGGCTTGGTCGAGCGCTTGAGTGTTGCGCCCTTGGGCGCGGCGTCGGCGGGCTTGTCCTTGTCGGACTCGTTCTCGGCCGGTGGCCCATCGGGATAGGCGCTGTCGAGCGTGCCGGAGAGCCGCGCGGCCAGCACCGGCGGCTTGTCGACCCGCTTGAGCCCGGAGAGCATGCGGCGCGGATCGCCGGTGCGGTCGGCGGCGACGGAGGCCTCGATCAGCACCGCATTGTCGCTCGCCGTCAGGAGCGGCCGCAGCGTGATGCCGTCCTTGGCGGTCCCGAAGGACCCTGCATCGGTCATGACGATCGCGGTGAGTTGCGCGAGGATCGCCTCGTCCTTTGCGAGCGCGTTGGTGCGCAGCGCGAGCCAGGGCAGATTCTGCGTCACCACCGGGCGCCCGCCGACATTGCGCTGGGTCTGCAGCGCATAGGTCGAGTCTCCGACCACCTTGGTGGGATCGAAGGTCACGCCCCAGGCTTTGAACAGCGGCTCGAGCGTCGAGCTCGCGTCCGGCGCCGGCATGCCGCCTGGGCCCATCTGGTTCTCGGCGAACGGATCGACGAAGACCATGGTCGGCTTGCCGGCGAGCACCCACTGGTCGATCTCGTAGCGCGTCGCGTCGTCGAGATGCTGCGGATGGACGACCATCAGCACCTTGGCGTCGTCCGGTATCTTGCCGCCGGATTGCGGCACGTTCTTCACGTCGAAGAACTGGCGCATCTGGGCGATCGTCTGCTGCTCCGGGATTCGCGTCATCGGGCTGCCGGCGAGACCGATGCCGTCGATCAGCGCGACGACCGGCTTGCCGCGGTTGCCGAGCTGGGCGACGAGGCGGGTGAGGTCGTATTCGAGAAACGTCTCGCGGTCCGGCGCGAACACGTTGATGGTCGAGCGGCCGGTGGTCGAATTGGTCGCGGCGAGGCCGAAGAACAGCTGCTCGCCGCCGGTGCCCTGGAACGACTGGATGCCGTAGGCGACGGCGCGGTCCTCGTCCTCCGAGAACGGGCGGGGATCGATGACCTCGAGGACGATATGGCCGTTCGATGCGGCGACATAGGCATCGAGCATGGCGCGCACGCGTCCCGCGAAGGCGGCGAGCTGCGGCGCCTGCTTGGTCAATCCGCTCGACAGGAACAGGCGGAAGCGCAGCGGCTCGTTGAGCTCGCCGAGCAAGGTGCGCGTGCCGTTGCTCAGCGAATAGAGATGCTGCTGGGTCAGGTCGATGCGTGAGCTGCGCAGCAGCTGCGAGCTCATGATGTTGATGCACACGAAGATCACGGCGCCGAGCACCGCGGCGATCGCTGCCATGCGGCCGGCGGTCAGCCGTCCGTGGCCTTGTCGCTCGGGCGACGGCTCGGGCCGTCCGGTGGCGGAATTCACAGATTCGGACATTTCACCCTCACGCCGCTTTCTTGACGTCGATCGCGAGCACGTTGAGCCACAGGCAGAACGCGATCAGCGAAACGAAGAAGATGATGGACGGCAGCTCCAGTACGCCTTCGGTGATGCGCTGGAACTGGCCGAGAAACGACATCGAGCGCACCGCGTCGACGATCACCGGCGGCGCCCATGAGCGCACCGCGGCGATGACGAGATCGAAGCCCGCCATCACGAACAGGAAGCTCACCGCGGTGGCGGCGATGAAGGCGAGCACCTGGCTCTTGGTCAGCGCCGAGATCGCCGCCGCGAGCGCGAGGAACGCGCCCGCCATCAGCCACGAGCCGATATAGGAGGTGAAGATCACGCCATTGTCCGGCGAGCCCAGGATGTTGACGGTGATCCAGATCGGCATCGTCAGCACCAGCGCGAGCGCGGCGAACGCCCAGGCGGCGAGCCATTTGCCGAGCACGATCTGCCACGCCGGGACCGGGAGCGTCATCAGGATCTCGATGGTGCCGCTGCGACGTTCCTCCGCCCACAGGCGCATCGCGATCGCCGGCATCAGCACCAGGAAGAGCCAGGGATGCCAGAAGAAGAAGCCGGAGAGATCGGCCTGGCCGCGGTCGAAGAACCCGGTCATGAAGAAGGTGAGGCCGGCGGCGAGCGCCAGGAACACGATCAGGAACACCGCGGCGACCGGGGTCGCGAAATAGGCGGCGAACTCGCGCTTGAAGACGAGCCAAGTCGGGCGCAAGTCGATGGGGCGTAGATCGAATTGGCGCATGTCAGTTCCTCGATCCGTTGGTAATCTCGCGGAACACGTCCTCGAGGCTTGCGCGCTTGAGGAACATCTCGGAGACCGCGATGTTCGAGCGGCCGAGGATGCCGGCGAGCTCGGCGGCCGTCGGCCGGTTCTGCGGTGCATGGACGAGCAGGCGGGTGACGCCGTCGACGCGCTCGGCGACATAAACCTTGGAGACGCCGGGCTGGGTCGAGATGATCTCGATCGCCTTGCGTGGATCGGCGGTGGCGATCGTCACCGCGAGCTCCGTCTCGTGCGGCCGCGCCAACAGCTCCGCCGGTGTCGCGTCGGCGAGCATGCGCCCCTTGGCGATGATGATCGCGCGGGTGCACACCGCTTCCACCTCTTCCAGGATGTGGGTCGAGATGACGATCGCCTTCTGCGGGGCGATGGAGCGGATGAGCTCGCGCATCTCGTGCTTCTGGTTCGGATCGAGGCCGTCGGTCGGTTCGTCGAGGATCAGCACGTCGGGATCGTGCACCAGCGCCTGGGCGATGCCGACGCGCCGCTTGAAGCCCTTGGAGAGCTGCTCGATGCGCTGGTTCCAGACGTCCGCGAGGTCGATGCGCTCGACGAGTTCGGCCAGCCGGTCGTTGGCCTGGCGCTTGGAGAGGCCGTGCATCGCGGCGATGAAGCCCAGGAAGTCGCTGACGCTCATGTCGGCATAGGCCGGGGCGCCCTCCGGCAGATAGCCGAGGCGGCGGCGTGCCTCGATCGGCTGGGTCTGGCTGTCATAGCCCTCGATGAAGGCCCGTCCCGAGGTCGGATCCAGGAATCCGCTGATGATCTTCATCGCGGTCGACTTGCCGGCGCCGTTGGGCCCGAGAAAGCCCACGACCTCGGCGCGATCGACGGCGAACGATATGCCGTCCACCGCGGTCAAGGATCCGAACCGCTTGACGAGATCCCGTGCTTCGACGAGCGCCATCTGTTCTGCTCCTGGCATGTCCACCGGACGGATCGCGGCGGTCGATCGTTTGGTAACGGACGTTCAGCCCCGCCTCGCGAAGCGTCGGATTAGCGCCACCGGCGCAAATATCAAGAGGTTTTCACGACGCACGGATGACGCGCCTCGCACGTGATCCGTCCGACGAAGCGCAAGAAAAAGGCCGGCAATTGTGCCGCTTTGTGGGTCGGGGCCGGCCACCGCATGCGACGTTTCGACGTATCGACAGGCGTTGCGACCAAAATGTCGCGCAGGCGAGGACGTCGCGCGCCGCGGCGCGGTCGTATTCCGTCGGCCCCCGCCGAAATCGGGGATCGCCTGCGCGAAACCAATCGATATCAGATTTGCCGGACAGGCCGAAAGACGAATTGCGACGAGCGGCCGGCGCAACGAAATCGGTCAGTAATCTCCCGGCGGCCCGATCGCGCATTTTTTTCTCTCGCCTCTCGATGATAGGCCAAAGCCGGCATATTCTCCGGCATGTACGGTTTCTCTGGCGCGAACGGCCCGCGGAACCGGCGGATCGGGGGCGGATGGGCGCATTGGCGACAGCTCGTGCATACGGCGCGCACGGCGTAATCCAATGCAATTCCATGCCGGAATTATCCGCGAAATCGTTCCTGGCGGGAACGCAATGGTTGTGATCGAATTTGTTTCGCTGATTCACCGTGGAAAGTGCCGGCTTTGCCGCCGGTCGCCGTCAAAACCGATCTTACCGCCAATGGAATAGTGGCTGTAAACGTCGTGTAAAAACAGTTGTGGTACACCTGCGTAAGACGCAATCCTAAGCTTGCATTTGTCATCCGTTCGATATAATGCGGGCTTTCCTCCACAGGAGCGAAGAACAAATGAATTTGAAGTCCATGAAGATCGACGCGCTGGTCGACCTGAAAAGTCGGATCGATGCGGTGCTCGCGTCGAAAGTCTCGGATGAGCGCCGGGCGCTCGAATCCGAGCTTGCAAAGCTGACGCGTTACGATTCGGGCAGCGGACGTGCCAAGGTCGGCGGCCGTGGCGCACGTGGAAAAGTCGCGCCGAAGTACCGCAATCCCGAAAATCCCGCGGAAACCTGGGCCGGTCGCGGCCTGAAACCCCGGTGGCTCGCTGCCGCGATCAAGTCGGGACAGAAGCTCGAGGATTTCGCGATTTCCGGTAGCGTCAAGGGCGCTGCAAAGAAAGCCCGCAAGAAGCGCGTCGCCAAGAAGTGACCGTATATTGACGGCAACCCATCGAGTTGCCGCTCAGTGACGATAGCTCAACGACGTTTAGCTTCAATTGACGATAGTCGACGCCGCCGAAAGCTGGCGGCGTGTCTCTCCACATTGTCAACGATGCATTTGGTCAACAATGCATTTCAGCGCCGTAGCCATGCACGCTGCGCGTGCGATCTTGGTGTTTTCGCGCTTTTACTGCGGGCTACAACGAGTTACCGCGGCATAAACAGGATTCACGCTGAAAATTAACCTCGCGGTTGAACCTGCCGATCATTTCGGCGTTCATAATCCTGACATTCGGAACCATTCCAATGGCGGGCTCTTTCCTGCATCGCCGAAAAAGCGGTGGCGCGGCGCACCGCCGCACCTATGTTACGTTGCGGTAATCGCGACTTCCCTCAGCCACGACGGAGTTCCCCCATGGCCGTGTCCACCGACAAGTATCTCGATCTTCTCGAGCAGAAGAAGGCGTTCGCTCACATCGCGACGCTGATGCCGGACGGTTCGCCGCAGGTGACGCCGGTGTGGTTCGACTACACGAACGGAATCGTCCGCGTGAACACCGCCAAGGGCAGGGCCAAGGCGCGCAACCTCAAGCCGGGTGCGCCGGTGGCGCTCGCAATCATGGATCCCGACAATCCCTATCGCTACGTCCAGGTCCGCGGCAAGGTTCGCAGCGTCACCGAGGACGGCGCCGACGCCCATATCAATCTTTTGGCTAAGAAGTATCTCGGGCAGGACAAGTATCCCTACGGCCAGCCCGGCGAGGTGCGTGTGCTTGCCGAGATCGAGCCGGCCTCGATCTCCGGAATGGGGTGAGCGCGGCCAGCGCTGGGTCCCGACAGGTCTACGTCCAGCCGTAGAGCGCCGCCGGATTGTCGGCGAGCACGCGGTCGCGCTGGCCTGCATCGGGAATCCAGTCGAGCAGCATGTCGGCAAGTGCGCCGTCATTCGGCATCGGGATGGTCCATCGCGTCATCACGTGCGGCCAATCGGAGCCCCAGACGATGCGATCGGGCGCCGCCTCGAGCAGCGCATGGGCGAATGCGACGGTGTCCGCGTGGGGGAGGAGCTGCGACGAGATGCGATAGGGGCCGGTGAACTTGACCCAGGCGCGGCCGCCACGCAGCAGCCGCAACAGTGCCTGGAATCCCGTCACGCCGGTGCCCTTCTCCGCACGGACATATCCGAGATGGCCGAACACGACGTCGACCGGCAGGCCGTCGAGCATGCGGTCGAGATCGGGAAACTCGTCGACATGCATCAGGAACTCGATGTGCCAGCCGAACGGGCTGATGCGCTGGGCGAGCCGTCTGATGCGCTCGACCGGCAGCCGTCCCTTGCCTTCGCGCAGATCGACAATGTTGAGGCGGGCGCCGCGGATACCCGCTTCATGCATCGCCTCGAGGTCGCGCGGGGTGGCATCGTCGCCGATGACGGCGACGCCGCGGAACGACGGTCCGGCCGCCTTCATCGCCGCGAGCATCGCGGAATTGTCGGTCCCGTAGAAGCTCGGCTGCACCAGCACCGCGCGCTCGCAGCCGAGCGCCGTGAGCAGCGTCTGGTAGTCGCCGAGCAGCGCGTCGGGCGGCGTGTAGATGCGCTCGGGGATATACTTGTAGATCGCCTGCGGCCCGCAGATGTGCGCGTGGCAGTCGCAGGCATGCGGCGGCAGCTTGAAGCGCGGCGTGCGCGGCGCCGGATCGGGACGGGCGCAAACGGGGATGTCGTCGTCGGCGACTGTACTCATAGCCGATCCTCATCGGATGGTTGCTGCGCGCCTCGTGTGCCATCGCGAGCGGATGGCGGGCGCGCGGATGAGTGTAAATAGCGTCTGAACCGAGAGGAGGCAATTTCATGAGCCGGCCGGGACCGATCGAGTATGCCGACGCCTCTGCGCGGGTGCGCGCCGTCTTCGACGACATCAAGCGCAGCCGCAACGTCGAGGACGTCAACAACTTCTGGAAATATCTCGCCCACGATCCTGCGGGTCTCGAGCGCACCTGGGAGAGCATCAAGCAAGTGATGGCCGCCGGCGCGCTCTCGCCGCTCGTCAAGGAGATCCTCTACGTCGCGGTGAGCGTCACCAACGGCTGCGGCTATTGCATCGCAAGCCACACCGCGTCCGCCCGCAAGGCCGGCATGACCGAGGAGATGTTCGGCGAGCTGATGGCGGTGGTCGGCATGGCGAACGAGACCAATCCACTGGCGAACGGCTATCGCGTCCCGATCGACCCGGCGTTCGAGAAGTAGCGCGGGAGTTTCGCCGCAGCCCCTACGCGCCACCTACAAATGCGCGATGCGCGGCATCACTTCGGTCGCGAACAGCGCCAGGGAGCGCTGCGCCACGGTGAGCGACATGTTGCCGAAGAAGAGATACGAGAGAAGATAGTTGATGCCGAGCTCGGCGGTCTGGCGCTCGATCGTCTCGACGACCGTTTCCGGGCTTCCGGCGATTACCGAGCCGTCCTTGATTCCGTCATCGAGAGTCGCGGCGCGTGGCACGTTGATGCGCGCGGCCGATTCGCTCGCGCCGTGAAGCGTGCGCAGCCAGTTCAGCGCTTCGAGATGGTGCGCCATGGCGGGTGCGGCAATCCGCCTCGCTTCGGCATCGGTGTCGGCGACCACGATGTTGCGCAACACGCCGATCGCGGCGCCGCCGCGGAATTCGGCTTTCGGCTGGGCCGCGCCGCCGCGCTTGGCCAGCGCTGCGCGGTAGGCCTCGATGTTGGCCTTGGCGAACGCGGTCGGGCCGAGGCTCACGTAGTGCAGCCCGTGCTCGCCGGCCCATGCCGAGCCGCCGGGATTGGACGAGGGGTACCAGAATGGCGGATGAGGATGCTGCGCCGGCCGTAGCGGCATCGGGACATTGGCGTATTTGTAATGGGGACCGGAATAGCTGAAGGGGTCCGCGGAGAGGCCGGCGCACAGGCAGGCAAAGGCGTCGAGGAAGATATCGCGTGAGCGGTCGTGATCGACATGGTGGTAGCCGAGCTCGAACGGCGATACGCCACGGCCGACGCCGACCTCGTAACGGCCGTGGCTCAGCTGATCGAGCATGCAGATCTCCTCGATCAGGCGCAGCGGCGAATAGAGCGGCAGCAGGTAGACGAGCGGCCCGAGCCGT
>Ga0209006_10006556_pt1 | contig 10521 bp, 6 predicted proteins | sample JacPin_JW_Ref_O2_FD_188567 | JGI IMG/M metagenome (GOLD analysis project Ga0209006, IMG submission 188567) | Forest soil microbial communities from Algoma, Ontario, Canada - Jack Pine, Ontario site 1_JW_Ref_O2 (SPAdes) (version 2) | ecosystem: Environmental > Terrestrial > Soil > Boreal... | reverse complement strand
CCCCGCCGCCCACCGCCTGCTCCACCGCGACATCGATGCCGGGATCGGATTGTTCGCCCGCCACGTACCGTTGGCAAAGTCGTAGAAGTCATTGCAAGGCTCCGCTTTGCGATCCATATCCGTGACTTCGATGCTGTGCAGGGAGGCCGTCTGTGAGAAGGAGTGTTGCGGAAAGAAAAACGGAGTGAATGTGATTACTAAAAGAAAAACAATTCTGCGCATCATGCCTCTTTGACGAGAACTTGTTCAACTTGTGAGCGCAGCCATTGTAGACGATGGTTGGCCCGCATCGGTGCCCGCACCGTGCCCTGCTGCCTGATCCGATTGGGGAAAGCGAATATATTTTCGATCTCCCTCATCGCCTTCAATGGGCAAGGTGGAGCTGCGGGTTGATTTCTAGCGGCTTGCGCGGCAGACAAAAAGTTGGCTTCGGTCCTTCCGGCGGTTATGGCGTTACCTTGAAGATAACGCCCTCCCCGTTGGCGCCGCCCAAATTCGTTGTGCCATACAGATTGCCGGACTTATCCATCACCAGGTTGCTGAACGAATACAGCCCGTCCGTGCCGCCTGTGAAGGTATAAAGCTCTGTATAGGTCCACGTTCCAGCGGAGGGGGTGAGCATCCAAACCGTCCCGGCGTTATAGGCGCCATCGCAGTGAGTCGTTCCATAAATGACGCCGGAAGCCGTATCAAACAGCAAGTCGCGGAAGGGGCCGGAAATGTTCCAGCCCGGCAGTCCGTAAATTACGCTGAAGTTCCAGCTGTTGCCGGAGGGGGTCAGTTCAAAAATCGTGCCGCCACCATCCGAGCCTAAAACTCCGCCATCTGTCACCGTCCCGTAAAGATTCCCCTTGGGATCGAAAATCAGCCCGCCGTACGGAGTGCCGCCATCGGTCAGCATCTGGAAATTATGGAGAATCGTTTCCTTCCAACCGGATTGCGTTCGCGTTAACTTAAAGACAGTTCCAAAACCGTACGAGCCGCCAGTCGAGGTCGAGCCATAAAGATTTCCCTTCGTGTCCAGGGTCACGCCCGCAACCGGAACTGTCCCATCGTTAGCTCCGCCAAAGCTGTACAGGATGGTGTGGTGCCCGGTATTGCTGATCTCGAAAACCGTTCCTTCGCCGGACGCCCCGCCTGCCGTGGTGGTTCCGTAGAGATTGCCTTTGCTATCGATCGCCAGGCCCGCTTCGGGGTTTGCCCCATCGGTGCTCCCTTCAAAGCTGTAGAGCACCGTCTCCACGCCTTTCACCAGCTTAAATATAGTGCCAGCGTTTGGTATTCCACCGGCGAAGGTCGTTCCGTAAAGGTTGCCGGTCTTATCCATCACCAGTCTTCCCTGCGGAGTCGCCCCATCACTCGTTCCGTTTCCAAAGTTGTAGAGCACCCGCTCGTTCGCGCCCAAGGCCTCGAAGACAACGCCCGCACCATATTTGCCTCCGCCACTGGCAGTTCCGTACAGCCGGCCCTGCGCATCGATCACCAGTCCGGCGAGCGGTCCGCTTCCGTCGCTCCCCGCAAAACTATGAGCCACGCTGAAAGTTTGGGCCTGGGTTCGGGGGGTTACGAACACCGCAATCGCAATTGTGGCCGCGGCAAACGTTAGTTTGTTGATAGACATAGTCGCTCTAGCTCTCACGTTGGTCACTCCTAAGTACTCACAAGATTGGCTTCCACGTTGCGGCGGTTACGGTTGCAAACGGCCAGAAGACTGGAGACCGGAGTTTCCTACACGAAGCGGGGTCTGTCAAGAATACAAAGTTCTTGAGTATTTCTTCTTTTAGGACACGTCAGAACGCGAATAAGGACGGAGGCTTTCCCTACAAAATCCTGAATTCTGCCCGCCTGCTTCTCGGCAAAGCTGTGACCTTCGTCTTTGCCCATCACCCACCACACCGGCATACTGTCACCTTGCTCTCTAAACGCGCGAAATGATTTAGCATCCTCTCTCATGTGCATGTTGCCTCCAGACATGTCTGCAGATCAGGTCCTGCAGGCTTTTTACAGCGATGCTCCCTCGCTTTTCCTGGGCGCCGCCATCGTCGCGGTGGGTCTTGTCGCGGCCTCGTTCTCCGCGATTCGCCGCAAGCCGGATGCTCTCTTGATCTACTTCGCCCTGTTCGCCTTTATCTACGGCGCGCGCATGTGGATGAAGAGCTCTCTCATCGGCCTCACCATGCAGGATTCGTTTTTCTATCCCAGACTTCGTGCCGCGACCGATTTCCTCATTCCGATTCCTGCATTCCTGTTTCTCAACGCCGCCGGGCTTCTGCATCGTCAGGCCAAGTTTGGTGGATATGTGCTCGGGGTCGGGCTTTGTCTGTTAGCGGTTGCGACCTTGGCCGTGGGGCCGCGCAATCTTTTCTACCAGATCAATAGCGTTCTCATCATTACTGCTCTGCTGGCTCTCGTCGTGCGTGCCCCGCGCGGTTCCGCGAATCTGGATTTCGCCGTAGTCCGCCGCGGTCTATTGATCTTTGTGGCTTTTGCGATCTGGGAGAACGTCCGCGGTATTGTCCTTCCCCGGTGGCCCAATGTCGAGCCCATCGGCTTCGTGGTATTTCTCGCCGCTCTCGGTTACGTCGCCGCCCGCCAGACCTTGCAGCGGAACGAACTGCTCAACGAGATTCAAAACGAACTCGAGGTGGCCAGGCGCATCCAATTGTCCATTCTGCCCGACCGGTTTCCCTCCTCAGCCAACTTTCACGTCGCCGCCCGCTACGTGCCCATGACTGCTGTTGCCGGAGATTTCTATGACTTCATCGTCGCCGACGATCATCACGCTGGCCTTCTGATCGCCGATGTCTCCGGCCACGGCGTCCCCGCGGCCCTGATCGCTTCCATGGTGAAAATAGCCGCTACCGCGCAGCGCCCCCAGGCGGGCGATCCCGCAAGATTGTTGGCCGAAATGAATTCCGTTCTCCGCGGCAACACCCAGGAACAATTTGTGACCGCCGCCTACGTTCATCTCGACTCCCAGTCGAGGACGCTCCGCTATTCGGCAGCTGGACATCCCCCGATGCTTCTGCTGCGCAACGGCGAAGTCCTCGAAATCGTGGAAAATGGTTTGATACTCGCGGCCTTTGACTTTGCCACCTACACCAATGCCGATCATCGCCTGGAGCCCGGCGATCGCTTCCTTCTGTACACGGATGGTGTGATCGAAGCCGCTAATACCCACGGGGTTTTCTTTGGGGGAGATGCCCTGTCCGCTCTGCTGCGCCAAACCGCTGAACTCACGCCCTCCGCCGCCTCGGATCAAATCCTTTCCTCAGTGCGGCAGTGGTCGGCTTCGCAAGACGATGATCTGACCGTGCTCATCTGCGACTACATGTCGCGGAACGTAGGATAGCGGGATAGAATTTGCGGGAAAATTGGTGAAACTTGAAGAGACTGGCACTAAGTCCCGTAAGGGACGCCTGATAATAGCCCGGCGTTTCAACGCCAGGAAAATATTTGCTTGATGAAACCCGTCCCGTTAGGGACGGCTGAAATGATTCGACGTACCCGGGTTGCGGTTGCTACCCGCCAGCTTTCAGATCGGTCAGTACCTGCTTGGCAATTTCCTTCAGCGTTTCAAACACGCCTACGCCCTGAAATGCCACGGCCTCGACCACGGCCTCATTCTTCTTCCGCAGCTCTTTGTTCAGCGCTTCCGGTGACAAAATATTCGGCAGGTCCCGCTTGTTCAGCTGCAGCACATAAGGAATCTTGTTGAAGTCGTATCCGTGCTCTTTCAGGTTCGACATCAGGTTGTCGAGCGCTTCCACGTTGGCGTCCATGCGCTGTTCCTGCGAGTCGGCCACGAACACGATGCCATCCACGCCGCGCAGAATCAGCTTGCGGCTGGCGTCGTAGAAAACCTGTCCCGGCACTGTATAAAGATGGATTCGCGTTTTGAACCCGCGCACGCTCCCCAGATCGAGCGGCAAGAAATCGAAGAAAAGCGTTCGCTCGGTTTCCGTCGCGAGCGAGATCATCTTACCCTTTTGCTGTTCCGCGGTCTTCTGGTAGATCACCTGCAGGTTGGTGGTTTTGCCACCCAGCCCAGCGCCGTAGTATACGATTTTGCAGTTGATCTCGCGGGCTGCGAAGTTGATGAAACTCAAGGCTTTCCTCAAAAAGCGCGGGCCGCAAAACATCCCGTGCGCAAAAATATCCCTTTGGGGGCTCGGGGCTTTTATATCACACGGGCGGGACCTAAAGCAGGTTACTCAGGTGACCCCCTGCCAAAACCGGACGACAACTGCCGCCATTCAGCCGCTTTTCCGCCCTTCCTAGTGCGCCGGCGGAGCCGGATAATACCCATCCTTGGTATAAATCTTCAGCCCCGGACGATTCACCAGGACCTCGATGTTTCGGTAAGCGGATGTGGTCGGAATCTTGGGCTTGGCCGGACTATACCCCAGGGTGTACTGGTTTCTGGCGTCGCTCATGGCCTGCGCGTAAGTGTCTTCAATCGCGTTGCGCGATAGCTCGGTGAAGATCGGAGCCCCGCCGGTGGCGGAAACATATTTTGGAAGAATGTCGTCATAACCCTGGCGTGGCAGATGCAGCCGCTCCAGCTTGTCGTATACCGGAAGCGCCGAACTTCCCACCGCCACCGCTTTCACCTGGATTTCTTTCGATAACAACAGCTTCAACACATCCTTATACCCTGCTTGGCTGCCAAACTCCCTGCCGTCACTGACGACAAAGATAATTTTCCGGCGCGCGCGGTCCCGCTTGCTCAGATCGAGCGCTGCTTGCAGGATTGCATCGTTCAAAACGCGCGCCTGTTTCGGCGGTGTATATACGGGCTGCGTAGGACTGCCGACCGGGATGCCGTTGATCACCGGCCCGTTCGCCATCGGTCCGCTGAGCACCGCCGGGCCGTTATTGCTCCCTCTCTCCGTCTTTACTTGGTTGAAAATCGCAGTCAATTTTTGCGTCGGCGCCGTGAAGTCGCTGACCTGGCTCACCGTGCTGCTGAAGGTGTAAAGCGCCACCTCGTCATACGGCGCAAACGCGCTCACCAGCGCCGGAAAGGTCTGATTTACCTTCTGCACGGTGGAATCCGACATTCCCAGGTCCAGCACAATCGCTACGCAAAGCGCAAACGGATCGCTGCTGAAAAAACTCAACTTCTGCACCACCCCATTTTCCTTCACCACGAAATCCGAAGGCAGAAGGCCATCCACCATCCTTCCACTGCGGTCCATTACCGCAACCGGAAGCTGCACAAAAGTTGGGTTGACCCTAAGTTTGTAGAGCTGCTCCTCCTGCTGGCTTGACGCTTTTGTCGTACCCGGCGGCACCGTCTTCACCGGAGGCATCGGCGGCGGCGAAGACGCTTCGTCGCCGGAAGTGGCAGCTCCCGGTTGCGCACCCCCCGGTTGGGCTCCGGGAAGGGAAGGGTTGGCCGGCTGGTTGGTCCATGGATCCCGCGCTACCGGTTTCTTTTCCTCAGGCTTGGCGATCGGCGGAGGCTCCGGAGTCTCCGGAGCCGGCTGCACCGTCGGAGCGTCCGGAATGTCGTCTTGGGCCGGCTTCGTTTGTGACGGCGCTTGCTGGGTCTGAGTTCCCGAAGACTGGGTTCCCGAAGACTCGGTTCCCGCGATCGCGGCCAGAACGCCTATGCCCAGCGCTCCTATGACCAGCAGAATCGGGTACATCCATTTGGCAGCGATCGTACGAGGCATCTGAGCCACGGTCTTGTTCCTCACAGTCACCTTCCGTTCCTCTCCATTGAGGCTTACAGGGCAAAGCAGGAGGCACATTCCGCCACCGGAAAATAAAACTCACCTTTACTAGCTTGGGATGCGGAACCCACCCATTTGGTGCATCTAACTTTCAAGGTCTAGACTAACAAAAAGCCCGAGGGGAAACATTAATGTCTGGCGCATCCGCTTACTCGAGATTTTTGCTTGCCTTTGCCGCCGCTGTTTTGTGCTGCGTGCTGGCCCAATCCGGTGTTGCAACCCTGGCCCTGGCCCAGAATTCTCCTGCCCCCAGTTCAGCAGACGCCCAGCAGCCCACCGAGAAGTCTGACGAGACCCTGAAAGTCAATGTCAACGTCGTCGGCGTCTTCTTTAACGTGAAAGACAAGCATGGCGCGCTCATCCCCAATCAGACCAAGGATGATTTCGAAGTCTTTGAAGACAGCAAGCCGCAAACCATCAAGTACTTTACCGCCGAATCGAACCTGCCGCTCACGCTCGGCATCCTCATCGACACTTCGGGAAGCCAGATCCGGGTGCTGGATATGGAGAAGGAAGTCGGCGCTGCGTTCCTTCGCCAGATTCTCACCGACAAAGACGAAGCCTACGTGATGGACTTCGACGTCCAGGCCGAACTGGTTCAGGATTACACTCGCGACGTCCACCGTCTGCAGTCCGCTCTGAACAAGGTGAAGATCAATAGTGGCGTGTCCAGCGGGGCCAGCGGCATCCCTGGGCTCGGCCAAGGTCCTGTTCCCGTGCACAATGCCCCCGGAACCGTGCTCTACGACGCTGTCTATCTTTCCGCTCACGACATGTTGGCTAAGGAAGTCGGCCGCAAAGCCATGGTCCTGCTCACCGACGGCGAGGACGAGGGCAGCAAGCTGAAAATCAGGGACGCGGTCGAGGCCGCGCAGAAAGCCGATGCCATCGTCTATGTTCTGCTCTGCGCCGATCGTGGCTTCTACGGAGGCGTGAGCCTGGGCTATAGCGGCGAGAGCGATATGCGCAAGCTCACCGAGGAAACCGGTGGTCGCGTCATCAATGTCGGCAATAAGTTCGACAAGCTCAAAGAAGCCTTCGACCAGATCGCTGCCGAATTGCGCAGCCAGTATAGCCTCGGCTATACCTCCACCAACCCCGTGCTCGACGGCGGTTACCGCAAGCTACAAATCAAAAACAAACAGAATTACAAGATTCAAACCCGCGCCGGATACTACGCCACCCCCCGCAACAAAGAGGCGCAGTAGAACAGTTGGCTTTCTCCCCGGTGGTGTCATCCTGAGCGCAGCCGCTTTTCAGCATGGTGGTGTCATCCTGAGCGTAGCCGCTTTTCAGCATGGTGGTGTCATCCTGAGCGTAGCCGCTTTTCAGGCGTAGCGAAGGATCTCCAGCTTGACCGCCCCGGCGCGTGAGCCAAACCGCCACCGCAAAATCCTTCACCTTGACAATCTCCCCCAGCCAGTCAAAACTAGGCAGTCCTTTCCCCCGACCGTATCCCTTGGATCGCCCCCGACTTATCGCTGGAGGTTTTGTCCGTGTCCAACCGACCCTTGCGCCGCGCATGCACTCTTCTGTCTTTCGCCTTCCTCGTCATCACTTCCGCCGGCGCACAGCAAACGCGTCAGGGCATCTACCGTGGCATGCCGGTCACCTACGTTCTGCAGCACGGCAAAGCCATCTTTCAGGGCGATATCGTCTTGGAGAAAGTTCTGGCCATCGACCCTCAGCGCGCCCTTCCTTCCTACGGTATCGATTACTCGCAATACCTCTGGCCAAAAGTCGGAAGCCAATACCAGATTCCTTACGTGATTGCCGCTGGTTCCGGCGATACGGCAAATCTCAACACCGCTATCTCCCTGTTCAATAGCACTTTTTCCAATATTCAATTCGTTCCTTACACGAACCAAACCGACTACGTTAATTTTTATTTCGACCCGAACGACAACAGCGCCGAATGTGAGGCCACGGTCGGCCGCGCTGGCGGAGAGCAGCAGGTCGGGGGCTCCGGCGGATCCTTCAACCCCTGCACCGTCGCCACTATCCTCCACGAGTTAGGACACACCATCGGCCTCTGGCACGAGCAGGCCCGCCCGGACCGCAACACCTATGTCTCGGTGAACTACAACAATCTCATCAAGGGTTCTATCTCGAACTTCAATCAGATTTACGACAACGCGCAAACCTTCGGAACCCTCTTCGATTACGCCTCCATCATGGAATATCCGGCGTTTTCATTCTCGCGCAACGGCGGTCCCGCCATCGAATCCATTCCCGCCGGCATCCCACTTTCCAATCTCACCGGCTACACCGCCACGGATATCGACGGCATCGAGCGCCTCTACGGAAGCGCTCCTACCGCAGTCACGATCACTACGAACCCTCCCGGCCTTTCGGTGATCGTTGACGGCTCTGTCGTTGTCGCACCGCAGGTCTTTAACTGGCCGCTCTATTCCACGCACACGCTCGATATCGGGCCTAACGTGCAGACCCAGTCCGGTAACATCGTGAACAGCACCACTCCCACCACTTTCTATTACACATTCGGACGCTGGAGCGACTCCGCCCAAACCACCCACACCATCACGGTTCTTCCCGGTAACGGTGAGCCTTCAACTCCCGCGACTTCTCCCGCCGTGACCACTTATACCGCGAACTTCATTCAACTCGTTCCTTACCAGGCCACAATCTATCCAACGGGCACAGGGACCGTCACTCCGTCCCCCGCGCCCCAGAGCTATTCAGGATCTTCGCTTGTTTTTTACACAGCGCGCCAGCAGGCTACGCTCACCGCTGCCCCCAATGCCGGGCAGAATTTTTACGAGTTCAACAACGCGCCTTTCTGGCTTCCCGGCGGCCTCGGCGCCAATCCCAAAACTTTTTATGTGGCCGACACCGGACTCGGAATCAACACCACCGTGGAATTTTCTCCCAACCCCGTCTACACCGTGAATACAGCGCCCAACCTCTTCAGCTCCAATCTATACATCTATGGCGACGGGTTATTTTCCTACGCGCCCAGGAATTTCTCTCAGTTCTACGATTCAACCTGGACCCCAGGCAGCACGCATACCGTCGCCGTCGACTCCCTCGTCTATCCCTACAGCTCCAATACGCGCTTCTCCTTCACCAACTGGAGCGACGGCACCAACACCACGACGGACTCCATCGTCCTGCCCTCCGCCAGCGCTTCCTACGCCGCGAACCTCACCCCGCAGTATTACGTCACCGACTACGTCAACGAATCCTGCGCCGGCTCCATCAATGTGAGTCCCGGTTCACCCACCGGCGATGGCTTCTATCCGTCCGGCGATGCACTCACCTTCAGCGAAACTCCGAACCCTGGCTGGCTCTTTACCGGCTGGCAATACGATCTGAGCGGAACTTCCAACTCCGAGCCACTCACCATTACCGACGAAGTTCTTGTCACCGCCGACTACAACATCACCACTACACCACTCACGCTCACCAGCCTGAGCCCAGGGGCCGCCGTTCCCGGCGGACCAGCCTTCACGCTGCTGCTTAACGGCTCCGGCTTCTCTCCGAGTTCCGTAGTCTCGGTGAACGGAATTTTTCCTGCCGTCAAATTCATCAGCGCCACACAACTCAGTGTTGCCGTTACGGCAGCTCAGATCGCGAAGCCCGGAGCCTTCCAGGTATGGGTTGATAGCTTCCCCAGCGGAGCGCCATGCGCCGCGTTTGCGGCATTGCCTTTCACCGTTGCGAACGCTCCCATCGTCAAACCTTCCCCTCTGAGCCTCGCCTTTAATCCGCAGATCGTGGGCACCACCAGTGCGTCGAAAACCGTGACCTTGAAAAACACCAGCACCGCTGCCCTGAACATCAGCTCCATCGCCGCCACCGGAAATTTCGCCATCTCCAGCAATACGTGCGGAGGAGCCATCGGCGCGGGTGCATCCTGCAGCGTAAACGTAACCTTCACTCCTTCGATCTCCGGCGCGCTTACCGGTTCGCTCGCCATCACTGACGCTGCACCCGATTCTCCGCAAACCGTTTCGCTTTCCGGCACTGGTAGCTTGCCGCTCACTCTCACTCCCGCCACCCTCGCTTTCGGAACCGAAACGGTAGGCCATACCACAGCGGCGAAAACCGTCTCGCTGACCAATAATCAAGCGACCGCACTCAGTTTCACCTTCACCACCAGCGGCAACTACTCCATCAGTTCAGCGGGAACCACTTGCGGCGCTTCGCTGGCCTCAAAAGCGAAGTGCAATGTCGCTGTCACATTCACACCCACTGCGAACGGCAGCATCAACGGTGCGCTCTCCATCACGGACGCTGCTGGATTCTCCCCGCAGCTCGTCGCGCTGTCCGGTACCGGCTCGGGGGGAGCCACTGCTCCCCTCACATTTTCACCCGCATCCCTCAGTTTTCCCGCGACGGCTGTCGGTACTACCAGCAATGCTCAAACCCTTACCGTGAAGAACAGCGGCGCCACTTCCTTGACGCTCACGTCAATTGCTGCCAGTGGAGATTTCTCCGCCACCGGCGCCGGATCAAAACCCTGCGCTGCGAATAAAATTCTGCCCGCCGCCGCCACCTGCACGCTTGCCGTTAAATTCTCCCCTGCTTTCGGAGCCAGCGGTGCAATCAGCGGCGCCGTCGTCATCAGCGACAATGCCGCCATCGATCAGCAGATCGTCGATGCCAAAGGTACCGCCGTTCTGCCGCTCTCGTTCTCACCCGCATCTCTCACGTTCGCCGCGCAAACCGTCGCCACCAGCAGTGCCGCACAAACTGTCACCCTCACCAACAACCTCTCCACTGCGCTTAGCCCGACCATCACCGGCAGCGGCGACTT
>Ga0209006_10006555_pt1 | contig 10522 bp, 16 predicted proteins | sample JacPin_JW_Ref_O2_FD_188567 | JGI IMG/M metagenome (GOLD analysis project Ga0209006, IMG submission 188567) | Forest soil microbial communities from Algoma, Ontario, Canada - Jack Pine, Ontario site 1_JW_Ref_O2 (SPAdes) (version 2) | ecosystem: Environmental > Terrestrial > Soil > Boreal... | reverse complement strand
TTCACGATCGCATCGAACTACGGACTAACATGATCAAGCATGTTTTATTGCTACCGGTGACAGGCGGCTTGTCACTTTTCAGGTATTTCTTCGGGCGCGCGAAAAACTAAACGGCAAATGTGAATCCCGCCGTGAGCGAACAATTCTGATCCCCTACTGCATCCACTTCATATTGGGCGCAACGCGGTAGACGCCGAAGATAACCAAAGCAAAGACCACAAATTCAAGGCCCGCCATAGTTCCGAGCTGAATATCGTCTTGAAGAGGACCCCCTATTTGGCTTGAGAAGAAAAAAACGTAAAACGCGACGTGCACAACTAGAAAAGCGCTAAGAAGGAGCCAATAATACGGGCGGCGCAACAGCGATTTATAGGAAAATATTAGAATTACTATTAAAAGGGCCGTCGCCAAATCGAATTTCAGCCATTCATCGCTGATCGGCAAATGAAAGTCTGGAAATCTCGTGACTTTAATCGATGCGATGGCGACAAGAGTGACGGCGATTATGGTGCCCCACACCAACGTCTTAGATTCTGATTTCATGTCCATCTTCCGATAGCTAGGCTAGGGATTACTTTGTGAGTATATCTCGACAGATGCAAGCCGAGCTGCATTGAAACTATATTTCTGATCGGGCGTCCTCTGCCTGCGAAACGCGATAGAATGGGTGTGCTGCTCCTGCGTGCACCCGCCAGTGTTTCGCGCGACAGGGCGGCACAGCTTCGTCAAACTGGAAAATCCGACCGCACAGATTCGTAAAGGAGTTGCCATGTACCCGGAAGATCTGCTTCGACCAATGAGAGAAGAATTGCGAAGTATCGGATTTAGCGAAATGCGCACGGCGCAGGAAGTGGACGCCGCGTTGAAGGAAGAAAAGCGCACGGCACTGGTGGTGGTGAACTCCGTTTGCGGATGCGCAGCGGGACGAGCGCGTCCGGCAATTGCTCGGGCGATTTCTCGCGCGCCACGGCCTGAACTTTTGCTCACCGTGTTTGCCGGGCAAGACGCCGAGGCTACTGAGCGCGCGCGGAGTTACTTTACGGGCTACGGTCCGTCGTCACCTTCGATCACGCTGATGCGCGACGGGAAAGTAGTGTTCATGCTGGAGCGCACTAGCATCGAGGGGCGCGACCCGTCGGCGATTGCAGCCGATCTTACGAAGGCGTTCGATCAGTTCTGCACTCCGGCTGCGGCTGCCAGCGCGAGCAAGTAATCGCGGGTCGAAATCAAAGCTTCTTTGCGATTTTCGAGCCTTATTTAGGCCGCAGGCACGGACCTTTGAAGTAGCATCTCTAAACACTTCGAAAGCCAGCGCGAGCCTGATCTACATTATTGAATCTCTCCATCTGGAAGCACGCTTCGCAGTAATATAGCAATCCGCGCATGGCTAAACATTTGATCGCGATTTTTCTGATTGTGGCGGTGCCCGTCTGGGATCACTTCGAAACGAAGCGGCTAAAGACCAACAGCGATCCGCGCGTAAAAATTCAGTCGTACCAGAAGACAGTTGTTTGGCTGTGGACGGGGTCGGTTGCCGCGTGCGTCGTGTTGGGATTGCACACCGTGCTTACGATTCATCGCCCTGCTGATGAAGCTAGCTGGTTGCCGGGGTCAGGGTTCGTCATCGGATTCATCGGAGCGGCGCTGATCGCTTTGTTTCTGCCAGTCTTTCTGATGATGCGAAGCGAGACCACTCGCGCGCGCATAGCAAAGAGCTTGGAAAAACTGAATTTCATTCTTCCCAAGACTGCCGAAGAGCGACGCTGGTTTGTTTTGGTGGCGATAACGGCTGGGGTGTGCGAGGAAATTCTCTATCGGGGATTTCTAATTCATTACTTTCGTGAGCTACCGGTTTCAATCGGTCTGATTGGGGCGCTGATTCTTTCATCCTGCGTTTTTGGGTTTGCGCATCTTTATCAGGGCGTCGTGGGGATTGTGCAAACTACGATCCTCGGCGCGATTTTCGGCCTTATATTTATCGTGACAGGCAGTCTGCTTTTGCCGATGGTGCTGCACGCATTGATTGATTTGAGGATTTTGCTGATTTTGAGAAAGAAGAGTGAATTCGTGGATGCAGGCGTGTCGGACGTGAGCGGGACGTGAACCCTCAGGAGGACGCATGTTCCTAATTTTGACGATTGTGCTGATCATTGCGCTGGTGGGAAGCTTGCCGACTTGGCCGCATAGCAAAGGTTGGGGCTACTACCCTACCGGCGGCGTCGGCCTGATTTTGCTAATCCTGCTGATCCTGTATTTGATGGGGAAATTGTAGCCGCCCGAATCGCCCGGCCAAAGCAAAAAAACGGCGAACAAACAGCAGATCCCTCAAGGCATCCGCGAAAAACGCCGTTCCCTTCGCCACCGATCTCAGGGCAGGCGGGATGACTCGAAAAACAAGACAAGATGCCGGGCTAAAGCCCGGCGCTACGAAAGCAAAAGCCGAATCGCAAACGAGCCGGACTGATGCGCTGCATCATCGACCGGGGCGCGAGAGCCTTCGCGAGAGAGACAACTTCCGTACGCCTGGATCGCAGGCGCAATAACATCGTAAAACAGCCGAGCTTACTCAGGCCTTAGCAGCGTCCGCGTTGGCGGCTTCTGCGTCTTCAGTTTCTGTAATTTTTGCTGAGACGTTGATGCCGTGCTTGGCCGCGTCGAAACGCTGCTTGCGGTCCATTTTCTTCATGATTTCGCGCACGCCGCGGCCGATTCCGGCTGCGAGGCTTCCCGCGGTAACGATCGTTTTGCCCGCGGACGTCCCTGGACCGCTGCTGCGATCGGTAAAGGTAATTTCCACTTCTACAGTTTTCGCCATGATAGCCTCCGAGTAATTTATCCGCTGAGTATTCTAGCAATGTTTCGCCCGTGGCTGCGCGCATTTTCGGAGGTTCATGGATTGCGCGCGGGTTTGCCCAGGGCAGACGAATCTGATACATATGGTAATAAGTAGTCCGACAGATATTATTGATTCCCGCATTTCAGCGAATTCTTGAAAAGTATAACTGCAAAGTATCTGCCCGCCAATTGGCGCCCTTGCTCCGCAAATTCCCGTGGTACAGTCGTCGCGATGTTCTTCAGGTGGGCGCGTTGCGGAGACTGAATTCCGCCTCCCGGTAATTTTTAATTGAAGAGCTGGCCGATTTTTGATTAGGAGTAATTTTGCTCCGGGCACTTTCCGCGAATCGAATCGGATTGAGCGTCATCGGATATGTCGTGGCCGGAGCGGTGGCGGTTAACGTCGCGAACATCTTGGCGGGCGTGTCGCGCGGCACAAGTTCGTAGAATTTATTTCCGCTGGAGATTGCTGTGCGCGGCGGAATCGGTTTGGTTGACCGCGTTGTGTCGTTTGTCCTGGAAAACGCTGGAAAAAGGGAGATCGTTCGATGAAAGGGCCTGGGCCTGTTACGCGCGGTGTGCAGTGCTTTATTCTGCTGGCGATCCTACTGCCAGGGTATGGATGCCAAGCGCTGCGTGCTCCAGCCGGAGAACCGCAATCGCTGACGCCGGAGCGAGCTGTCAGGATCAATAGTGGCGTGCGAGCGTTTATGCGCGACGTTGCTTACGACATCTCAAAAAATGGGCCGGCGGCGTGGCAGAAGCACTTCGTCGAAGGGCCTGAGTTTTTCATGGCTGCGAATGGCAACTGGGTTTTCCAAAGTGGCGCAACGGCCGCTACGGGAGTTCAGGACCTTGCAGGCAGCATCAAAGAAATCACACTGGAATGGGGCGGCGATTTGCGCGTTGACCCCCTCGCCCATGATTTGGCCATCGTGGCCAGTCCGTACCACGAAACTCGCGTGGACGATGCTGGAGTGCGCTTGGAAGAAACCGGCTTCTTTACCGGCGTCGCGCAGTATGGAGACGGCCGCTGGAAATTTCGCGACGCGCATTGGTCCGTGCCGGTGCCGCCGAAAGCCGCGCCGTAAAATCCGCTGAAATTCCTACTGCTTTCTCGTTTATTTAAAAACCCGGCGCGCCTGCGAGACCACCGAGGATCACCAACACAAAACCACCTACCAACAGAAAAAATGCTTCCTTTGACTCTTTCCAGTAGAAAGCAACATAAAGGAGTTGAATGATGGGAATGAAGAAGCAGACCACTCCCCAATATATGTTGCGCTGCCATCCAAGAACAATAATCCAAAGGCTCCCGAAGAACGTGAGAATCCAGCCTAATATGAACAGAATCCATCCCAATATATGCGTTGCAGAACCCAAGGGGCTCGACTCCGAGCTGCGCGTGAAATCTTCTGTAATTCCTACTGGATTTGAAATGCGGCCTGGACCGTAGCACTAACCGTGATTTTTTGCGGACGCACGGGAGGAGGAGGCGGCGCCGCCGGAGCGCGATCCGCACTTGCCACCCCACCCGATACCACAACCGTTTCCGTGAGCGACGCAACTTGATTCGCGGAGAACTGCGTGACACCTACGAGTTGCCGCACGTCGAGGCTGGCGTAACGAATCGCGCCAACTTTTTGGTGGTTCTGCGCCAATGCAGCGGTTGCTCGTCCTACTGCGTTCTTCATTGCATTTGCAACGGCATTTTCTTTGGCGTGTTCTTCATCTTGGAGCGAGTAGGTGAGCGAACGGAAATCGACGATGCCCTCTTGCACCGCGCCGTCGAGAACCGGGCCAATCTGCGCGAAATCGTGGACCTTGAGCGTTATTTCTCCTTGCACGAAATAACTCTTGGGCTTTTTATTTCGGTCTTTGTCGTAGGAAGGAGTGAGCGTCATCGCCCCAGTGTAGATGTCTTCCCTTCTCAGGCCGCCTTTTTCCGCAACGGCAACGATGTGTTGCGCCGATTGCGTCGCGGTTTCGTAGGCTTTCTTCAACTCCTTGTCCTGCGCGGAAATATTGAACGTGAGCGTGGCGAGATCAGGATCGGTTTCGTACGTGCCGTCCGCTTCTACCACCAGAGTATCCGCGATGAATTTCACTTCGGGCTTTTGTTGAGCGTTTGCGGGCCGTAGCGCTGCGAGCCACAACGCCGTCAAGATAAGTGCAGAAAGAATTCGTATCATGCGCCCTCCGATTTTGCTGCCCCGATCGAGTATAAGTAGCAAGCTATTTTGGCGGCTTGATGTCCAGGAGCATGCCGGGAATGTTGCCGCCGGCTTGGACGGAGGGCATTTGGCCGTTCCATTTTGCGATCCAGCGGTCGGTGACGGCTAGCTGCTGCCACTTGATGATGTTTTCGCTGATGGACGCAGCGCGCAGGCGGTTTGATTCGGCTTCTCCATTCGCGATGGCGATTTGCGCTTTTGCCTGGCCTTCGGCGGCGGCGACGAGTTTGGCGGCGTCGGCTTGCGACTGCACCAATTCGTTTTGCTTTTGCACGGCGATTTGCTGCGCCTGAACTTTTGCGTTGATAGCGGCAATCACGGATTCGGGCGGACGCGGCGAGCCGATGAAACCGAACTGGTCGATAATCACGCCGATGTCGATGACCTGCTGCTGCAAATCCTTGCGCGAATCCAGCTCCAGCTCGGACTTCTTCTCGCCCATGATTTCCTGCACGGTGTATTGCGAGCCGGTGCGATTGATTGCGTCGCGCGCCACGTTGCGCAAAAAGCCGTGCGTGAAATGATCGATATTGTCGTTGCGGAATTTCACGTAGAACGCGGGAACCTTGGCGGCTTCCAAATGGTACGAAACGGAAAGGTCGCCGTACACGGTGAGGCCGTCCTTGGTGTTGAAAGACATTTCTTCGTTGGTGGGCGAGCCTTCGTTCAAGTCGCGGGTCCATTTGGCGGTCTGGATCGAGGTGGGATATTCGACGATGGTGGACGACAAGAAATTGTAGAAAACCCAGCCGGTGCGTATGGGCAAGTCTTCGACGCCGCGCTGCGTTCCGGCCAGGTCCACTTTAATTCCCACGCGGCCGGGGCCGATCCTGGTGGCGCATCCGGCAAATAAAAACGCGACGATGATGATGGGTACGGCGAGCGCGATCCATTTGCGAAAGTGAAACGGGTGATTCATCTCAATTTGCATCTTTTTCCTCTTTTGTTTTTCGCACCGGGTAGGCGTGCGGCGTTACGTGATGATGCCAAATCCAGTGCAATGCGGAAGGCACCAGCGCAATCAGCGCGACAATAATCAGAATTCCGCCGAAAACAGCGGAGTCGCTGGGCTTGTTCATCAAGTCAAACGCTTTTGTGAGCAAATAAAGCGCGCCGAAGAAAATCAGGATTGCCGCGGAATAAAAGAATCCAGCTCTCAGCCTCATCTATAGGTACAAAAACATCCCGTAGCGCAAATGTCAACGCAATTCCGGCGCGGCGATGCAAGTCGCTGCGACAGCGTGATTAGATAGCAGGCGACACGACGGGACCCCTCGGTGACACCCATCCCGGTGCAACTGCCGATCAACTGTTGGATTACGCGCAGACGTAATTCGTCCAAGAATATGTTAGAAGGATGCTACGCATCCAAGGCGGGCAAAGCTCGTCGCTGCGGGCGCTCCTACAGGAACGATGATTATTTTGATTCTGCGCCGAACTTTTACGCGAGTGATTTGAAGGGTAGCGGAGCCGGCGAAAGTGAAAATGGCGACAGCCCAAAAGGAACAGCATCGCACGGGACGCATCGGCTGGCTGCGCGCGGCGGTGCTAGGCGCGAACGACGGCATTCTGTCCACGTCGAGTATCGTGCTCGGCGTGGCGGCTGGGCATGCGAGTCATGGTAACGTGTTGCTTGCCGGTGTGGCGGCGCTGGTGGCTGGAGCGATGTCGATGGCGGCCGGGGAATATGTTTCAGTCCACTCGCAGAAGGACACCGAAGAGGCGGAACTTGCGCTCGAGCGCGCGGAACTCAAAACGGACGACAAGGGTGAACACAAGGAGTTGGCGGCAATTTATGTGGGGCGCGGGCTGGAACCTGCGCTGGCGAAGGAGGTGGCCGACCAGTTGATGGCGCACGACGCGTTGGGCGCGCATGCCCGTGACGAGCTGGGAATTTCAGAGACGGTGCGCGCGCGTCCGATCCAGGCGGCACTGGCGTCGGCTGCAAGTTTCGCGGTTGGAGCGGGCATGCCGCTGTTGGTTGCTGCCGTCGCGCCGGTGGGGTTTCTGATTCCGCTAGTCGCCGCAACTTCGCTGGCGTTTCTTGCGATCTTGGGAGCGTGGGCCGCGCATGTGGGCGGCGCGCCAGTGCTTGCCGGTGCGATGCGTGTGACGTTTTGGGGCGCGCTGGCCATGGCGGTGACGGCAGGAGTCGGCTCGCTATTTGGAACGACTCCGTGATCGAAGCGCACGAGGGTTAACATTCCAGCATGACGCAAACGCCGCAAGTTGACCGCAATACACGAGCGCTGGTAGCACTGCGCATTGGCGTCGGAGTATTTTTCCTGATTTTCGGCGAATACAAAGTGTTTGGAACGCAATTCACGCTGGGAGGCGGGTTCCAGTTCTGGATCAACAGGTTTTTGGAAGGTGGCGTGTATCCATTCATGGAGGCTGTGCTGCGGAATTTTGTTTTGCCGCATGCTACGCCGATCGCGTTTTCGGTGGCTTACGGCGAGTTTTGCATTGGACTTGGGCTGGTGCTGGGAATTTTGGTGCGTCCGGCGAGTGTCGGCGGACTGACGTTGATGCTGGTGATGCTTTTTTCGTCGGACTATCCTGGGGCGCACGCGCCGTTCTGGCAATATTTTGGCGCTTCGCTCAGCCATTCTATTTTTGCGTTGTGCTTTATCGCTTTTCTGATGGGCCGTAGCGACGAAGTCTGGTCGGTGCGGAAGTGGCGAACGTCCGCTAAGAAACCTCCGCCCGCAGGATTTTGAGCTATCCGCGTGAACTTTCACCCGTATCTTCAATCACGCAAACGAAGAGAGTCGGCTGGAAGCGGCTGCTACGATTTGGTTAGTGCGTCGCCAAGCATTTTTGGCGGGCGCAGCTCGCCGCGCCGAGCGCCCCTGCGGGAGCCGATCCAAGAGGACGTTCCCAGAGCTTCGCGCAAGGGGCGCGAGCGGCAGGTGGCGACCGGGCGCGTTCGCGACGTGATTGCGGGCGGCGAGCCGGCGACGGGAAACACAAAATCAAAAGCGGCGCGCTCGATTCAGGAACTGATCACCAAGGCGGACATCCGGGCCGTCTGCGTTATATGCTCGACAGCTTGCCTCTCACTTTTTCTGTTGGAATTTGCGGGCAACGAGGGGACCTACGCGCAACTGTACCCTCCGAACCGCATCGGTGTCGATCCCTACTGGGTGCTGCGCGCAAAAGCCTGGTGGGTGCTGTGGATCGTTATCAGCTTTGTGATGATCCCTGCAATCGCAATGGTCAGCCTGCCGGGCAAGCGGCTGCGCGATTGCAATCTTTCGTTTCGCGGATTCGCGCAGCATTTTTGGATTTACGTGGGTCTGTTTGCGGCGGTGCTTCCGGTGATATGGGTGGTGTCGCTTTCGCCGAATTTTTACAACTACTACCCAATGTATCCGGCGGCGGGACGTTCATGGAACGATTTTCTGATGTGGGAAGGAATGTACGTGGCGCAGTTCGTGGCGCTGGAATTTTTCTTTCGCGGATTTTTGGTGGGAGGGTTGTCGCGTTATATCGGCGTGCTGTCGGTTCCTGCGTCCGTGATGCCCTACATGATGCTGCATTTCAGCAAGCCCGCGCCGGAGGCGGCAGCTTCCGTGGTGGCGGGATTCATCCTCGGTTATTTGGCGTGGAAGCTGAAATCAATCTGGGGAGGCGTTTGCATACACTGCGCCGTGGCCGTGTCGATGGATCTTCTGGCGCTGTCGCATAAGAACCAGCTTCCCTGGATACATCGCTAGCAGCGTGAAATATTTGCCGTCGGAACTTTCCTCGGCAACATGTGTGGTTCGCGTTCCAGCACGGGCGTACGGGGGCGCATAAGACCGTACGGCGACAACGAAAGCGGCGGCAAGCCTGGCTGCCGGCACGCAGGCCGCCGCACTCCAAAACAGCCTGCGCCTGCGGGAACTCTGCGGTGGCGGATACTAAGCGGCGGAATGGTCGTTTTTCGCGATGTCTTCGCCGGCTATGAGCAGAAACTCGGTTTTGGCTCCGGCGATGCGACCCTGCCGATACGGCTTGTACTCTTCGCTGTTATAAAATTCCTTGGCGACAGCTTCGGAAGGCCATTCGATGATGATGAAGAGCGGAAGAAGCTTTCTTTCGCCTTCCAACCTTTGGACTTTAGATGTGCGGGCCAGGTAGCGGCCGCCTCGGCGCTCAACCATTGGAGTGACGTTTTTGAGATAGTCCGCGACCCAGTTTTGATCGGTGACTTCACATTCCACCACGAAATAGTACTTCATCGGACCCTCCGGCGCGAGCTGCGGGGAATGGAAATGAGGATCACGTATACCTTAGGCATTGACATAAAGCAATGCAGGCGCATTGCGCGGAGCCAAACAGCGATGGGATTTTGAATTTTGTTGAGCGGCGTGCTCACACCGCGCCGCTCATATCCGATGTTTGTTACTGCTTCTTCTGGTCGCTCGCCGTTTCCACCGGCTGTGCTTGCGCTTTCTTCCAACTGTTGTCGGGGTCGTAAGCTTTCATTGCTTTGGCGGCAGATTCGGTGTGCGCGCCCAGGTCTTTCTCATACACAACCCCGTCTTGCGCAACGATAAAAGTCATCACTCCGGAATTGCGATATTCAGCGGGATAGGCTACGAAAGCGAACCCACCAGTCATTTTTCCGCCAACGACGTAGTCAGCCGCCCCGCCGGTGGCATGCTTGCCTTGCCGCGTGACGATGCGGAAGTAATAACCGTGAAACGGAGCGGCGTTGGTAGTCGCCGGACCGCCTGGACTGCCGGCATTTGCCACGAGCGGACCGATCGGACTCTCCGAGTCGCTCCCGGACACCTGCCAATACAGGCCGTCGTGCTTGCCCTCATCACTGACAAATCTCTGGGCGTACTGGTTATCCTGCTTGGAAAAATATTCCTTCTGAGCGGCAACTAATTCCTCGCAAACGCGGATAGCCGCTATTTCGTTCTGACCAACGCGGCGATACAAAATCTCCTGCTTGCCCGCAGGCGTATCGAAGTACCACGCGCCGTTCTTATTCACTAGCGGGATCGGGGTTGGCCAGTTCTCCGCGCCGATATACATCGTGGTGGTACCGTTGGGTTCCACCACCATCCGATGCATTTGCTGAAATTTGCTTATAAAATTCGCGCGGTTAGCTGCATCTTCAGCAGGATCGCCCGACGAAATGATCTCTTTCCCGTCGGGGCCGAGGATCTGCAGGAGCGCCTTATCGTCGCCACTTTTCAGCGCACCGATGAGAGCGTGACAGGCTTCGTCCGCGGAGGAAAACGTCTTCTGGCCCTGTTGTTGAGCTGTCACCCTGGGTGAAAAGCATGCGAGAAGAAGGAAAGCTGTTGTTGCGATCTTGAAATAATTGGAAAACCGAACATTTCGCAGGTTGAACTTTGCTTGAGACATATGTTCTTTCTCCATTTATGAATTTCGAAGGGGTTATTAATAGTTGCGATAGCGGCTGAGCGCTATCGCAACTGTGGGATTTAGAT
>Ga0209006_10006554_pt1 | contig 10523 bp, 9 predicted proteins | sample JacPin_JW_Ref_O2_FD_188567 | JGI IMG/M metagenome (GOLD analysis project Ga0209006, IMG submission 188567) | Forest soil microbial communities from Algoma, Ontario, Canada - Jack Pine, Ontario site 1_JW_Ref_O2 (SPAdes) (version 2) | ecosystem: Environmental > Terrestrial > Soil > Boreal... | reverse complement strand
CCCGCCGGTTCCGCAGCGGCACCCTGATTTTTCAACATTCTGAAGGCATTTGCATGATCAAACTTTCGATTCTGTACCCGAACAAACCCGGCTCGCGCTTTGACATGAATTATTACGTTGCGACGCATATGCCGTTGGCGATGCGCCTGCTCAAAAAGAATTTGCGCGGAACTGAAGTGGATGCCGGCTTGCAAGGTACCGCGCCCGGAGAGGCCCCGGCCTTTCACGGCGGGTGCCAATTCTATTTCGACAGTATCGAGGCGTTCGCCGAGGTCTGGGGGCCTGCGGCAGCGGAACTGCAAGCCGATATCCCACGCTACACGGACGTGGCGCCGCTCATTCAATTCAACGACGTCAGGCTGTCGGAACCGGCGCGTTAACCGCGGCCGGGCGGTGAGGCTTCGGCGATGACGGTACACAGTTTATTTCCCACGCTGGTCTATGCGGCGGCACTGCAAAGCGGCGATTCGCGGAAATTCAATCGGCAACTTTTGAAGGAATGCCGGCAACTTCGTCTGGACGATGCGGCGGGACGCCGCTGGTCCCTCGAGAACTACCCGGGTGGCTACACCTCTTATGCCTCCGTGCATCGTCTTCAGAGCATTTCGCCCACCTTTGAATCGCTGCGACGCAAGCTCGAGCGCCACATCACCGCATTTGCCGCCGCGGTTGAATGGGACCTTGCGGCGCGCGAGCTGCAGATGACCGATTGCTGGATCAATATCATGCCGCGGCATACCGTCCACAGTTTGCACCTTCATCCCCACTCGACCTTGAGCGGCACCTACTATGTACAGGTGCCGCGAGGATCGCCCGGCACGAAATTCGAGGATCCGCGCCTGGATCGATTCATGGCCGCACCGCCACGCAAGGCAACGGCCGGGCGCAACGCACGGCCGTGGGTCACCTTTCCGGCTGCAGCGGGTCAGCTGCTTCTGTTCGAGAGCTGGCTGCGTCATGAGGTTGCGCCCAACTCCGTCAATGCCGAGCGAATCAGCGTAAGCTTCAATTACAACTGGTTTTAAAGGATACGTATGTCGGCCAAAGCGTCGGACGCCACCATGGCGGTCTTCCTGGATTTGGAAAACATCGCCCTCGGCGCGCGCGATGCCAAGTACCCCAGCTTCGACATCGAGAAGGTACTCGAGCGTCTATTGCTCAAGGGGCACATCGTGGTGAAAAAAGCCTATTGCGACTTCGAGCGGTACAAGGACTTCAAGCGTGGCTTGCACGAAGCGGCGTTCGAACTCATCGAAATTCCGCATGTCAGGCAGTCGGGCAAGAATTCTGCGGACATTCGCATGGTCGTCGATGCCCTCGATCTGTGCTACACCAAGGGACATGTCGACACTTTCGTCATCCTGAGCGGCGATTCGGACTTCTCGCCCCTGGTCAGCAAGCTGCGCGAAAACGCGAAAACCGTCATCGGTGTGGGCGTCAAAAATTCAACCTCGGATCTTTTCATCAACAACTGCGATGAATTCATTTATTACGATGATTTGGTCCGCAAGGAACCCTCCAAGGTGCGCCGCCGCACCGCGGCAACGGCGCGTGCTCCCGCCGCGGGTGGGAACGCCCCAGGCGAGCAGAAGGGACCGGATTTGAACGACGCGCTCGAACTGATTGTCGAAACGCTGGAGGCGTTGACCGAAGAGCGCGGCGGCAGCGAGCCGATCTGGGGCTCGATGATCAAACAAGCCATCAAAAGGCGCCAACCCGGCTTCAACGAGCGTTTCTATGGTTTCAGGTCGTTCAACGACATGCTGAGCGACGCGGAGAAACGCGGGCTTCTAGATCTTAGGGCGGATGAGAAATCCGGCGGCTATACGGTGCGGGTCGCCGACCGGCCGGGGCCGCGTACTTCCAGCCCTTGAACTTTGATGCGGCTGCCCGCATTTTCAATGCAAGATGGATATTCACCCCAGAAAGTCCTGGATGTGGGCGGAAGCCTGCGCGCTGCTGGAACAAGCTGAGCGCAAACATCGGCAATTTTTCGATCTATTGGCCTCCCCCGCTTCCCGGCCCGTGTGGGAGCCGCCGGCCGATATCTTTGCGGACGGTTCAGAACTAAATGTCATCATCGCCTTGCCAGGCGCCCGCGTAGAAGATGTGATTGTGCAGATAACCCCCACGGGCCTGCAAATCGACACCGATGTGCCACCGCCTGCCTTGAGTGCCGCCATGAACGTGGTGCGCCTGGAAATCCCCTATGGACGCATGCGCCGGCGCATCGACTTGCCGCCGGGACGCTACGTCCTGTTGGAGCGCCGCCTGGACCACGGCTGTCTGCATTTGCGATTGACCCGGGAGGCAGCATGAGCATGAATGCGGGTGAAGATGTATTGATCATTCTGCCGGTACGCAACACGGTGCTGTTCCCCGGGGTGGTATTGCCGATCGCCATCGCCGGCAAGGCTGCGCTCGCCGCGGCTCAGGAGGCGGTACGCACCCAGCGGCGCGTCGGCGTGCTGCTGCAAAACGACCCGACCGTCGAGGATCCTTCACCGGATGCGCTGCATCGCGTAGGCACGTGCGCCTCGATCGTGCGTTTCATTACGGCGCCCGATGGCTCGCACCATCTGATTTGCCAGGGAGAAGAACGGTTCACGGTATTGGATTATGCGAGCCGCGACCCGTTCCTGGTGGCGCGCATCGACATACACCGCGAAGCCACCGTATTCGATCAAGAAATCGAGGCCCGTGGCCTGAGCTTGCGCGAGAAGGCGATAGACGCGGTGCAGTTGCTGCCGCAGGCACCGGGAGAGCTGACCAATGCGATTCGCAGCATTGAATCGATTCCGGCCCTCGCCGACATGATCGCGAGTTTCATGGATCTGAAGATTGCCGACAAGCAGGAAATCCTGGCGACCTTCGACCTCAAAGCGCGGCTCGATCGCGTGCTGACGCTGCTTGGCCGGCGCATCGAAGTCCTGAAGGTGTCGCGCCAGATCGATGAGAAGACGCGCGAAGCTTTTGATGATCGGCAGAAGGAAGCGGTGTTGCGTGAACGGCTGCATCAGATCCAAATGGAGCTCGGTGAAGCCGGCGGTTCCAAATCGGAACTCGCCGATCTGAAGCAGGCGGTCAAGGATGCCGGCATGCCGCCGGAGGCTGAGGAACAAGCGCAGCGCGAGCTCAATCGTTTGGAAAGGATGCCGGAACAGGCTGCCGAGTACTCCATGACCCGCACCTACCTGGAATGGCTGCTCGCCATGCCCTGGTCGAAGCTCGATCCTGAGCAGGTGGACATCGAGCAGGCGCGCAAAATCCTCGATGAGGATCACTACGGGCTGGCGAAGATCAAGCGCAGAATTCTAGAGTTCCTGGCCGTGCGCAAACTCAATCCCGAAGGCCGCAGCCCTATTCTATGTTTTGTGGGGCCGCCGGGCGTCGGCAAAACTTCGCTCGGGCAGAGCATCGCCAAGGCGATCGGCCTGAAGTTCGGACGCGTCAGCTTGGGCGGCGTGCACGACGAGGCGGAGATCCGCGGTCATCGGCGTACGTACATCGGGGCCCTTCCCGGCAACATCGTGCAGGCGGTGCGCAAAGCGGGTCGCCGCAACCCGGTATTGATGCTCGACGAGGTCGATAAGCTCTCGGCCAGCTATCAAGGCGACCCGTTCTCAGCGCTGCTGGAAGTGCTGGATCCGGAGCAGAACAACACGTTTCGGGACAACTATCTCGGCGTTCCATTCGACCTGTCGAAGGTTTTGTTCATCGGTACCGCCAATGTGCTGGATTCCATCCCGCCGCCGCTGCGCGACCGCATGGAAATCATCGAACTGACCGGGTACACCGAAGAAGAGAAGCTGCAGATCGCGCGGCGCTATCTGCTGAAGCGCCAGCTGCGGGCGAATGGCCTGTCCGCCGAGCAAGTGCAGATCTCCGATGATGCATTGCGTCAGGTGATCGCAGACTACACCCGCGAAGCCGGGGTTAGAAGCTTGGAGCGTCAGATCGGCGCGTTGATGCGCAACGCGGCAGTCACGATTGCATCGGGAGATGCGCAAAGCGTTTCCATCGACCCTGCTGCCGTCGAACGCATCCTCGGGGCGGCACGCTTCGAGAGCGACGTAGCGCTGCGCACCAGTGTGCCGGGCGTTGCAACTGGACTCGCTTGGACGCCGGCCGGTGGGGATATTCTCTTCATCGAATCGAGCCGCGTGCGCGGCAGCGGCAAGCTGATTCTCACCGGGCAGCTGGGCGAAGTCATGAAAGAAAGCGCGCAAGCGGCGGTGACGCTGGTGAAATCGCAGGCCGACCGATTGGGAATCGATCCCACGATCCTCGATGCCAGCGATCTGCACATTCATGTCCCCGCCGGTGCGATCCCGAAGGATGGACCCAGCGCCGGTGTTGCGATTGCAACCTCGCTGGCCTCGCTGCTCACCCAGCGCACCGTTCGCGCCGACGTTGCCATGACAGGAGAGATCAGCCTGCGTGGAGTCGTCATGCCGGTGGGCGGCATCAAAGAGAAATGCGTGGCTGCGGCGCGCGCCGGCATTCGCACCGTGATTCTGCCGGCACGCAATCGTCGCGACCTCGATGACATTCCCGACAGCGTGCGCGCACGGCTCGAGTTCGTTTGGGCGGAAAAGATCGAGGATGTGCTCGCCCGGGCGCTCGAAGGCGCCCCGGCCGAGCAGGTGGCGGCCTAGCTTACCTAGGTGCTTGGCAAAAAAAAGCTGCCATCGCCCGGAATGCATTGTCGGACTCGGGAAGGTCCAGACGAACGAGCCTGAACGCAGGGCGGCGTGGCGACTCGACGCCCTTTCCCGCTACGATGTGATCTCGATCCGGTTTCCATCCACGTCGAGCACGACGCTCTCGTAGTAGCCATCGCCGGTGCGCCTCGGGCCGTCGAGCACCGGGTATCCGTCGTCCTTCAGCCGCTGCGTAAGCTGGTCGACCAGCGCATCCGACCCCACGGCGATGGCAATATGCGTCAACCCCATGCGCTGAGCACCGGCTTCGATCTTCATCGGATGCAGGGTCGTCGTCGACATGAGCTCGATGCGCGCTCCGCCCGACAAAGTGAGGAACACGGACTCGAACCCCTTCTTGCTGTTGATGTACGGCGCCCCGGGTGCCGCCAAAAAGTAGCGTCTGTAAAAGTCCACGCTGCGTTCAAGATCTTCCGTCCACAGTGCAATGTGTTCAATCCGCATCGTTGACCCCGCGATTACTCGACCAAGCGGACATGCCCGTACCCGCTGCCAAGAAGGCGAGTCGAGTCGATAAGCGTTGCCTCGATTCTCTAGTGATCATGCTTTTGCGCCTGGTCCGCCAAGTAAGCCATCGTCAATACAGCCAGGTCACCGGGACCGAAAGTTACCCATTCAGAATCACTAGAGCCTTCTGGTGCAATTCGGGGGTTGCCGACAAGAGGACCGCACCCCCGGTCTCCGCGCGTCGCCCGTCGAAGCGTGTGACCACACCACCGGCTTTCTCTACGATAGGAATGATCGGAATGATGTCGTACGGTTTTAGGTCCGGCTCAACGCAGATATCGATGCATCCGGCGGCAAGCATTGCGAAGGCGTAACACTCCCCGCCATAGCGCGTCATCCGGACGGAGCTCTTCAGTGATGCAAACGCGGCTCGCCCCTCAATGGAAAACTGGTCCGGAGACGTCGTATGAAGAATGGCCTGCGAGAGATCCGTGAGCTTACGGACCGCGAGCCGGCGCGTCCCGGCAGGCGACCGATGCCATGCGCCGGAAGGATCACCCCAAAATCGCTCGGAGGTCACAGGTTGGCTCATCATTCCCAGTGTCGACAAATCGCCGTCGACCAGTCCGATGAGGGTGCCCCAAACAGGTATGCCGCACAGGTACGGCTTCGTGCCGTCGATAGGATCAATGACCCATCGCAGAGATCCGGCCCCGGAGGCGCCGAATTCCTCCCCCAAGATGGCGTGGGTCGGGTATTCGGTGCCGATCAGATCCCGCATCACGAGTTCAGCGCGCCGATCGGCCTCGGTCACGGGATCGAATTCTTGACCCGGGCCCGACTTGGCATCGACTATCAGTGGGCGTCGAAATCGCGGCAGCGTCTCCTGATCGGCGAGGTCCGCCAGGCGATGGAGAAAATCCGAATCCGGTAACCGAGTCATCATGCTCCAACCAGGGTGCCCAGCAGGTGCCGCATGTCACGTGCCACCGCGTTCACGGGTTGCTGCTGCATCTTTCGAGAGAAGGTTTCTGCGGCCCACCAGCTGCGGTATCCGGTCGCCTTGACCGCCTCGGTCCAATCCTTGAGATTGAGAACGCCCTGCCCCGTAGGTACATCCCGCATAGCGGTCTCGATCGGGATTCCTCCATCGTAGGGGAGTGAATCGCAGACGTGCACGCCGAATATCAGACTCTTGTCCAGCTTGGCGACATCGTCAGGCCTGACACCGGATGTGAAACAGTGCCAATAGTCGATGACGAGCTTCACGTTATCCCGTCCCGTTGCGTCGATGAGTTGCAATGCGTTCTGAAGTCCGTTGATGGGCGACCATGACAGAGGTTCCAGGTAGAGCAACAGATCCAACTCATTTGCCATGTCGGCCAGCACGAGAACATTCTTTGCCGCGAGATGAATGAGCTCTCGCGTAGACAGCCCGAGAAGATCGGAATACATGCCGCCACGCATTCCGCCGGCATAGTCGATCACTGCCTGCACATCGATCGGGCCGCTGAGAATCTGAACCCCTCGGGCACCAACGGTCTTTGCCAGACTGAAAATCCGTTCCGCCTCTTGGAAGAGTTCTTCACGCGCCTGGCCCTGCCGCTCGACATCCGCCACATGGCCCGCTCCGATCACAGCGACGCCGCTCAGAGCAACGCCGAGGTCCAATTCGCTGTAGCCCGCTTCGAGATATCGATCCAGCTTGTACGTGTGGATCTCCATGGCGTCGAAACCCAGGTGTTTGGCGACGTCGATGTCATTCAGCAAATTGGAGTATTTCGTAATCGTCGAATTCAGGACCAACATGTTCGTGTCATTCATGTGAGTTGTTCGGTCTTTCTCATGGTTGAGCATTCGATCGTCGCGAACGCCACTATGCGTTGTCCGGAAACTCGACCCAGCCGCGCCGCCTGTTCGATTCCACACAGGCCTTGCTCAAGGCGACGCCGCGGACACCTTCGTGTATATCCGGTATCGGAAATGGCGTACCGGTTCTCCACCCGGACCCCGCATCGAGTGCCAGCGCGAAGTCGCTGTATAACACCGCCAGAGCATCGATGTAGCCCTCGGAATTTCCGGCAGGAAGGCTGACGACTCGTTGTCCATCCGCGGTCATATCCGAATGCCCGCGGCGATAGACGAGATCTGCCTTCCCCAAGCGACCGACCAGCAGAGTCTCCGGGGATTCCTGACGCCACTCGAGCGACGCCTTGGTACCCACTATCTTGACCCGCAGGCCGTTGCGGTGTCCCGGAGCCGCCAGAGAGGCCCACAGCAAACCGTCAACGCCTCCCCCAAATTCCAACTGCACGACGTCTGTGTCATCGAGCGCAAAGCCCGGAGCGATCGTCGAGAGCTTCGCATTGACACGGGTGCACCGCAGTCCCGACAGAAACTCGATCAAATTGAAGGCATGCGTACCGACGTCGCCCAATGCACCCGTCGGTCCGGCCTTCGCCGGATCGCCGCGCCAGACGGCGCCCTTACCGAGCTTCGCAGGATCATCGGCCAGCCATTCGAGAAGGTATTCCACGTACATGAAGCGAATGTCGCCCAGTTCGCCGTCCCGGATGCGTGCGCGGGCATCCCGGACCATGGGATAGCCGAGGTAGGTGTACGTCATTGCGCAGAAGGTATCGTGGCGGTCCGCAATGCGGGCGAGGATATGCGCTTCTTCCAGGCTATTGACCAGGGGCTTGTCGCAGATGACCGGGATGCCGGCCTCGAGGAATAGGCGGCAGGGCTCAAAGTGCAAATGATTGGGCGTCACGATCACCGCCACGTCGATACGATCGGAGCGCGCCGCTTCAGCCGCTGCCATCGCATCGAAGGACGCATAGATGCGATCTTGGTCCAGCGCGAAGGCTGCGCCCGCCTCGCGGCACAGCGCCGGATCGGACGAAAAGGCACCGGCCACGATCTCGAATCGATTGCACATTCGCATGGCCGCCCGGTGATATTCGGCGAAAAACGATCCTCTGCCGCCGCCGACCATGCCGACTCGAAGCCGTTTACCGCTTGGAATGTCAAATGTGAGTGGACGCATTCTAGCTGCCTCGTTTACCGTGATCTAAACACCAAGGGTACACGTCAAATCAAGCCGCGGATGTGGTCCGAGGCCTTCTCACCGATCATGATTGCCGCGGCATTCGTGTTGCCGGAACAAAGATGGGGCATGACGGATGCGTCCGCGACGCGCAGGCCGGGCACCCCGCGCACGCGCAAGTCGGGCTGAACCACTGCCATCTCGTCCACGCCCATGCGGCAGGTGCCGACCGGGTGTAGCGCTGCATGCGCCTGCTCGCGCACGAATAAACGGTAGTCGTCACGCGTCTTCAACGGCGTATCGGGAACGTGCTCGCGCCGGATATAGGCGGACATCGACGGTTGCAAGAGGATTTCCCCGGCGAATTCGACCGCGTCGGCGAAGCGCTCGATGTCGTTGGAATTGCCAAGATAATTCGGCTTGATGAGAGGAAAGTCCGCGGGGTCGCCGCTTCGAAGCTCTACGCCGCCCACCGACTGCGGGCGAGTCGGACAGATATTGACCGTGCATCCGTTTCCGCCGGGCACCGAATCCACGCCTTCCTCAATTCCCGCACCCGGGAGGAAGAAGAACTGTACGTCAGGCTGCCCCTTTGCCGAGGGGCTGCGCCAGAATGCGCCACCTTCCACGAGATTCGAGACGACGGGACCGCTCTTGAAGAAAAGATATTGCAAACCCGCCGCGGCCTGCCGATACCACCTTTTGTACCTGTCGTAGCTGAAAGGTCCCCGCAGCTCGTAGATCAAGGATACTTCCATATGATCCTGCAAGTTCTTGCCGACGCCAGGCAGGTCTTGAACCACGTCTATATGATGAGCGCGCAGGTGATCCGCCGGCCCGATGCCCGACAACAGGAGGAGCTTGGGGCTATTGATTGCGCCCGCTGAGACGATGACTTCGCCCGAGGTGCGAAGAGCGTGTAGCGCGCCATTGTGCCGATACGAGACGCCGACCGTGCGCCCGCCCTCGATGAGAATTTTCAGAACACGGCAATTCGTCTTGACGGTGAGATTTCGCCGGCCTCGTGCGGGCCCCAGGTAGGCGGATGCGGCACTAGAACGTCGGCCGCTTCGTGTCGTTATCTGGTAGAGACCGCAACCGTCCTGCACGCCAGAATTGAAGTCGTGATTGTAAGGCAGGCCCATTTGCTGGCACGCCTGCAGCCATTTCTTGGTCAGAAAGTGCGTATATTGCTGATCGGATACCGCAAGCGGGCCGCCGGTTCCGTGCGCTTCGTTGCACAGCCTGTCGTTGCTTTCAGATCGCGTAAAATACGGAAGCACGTCCTTATACGACCATCCCTGCGCGCCGGACGAATCCCAGCCATCATAGTCGGAGGGAAGGCCTCGGATGTAAACGAGTCCATTGACGGAACTTCCGCCACCGAGAATTCTGGCCTGAATCATGGTCGGGGCAGGTTTGCCGAGGTAGGCCGCGGTCGGTTCCCACGGATAGCGCTGCACCAGGTTACCCTGGGAAGTTTTGTAATACGTCACCGGGAGGTGAATCCATGGACTCGTGTCAGGAGGGCCTTCCTCCAGCACTGTGACCGAGACGCCGGGATCTTCGCTGAGTCTCGCGGCGAGGACACAGCCTGCGGAGCCACCTCCTACAATGATGTAGTCAGTCATCGGCTGTTTCTAGGAGCCTGTTGGACCAAGAACCACCGATTGGTTGATGCGGGCGAAATAGCGGTCGCCGGTATGGCGTCCATTGTTAGCAGGCTAAAAGCACGATATTGGCGAAGTATCCGATCGAGAAACGTGGCGTGCAATTTCGCAAATTGGAATTTTTCTGACGCAGAGTGACGCGCATTGTTCGTCGCTGCTTGCCCTGGACATAAGATCGGCACCGGCCTCGATCATCGCCAATGTGTGGGCATCTTGGCTGCATCGGAACAGGGCATCGTTGCATCCAAGAACTGTGGCAGCGCGGCGAATCAGCTTTTTGTTGGCATCCACTGATGTTCGACCAGGCGAAATGCAGCGGCAATCGATGGATCTTCGCGGCGTTCTGCCAGGCAGATGAACGTGAGCGCGGCAGGAACGGTCACGCCCTCGACGATGGTGAGGCCGTGCGTGTGAGCCTCCGCGAGCGCGACGGCATTGCGCACGAGGCTCAATCCCACGCCGGACTTTACGAGATCGAGCATGGACGGTTCCTGATCGACTTCGGCAACCCGCAGCGGCATGACGCCAAGTTCGCCGAAGATGCGCGACAACAATCGATTGTGAGCCGACGACGCCGGCGTCCAGATCCACGGCAGCGCCGCCAGTTCGCGCCAGTGGCGGTTGGGGGCGGCT
>Ga0209006_10006552_pt1 | contig 10525 bp, 10 predicted proteins | sample JacPin_JW_Ref_O2_FD_188567 | JGI IMG/M metagenome (GOLD analysis project Ga0209006, IMG submission 188567) | Forest soil microbial communities from Algoma, Ontario, Canada - Jack Pine, Ontario site 1_JW_Ref_O2 (SPAdes) (version 2) | ecosystem: Environmental > Terrestrial > Soil > Boreal... | reverse complement strand
ACTCGCAATTGCGACCCGATAATATCCCTCGCGCAACCCTTGATGAAGGACATGGTAGAGTCAAGTGGCGTGGAATGCGTCGCGCTGCTATGCCGATTATATCGAATGACCGTGTTATGCGTTGCGCAAGAAGCGACTTTGAACGCCGATTTCGCGGTGAGCTACGAGAGAGGGCGGCCAATGCCGCTGTTTCGAGGGGCAGCCTCTAAAGTGACGCTTGCGCATATCGAACGCCGGAAATTACGTCGGTACTTTGACGAATTCGCGGGCGACATTGCAAAGGCGGGATTGGGCCGCAACTGGTCCGAGTTTAAAGCATCCCTACGCCGAATCAGAGCAACCAATGTCTGCATCACCACGGGCGAACTCGATGCCGGGCGAGTCGGAATTTCAGCTCCCATATTTTCCGCCGAAGGAGAGATCCTCGGAAGCCTGAGTCTGGTTGTATCAGAACCCGTACTTCGTCGGTCCGTAGGACTCGTTGACAAACTGGGTGACAAAGTGGCGGATGCGAGCCGCACCTTGACAAACTCCCTCGCTAGAGGCAGTTCCGTCACCCCCTCGCCTGGTCGCAATAAAAAGAGAACGCCACAACCAAAAAGCCGGCCGCGAACTCGAAAGGTAAGCAAGCGACGCGCGCCAAGCCTGCGACGTTCCTCTTGATTTGCGTAAAAGCGACTGACGGCCTCCTGAGGGAGGTCCCTGATCCGACGGCGTCGATACAAAGATGTCTAGTCTTGAAGGCACAGTGAAGGCCGCCGTCGACAATCGCCATCGCTTAACCGCGAACTAAATCGCCGTTGGAAAAGTTGCGCTAATGCGCCGGCAACACGGCGAAAAGCTGATAAGTGTCCGCGAACTGTAAAAAGCTATTTTCCCGCATAGTGATAATTCAGTAGACAAGCCGGCGAAGTCGTGAGACGATTCGACGCTAAACGCGCTCGATTGCGAAAAGGTAAATTGGCTGATATGTCCACAGATTTCGAGCTAATTCTCTCACGGACAGGGCGTCTTGAAGATGGTCGCTACCCAGGGCTACGATACGAAGAACAGACGTTCGGCAAGTTCCGCAAATTTAAAGATGTAGGCGTTCCACTCCGTGATGGAACAACCATTTACATCGATGTGTATCGCCCACTAGATGATACCCCGTCTCCCTCCTTAGTAGCCTGGAGCCCGTACGGCAAGCATGGCTTGAAAAACCTGGGAATGATGCCGGGGGCCGACGTTCCGGCGGACTGGATATCAAAGCATGCTATCTGGGAAGGACCCGATCCGGAATATTGGTGTCCACGGGGCTACTCCATCATCTCTCCGGATCCACGCGGCGCGTGGTCGTCGGAGGGGACGCTGACGTTTTGGAGTCGTACCGAGGCGGACGATGGGTATGACCTCATCGAGTGGCTTGCCCGACAGCCTTGGAGTACGGGCAAGGTCGGAATGCTTGGCGTTTCCTATTTAGCGGTCTCCCAGTGGATGATTGCGGCGAGGCGCCCTCCGTCGCTCGCCGCAATCTGCCCGTGGGAGGGCTTTAGCGATGCGTACCGCGAGCTCTACTTCCATGGGGGCATCCCGGAGCAAGGCTTCTTGCATTGGTGGCAACCCATGTCACGCTGGTCGCTCAATCCCGCGGAAGATGTCGTGCGTATGCATGAGCTACATCCGCTCAGAGATGGATATTGGAAATCCAAGGCCATCGACCTCTCCGCGATTGAGGTTCCCGCATTCGTCGTTGCCGGCTGGGGTGATCATGGCCTGCACACCCGCGGAACACTCGAGGGATACAAACAGATCTCCTCCCGGCAAAAATGGCTTCAAGTGCATGGGCAAAAGAAATGGCGTCACTTCTACGATCCAACGTCTATCGCCAAGCAGCAAGCGTTTTTTGACCACTTTCTGAAGGGGTATGATACGGCCGTCAGCAGTTGGCCTGCGGTCACAATTGAAACGCGCGAAAGTAATGAATCCATTACGTCCCGAAGCGAGCCATCATGGCCACCGCCGTCCATCTCACCCCGCCGGATCTTTCTTGACTGCGGGACGATGTCGTTGACCAAAGATCCGCCCCTCGACCTGACGCAGGTCACTTATGAATCCACCGCCGAGGATGGCCGCGTAATTTTTGAGCATCGCTTTTCCGAGGACACTGAAATCACAGGAGGCGCAGCTCTGCATATTTGGATGAGCGCCGAAGTGCACGTCGAGATGGATGTCTTTATTTCGTTCCGTAAGCTCGATAGAGAAGGCAAAGAGGTGGGGTTTCGATTCTTTTCTACTTTCTCGGATGGCCCTGTTGCACTTGGTTGGTTGCGCGCGAGCCATCGCGCACTCGCGGCGAGCAGCACACTCATGCAGCCCACCCACGCCCATGATGTCACGACGCCTTTGCAGCCAGGGAAAGCCGTTCCGCTCGATATCGAAATATGGCCATCCAGTACGTTATTCCGTGCCGGCGAGTCTCTTCAGCTCATCGTTGGAGGAGCGGACCTCTATGTATTTAAGAGCGGCGCACCGGAGAATCGGCACAAGGCTGACAACAAGGGCCTGAATAGAATATTGAGCGGCCCCGGCTTTGAGTCCTACCTGACGCTTCCTATAAGGGAGCAGCCAAAATAGCCGAGCCCGCCCATTTTGTCGGTCGGTAGCTTGGTTGCGGGTCCGGTTGGGCCTTCATTCATCTGTCGCCGAGGATCCACCGCGCCGCTTTTTCGGCAATCATCAAAGTGGGTGCATTGGTGTTACCACTCGTAATCAGTGGGATTACACTCGCGTCAACAACGCGCAAGCCCTCGACGCCCCGGACACGCAAGCGCGAATCGACTACCGCCATGGGGTCGCTGTCGGAGCCCATTTTTGCGGTCCCCACGGGGTGAAAGATAGTGCTCGCGATATCCCCCGCTAGTTTCGTTAGCTCTTCATCGCTTTGGAATTGGACTCCAGGTTTCCATTCGATAGGATTGTATTTTGCGAGAGCAGGCTGAGCCATGATTTCTCGGACCTGCCGAAGACTGCTTGCAGCTACCTGTCGGTCTTCGTCGGTAGACAAATAATTGGGCGATATCGCGGGCTCCTTGCCGAACTCGCGGGACCGTATGGTCACCGAGCCCCGACTTGTGGGATTCAAATTGCACACGCTTGCCGTGATCGCCGGAAAGGCATGTAGGGCCTCGCCGAATGCCTCGAGGCTCAATGGCTGGATATGATATTCCAGGTTCGCAAAAGGGCGACTGGGGTCTGAGCGCGTAAATGCTCCGAGTTGACTGGGGGACATGCTCATCGGTCCGGAACGTTTAAGCAGGTACTCCATTCCCATACTGAGCTTGCCGAGGAAGCTGTTGGCCAAGCTATTGAGGGTTCTCGCGCCTTCCAGCTTGAAAACCGTTCGTATTTGCAGGTGATCTTGAAGATTCTTGCCAACCCCCGGAGCATCTTTGATCATGTCGATGCCATATCTGCGTAGAAGTGCTGCTTCCCCAATGCCCGATAATTGTAATATCTGCGGGGTACCCACCGCGCCCGCAGACAAGATAACTTCTTGCGTGGCCGTCACCATTATCTGCTTTCGGTCGCGTTGAATGCGGGCGCCCACACAACGCAGGGATCCTGAGGAACGACGGTCGCAAAGTAGCTTGTCTACGTGCGACTCAGTCCAAACCTGCAAATTCTTCCGGTGCCGGATGGGGCGCAAGAAAGCCCTGGCCGCGCTCCAGCGCCATCCCGCTTTCTGATTGACCTCAAAATAGCTGACGCCCTCGTTCTGTCCATCGTTGAAGTCTTCCCTTGTTTGAAACCCGGCTTGGTTTGCCGCCGCGGCGAATGCATCGAGCACGTCCCATCGCAAGCGTTGCTTTTCGATTCGCAATTCGCCGCCGTGGCCGTGAGATTCGGAAAACCGCTGCTGTTTCTCGTTCATCGGATCGGCGCCGTGATCCAGCCGGTAATGATCCTCATGTGCCTTGAAAGCGGGGAGTACGCTATCCCAGCGCCATTCATCATCGCCGGTTAACTGTGCCCAGCCATCGTAGTCGCGAGCCTGTCCCCGCATATAAATCATGCCGTTTATGGACGAGCATCCGCCAAGCCCCTTTCCGCGCGGGTATCGCAGCGACCGTCCGTTGAGGCCCAACTCCGCCGTTGTCTGATATAGCCAATCCGTTCGCGGATTGCCTATGCAGTATAGGTATCCCACAGGAATGTGAATCCATAAATAGTTGTCGCGCCTACCGGCTTCCAAAAGTAGTACGCGTGTAGATGAGTCCCGGCTCAAGCGATTGGCCAGCAAGCATCCGGCGGTGCCAGCGCCCACAATGACGTAGTCAAATGTCTCTAGATTCATCGTAACGTTGGCCTCACCAAGCAACCAGCATAGCGGATTCCGCCCTCATCTAATTCGACTCAATTATTGCATAATCGTAAGTTGGTCGATATAATCTTAAACACCGGTTCGCGCCGTGTGCGCGGCCCTTAATCCGGCGGAGTCTTAAATAGGGGGTTTACAATGGCATTGCAGAGGCTGGGACGGGTTGCTCATGACCCCTTGCACACACCTCACGAAGATCTCAAGTACTTGCCGTGGATGCAAAAAGGCGAGGAGGCACTTTCGCAATATCGTGCGCAACTGCCGAGTCCGGAGCAACTTGCCAAGGTCGACGCTTACGAGTTATCACCTCTCGAGTATTTCGAGAATCCGCACCTCCGGGTTCGGTCTCTCGAAAACGAATTGGCGCATATGTTCCGGACGTGGCTGACGGCGATCGAGCAGACTTTGGATACGGAAACGGCTCAAAAGGTTGCTTATGCCGCCGGAGTGGTGCACGGGACCCGGCGGCTTGGCACGTTCCGGAAAGCGCTGGCACTCCCCAGCGGGACGACGACGATGGCCATGTGGCAAGACACGGCGCACGCGTCGGCCGGATCGAAGCATACCTCGGCGCTCTGGGTTCGATACGACGATGAACTGGTAGAAGTGGTGCGAACAGAAGATTCTTTTGCTGCCCACAGTGGCAAGGAATCCGACACCCAGAAAGCGTTTTTCGACGGGTTTATCGATGGCTACAAGGCGGCCGATCCATTGCTGACTCGCGTGGAGGAGATGACACGTGAGCGAGAGGACGGTCGCGTGGAGTACGTTCATCGTTTTTGGTACAAGAACGCTGGTTAGAGCAAATCGCCGCCCAACGCGCGCGGCCCTGCACTAAAACCGCGGGGCATCATGAATGGAGAGGACTTTTATGGAGATCAAAGGAGCAGTTGTACTAGTGACCGGCGCATCGTCGGGTATTGGAGAGTCAACAGCGCGCGCAGCCGCTCAGGCCGGCGCGCGCGTGATTCTGCTCGCCCGTCGAGAGGACCGCATTCGCAAGCTCGCCGCAACTCTCGGCGATGCCTTGGCAATTCGTTGTGATGTTACTGACCAGAGCCAGGTCAACGACGCCGTACGCGCAGCGGCGGACAAGTTCGGCCGCATCGATGTGCTTATCAATAACGCCGGTCAGGGCCTTCAGGCGTCGATCGAAGAAATCCGGATCGAGGATTACCGCGACTTGCTAAATCTCAATCTGGTTGCGCCCCTGATGATGATGCAGGCTGTCGTGCCGCTGATGCGCAGGCAGGGCGCCGGAAGCATCGTAAACGTGAGCTCGGGAATTACCTTCGTGCCAATCCCCAACACAGGCGCCTACAACAGCTCGAAGGCCGCCCTGAATATGCTGTCGAACATCGCGCGCGGTGAGCTAGCGCAGGCCGGCATTGCTGTCTCCACCATGTACCCTTCCATCACCGCTACCGATTTTGTCGACTCCATCCGAGCGGGGAAAGAGTCCGCCAAGGCGCTTGAGGCCAATTCGGGCTTGGAGCGGAACACTCCCGAACAGGTAGCCGAGAAAATTCTGTACCTTGTTAAGACAGGTGATGAGCGGGCGGATTTAGTACCCGAGCGCTTCGGGGGCACCTACAAGGGCTAAGCTTCGCCCGAAGGGAATCGCGACGGTGACTGCGTCGCGTCACGCGGTTGCGAGCATGACATTCCGAAGAGTGAAGCGATATGCATGTGTTTGTCACCGGTGGATCTGGACTTACAGGACCGGCGATTGTCGCCGAACTGATTGCCGCTGGTCATGAGGTCACAGGCCTTGCGCGTTCGGATAAAGCCGCGGCACGCCTGCGTGGGCTCAACGCAACCGTTTTGCGCGGCTCATTGGAGAATCTCGAGAGCCTGCAGGAGGGCGCCCGGAACGCCGACGGCGTTGTCCACATGGCGTTTGGAGGCAATCGCTCTGATCCAGATGCGCGTCGAAGCTTGGATTTGGCAGCGATCAACGCGCTGGGGCAGGCGCTCGCCGGATCGGGCAAGCCGTTCGTGAGCACCTCCGGCGTTCTTGTCATGAGAGCCGGGGCGGTGAGCAGCGAGCATGATGAGGCTGACCCCCAATCATTGGGTGGGTTTCGAGTCGCGGGTGAGCAGGCGTGTCTCGCCTTCGCCGATCAGACGGTCCGGTCTAGCGTCGTACGGCTGGCGCCGAGCGTCCACGGACCGGGGGACTATGGATTTATCCCTTTTCTAATCACTGCCGCTCGCAGGACAGGAATATCCGCCTATATCGGCGATGGTGCCAATCGCTGGCCGGCAATTCATCGGATGGACGCGGCCACCCTATTTCGGCTGGCTCTTGAGAAAGCACCGGCCCGAAGTGTGCTGCACGGCGTCGGTGAAACCGCAATCACACTCGAAACCATCGCGCATCAGATCGCCAAAAAGCTATGTATCCCGACCGTTTCTCTGACGCTTGAGCAAGCAGCTTCTCACTTCGAACACCCGTTCCTGACCAAAGCGTTTGCCTCTGACGTGCCCGCCTCAAGCTTTTACACGCGTAAGCTACTTGGCTGGACACCCACGCATGCCACGTTGTTGGAGGATATGGAGAATGGCGACTACTTCTCATCCCAACCAGAGTCGCCATTCGTAGTTGTCGCCGGCAAAGAGTCACTCCCTTAGAGATCTCCGTCGATACCTCGACGAAGCGGACGTCGATTGCCCAGTTAGAGCCAGCGCCGGCAAACCTAATTTGTGGACCTGTGCTTTTTTCGTGTTAAGTGACAAACGACGTTCTTCTTGCATGTTAAGAATAACGTCACGTAAAATAGCGTGTACGGAGGCCCAAGCCGGGGGTTATCGCGGTGCGCTCGCGGCCCTATTCCCGAGATTGCTCGCTACGCGGAAGACATGAGGTGAACATATGAATAATGCCGAACTGTCCAATGAGATTGGCTCCTTGGCCGCGGAAGTGACGGAAAGTGTGGCGCAGGGTCGGTTTTCCAGGCTGGACCAACTGTTCTCGCCGGATTGCGTTTTTTGGTACAACTTCGATCCGGCGCGTAAGAAGTGGCCTGAGGTCCGCCAGATGCTCCAGGGAGCGCACTCAGCGCTGCGATCCATGCATTTTGACGAGGTTCGCGTTACAGAGATTCAGCGTGGTTGGGTTCAACAGCACCTGCTTCGCTTGGTGCTCAACGATGGGACGGAAAAGCAGGTCCACGCCTTAATCATTTTCCGTCTAGATGACAAAGGGCTTGTAAGCTCATTTGAAGAGTATTTGGACCCCGCGCACAGTGCGGGTCACTAGCGATCAACTCTCGCGCTGGTGCTTGTCGCGGACGGCCTGCACAGGCGGTAAACCAGCGCCTGACCGGAGATTCACGTGAAACGTCTTCTGCGCGTCGACAGCAGCATCACTCAAGGCAACACAATAACTCGCCAGCTGTCCGATCATTTCGTGTCTCGGTGGCTTAATCACCATCCCGACACCAATGTCGAGACACTTGACCTGGTCAAGCACCAGCTCCCGCATTTCGACAATGACAGTCTGGTAGGAATGAGCCTATCACCACAGATCCGGACGCAGGCCATGCAAGCGGCAAGCGAACGTAGGGAGAGACTTATCACCCAACTCGAGCGTGCCGATATCTTAGTCATTGGTTGTCCCATGTATAACTTCACGATCCCGACGCAGCTCAAAGCGTGGCTGGATCATGTCACTCTGGTGGGACGGACATTTAGATACACGGGACCTAACCGACCTGAGGGCCTTGTGGTCGGCAAGAAAGTTCTCGTGATTGCAGCTCGCGGCGGTGATTATAGCGCCCCGCCGGTGAGCTCCTGGGACTTCCAAGAGCCTTTGCTCCGCACTTGGTTGGGGTTCCTGGGACTCGTGGATTTGCATTTCGTGCGTGCAGAAGGACTGGCCCTAGACCCCGCGCGAGTACCGGAGATTCTCAAGCGCGCAGAAGAACACATGGTTGAGTTGCTCGAGCACAAGCTGCGATACGCGCCGGCCGATATTACCGTGGACAGTGCGTCGTAGACGTTATTCAAAGCGAAAGTATGCGTTTTTTTGAGATCATTAAGTGTGAGCGCGCGGTGTAGTCTTATGATATTAGGCCTATACCGTTCGGTCACGACCGCGCGGAGAAGCTGAGGGGCTCTGGGCGCGAGATTGATTAGATGAGGAGAAAGTGATGCAAGGCAACGACATATCCACGTCTTCCCCCGCGCGATCTGCCGCCGTCATAAAAGATCGTGCTATGCGTGCCTACCTTCGTAAGTGCTGGTATCAGGCCGCGTGGTCGCATGAGCTCGATGCCGGCATGCTCGTCCGAACGATTTGCGAGAGGCCCATTTTGCTCTTTCGGAGTGAGGGACGGGCTTCTGCACTGCTGGATAGGTGCCCACATCGGTTCGCTCCCCTTTCGGCCGGCAAGTTGGAGCGAGGCGTTGTTGAATGCGGCTATCACGGATTAGCTTTTGATGGGTCGGGTCGCTGCGTCCGTAATCCGCACGGTGCCGTTACCAGTTCGATGCGCGCATTAACTTTTCCGGTTGCCGAGCGACATCGCGCCGTGTGGTTGTGGTTTGGTGAGCCCGGGGAGGCTGACGAATCGTTGATTCCGGACCTGTCGTACATTGACCGAATTCCACCAGATCTTCTAATTCTGATGCATATGGCCACATTAGCCAATTACCAATTGATGACTGACAACATCATGGACCTCAGTCACGCCGACTATCTGCATCCAACAACCTTGGGCGGGGTGATCGCTAGTTCAAAGGCCCGCCAATTCGATCGTGGAAGCGGCTTGGTAGCCGAGTGGATTAATCTGGGCTGCGATGCGCCGGGTGTCTGGCAGCCAAAAGTGACTTCGCCGGCCAAAGCGGACTACTATCTGGAAGTGTTTTGGCAGGCACCTGCCGTGATGACGATAGCCAATACGGTTGTGCCGGCAGGTCAGAAACCTGAGCAAGCAGACTGTTCGGAGACTCTTCACAACATGACTCCGGAAACGGGCGAGAGTACACATTATTTTGTATGCTCGAGCCGACCGCCCCAGATACCTGAAGCGCAGCTGAAAAAGGCCTACGAACAGGCGTTTCTTGACGAAGACAAACCTATGTTGGAGGCCCAGCAACGACGCATTGGCAAAGCCGATTTCTGGGACTTGAGACCTATTCTGCTCAAGATCGACGCTGCCGCAGTCAAGGTGCGTCGTAGACTCGACGACATGATTGCTGCGGAGTCGGAAGCTCTTTCCAACTGAGCTGGCCGTTTTTGCCGCTTTTTACTTTCAGGGGTCCCGCTGAGACACGCAGCAGATGCCTCCAGATACTGGCGGTAATGATGACGTGCATGCTGGCAGTGGGATGCCGTACGTCTGAGTTCCTGGTCGCCAACGCGCCAAACGCGTTCGCTCGGGTACAACTGCATCTCGATCTGCCGTATGGGAACGATCGCCGACAACGGTTGGACATCATCGCTCCACGCCAAGGGACTCATCGGCCGGTCGTCATCTTCTGGTATGGCGGCTCCTGGGATGAGGGACGCAAAGCGGACTACCGATTCGTGGGAGTTGCGCTTGCCGAACGAGGTATCGTCGCAGTCATTCCTGACTATCGTCTCTATCCCCAAGTAACCTTTCCGCTGTTTGACGAAGACGGCGCGAGCGCCGTCGCTTGGGTAGAGCATCACGTGAGCGACTACGGCGGTGATCCTAGCCACATCGTTCTCATGGGCCATTCGGCGGGGGGACACACCGCGGCGTTTCTGGCGTTCAATCACGAATTTCTTCGCAAATTCGATGCCGATTCGCATGATATCGCGGGCCTCGTCGGCCTCTCGGGTACCTACGTCCTCGTACCCGACTCCGACATGCTACGCGCCGCATTTCCGCCGCCCTATACCGTCCGGGACTGGCAGCCCATTCAATTTGTCGACTCGAGCGCTCCGCCCACCTTGCTGTTGCATGGACTCGCCGATCGGGAGGTTCTGCCGCAAGAGGCCATTGAGTTACGCGATGCTCTGAAAAAGGTACATGTTCCGGTGGAGCTTGAGCTGTTTCCTCATCGAGGTCACGCCGATACAGTCGCGTCGTTTGCCGTGGTGACGCGCCGGCGCACGCCCGCTCTCCAAAATGTGGTTGAATTCGTCCTGGCAGTCTCGGGGACGGTGGCCGCGCCGCCCTGACCACCTTGGCC
>Ga0209006_10006551_pt1 | contig 10526 bp, 10 predicted proteins | sample JacPin_JW_Ref_O2_FD_188567 | JGI IMG/M metagenome (GOLD analysis project Ga0209006, IMG submission 188567) | Forest soil microbial communities from Algoma, Ontario, Canada - Jack Pine, Ontario site 1_JW_Ref_O2 (SPAdes) (version 2) | ecosystem: Environmental > Terrestrial > Soil > Boreal... | reverse complement strand
TCCTAGCTGCGCCTGCTGCGCCGCCGGCATGGGCGGAACAGAAGCTTGTCGCGCAGGCGGCTGGGCCTGGCTGCTGACAGTGGCAGCGACCACAAGCACGGCCGGCCAGACGAGCCCACGGGTAAAACATCGGGTTGCAGAATTCGATCGCTTGAGCATTCGTGTCTCCGCGCTCTCTTCTTTGTAGCGCTTCATGGATTTGTAAACGACTTCGTTTCCCGCTTGGTTCCTACGATCACTTCCACCGTGTATGTCGGCGGAGGCAAGGGCGCATGTGGCCTCGTCGCCACATGGACCGGCGCTCCCCCGGCTGGCGCGAACAACGCCGCCTGCATCACCGGAGCGGGGTTCGGCGACTTCATGTCAATTGTGTTTCGCAGCGAGAGCTGAATTTTCCCTTCCGTCGCCGCCATCGTCAGCTTCGCCGCATCTTCCGGCGTCACAAGCAGGGTGATGACGGGAACGGTCTGCGGCTTCCCGTCCTTATCCTGTTCAATCTTCTGTCCTGCTGCCAGCACTCGGACGTTTTCGAGAATCGTCCGCGTGATTTTGTCCTGGCCATTTCCGGGGATCTTTCCAGTGGCCAGCACGTCCACCATCGTTCCTGGACCTACGAATCCCGCCACGCCCACCACCTCATTCACGGCCACCGAGAGTCCCCGCATCCCTTCCGGAATCGTAGCCGGCAATCCGGCGCCCGCTTGAACCGGCGCCAGCTTGGCCTCCAAAATCGGCTCATTCTCCGCAACTGCTGTGATCAGCGCCCGGTTCACACATTCATCGGTTTTTGTGAACATTCCCTGCACCGGCTCGCCAGCGGGCCACGGAATCTGCCGCAGCTTTGACGCATCCAGTCTCGTTCCGAGCGGCATTGGTTCAGCGGCCACCACGATTGTCTGGTTGACGGGCGTGGGCTTAATGAACGAAGCCTGCTGGAACTTTTTGTACACAAACGTGCTCGTTAGGAACGCCAGCACCAGCGCTACGAAAACTCCAATCAGCAACCGATTCCGATTCATGAACCGACTCCTTTATCGCCACGCCCAACCGTTCGTCAGTGCCACTGCTCTTAAAACACGCGATATTGCACGATCAAATAGCACGTCACCGTCGACGCCGCCACGGCCACTCCAAACGGCAACTTCATCAGCGCCGGATTATCCAGCGAAATTTCCCGATTCGGCCGCAGCCCGAACGTTGCGAAACCTTTGATCAATACCCAAATATTTTTGAAAGTCGCCACCACTTTTCCCGTCCCCATCATCACCAGCATCGCCAGGAAACCAGCCATGAATATGCTGAACAGCAAGACCACCAGCATCATTTGCCAGCCCAGAAAAGCGCCCACCGCGCCCATCAGCTTCCAGTCTCCCGCTCCCAGCGCACGCAACAGGACCAGCGGCAGCAATAGCCCGAGTGCAAGGCCTGCTCCCAAGAGCGACGCCTTGCACCCGGGCCAACCCCGCGCCACTGTGTTTACAATGATTCCCAGCGCAATCCCCGGTACACTCAACCAGTTCGGAATTATCTTTTTGCGAACATCAACGATGCTCGCAATTACCGTCAATACAATGGTGATTATCCAGATCAACTGTTGGGAGTTCATCAGTGGGTTTGTTTCGGTGTGGTTTCGCTTAATTCAATCAACTCTCGTTCTGTTACTAATGTGATTCATAGAACCCTCAGGTACCGATCACTCTTGTTGCTTTTGCTTGAATCAAGTCTGACCTGGGCCTTTACTTCCTAAGTGCTGACCTCGAGCCTAGCGAGCTCGGCTAAGTAGCGTTAGTTGTTAGGTTCGTCGCCGCCGAGCCAAACGTGCTGTTAATCGCCGTGGCCAAGGTCGTCATGCCGGCCGTTGCTGCCAGGGCAACCAGGACCAAGAGCAGGGCGTACTCAACCAGATCCTGCCCTTCCTCTTCTTGCCACAGCCTCTTTAGAAAATTCATTGTTGTTTCCTCTCGTTATCGACGTTTCGGCAACCATGCGGCCGCCGTCCTCTGCACAGGTGCGAAAGCCTCTGGCAGTTCCGAGGGCCGCAGAAGATTGAAATCGCCTTCGCGGTCCTCGGTCTGCCTGATGCCGCTAATACTGGGCCTAACCTAGCCGAACTACGTGGCGTTGGTCGTCAGGTTCGTCGCCGCGGTGCCGAACGTGCTGTTGATCGCGGTGGCCAAAGTCTTCATTCCGACGGTCGCCGCGAGAGCAACCAGAACCAGCAACAGGGCATACTCAACCAGGTCCTGCCCTTCCTCTTCTTGCCACAGCCTTTTCAGAAAATTCATTGTTATTTCCTCTCGTTGTCGAAGTTTTCGGCAACCCATGCCCGCTGCCAACTCTCCATTAAGCATCTGGGGCACCATTCGCAGCCCTTCCGTCAGCTCTCTATCCCTCTCAGAAGTCTTTAAATTACATACCTTTAGGACCCGTGACTGGTCTATGGGCCTCGCAGACATTAAGTGACAAGGAAAACCGTCACTGCTTGTTGACATCGGCCTCCGCCGGAGCGCTAAAGCGGTGACGCCTGGAAGGGGTTGATCGGAACCTGCCCAGGCAGAAGTCGAAAAAAAGCCAGAGGCGTGTCCACAAGGGAAACCTTCGCTCATTCAGACTTTGTTGGATTGGCGAAGGAAGCGTTCAGCGCAAGCGAGCGATATACCGGCAAGAGCCAGTCCCGCCAAAGAGTCAACCACATAATGCCATCCGGTGGTTACGGTTGAGATGACGATAAGGCAGGCGAGGATGGTGGCGGGAATCCGCAACGGCTTTATTGGCCAGAGAGCGGCTGCTGATAGGACCGCCCACACTACGTGAAACGACGGAAAACAAACGATTCCTGCGCCGGTTGTTGGATGCCCGCTGCGGATCGTCGCGATCGCTATCTCGCAGGCTCTTTGCTCCACGGTACCTGCCAAGTGATAGCCGGCCCAGGGCCCGATCGCCGGGAGCAAAGCAAACACGGGAAACGCGGCCACAAAAGCGATTGTATTGGCGACGAGAAACCTCTCCGCTGTCGGGGAAAGACCCATCGCCGCAGGCAGAACTGCAGCCACGGGCAGCAGCAGAAAAAGAAGAGGGTAGCTGTGATCGAGGACCGCGCCGATCTGCGAATGCCTGGACATCCACCCGACGATGGCGGGTACGCTGAAGCCCAAGTGGCTGTCCATAGACGCGAAAAGCCCGTCGCGAAGAGGCATACCAAGACGCCCCGAGAGCACTGCGGCCCACGGAATGAGGGCGACTAACAACACAATCCAAGGCAAAGTGAGGGCAGCCTCGCGCTTTTGATGCTGTCCGGCATCATGCCACAGGATGCTCGGCAAGAACGAAACCGGAAACAGGACTCCCACCGCCAGAACGAGCACTTTCCAGTCCGAGTCCGCGCCGCCAGACAAAGAACCAGCTATGCAAATCGAGAATAACAAGCCACAAGCCGCCACCATGAACCGGTGCAGCCGCTTCATCTTCGCCGAAAAAGAATACCGCAACGGCGCCTGCTCGATGGTTCCAATGGTTTCGCTCATCGGGACGCCACCGTTGCGTGCTGCGCACCCGCGGGGCACCAACCTAGAAGCCTCTCGAACGGTCTCACCCAACTCAGCCATTGTGGGAAGAACACAATGTAATCGGTTTGTGAGAGTCGAAGGGTATCCGTGCAAAGCGAGCGCACTTCGCTTGCCGGTAGCAGAGTGACTCCTTCATCAAAGGGACACCGCGATACGGCCCATCTCGTCAACGGATTCAATGGATTGTGCTCGAAGATCACCATCTTACCGCCAGGAGCCAGATGCGAAGCCGCTTCAGCGATCAGTGCGCGCCGCTCTTCGAGTCGGACGTGGTGCAGCACGTTCGCGAGTACGATAGCATCGTAGTTGCGTCCGAGCGCGCCGAGCTTATTGGTGAACACGCCCTGCGCCCGGAATGCTGGATCAATGCGATCCAAGCTGCTCGCTGATATGTCGTAACCATCGATCTGTATCCCGGGCAAGCAACGCTTCAGGTGCCTCACTAGCAGCCCGACCCCGCACCCATAGTCTAGAATTTTCCCCGGTCCTTTACCCCCGATGACGTTCCGGGCGATGTAGTTCGCTTTATAGGCCGCAAAATAATCGGAGTTTTCACCCGTGATCTGGACGTTTTCGTCCACCATTTGCTGATAGTTCGCGGCGACCGCGTCAAATTCCGACCTTTGGCAGCGCGCTATGGTTTCACCCGCGGTGGTGCCATCGCAATGTTCCTTTGTGCCACTCATCTTTTCTCAGGGTCTTGTACGTTTCATTGCAGGATGGCCTGCGCGGACCAGTTCGGCTCGTGCTTGTGGTGCCGATTCAAATCCGAGTCGCTCGCGCACCACGTATAGGGGCCGCCGCTTCGATTCCCCATAAATCCTTCCCACGTACTCGCCGATGATTCCCATGCAGATCAGCTGCACTCCACCGATGAACAGAATCGCCACCAGCACGCTGGCCCAGCCTTTTACCAGGCCCTCCACTCCCATCAGCCTTTCAACCACCGTAATCACAACTCCCAGCAACGCTATACCAGAAGCTGCAAACCCAACCCAGGTCGCGAGCCGCAGCGGCAGAATCGAAAACGACACAATTCCATCGGTCGCGAATTTCACCATCTTGAAAAACGAGAATTTCGTCACGCCCGCGGCCCGCACCGCTCGGTGGTAAGGCACCGCCGCCTGTGAAAATCCCAGCCAGCTCACCATCCCTCGCACGAACCGGTCGCGCTCGGGCATCGCCAGCAGCGCGTCCACCACGCGCCGGTCCATCAATCTGAAATCACCTGTGTCCAGGGGAATTTCCGTGTCGGAAAGATTGCCGATCGTGCGATAGAAGATCTTCGCGGTCCACAGCTTGAACGCCGTCTCGCCGTCGCGCTCAGTGCGCACCCCGTAAACCACCTGAAATCCTTCCGTCCATTTCGCTACGAAATCCGCGAGCACTTCGGGAGGATCTTGCAAGTCCGCGTCGATGATCGCCACAGCGTCCCCGGCCGCGTGTTCAAGTCCCGCCGTAATCGCCATCTGGTGCCCAAAATTCCGCGAGAAACGAATCACCCGGATTCGTTCGTCGAGCGTCTGCAGCTCCCGCAAGATTTCCGGAGTCGCATCAGTGCTCCCGTCGTCCACATAAAGGATCTCGAACTTTAGCGACAGTTGCTCCAGCACCATGACCAGTCTTCGGTTCGTGCTGCGCAATACTTCTTCTTCGTTCAAACACGGCACCACGATGGAGATGAGTCCGGACATTCTTACCTCTGCGCTTGAGCGAAAATCTCCTTCTGCCAACGCTGCCAGACCGCTGGCCTTTCCTGCGGAACCTTCGAGGTCTCCGCCCCACTCGAAGCGGCAGGTTTACCGGCGTCCTTCCTCACGTACAGCACGCTCACGTTATCCGAGTAAACCTTCTGCCAGTTCGGCAGCGCTTCTAGAAACGTCGAAATCGAGTCGTCGCGATCCACCAGGCATGCTTGAATGCCGTAGCGATCTAAAACTTTCAATGCGCCTGGCATCAGGAGCGTTACATGGATGTAATCGCGGAAAACACCCACTTCTTCGAACATTTCGCCGCGACCGTCGATAAATGTTTTGTAACCCGAGAATATCAGGTAGCCGCCAAAGCGGTAACTGTTGAACATCGGGCCCGGCGCCGGGTGCTCGCGCAAATACTCTAGAGCGTGCACGGGGAACTTGTCCGCTACTACCTTTTCGACATAAGCCCGGGACGGAAAGTAATGCCCGACCGCAATCGCAATTCCGGTCATCAGCGCGAAATTCAAAAAGTATTGATCTTTCTTGGCGTCGTACGCAGGCATCCAGCGCGCAACAACCACACCAAGCAGGGGCGCGAAGAACGGTACGAACAGCATCAAAAAGCGCACGTGCAGGCACGCCATCCCCACCCCGCCGAGAAAGAGCAACGTTTCCGCCAAGTTCCATTCGAAGCGGAAAACCATCTGCGACAGGAAAAATCCCAGTACCAGCGCAAGAAAGATTTTTCCGCCCGTCAGATCGAAGGGCATCACTCCCCATTCCATCACGTGAGAGATCGCCAGCGGATACTTGGACGCGACCTTGAATGGATACGCCGCCAGTTCGGTGCCGTACGGCGTGATCGGAATCGCCGCCAGACACAACATGAAAACTGTCTCCAGCCGCAGCCGCTCCTGCCTCGTCCACCGCCGCGCTGCCAGGCTGCCGGCTTGGAAATCTACGAGCCCGCACGCGAGGTACACCACGATCACGCCCAGCCCGACAATCCACGACCCGTGCGTGTTGATCCAGATCAGAAACAACACGGGTAGCAGCCAGACCGCGCGCCGTTTCCCTTGTCGGAAAAGTTCGAGCGCAACAAGCGTGAGAATCAGAAAAAGATATCCCAGCATCTGCGGCCGTAAGTTAAATGACACGTTCGCTAGCGACAACAGCACGGCCGCCGCGACAAATCCGCTTTTGCAATTTCCCGAGCGCAGGGTAGCAAATCCGTAGAGCGCCACGATCACCGCGCTCGCTAGCACAATCAGCAATGCTTCGAGACCGCGCAGGCCGCCCAGCCGGTACACTGCCGCGAAGAAAACATCTCCCAACCACTCACACGATATCCACGGCGCGCCGAACGACGTAAACGAGTACGGGTCCGTCGTCGCCCACTTGTGCGTCGAAAGGATGAGCTCTCCCGTCTTGATGTGCCACCACAAGTCGGGATCGACGTTGAACGTGCGAACCGCCGAGAAGGATGCTCCCACGAGCATCGCCACGAGCATCGCCGGAAAAGACACCAGCCAGCGCCACTCGAATCCGCGCGACCTCGCGCGCTCGCCCACCGCCAGCTCAGCGGCAGTCAGCTCCGCGCCACCGAATCCAGGCGTGTAGTCTCCAGTCACCGTTGCATTAGTTCTAGTTGTCACCGTTGCTTCCATTTCCGGCATTCACGGATAGTCACACCAGTGTTTCGCTGCTACTTCGAAGGAAAGCATTTCAGTCGCCATTTCTTTACCAGTTGTGGCAAGGCTAGGCTATTGAATACAGAGGGGATGCCGTAGTTTTTGCGCTGGCTGCCAAGTCCGCGGAAAGCAGCTGAGCGAAGAGTTACGCTTTGAGGACACTGTGTTTCCTGAGGTTTCCAAATAGTGACGCCAGGAAAGGATGGAAAAACCACCGTTCCGAACATCGGACTATAGGTGACAGCTAATGCGCAATGATCATTTCTGAAATGCTGTTCAAGCACAAATTTGCGGTGGTCGACCCGCAGGTCGTAGCCGGAACTATTTTGGAAACCAGCGGCGAGATAAAACTGAAGGCGTAGGTTGTTTGCACCTTAACCGTACATCCCGGCGAGTTCTGTGTCGTGGCACAAGAGGCGGGACTATCAGTGCTGACCGGCCAGGTTACCGTCGTCTTGAGCTTGCTCGTGTCGATACCCGGTGGAGTGTGGTTCGTGATGAAGGTCTGAACGTCCGACTGGCTAACGGGGCCATTATTCATGTACCCCGCGCCGTTGCAGCTGCTGTCACCGCCGCAGGTGGATCCGTTAACAGCCGCCCATCGCGTCGCGTCTCTCGTGACGTTCGACAGATAATGATACGTGTAAAGAGCACGGCCAAAATCGATGGTTCCCATTATCATCGTCATGAAGAGCAGAAAGACGATCGCGTACTCGACGAGGGCGCTTCCACCGTCTCCTTTCAGCTGGCGGATGTCTATCGTCATGGATCTCACTGTTTGAGTTTTTGGCTCGGCGTTTTCGGATTCTGCAATGCCCAATTCCTTATTCATTCGGCACCCGAATGGTGGCAGTCTGAGTTACGGTGAGGGACGCCGGAATTCCAGGATATTTGAACAACGAATTAAATTTAGCTTGAGCTTGCACCGATACCATCACCACCCAGTGCCCGCTCGCGCACGTGCCTGCATTCGGATTGACTTTCGGGCTGCAGGTCGCGGCCGTGATCGTTCCGCCGCTGTCGCATCCGCACGAAACGTAGGTTCCGTCGGGAGCGCCTCCGCTCACGGTCAGAACCGCGCTGCTCGGACCGTTGTTCTGGAAATCGTTAGTTGCGGCAGTCTGAATGCCCGTTCCGTCTACCGAGAGCGCCAAGCTCTGGGAGCCATAGGCAGCTCCAGCCCTAGCCGCATTTCCGACTAAGATGCTCAGATATGCGTAACGCCCCATCTCAATAGTTCCAACCATAAGGGATAACAGCAAGGGCGTCAGCAAAGCCACCTCGATCAGGCTTTGCCCGCGTTGTGACCGCAGTCTCAATTTTCGATCCTTGATCAATCTACTCCACCTACTCGACGAGAATCGCGTTTGTGATGATGCTCACCCCAGGGGGAAGGCCCGCGCTGCCTTGCAGATTCACGGTCGGATTGCCGTGCAGCGACAGCGCGTCTGCAACGACGATGCCCGTCGCATAGCTACTATTGTTTCCGTAAAACGCAACTTCGGACTTTGGGAAGTACAACACTCCGTTGAGGAAGCTTCCGTTATTGCCGCCGATCTCAGGGCCCACTGTGTCGGCGGGGTTTTGATACATCAGAATCCCGGCGTATGTGCCCGAACTAGGCGCAGTCAGCTGAACATCCGTATTGCCGTTACAGTTCCAACTGGCCGAGCCTGTGAAATAGAAGGTTACGCCAGTTCCCCGGATGGTCGGCGTCCCCTGGCACGTTACTCCGCTGCCGGTCAAAATGTAAGTTCCCGGGTTAAAGGTGACGTTCCCGTTTCCCTTGATGCTTATGTCGGTGTACGTACCTGGGTTAAGCGTCTGGCTACCGGTGATGTTGCCCGTAGACACACCACCCGTGCAGGGGTTACAGGGCGGCGTAAGATACGACATCGGGTCTGTTGCGGCAGGCATACCGATCGCTGGACAGGGCCCAGCCTGGGCGGTGCACGTTACAGCCTTGTTGCCGCAGCTCGATCCCTGGCCCCCAGTGGTGTCAGCAGTTCCCGCGACACCGAAAGTGCCAGCACAGACGGTCACCGCATTTCCAGCGTTAAAATTACCGTTGTCGTTGATACCGCAGGTCGGTGCGTTCAGAACTGCGCTTCCAATGACGTCGACTCCCTCAATCGCGGAATTAGGCGATCCTAGCGTATACAAGCAGCCTCCGCCAGAGGTTACGCCACTCACATTCGTAGCCACCGCGCGAGCCGTGAGCGTTTCACTGTTGATTCCAAGAACCTTCATGAAGTAGGTCGGCTGAACAGCAGTAACGAGCACTTCGACATACTTGTTGTTGCCGTTATGCGGCCCTGAGGTCGGCGGATTGTTGACCGTCACCGTGACGTTGTTAGCGCCATCTGTAAAACCATTCCCCGCCGTAGCACCTTTCGCCCCGGCCGTTACGCCGCCACTGGCAGGGAAGGCAAGATTGTTTGCGCCGGCCAATGCCCCCGAATCCGCGGCGGTTTGTTGGAGGCGCTTCTGATAGCGCAGCATGCCCATATCAATCCCCAAGCCAGCGAAGCCGATTAGTACAGCCAGGCCCACTGCGGCGAAGACCAAAGCTTGGCCCGCTTCGTTCTTGCGTTTCATAGCGCCCTCCATTCCAGCTTCTCCACCGTCCCCAACCTTAGCCCTTTATAATCAATCTGAAAATGAGTTCGCGTGAGCAATAAACTTCCGTAAAGTGACGATGCTTTTACTTCGACAGCGAAACCAGCCATCGCTATGCCAGCTAAATACGTGAACTCGAGAGGACAGTCGCGACCCTTCCTGTCGTCAACACTAGACTTCTCGGCGTCAACATTCAAGCACTGCCATCCCTATGTGGGTATACGCCAGCCAATTAAAGGCAATTCAAAGTCCAAATAGGGCCGGATGCGCTTCGACGCAAATGGCGAAAAGCTTCCAGCACTGAGAATGGGGTACAGGTACTCTCAATACTCTCGCCCAGCTGTCGGATTTTCTCTTCCTGGATGTGGCCAAGCAGCGTGCCAGCCTGAGCCAGGTACTTTATTTTTTCAGGGAGTAGACCCATGACGCGGGAGCACGTTGCGTCCACTGCAACTGGATCGTCGCCGCACACGATCACGCCGCAAGGTTTTGGCTGGCCCTGGATTGGTCCGTTCCCTTCCATGCCGATGATGCCGTCCACAATCGCAAAATCGGGCCGCACGGCAGCGTTGATATCGAGAATCGCGCGATCGATTCCCGCCCAGTGAAGAATGTTCTTTGGCCAACCGTAGCATCCGCCGGGAACGACGCCAAACATATTCTTAAGTGACAACGTTACGCCGGCCCAGTGATGTGTTTTGAGCTTGGGGAGTGAAACCAGAAAATCGACGCCGCGAACCGTCTTGGGAAAATACAGCTCCTTCAATCGTGACGCGCGCGTTTTCAGCTCTACGCGCTCCACCGCATCGATATTCAAATCCACGAAAACGCGAGAAAGAGGGCCCGCATATTCCCGCAAACGGATCGATTCCAGCACAGCTTGCGTATCGCGATCCATGGCAGGCCCGTCGCCGATCAGAACTTCCGAAGCGCCCATGCGCAGGAACGTTTCT